>Ga0308416_1000710_pt1 | contig 11559 bp, 10 predicted proteins | sample HotsprSampleOS60_FD_203468 | JGI IMG/M metagenome (GOLD analysis project Ga0308416, IMG submission 203468) | Hot spring phototrophic mat microbial communities from Octopus Spring, Yellowstone National Park, Wyoming, United States - 20090730_OS60 ... | reverse complement strand
GCAATGTTGCTCATGCCTTGCCGGCTGCCGATGGCGCGATTGCTCTGCTCGCTCTGGACGCTGCGGTGATTCTCGCTACACCAGAAGGCCAGCGCACGCAATCGTTGCTTGCCTGCTACGCTGGTCCTGGCAAAACCGCGCTTCAGCGCACCGAGATCATCGTTGCCTTTCAGGTGCCGCTCAGCAAGAAGGGCGAAGCGTCCGCTTTTCGGCGGGTGATGCGTCCCCAGGGCGTAGCAATCGCCATTCAAAATATGGGCATCTGGCTGTGCCGGGAGGGGGAAACGATTGCGGACATCCGCATTGCGGTGGGACCGGCCGGGCCTACACCGTTGCGCGCTTACCGCGCCGAAGAGACCCTGCGTGGGAAACCCCTAACCGAAGAAAATCTTGCCGAAGCAGAAAAAGTTTTGTTGTCAGAAGCGCGCTTCCGCACCAGCCCGCATCGCGCTACGGCGGAATACCGCACGCACCTGGCCGGCGTTCTCCTGCGGCAAACCCTTCAAACCGCCTGGGAACGAACGCAACATATCGAATCGGAAACAGTACCTTTAGCGGTGAAAGGATCATGAGACGATGGAACTGATTGTGAATGGAATGCGAGTGGAAGTTGAACCGCAGCCAGGCGAAATGCTGGCACATTTACTGCGGGAACAGTTGGGATTAACCGGCACCAAAATCGGTTGTGAGGAAGCCGAATGCGGCGCTTGTACGGTATTGGTAGATGGCGAACCGGTCTTGAGCTGCACCTATCCTGCGGCGCGGGCGGCAGGGAAATCGGTGCTGACGATTGAAGGGCTGAAGGGTATGCATCCTTTGCAGGAGGAGTTCATCCGCCATGGAGCGGTGCAATGCGGTTTTTGCATTCCGGGGCAGATTATGACCGCCTATGCGCTGCTACAGAACCAGCCCAATCCCAGCGAGACCGAGATTCGCCAGGCATTGAAAGACACTCTCTGTCGTTGCGCGGGGTATCCCTCCATCATCCCCGCCGGTTGTGGCACCGGTCATCGGCGAACAGGGTAAACTTCAACCACCTTTGCAGGTGGTCGGCACCCTTCAGCCGCGCCCGGATGCCCTGGAGAAGGTTAGCGGTACGGCAAAGTTCACCGATGATCTGAAATTCCCGGGCATGTTGCATGCCCGTGTCAAGCGTGCCATGGTGCCCCATGCCATTCTCAAACGTCTGGATGTCGAAAAAGCGCGCGTCCTGCCCGGCGTACACGCCGTGCTGACGGCAGCCGACATCCCCGGTGAGAAGAATCATGGCTTGGTGATCTTCGACTGGCCGATCATGGTTGGCATCGGTGAAAGGGTGCGCTATGTGGGCGATGCCGTGGCAATTGTGGCCGCCGAAACGCGCCAGATTGCCACGCAAGCTCTCGACTTAATTGAAGCCGAATATGAACTCCTCGAGGTGATTAGCGATCCGGTGCGTGCTCGTCAGCCTGACGCACCGCAACTGCACCCCAACGGCAACCTGCTGAAACACATCAAGGTGCGCAAAGGCGATATAGAGCAGGGTTTTGCTGAGGCAGAGGTCATCCTCGAGCATACTTTTTATACCGCCATCACCGATCACGCCTTTATGGAACCGGAATGCAGCATTGCCCGTCCAACTGAAGATGGGCGCATGGAAATTTATGTCGGTTCACAAATTCCCTACGCCGACCGCAATCAGGTCGCGCGTGCGCTGGGCTGGCCGGATGAACGCGTGCACGTGATTGGGCAGTTGATGGGCGGCGGTTTTGGCGGCAAGGAAGACATCGCCGGACAGATTCACGCTGCCCTTCTCGCCCACGTCACCGGCCGACCGGTGAAACTACTCTTCGACCGCCGTGAGAGTTTGCTGGTGCATCCCAAACGCCATGCCACTCAGATTCGGGTGAAGATGGGCGCCAAGCGAGATGGGCGTCTGACAGCGGTTGAAACCGAATTGTATGGCGACACTGGCGCTTATGCCTCTCTGGGTGAAAAGGTGCTTACCCGCGCCACCACCCACTCGTCAGGCCCGTATGAAGTTCCTCATGCTCGCGCCGATTGCTACGCCATGTACACCAATAATCCTCCGGCTGGCGCTTTCCGCGGCTTTGGTGTCACGCAATCGGCTTTTGCCATCGAAAGTATGATGGACATGCTCGCCCACACCCTGCAGATCGACCCGATTGAGCTGCGACGTCTGAATGCCTTGCGGGTTGGCAGCATAACCAACACCGGCCAGGTGCTGAGAGAAAGTGTGGGTTTGTTGGATTGCATCGAAATTGTCGCCAAAGAACTCAAACAACGCGCCGGCGATCAACCCTTTGCCGCGCGCTCTGTAGAAGGACAGCCTCATTTGCGCCGCGCCTGGGGATTTGCAGTGGCATACAAAAACACCGGTCTGGGCGGCGGCGCGCCGGATAAAGCCGGGGCAGAGGTTGAGCTTTACGAAGATGGATCGCTAGAGGTGCGCACCTCTTCGGCCGAGTTGGGACAGGGTCTGGTAACCGTCTTGCGCATGATTGTCGCCGAAGAGTTCGCTCTCCCTCCCGAACGCGTGCGTGTGCTGGTGATGGACACCGATCTCACCCCCGATGGGGGTCCAACCACGGCCTCTCGACAAACCTTCGTGAGTGGCAACGCTGCCCGTTATGCGGCTCAATCCCTGCGCCAGGCTCTGGCAGCTTCGCTGGCCGAAAAGTTCGATGTTGCTCCAGAACGCATTCGCTTTGTCGAAGGTCTGGCGCAAGTGAACGGACACAGCTTGCCGCTCAGCGAAGTCGCCAAAATCGTGCGCCAGGAAGGCCGAGCGCCGAAAGCCTTCTACGAGTATTGGGCGCCGAAAACACAACCCCTGGGAACGGGAGGCGATATGCACTTTGCTTTTTCCTTTGCCGCCCAGGCCGCTGAGGTGGAAGTCAATACCCTGACCGGCGAGGTGAGGGTTTTAGAAGTGATTTCAGCCATCGATGTTGGCAAGGTGATCAACCCCCTCGGTTTGCAGGGGCAATTCGAGGGCGGCATTATGATGGGAATCGGCAATGCTCTCACCGAACACTTCATCGTTGAAAACGGCATGGTCTTCACCGATCGGCTGGCGCGCTATCGGATGCCCTCGATAACCCTTACCCCGCAGATCACCGCCTATGCAGTGGAACATCCGGTCCAGGCTGGCCCGTATGGCGCCAAAGGGGTTGGCGAGATTGTCAGTATCCCCACTACGCCGGCCATCACCAACGCCATTTACAACGCCGTGGGGGTGCGCATCGACCGCCTGCCGGTTGACCAGGAAGTCATTGTGCGTGAGTTGACTCATGCCTGAAATCCCGCGTTGGTTGGAATGGGCGCGCGAAATTCAAGCCCTGGCTCAGACAGGCCTGCATTACTCGACCGATGAATATAACCGCCATCGCTATGAGCGCCTGCTGCAGATTGCCGCCGAAATCGTCGCTGAGGCGGGAAAATTAGACTCCAGCAAAGTCTATCGCCTGTTTCGCGAACCAATTGGCTATGCTACGCCGCGCGTGGACGTGCGCGCGGCGGTCTTTCAAGATCATCGTTTGCTCCTGGTGCGCGAACGCCTGGATGGCGGCTGGACAATGCCCGGCGGATGGGCAGATGTGGGCGATATTCCCTCCGAAGCTGCCGAACGCGAGGCTTTTGAGGAAGCGGGCTTTCGCGTCAAAGCTCGCAAAGTGATCGGCATTTATGACGCCAACCGGCTTGGCCCATTAGAGCTGTTCCATGCTTACAAAATCGTGTTTTTATGCGACCTCCTTGAAGGGCAACCTACGCCCAGCCATGAAACCACTGAGGTGGCGTTCTTCGCTCAAGACGAGATTCCGACTATTCTCTCCGCTGAGCGCACCCTGCCGCGCCATATCGCCGATGCCTTCCTCGCCTATCAAGACCCTTCTATGCCAACCGCGTTTGACTAGGTTTTTGGCCCTATGGAGTGCGATGCGCGATATGGAGTGCGCAAGCAATAACCCTTATGCAAAGAGCTGAAGCATGGCTTCGGCACTCCAAAGTATAATCGGTGATATACTCTATCCCTGAAGAACCCACTTCTCTCAGCCGAGGCTCAGCCTTTTCCAGAGCACTTGGGGAAAATGGATTCTAATCAAAGCTGGCAACACAAAGTGCGGCATTTGCTATTTGGTGACACAGCGCGGCAAGGGTATTTCGCCGCAGCCGACCAGGCATTGATCAGCCTGACCAACTTTCTCGCCACGGTGATGGTAGCACGCTACGCAACCCCTACCGATTTGGGCGTTTATGCGGTCGGTTTTTCTGCTCTGACGTTTGTCCGCAATACCATGGAGGGCCTAGTAATTCAACCCCTGAACGTCTATGGGGCCGGGATGGAGGACGATGAATTTGCCGCCTATACCTCCAGCACAGCCGTCAGCCAACTTGCCCTGGCTTGCCTGACAGCTCTGATCAGCGCTGTGGGTGGCTGGCTCTTGATTCTAAACGGCAACGATGTCGCCGGGCCGGCGCTGTTCCATTTGTGGTTTGTGCTTTCCTTCTGGCAATTGCAGGAATTTGTTCGCCGTCTGTTATACACGCGGCGCAGGGTTTTTGCTGCCCTGATCAACACCCTATTGGGAAGCCTGATGCGTTTAGGGCTGTTGTGGTGGTGGAGCAGGGCTGCCGTCTTGAATGGGATACGAGGTTTGGAGGCAATTGGTTGGGGAGCGGTTATCGCTTTACTGGCCGGCTTGTGGGCAAACCGCCACTGCTGGCGTGGGCGTGGCTTAACGCCGCTCCAGACCTGGCGACGCAATTGGAACTTCGGGCGATGGATGATGGGCAGCACGATAGCAAATTGGATCTCGGTCGAATTCTACCCGGTGCTGACTGCCGGGCTGGTCAGCTTTGCTGCAGCAGGGGCTTATCGCGCCATCCAGAATCTGGTTGCGCCAATTCACGCCCTTTTACGCGCCACCGACACCTTTCTCACTCCCCGCGCTGCCGAAGGTTTCCGGAGTCAGGGTGTATCTGCTCTGCAGCGTGTCTTACGCTTGAGTTACGTTTTCAACGGATTGCCGGTACTGGCTTTGCTGGGGTTCGCCATCCTGTTTCCGCGCCAAATTCTGGGCTTTCTGTATGGCGAGACCTATACCCCCTATAGCCAGGGAGTTGTTTTGATGGCGATTTTCTATGCCCTGTGGTTTGCCTACTGGCCACTGCAAACCGTCCTCAAGGCAAGCCGTCAATCTAAACCGATTTTCATCGCCAATCTGGTTGCCATTGCGCTGATGTTCAGCCTTGGTTTGCTGGCTATTCGCCTGTGGGGGGTTTATGGCACGCTTGCCGGGCAAATCATGAATGCTTTGGCGGTCAATGGGGTACTTTGGACAGCCTGGCGGCGTCTGCAGGCCGTCTGGCAGAATGCAACCAGCGGCGCGGCAGGTGTCCATCCCAACCCGGCTTCCAGCGATAGTAAAAGGTGAGTGCAAAGGCGGCGGCTAGCAGTCGCAAGTCATATCCCAAACTGGCATGGCGGATATACAGGCGGTCAAAGCGTAGTTTTTGGAGTGGGGTGAGGTAATAACTGCCGGCCACCTGGGCTAAACCGGATAAGCCTGGCGGTAAACGGTGGCGCTCGGCGTATTGAGGCAGGTCTTGGAGATAGGTATCCACCAGAGCTGTACGCTGCGGGCAAGCACCAACAAAACTCATCTCGCCCCGCAGGATATTCCATAACTGGGGCAGTTCATCCAGGGCGGTTTTACGCAACAGGCGGCCAAAACGCAGAGCGCGGGGGTCGTTCTCACGCGCCAACGTGGGGCCTTTGCCTTCCTCAGCGCCCTGGATCATGGTGCGAAACTTCAACTGGCGAAAGTTCTTTCCCCATTTCCCCACCGAGTTCTTTACGAAGAAAATGGCGCCAGGGTCTTCCAGCCAGATACCCGCCGCAATCAGCAGGGTTAAGGGAATGGTTAGCGGAAAACTCATCAGACAAAGGCCGATATCCAATGCTCGCTTCCAGACAGGGGTGGCGCATTCGTTCCCCAGCAGAAAACGATGCTGATCTAGAACCCGATGTTGTGCTTCTGCTGAAGGAGGCAGATTTTCCTCCCACAAAGGCGTGATTCGCGCCGTAGCTACCAGCGAGCCGCCAAAAGCCGCTAGGAAGCCGATCCACATGCCTCCCAAAGCCAGAGGAAGCGAAACTTTCCAAAGGGAGATTGCCGCCAGAAAAGCAGCCAGCCACGCCCCCCAAAAGCCTGCTCGCAGGCTGTTTTTGGTTGAGAGGTGAGCGGCACGGAAGCTCTGTTGCAGGCTCAGAGCTAAGATACCCACGAAGAGAAATTCCGAGACGAAGGACAGGCTAATGCCAGACAGCGACCCTGGCAGGGGAAAACGTGCGATGGCAGCAGAGATAACCTGCCAGGTGATCACCTTTCCCAACAAGAAAACACACAACAGGCTTACCCCCACCGCAAAAGGCGCACGCCAAAGGTGATTCAAACGGGTGGATGAAGAGACGGGAGGAAGTGGCTTACTTTGCGACATACTTTAATGTCTGTTAAGGATATTAAGTATTATACTCATAGTGTTCAATTTTGATAACAAAAGGAAAGCCTTGAACAAGAAATCTGTCTTGCTGCTCTTGATTGTGCTTGTGCTCATTGGTTTGGGCTTTGGCTATCCGCTCTTCCTGCGCAAGTGGCGGGCGCCGTTAGGCCCAAGTTTAGGTTTACCCACAGCCACTTCGAGGATAGAAGTTCGCCACCCTACCGAGACTCCGCCCTCTATGGCGAGTGTGGTGGACATGGGGCAAGCGACCTCTCCCCCAACCCCAACCGCCACGGCGACAGCGGCACCGCTGTGCGGCGGGCCGCCCCTGATGTACATCCTGGCAATCGGCGCCGATAGCGGACAATCCTACGATTACGGCCTTGCCGATGCCATTCGCGTCGTCCGAATTGATTTTATTACTCCCAAAGTGACCGCCCTGACGTTTCCCCGCGATCTGTGGGTAGAAATTCCCGATATCGCTACGAAATATAACATTACCCAGGGCAAACTCAACCAGGCTTATTTTTACGGGGGGAAGGGCATGGGGTATTATCAAGGCGAAGGGGAAGGACCAGGTTTGCTGGCACGCACCTTACAACTCAATTTTGGCGTGCAGGTTGACCACTATGGAGCCATCAACATGAACACCTTTGTCAAGCTGGTGGATGCGGTAGGAGGCATCGATCTCTACCTGCCCGAAGCGGTGGATGGCACTTCCGAAGACCCTATGACCATCGATTTGGGTTACTTCCCAGCTGGGCAACACCACTTTTCCGGCGAGGAAGCCCTGCGCTTTGCCCGTATCCGCAAGAAATACAGCGATTTTGCCCGCCAGGACCATCAAACGATGGTGCTGTGCGCCTTGCGAGCAAAGTTCAAGGAACCCAGCGTGTATACCCGCATCCCCCAGATCATTTCTGCCTTTCAAGGCTCGGTACAAACCGATCTCAGCCCGCAGCAGCTTGCCCAACTGGCGTGTTTGCTGCCTCACTTGAAGCGAGAAAACATCCTCTTCGCCAGTTTTCCAGCCGAACTGCTACCGCCTTCGCGGGTGTATAATCCGTATTACAAGAAAACCACTTTTGCCATCCAGGCCGATAACCAGGCTTTGCGAGCCTATGTGGAGAAATTTATGGCCGGCACCTGGCCGGATCAACCCGAGGAACCCGCTTGTCCATGAACACACCTCCTTCGCCTTCCCCATCCGTTCCTCAACTGTTGCGCCGTTACGGATTGCGCCCCAAGAAACGCCTGGGACAAAATTTTTTGGTCGATGGAGCCAGCTTACGCAAGGTGGTCCAGACCGCCAATCTTGCGCCGGAGGAGAATGTGCTGGAAATCGGCACAGGACTGGGCAGCCTGACCGTTCTGCTGGCGCAGGCAGCCCATCAGGTGGTGACCGTTGAGCTGGATGCCGATTTGCACCCTCCCTTACAGGAGGTATTATCTCCCTATCCCAATGTGCGCTTGATCCATGGGGATATCCTTCAGCTAGACCCAGCCAATCTCTTTGCTGAAAGGCGCGCTTCGTTTAGTGTGGTGGCAAATATCCCCTATTACATCACTGCGGCGATCCTTCGTCACCTCTTAGAGGGGAAACAACGGCCGCGTCAGATGATCCTGACCCTTCAACTGGAGGTCGCGCAGCGCATCTGTGCCTTGCCGGGTGAGATGAGCCTGCTTGCCTTGAGCATCCACCTGTACGGCACGCCCTCAATCGTGGCGCGCATTCCGGCCGGAGCTTTTTATCCTAAACCGAAAGTGGATTCGGCGGTTTTGCGCCTTGCCGTTGCCGAACAGCCCCGCCTGGCTGATACCGGGCTGTTTTTCCGCTTAGCCAGAGCCGGCTTCAGTCAGAAGCGCAAGACATTGCGCAATGCGCTGGCTGGAGGATTAGAAATCCCTTTCTCTCAAGCTGTGCAGATGCTGGAAGCAGCCCAAATCGAGCCGAGTCGCCGCGCCGAAACGCTCTCGTTGGAAGAGTGGGGACGCCTAGTTGAGAGTGCCAGGGCTTACTTTATCGGGCGCAGGGAAGCATAGGCAAAGCGGATCAGCCACACCTTATAGGCGGCTTCGAGCTGAATGCGCAGTGACATTTTGGATTGACCTTGATGCCGATCGGCAAAATAAAAAGGAATTTCGCGAATAGCGAAGCCCAGTCGATAGGCTACATAAGCCATCTCAACCTGAAAGATATAACCTTGCGAGTTTCCCTGCTGGAAGGGCATCGCCTGAAGCGCCTCGCGGCGCCACATCCGAAACCCGCCAGTGACATCGCGGACTGGGATGCCCAGGATGGTGCGGGCGTACCAATTGCCAAAAGCAGAAAGCCCTTTGCGCCACACCGGCCAGTTCCGATCAACGGCTCCCCCGGACACATAGCGCGAACCCATTGCCACATCACAGGTTTGCAAGGCGTCGGCCAGTTCGCTCAGTTTTTCGGGAGGATGAGAAAAATCGGCATCCATTTGGGCAATGTTTTGGGCGCCTTGCTGCAGTGCCCGGGCAAATCCCAGTCGATAGGCGCTGCCCAGGCCAAGCTTTGCCGGGCGGTGCAGAACCGTCATCCGCGCGGGATGGGCTTTCGCCAGTTCTTCTGCCAGCTTGCCACTGCCATCGGGACTGTTGTCGTCCACAATAATCAGGTGAAAGTCGTGGGGCAGCTTGCGGATCGCCTCAACCAGTGGGGGCAAATTGTGCGCTTCATTGTAGGTCGGAATGACAACCGCATACGTCATATCTGCCTCCAAAGAATGAGATACGGAGGCAGGCTTGCTGCCCTGCAGGTGCTGCGGCGGGGCTTAGCTAATCGGCTTTTTGGGGATGACAAAATCACAGGTGGGGTCGCCCTTGGCGATACATTTGGTCTCGGTCACGCGAAATTCCAACCCTCCGGAAACCCATTTCAAGCTGCCCTGTAGCAAGCCAACCGCAATAAAACAAACCGGTTTGTCCTCTCCGGAGCGCCCCCAACAGACCGGGCAGCGATGGATGGTATAAACAAATTCATCCTCATATTCCTGCACCGTGCTGTGTTGATCAGTCAGTTGGGTGAAGATTTTCGCCATAGCCGGCAAGCCAATGCGTAGTTTGATCTCGAGGGGCAAGACCTTGAAGGCCAGATCACCGACTCCGGCCAGAGCGCCAAAGTTGCGCAAGGCGTCGGCGAAGGTTGCCCGTCCAGCCCGCAGCGCTAACCCCCGCCCGCCGCGTGGGCCATACATTTCCTCCAATGCCCAATTGATGGCCGAAAAATCAGCAAAGTCAAACTCGCGTTCCAGATTGTCGGGAGGATACTGGTCGATCAGTTGGGGAAGGTGGGCAAGATTCAAAATCGCATTGACGCCATTTTTACCCATCACTTCTTCCAGGGCTTTTAGGGTGATGAGGGCAAATTTGTTGGCATAGTAGTAGCCGCTTTTGGGTATCGGTTCCATTGCCTATTCCTTAGATCAACTTTGTTAGGTCTGCCGCAGCGCGGCGCATGTCTAGGAAAATCAACCCTAGTTTAGCTTGCTCCCGCGCCAGGGCAGTAAGCACTGCCTCTTCCCCCACCGACATCAGAATCACGTAGCCTTGTTCCCCTTTGATGTACACCTGATCGAGTTGCCCTCGCCCGAGTTCCATCGCGATCCGCTCTCCCAACGAGAGCATGGCGGCCGACATCGCCGATACGCGATCTTCCTCAACCCCTTGGGGCAACGCCGAGGCGATGATCAAACCGTCCACACTGACCACCGCCGAGGCTTCGATATCGGGTGAGGAAGCCTGGAGGTCGCGTAACCGCTCTACCATCAATTGTGCCCGAGTTTTGCTTAGCGATTCCATCCCACGTCCTTATCTGGTGAGATTCGAACATACAGGGTTAATGTAGCACGTCCAAACGTCCCTGTCAAGCCGAATGGGCTAACAGCTCCGTAAGGGATGGGGAAAAGCTGGCAGTCATTTGGCAGTCAATCTTGATAAAAAACAGAATAAAAGACGGGTGTGCTTACCCGAAAGGCGACTCTCACCTCACTCAGCGGAGGCATCTTGCGCGTTGTCCATACCTTTATTCTGCGTCTGTTGGTCGATTCAGCCGAACCGCAAGCGCTGCGCGGCGAACTGCGCCCGGTGCCGGAAGGGGAAGCGTAGCCCTTCACTAATGAACAAGCCTTGCTGGCGCTGCTGCGCCGTCTGGCTTCGCCGCCCGGAGAATACCCTATGACAGACGAGAAATGGATTGAAAACCATTCAAAACCAGAAAGGAGAGAAAAATGAACTTTTTAATCTTAGGAGGGACGTCCGGGTTGCTGAAGAAGGTCTAGTCTTTGGAGGAGGAGGATGAACACAAGATTGTATGCTGGACTTTTGCTTATTTTCCTTGGCGTGGGGCTGATCTTATCGCCGCGCTTGACCACAGCGGACACCGCTCTTGCCCCCGCCGCCGGCAGCCGCATCGTCTGGTACGGCAGCGACGGCGACGACACGCAGATCACCCTGGGCACCCCCGACGCCGACACCATCCTGCAGTACGGCCTGGCCGGCAACGATACGCTGTACATTGCCGGGCAACAGCACAACGACCGGCTGGAGCAGGACGGCGGAGACGGGCATGATGGCATGTCCATCCAGGGAGGGCTTGGGGACGACCAGATTTCTCAGCGGGGCGGCAACGGAGACGACACCCAATTTATTGGGGGTGGCGGTGGCGACGACTGGGGCTACCAGGACGGCGGCGCGGGTGGGGACAATCTGTATCTATCGGGTGATATTGGTAACGACTACCTCTACCAGACCGGCGGGACGGGGGATGACCGCCTGAGGGTGGATGCAGGGGACGACAACGACCTGGTGCGCATCAACGGGGAAAGCGGCAACGACGCCATCACCTATTCGGTGAGTAATGGCGACGACCAGGCCTTCATAGACGGCGGGACGGGCTCCGATACGGTGACAATCAATGGGGGTCTTCAGTCCTTCACCGTGCTGGACGACCAGGGCCAGGTGCTGTACCAGCGCGGCACGGGCGGCTCCGTCATCACTGTGCGCAATGCGGAGTGCCTCCAG
>Ga0308416_1000700_pt1 | contig 11603 bp, 13 predicted proteins | sample HotsprSampleOS60_FD_203468 | JGI IMG/M metagenome (GOLD analysis project Ga0308416, IMG submission 203468) | Hot spring phototrophic mat microbial communities from Octopus Spring, Yellowstone National Park, Wyoming, United States - 20090730_OS60 ... | reverse complement strand
GTAGCCGCCCAGCGCCAGCCCGAAGCCGAGCATCGTCGCCGAGTAAATCGCCCACGGGCGCACCCGCACGGCGAACTCGTGATATTCGTTGCGCCAGAGCGCGGCAATCGCATAGGCGAACGGCACACTCAGCGCGGCGAACCCTGCGAAGATAATCGGCGGGTGAATCTTCATCCACGGGTTCTCCAGCACGGGGTTCAGCCCGAACCCATCGCGCGGGGGCCACACCGCAGGCGCAGGGTCGGGCTTCGGCAACGGCGCGAACGGGCTTTGGAACGCCAAAATCGCCATCAGCAGCAGCACCACGCCGCCGTACACGGTCATCACCCAGCGCTCGTAGCCCCCTGCCGTGCGCATCAGGATTAAGCCGTAGATGCCCAACCACAACGCCCACAGCAGGAAGCTGCCCTCTTGACCCGCCCACGCGCTGGCGATTTTGAACAGCGGCGTCAGCGACTCCTCGCTGAAGCTGAACACATATTGCAGGTCGTACCGCCCCGTCAGCAGCGCGTACATCAGCAGCCCTTCGGCGGCGACAATCGCGGCGAACGCGCCCACGAACGCCCCACGCGCCCAACGCAACAGCGCAGGGGACTTGCCGCTGAGCAGGTACAACCCGACCGACGCGAGCGCACACAGCACGCCCGCCCATACAACGCCATATCCGATAAGCATAGACCACCTCATCGGCTGGGCAGTGCGCCCAGCGACTTATGGGCGACCCCTTCGCGCCTAATTGCGGGCGGTCTGGGTCTCGCCCTGATACTTGCTGGGGCACTTCACCAGCATCTCTTCGGCATAGAAAATGCCATCCTTGTAGCTGCCAATCGCTACGACCTGAGTCGCCGCCTCGAAGTTGTTCGGCTTGCCTTTGGGGTAGACCACCTTCACGCGCCCCGTCTCATCTTCGCCCTCGAAAGTGAGCGTCATCGTCTTGATGTCGAACCGCGCGGTTTCGTGGAGCGGCTTAAGCGGTAGGTGAACATTGTGCCCGCGAGTCTCCAGTTGGTTGACCTTCACATACGGGCTGGTGTTGGTAATAAACGCCCGCACGGTGAACGCAATCCCCACAAGCACCAGCACAAGCGTTATGATACTGCCGAGTTTCATAGCGACCCGATTATACCCCAACGGCTCGGTTGTGGGGTATAATCGGGGTATGCACAGGCTGGCGTTACGGCGTGTAGCGGTCTGGGCAGCAGCGGCTTGGCTGATGACGATTCTATCTGCCGAACTGCTGCACTTCGCCATCGAGGAGAACAGCCACGCCACGCAACGCGAATGCCCCGTGTGTCTGTTCCACTCGACGCACGGGCAAATCACGCAGCCTGAGACGGTTCTGAACCCCGTTTTGGCAGTCGCGTGGGTGGAACTCACGACGCTCCCTTGCTACTCGTTGGTTCTGCCCGCTTCCCCCGTCAATCACTCGCGCGCCATTCGCGTACCTCCTGTCGTCGCGCGGTAGGGCGCATACGCGGACGCATCCTGCGTTGGCGATGCTACCGATGCGCGAGCGGAGAAACTCCGCTTGTGGCTGCACTGCCATCGTTGGCAGGCACAACACCACCGATAGGAGGCTATGCACAATGAAACGCAACGGCTTTACGCTAATCGAACTGCTGGTCGTAATTGCGATTATCGCGATACTGGCGGCGATACTGTTTCCTGTGTTCGCACAGGCGCGCGCGAAAGCGCGACAGACGCAGTGCTTGAGCAACATGCGCCAGATTGGAACGGCGGTGCAGATGTACCTAAACGACTACGACGAGGGCTACCCGTTCACCATGGCGATTATCAATGGGATGCCGAACACAGTCAACTACTGGGCAGTGCATAACTATCAGGCGGCGTTGGAGCCGTACATCAAGATGGATCGCGGACTGCGCAACAAGCAGAATGTTTGGTGGGATCCATCCGACCCTGACTGAAATGTGCCCGCGATGTGGGGCTCGTTCACCGACAACGGCTTCTTCACGGGCATGCCGCGCCGACTGGCGGAAGTGACGCGCCCCACAAGCACCATCTACGCCATCCTGCGGGGCGACCCGTGGACGCAAATCACGGGCGTCACGCCGCCTAATCCGTTGCCCATCGACAACCCGAACCACCCCTTCTGGGTGTCGGAGTTCTTCGACATGTGCTTAGACCCGTGGGCGGAGACCACCGATGTGAATCACCCGTACCACTGGTCGAAAGGGCGCGCGCAACCGCCGTGTAGCCTGTTCCCGAACGCGCCTGACTGTGGCAACTGGGACGAGCAAATCGCCAAAACGCGCTATCAAGGCGGCACGGCAGCCCTTTACGCGGACGGGCACGCCAAGCATGTGCGCTTCCCACAGACCTATCGCGCCATCGACGACAACCAGTGGAGCATCAACCTGCGAGCGGGCAGGGAACGCACTAAATCGTGGCGGGGGCGCTGCGCATGCACCCCCGCCACAGGTATAATCCTTGCCGCATGACGCTGGACGCGCGCGCGGTGGAGACGCTTATCGAACTCGCCCTGCAGGAAGATCTTGGCGCGGGCGACTGGACCACCGACAGTCTCATTCCCCCCGACCATCAGATCCGATGCGTTATCCTCGCGCAGGCGGAAGGAGTCTTGTGCGGGGTGGCGATTGCGAAGCGGGTGTTCCAGCGACTTGATTCGAGCGTGCGCTTTACCGACGCGCTGGAAGATGGGGCGCGCCTCGCACCCGACACGCGCGTCCTTGCGATTGAAGGCAACACGCGCGCCATGCTGAAGGCGGAACGCACTGCGCTGAACTTCCTGCAGCATCTGTCGGGCATCGCTACGCGCACGCGCCAGTTCGTGGACGCTGTCGCGGGCACGGGCGCGCAGATTGTGGACACGCGCAAGACGACCCCCGCCCTGCGCCTGCTGGAGAAGTACGCCGTGCGCGTCGGCGGCGGGCGCAACCACCGCGTCGGACTGTACGACGGCATCCTCATCAAGGACAACCACCTCGCCGCGCTAGGGGGCGATATTGCCGAAGCCGTGCGCCGCGCACGCCAGCATGCCCACCACCTGCTCGCCATCGAAGTGGAATGCGCGACGCTGGAACAGGTGGAGCAAGCCGTCGCCGCAGGCGCGGACGGCATCCTGCTGGACAACATGCCGTTGGAGACGCTGCGCGCGGCGGTACGCCTTGCCAAAGGGCGCGTGCGCTTTCTGGAAGCATCAGGCGGCGTCACGCTGGAGACTGTGCGCGCGGTCGCCGAAACGGGCGTGGATTACATCTCCGTCGGCGCACTCACCCACTCCGCCCCCATCCTGCCGATGCACCTGGAGTTTTAGCATGCGCTGGCGCGAACTCTACCCCGAATGGCAGCAGGCAGTCGACGAACTGGTCGCCAGCCGCGACACGGTGCTGGCGCTGGGCGGCATCGATTCGGGCAAGACGACCTTCTGCTCGCTGCTGCTCAAGCTCAAGCATCAGGCGGGGATGCGCGTGGGCTTTGTGGACTTGGACGCGGGTCAGACAACCGTCGGACCGCCCGCGGCGTTCAGTAGCGTGCTGATTCGCAAGCCCTACGAGTTGTTGCACGAGTTGACGCCTGACAGCCTCGCGTTTTTGGGGGATGTGTCGCCTGTGCGCCATATCGCGCTTGCGCTCAGTGGCGCGCGGCGCGTGCTGGACGACCTCGCCCCGCTCCAGCCCGACAGCCTCGTGATCGATACCGACGGCTACATCAGCGGCTGGCACGGACGCGCCTACAAACTGATGCTCATCGACCTCGTGCGCCCGCAGGCGATTGTGGCGTTGCAGCGCAAGGACGAACTCGCGCCGATTCTGGACGCCTTGCGCCGCCGCGCCGACTGGAAACTGTACGAGTTGCCCGTGCCGCAAGCGGTTTTGCGCAAGTCGCCGCCTTTCCGCGCCCAGCATCGGCGCGCTGCCTTCGCCCGCTACTTCGAACGGGCGCACTCGCATACGCTCCCACTCGATCAGTTCAGTTTCATCGGCAGGCGTCTGGGCGGGGGACAGCCGATTTCGGAGGCGCGCCGACGCTACCTCGCCGACCAACTACGCGCCGAACTGCTGCACGCCGAGATGGTCGGCGACTCGCTGCACCTGATTGTGCGCCAGCCGCTCAGCGACGCGCAAATCGAAACGCTCATGACGCTTGCAGGCGTCGACAAACTGGTGATGCTGCCGCAGTCGGCGTATCACAACCTGCTGGTGGGGCTAATCGACTACACGGGGCGTTGCTACGGGCTGGGGCTGATTGAATCGCTGGACTTTAAGGCACGCACGCTGGAGCTGCTGTCGCCTGTGCGCTCGGTGAACCCTGTGCGCTGGGTGCAGCTGGGCTACCTGCGCGTGTTGCCTGACGGCACAGAGCTTGGGGAACCCCTGCGGGATGGGTAATCATAGCCAGGAAACGCCCAACCGCTACCACGGCGTCGAAATCATCTGGAGACCATCTACCCGTTCAAAGTGGCGCGGGTTCGTCGTAAGCAAGGTCAGCCCATGAACAAGACAAGTCGCGGCTATTAGCAAGTCAATATCGCCAATCGACAGATTCTGCTGGCGCAGGCGCGCACGCTCCCGACCGAACGCTTGGGCAATTGGCTCGGTAATCGGCAAGACAGTCTTATCTGAAACGAAAGTCAGTACTGCCTGCTCTGCTGCCACAGCATCGCGAGCGCGATACACGCCCTCATAAAGTTCCGCCAGTGAGAGAATGCTCACGGCTAATCGGGGCGCGCCAATCTTCAACAAGTTTTCGGTATATGCTTGAACACCTCGCAGATGACCCACTATCCAGCCCGTATCTAAGAGGTACTGTGGCGTCACAGATTCACCTCTGGGCGATTGGAATGTAGGCGTTTCGCATAGATTTCCTGCTCGAACGCCTCGCCATCTAAAAGCATCTCCCACGCGCCTGCTGTCGCCGCCGTCGCGTCACTTACGGCAGGGGTGGGTTCTGTGGTGGAAAGCTCTACGGTCAGCTCCGCGCCTTCTTCCAACGCCAAAGTTTCCAACGGTCCCAGCAGTTCTAACACCCCGCGCCGATAGCGCACCCTCACCCGCTTGGTCATGGCATGGTCAAGTATACCTTATTAACCGCACTAATACGCGCCGCCTGCAGAAAGCCTGCCCTTACGCCGATAATGCCCGCTGATGATACGCGGACTGTATGTGGCAGCCGAGGGAATGGCTGCCCGACAAAAAGCGCAGGACGCGATTGCCAACAATCTGGCGAATCTGAACACTACAGGCTTCAAGGCAGACCGCCCCGCCTTCGCGACGGTCTACGAACGGCAACTGTACCGCCTCGAGGGGACACGCGCGCAGCCTATCGGCGCGCTCTCGGCGGGGGCAATCCTGCGCGAACTCTACACCGATTTCCAGCAGGGCGCGCTCATCACCACAGGCAATCCGCTGGATGTCGCCATCGACGGCGTGGGCTTTTTCACGGTGCAGACCCCGCAGGGCGTCCGCTACACGCGCAACGGCGCGTTCCAGTTAGACGCCAGCGGTACCCTCCTCACACGAGCGGGTAGCCCCGTACTGGGCGAGGGCAACCAGCCGATTCGTGTGCCCCCAAGCGCGACCGTGCAAATCGGCGAGGACGGCTCGGTGCTGGCGAACGGCACGCGCGTCGGGCGACTGTTGATTGTGCAAGGCGACCTCGCCAAAGCGCCCGACGGCGACTTCATCGGCGCGACGCAGCCCGTCGCGAACCCGCGCGTCGTCGCAGGCGCACTCGAAACCTCGAATGTCGGCATGGTGCGCGAGATGGTCGCGATGATTGAACTCATTCGTGCCTACGAAACGCACCAGAAAATCATCCACGCGCACGACGAGACGCTCGGACGCGCCATCAACGAACTACCGAAGGTATAGGAGGGGCATCCATGATACGCGCACTACACACTGCCGCAGCGGGTATGGAATCCCAGCAGTTTAATATTGATGTGATCGCAAATAACTTGGCGAATGTGAACACGAACGGCTTCAAAACTGTGCGTGCGGACTTTGAGGACTTGCTCTATCAGACGCTGCGTCCTGCAGGGGCGACGGCGGCAGGGGGCACGCAACTGCCCAGCGGCTTGCAGGTCGGGCTGGGGTCGCGCCCTGCCGCTACCTACGGGCTTTTTACGACAGGCGCGCTGCAGGTCACGGGCAACCCACTCGACATGGCGATAGAGGGCGACGGCTTTTTCAAGGTGCTGCTGCCCGACGGCGCAATCGCCTACACGCGCGACGGCGGGTTCAAGCTCGACGCGCAGGGCAGGCTCGTGACCTCCAACGGCTACCCGCTGGAACCTGAAATCATCATCCCGCCTGACGCCGAACAGATTATGATTGGGCGCGACGGGGTGATTAGCGTGCGGCGCGGCGGGCAAGACGGTGTGGAGGAAATCGGGCAAATCACGCTCGTGCGCTTTGTGAACCCCGCGGGGCTAAACCGCATCGGACTGAACCTCTACCGCCTCACGCCCGCCGCAGGCGAACCGATTGAGGGCGCGCCTGGTACGAACGGTATCGGCAGCATTGCGGGCAGCGCGCTGGAAGCCTCGAATGTGCAAATCGTCGATGAGATGGTGCGCCTGATTATGGCGCAACGCGCCTACGAGGTCAACTCCCGCGCTATCCAGACCGCCGACGAGATGCTCAGCGTCGCCAAGGATCTGAAGCGGTAGCTTAGGTATCGCACGCTTGGTTTCTTTAGTCCATAATTTACGGTATGACACGCCTGCCGATTAGTGAGTTTATCGCGTTTCTGCCCGCGCCGAACTGGGAAGCGACGCGCCAGTTCTACGAGCAGGCGCTGGGCTTGCCCTGCGTGCTGGAGCAGGTGGATTGTTGCATCTACCAAGTCGCGGGGGCGGGCTATCTGGGCTTCTGCCGTCGCGCCGAGACGCCCCAGCCCGCCGAGCGCGTCATCCTCACGCTGGTTACCCACGCCGTCGACGAGTGGTACGCTCACCTGCAAGCGCACGGCGTTGAGATCACCAAGCCGCCCGCCTACAACGAGCGGTATCAGATTTACCACCTGTTCGCCCGCGACCCGAACGGCTACCTAATCGAGATTCAGCGGTTCGAAGACCCGCGCTGGGGCGGCTAAGAGGTCGCTTCAGGCGCGGCTGCTTGCGCCCGACGCCCGAAGTAGTAGACCATAAACGCGCCCGTCGCGAACATAATCAGGCTGTAGACCGCCGCAGGAATCGACATCGCAGGTTGCTTCAGAATCGTGCTGGCAATCAGAATCGCGAGCGTGCCGTTCTGGATGCCGCCCTCGATGGCAATCGCAATCGCCTGCTTGAGCGGCAGGCGGAACAGGCGCGCCACATTATAGCCCATCCACATCGTCAGCACATTCAGCACGAGCATCGATATGCCCGCTTGCCGAAAGTGCGACGGCAGGTTTTCTCGATCCTGCAGCACCGCGCCCAACACCGCAATTGCGATAAACACCATCGACAAATAGCGCACGGGGCGCTCCGCCGCAAACGCGAACTTGGGTTTGCGTGCCCGAATCAGCATCCCGATGGAGACGGGGATGAGAATAATCGCGCCCACCTGAATAATCGTGCGCAGCACAGGCAGCCGAATCTCCTGCGTCTCGCCCAGAAAGTGCGCCAACGACAGGTTAATCAATATCGGCGTCGTGAGAATAATGATGATGCTGTTGAACGCGGTCAGGGTAATCCCCAGCGCGACATCGCCCCGCGCGAGGTAGGTAATCAGGTTCGCCGTCGCGCCCGCGGGGCAGAGCGCGAGAATCATCACGCCGACCGCCAGCTGCGGCTCCATCGGGAACAGTTTCGCAATCACAAACCCCGCCAGCGGCAGCAGCACCATCTGGCAGGTCAGCCCAATCACGAACGCCTTCGGGAAAATCACCACGCGCAAAAAGTCGTAGCGCGTGAGGGTCAGCCCCAAGCCCAGCATAATCACTGCCAGCGCTACGGGCAGCACAACATTCGTAAAGATGTTTGCTTCCATACGAGGCTATATAAGACTTCGAGGCGAATTTTCCTGTCGGCTACAGTCCGTAGCTGAGCGGATTCACGGGTTCGCCGTTGATGCGCACCTCGAAGTGCAGGTGTGGTCCTGTGGAGTAGCCCGTGCTGCCGACGCGGGCGATAATCTGACCCTGCTTGACTTCTTGCCCAACCGCGACAAGAATTGCCGAGCAGTGCGCGTACAGGGTCGCCACGCCGCCGCCGTGATCGATAATCACCGTGTAGCCGTAGCCGCGAATGTAGCCCGCTTCGACCACCACGCCTGAGTCGGCGGCGCGGATGGGCGTGCCCGTCGGCGCGGCGATGTCGATGCCCGTGTGCATCTTGCGCACTTTGAAAATGGGATGCACGCGCATGCCGTAGCCCGAAGTGAGTCGCCCATCCACAGGGCGGATGAAGCGTCCCGACCAGGGCGTATCGGCGCGGGCGCGCCCTTTAGGCGTCTCCATCAAGGCGCGCAAGCGGCGGGCAATCGCGCGCGACTCCGCCTCCAGCTCCGCCAGTTGCCGTTCATACAGCGCACGCTCGCGGGCAATGTCTCGCAGGAGCGCCTGTTTCTCGTCCTGCGCGTCGGTGAGTTCTGCCTGCTGGTGGCGCAGGTCGGCGACAAGCGCGTCGATTCGGCGCACGAGCGCGTCTATCTTGGCTTTCGTCTGGGCGACCTCCTGCTGGTCGGCGCGCACCTGCTCCAATAGCTCGCGGTCGGTCTTGACAATTTGGCGCAGCACATAGCTGCGGCTGTTCAGCTCGCTGAGGTTGCGGGCGTTGGTGAGCAGGCTCAGATACGACACGCTGCGGTACTTGTAGGCGGCGCGGAGCCGTTGCGCCAGCAGGCTCTCGCGGCGGCGCAGGCGTTGCGTGAGAATCTCCAGTTGCTTTGCCAGCGCCGCCTGCTCCTTGCGGGCGCGGGCGAGGCGGTCGCGCGTCTCGCGCAGGCGCGCCGACACGCGCGTGATTTGCGCGTCCAACTCGGCGAGGTCGCGCCTTACCTTGCGCTCCTCGCGCCGCTTCTGGTCAATCGCGCCCCGAAGCTTGCCTATCTCCCCTTGAAGCGACTGTAGCTCGCGTTGCAACTGCTGGCGCTGCTGCGCTTTGTCTTGCTGCGCCCCTAACGGCAGGCACAGCAGAAGCGTAATCAACAGCACCGCAAGCCAACCTCCCTGTCGCACAGCGCCCATTACGCGGAGTATACCCAACGCCTTCACAAATTCGGGGTGTAACCGATGATACAGGCTCGCCCTGCGAAAAAGAGATTTCACGGTTCTCAATGGATAGGGAAGTTGCCGTCAACGCCGAACATGCTTGGCGCAAGGAGGGCTGTAGGCATGCAATACACGCACCTGGGTCGTTCGGGCTTGCTGGTGAGCCGTCTATGCTTGGGTACGATGAACTTCGGTCCGCACACCAGCGAGGAAGACTCGTATCGGATTATGGATCGTGCCCTTGAGTTGGGCATCAACTTTTTCGACACAGCGAACACCTACGGTTGGGTCAAAGGCGAGGGGATTACGGAGCAGATAATCGGGCGGTGGTGGTCGCAAGGCGGCGGGCGACGCGAGAAGGTGGTCATCGCCACCAAGGTCTACGGCGTGATGGGCGACTGGCCCAACGAGTCGCGCCTGTCGGCGTTGCATATCAAGCGCGCGTGCGAAGCCAGCCTGCGCCGACTGAAAACCGACTACATCGACCTGTACCAGATGCACCACATCGACCGCGAGTGTCCGTGGGAGGAGATTTGGCAGGCGATGGAGCAACTGTATCGCGAGGGCAAGATTCTGTATGTGGGCAGCAGCAACTTCGCGGGCTGGCACATCGCCCAAGCGCAGGAGCTTGCCAAGCAGCGGCACTTTATGGGGCTGGTCTCCGAGCAGAGCCTGTACAATCTGAACGCGCGGATGATTGAGTTGGAGGTCATCCCTGCCTGCTTGCACTACGGGATTGGCATCATCCCGTGGAGTCCGCTGGCGAGCGGGCTGCTGGGCGGCATTCTCAAGGGCGTGCAGGAGGGACGGCGCGCTTCGGAAGGCGTGCAGAAGATGCTGGAAAAAGATCGCAACCGCATCGAGCGGTACGAGGTGTTCTGCGAAGCGTTAGGCGAGGAGCCTGCGAATGTCGCGCTGGCATGGCTGCTGCACCAGCCCGCTGTCACCGCGCCGATTATCGGTCCGCGCACGCCGGAACAGTTAGAGCGCAGCGTGCGCGCGCTGGAAATCCGCCTCGACGAGGAAGCGCTCAAACGACTGGACGAAATCTTCCCCGGTCCAGGCGGACCCGCGCCTGAAGCCTATGCATGGTGAGCGAGTCGGAACGACAATTAGGTCACTCAGTGTCGCAGAGTATCGGTCAATGGGCGAATTCTCGAATATCAGGAGCAAATTCCCCCGCAAAACGGCAGGAACGGAGCTCAAAGTGGTGTATAATGATAGTCAGGAGGAAACCCGTATGCGATTCAGGAGCGTGTTAATAGGGCTTTTGGGTGTGTTGTTTGCGACCCACTTTGGTTGGGCGCAAATCGAGTCAGATGTGGTTGAGGTGCCGAGTCTGGACCCCCAGCAGATAGAGGCGCCTTTCGTACCAGGAGAGCTGGTTGTTGGAGTGGAGTCCAACGATCTTGCCCTTCCGTTGCTCGCAATGGAGATGGTTGGCACCATCGCCTCGCAAAACCCGCCTATTCGTAGCTTTCTCGTCAGACTCCATCCGAACCTCACGATGCAGGATGCGGGCGAGTTTCTCCGTGCTATTCCAGGCGTGCGCTATGTGGAACCCAACTACCTTGTGTTCGCTTTGGCGACCCCGAATGACCCGCGCTACTCCAGCCAGTACGGTCCGCAGCGCATTCAAGCCAACCTTGCGTGGGACATCTGGCAGCCTCAGCGCACGGTCTACATCGCCATCTTGGACACGGGGATTGATGCCAACCACGAGGATCTGAACCGCAAGATGCGTCGCCACAGCAATGGTCAAGTGTATGGCTACAATACTTGGAACAACAACACGGACACGACAGACCGAAACGGCCACGGCACGCACTGCGCGGGGATTGCCGCCGCCGACATCAACAACAGCAGGGGTATTGCGGGTGTGGCGTCGTGGAACCCGAGTGTGCCCAACTCGCACACCTATGTGCAGTTGATGCCTGTGAAGGTGTTGAGCGACAGTGGCAGCGGTACTTGGGACTCGGTGGCGCGTGGGATTACCTGGGCAGCAGATAATGGTGCGCACATCCTAAGCCTGAGTTTGGGTGCTAGCAGCGGCTCGCAGCAGTTGCAGAACGCGGTGGACTATGCTTGGAACCGCGGTTGCTTAGTGGTAGCGGCTGCAGGCAACGGCGGTAGCTCGTCGCCCGTCTATCCTGCGTTCTACACCAACTGTATTGCGGTAGCGGCTACGGACAGCAGCGACTTCTTGGCGAGCTTTTCTCAGTTTGGTTCGTGGGTAGACATCGCGGCGCCTGGGGTGGCGGTGTTGTCCACGATTCCGAATAACAGATACACATCGTATGACGGCACTTCGATGGCGTGTCCGCATGTGGCGGGCGCAGCGGCGGTGTTGTGGTCGCATAACCCCAGCCTGACGAACGCGCAGGTGCGCTCGGCGCTGGAGACGAATGTAGACCCGTATC
>Ga0308416_1000682_pt1 | contig 11772 bp, 10 predicted proteins | sample HotsprSampleOS60_FD_203468 | JGI IMG/M metagenome (GOLD analysis project Ga0308416, IMG submission 203468) | Hot spring phototrophic mat microbial communities from Octopus Spring, Yellowstone National Park, Wyoming, United States - 20090730_OS60 ... | reverse complement strand
CAGCCGGAGAAGGGGGAAATTCTGTTCCGCGGCGTTCGTCTCAACGGGAAGGACCCCGACGCCATCACCCGGCTGGGGGTGGCCCTGGTCCCCGAGGGACGCGGCCTGTTTCCGGAGCTCACGGTGGAGGAAAACCTCCGGCTGGCGGGCTACGCGCGGCGGTTCCGCCGGACGGACTACGAGGCGGTGCTGGACCGGTTTCCGGTCCTCCGGGAACGCCTCTGGCAGCAGGCGGGCACCCTGTCCGGGGGAGAGCAGCAAATGCTGGCCATCGCCCGCGCCCTGCTCCTGCGGCCCTCCCTGCTCCTCCTGGACGAACCCTCTTTGGGCCTGGCGCCACGGGTGGTGGCCGAGATCTTCTCCATCCTGCAGGCCCTCCACCGGGAGGGAATCCCCATCCTCCTGGTGGAGCAGAACGCCCGCATGGCTCTGCAGGTGGCGCACTACGGCTACGTCCTGGAGGCCGGCCGGCTCGTCCTGGAAGGACCCGCGGACAGGCTCCGGGAAGACCCCAACGTGCAGGAGCTGTACCTGGGCGTCCAGAGGGAGCCTTCCCCCAAGGGCTTCCGCCGGTGGCGCCCCAAGCGGCGGTGGGCGTGAGCGAGACCGCGCCGAAGGTGGCCGCGCCATCTTCGGGGACCGGGGGCGTGTCCGCTCGAGCAGCTCACCGGTACAGGCCGTCGATGAGGTCCCGGTACTTCTCCACCAGCACCTTGCGCTTGACCTTCAGGGTGGGGGTGACTTCCCCGTCCTCCTGGTACAGGCGCTTGGGGAGGATGGCGAACCGCTTGACCTGCTCCGGGCTGCTCAACCGGCGGTTCACCTTCTCCACCTCGTGGGCGATGAGCTCCCGCACCCGTTCGTTCCCGCTGAGGTCCGCGAACGTGGAGAAGGGGATTTTGTGGTCCTGCGCCCACCGGGCCACGTTGTCCTCGTCGATGACCACCAAGGCCACCAGGTACGGCCTCCGGTCTCCCACCACCACCGCGTCGTGGATGTAGGGACTGGCCTTCAGCTGGTTCTCCACGTACGCGGGCGCGATGTTCTTCCCGTAGGCGTTCACGATGAGGTCCTTCTTGCGGTCGGTGATCCGCAGGAACCCGTCCGGGTCCATCTCCCCCACGTCCCCGGAGTGCAGCCAGCCGTCCCGCAAGGCCTGGGAAGTGGCCTCCGGGTCTTTGAAGTAGCCCGCGAACACGTTGGGACCGCGGACCAAAATCTCCCCGTCCTCCGCCAGGCGCACCTCCACCCCCGGCAGCGGCTGCCCCACGGTGCCCAGCCGGATGGCGTCCCCCTGGTGGATGGTGGTGGGGCCGCTCCCCTCCGTCTGGCCGTACACCTCGCGGATCCGCACCCCCAGGGCGTGGTAGAACTCCAGGATCTCCGGCGCGATGGGGGCCGCGCCGGACACCGCGAACCGGACCCGGTCCAGGCCGAGGCGGCGGCGTAGGGGCCGCAGCACCCAGAGCTCCGCCAAGGCGTGGGCGGCCCGCAGGCCCGGGGACAGCGGTTCCCCCCCGAGCCTGGCCAGGGCGTACCGTCGGCCGACCCGGAGGGCCAGCTCGTACGCGGCGCGCTTGAGGGGGTCCGCTTCCCGCATGTGCAGGGTCAGCTGAGAGTAGAGCTTCTCCCACAGGCGCGGTACCGCGAACAGGATGGTCGGCCGGACCTCCTGCAAATTCTGGAACAGGGTGTCCAGGCTCTCCGCGAAGTACACCACGAACCCCCACACCAGGGGCAGGTAGACGCTCAGCATTCTCTCCGCGATGTGGGAGAGGGGCAGGAAGGACAGGGAGCTGTCCGTGGGGTACAGGGCGTTGGCCCGGCCCAGGGCCTCCGCGGTCCACAGGAGGTTGCGGTGGGTGAGCATGGCTCCCTTGGGAGGGCCCGTGGTGCCGGAGGTGTACAGGAGGATGGCCACGTCCTCCTCGGAGGCGTCCCGGAGGCGCGCCTGCAGCCCCTCCGGGTCCCAGGCGGCCCGTCCCAGGGCCCGCAGCTCGTCCAGGGTCATCACCTGCGGGTCGGAGAACTCTCCGAGCCCCTCCGGGTCCATGACCACGATGCGCTCGAGGGAGGGCAGCTGGTTGCGGACTTCCAGGGCCTTGTCCAGCTGCTCCTCGTCCTCCACGAAGAACACCCGCGCCTCGCTGTGCCCCAGGACGTAGGCGCACTGTTCCGGAGCGTTGGTGGCGTACACGGCTACGGACAGGCCTCCCGCCAGCAGGATCCCCATGTCGCAGAACAACCACTCGGGTCGGTTGTTCCCGATGATGGCCGCGGCCTGTCCGCGTTCGAACCCCAGCGCCGCCAGCCCGCAGGCCACCTCCTGCGCCGCCCGGCCGTACTGGTCCCACGTGACCGGGTGCCACAGGCCCCGGCGTTTGTGCCACATGGCCACCCGGGCGCTCCGCTCCCGGACCGCCTGCAGGAACCGCTGGGGAACGGTGCCCGTGGTGACCTGCTTCAGCTCCACCGTAGCCACGCCGCCTCACCCCCCGGGCTGAGACTCGGAATTCCCGTCCGCCTCACGGGAACCGGGAGCTGCCTTCCGGCGTCCCACCCGTTAGAATATCGGGGGAAAGGGAGGAGGAGGAGACCGTGATCCGTCCACCCATCGAGACGCTTCTGGAGCGGGTGCCCAACAAGTACCTGCTGGTGATGCTGGCCGCCAAGCGGGCCAGGGAGCTTCGGGCCGGCCAGCTGCCCCTGGTGGACGTGGACTCCCAGAACCCCGTCACCGTGGCCCTGGAGGAGATCGCCGCGGGCCGCATCAAGCCGGAGTTCCCGGAGTCCGTGGAGGCCATCTTCGCCAACCTGCCCAACCCCTGAGCGGTCTGCCCCCGAAGACCCCGTGCAGGACGGGGCCGGCGCCTAAGCCTCCCGGAGGAGTTCCTCCGCAGGCGTGAAGGGCAGCCCGTGGGCCTCCGCCACGCCCGGGTGGGTGACGTGTCCGTGCACCACGTTGAGCCCCCGCGCCAAGGCCGGGTCTTCCCGGCAGGCCGTCTTCCAGCCCTTCCGGGCGAGGGCGATGGCGTATCCCACGGTGGCGTTGGTGAGGGCCACAGTGGAAGTCCGCGGCACCGCCGCGGGCATGTTGGTGACCCCGTAGTGGAGGACCCCGCCCCACTCGTACACCGGGGCGCTGTGGGTGGTGGGGTGGATGGTCTCCACGCAGCCGCCCTGGTCCACGGACACGTCCACGATCACCGACCCCGGCTTCATCGCCCGGACCAAGTCCCGGGAGACCAGCTTGGGGGTGCGGGCTCCCGGGACCAGGACGGCGCCCACCAGGACGTCCGCGTACGCCACCGCCTGCTCTACGGTGTACGGGTTGCTCATGAGGACCTGGACCCGGCCGTGGAGCACGTCGTCCAGGTGCGCCATCCGCCGCGGGTTGCGCTCCAACACCGTGACCTGGGCACCCATGCCGAGGGCCACCTTGGCCGCGTTGGTCCCCACCACGCCCCCGCCCAGGATCACCACCGTACCCGGTGCCACCCCGGTCACCCCGCCCAGGAGGGTGCCCTTCCCGCCGTGGGTGCGCTTGAGGTAGTAGCTGGCCTCCTGGACCGCCAGCTTGCCCGCCACCTCACTCATGGGGGTCAGCAACGGGAGCTCGCCGTCCGGGAGCTGGACGGTCTCGTAGGCCACCGCCACCGCCCGCGACCGCACCAGCTCCCGCGTCAGGCGCTCGTCCGCCGCCAGGTGCAGGTACGTGAACAGCACCAGGCCCGGCCGCAGGTAACCGTACTCCTCGGGCAAAGGCTCCTTGACCTTCAGGACTAGGTCGCAGCCCCACACCTCCGCAGGGTCCCGGGTGATCCGGGCACCGCGGCGGGCGTAGTCCTCGTCGGAGAATCCGCTCCCTTCACCCGCGCCGCTCTCGAGGAGCACCTCGCACCCGGACTCCACCAGCTGCATGACCCCCGCGGGGGTGATCCCGACCCGGTACTCCCCGTCCTTGCGCTCCCTCGGTACGCCCACCCGCATGGCCTCGCAGTGGGTTCTCCGGGGCCGGTGGGGTTTCCTGGTCCGGCAGGAACGTCTCTGGTACCATCGCCTGGCGTGGGGACGAGGCCGGGTCCCGTGGGCAGGCACTCCTGGGGCGTCCTCGTGTGGGCCGGGGCGGCGGTGGTGCGGCTGGTGCTGGTAGCCCTTCCCGGACACCCCGTGGACGTGGGCGCGTTCCACGCCTGGGCCGCGCGGCTGGCGGAGGTCGGACCCCGGGCCTTTTACGCGCCGGGGGTCTTCGTGGACTACCTGCCCGGCTACCTCCTCGTGTTGTGGCCCCTGGGCCTGCTGGTGCGGAGCTTCCCCTTCCTCGCGCCCGAGGTGTTGAAGCTACCGCCAGCGGTGGCGGACTTCGCGGTGGCGTACTGGCTTCGGCGGCTGGGAGGGCCGCGGGGAGGGCTTGCGGCCGCGGCCTACCTTTGGAACCCCGCGGTCCTGCTTGCCGGGCCCTGGTGGGGACAGGCGGAGTCGGTGGCGGTGGCGTGGCTCGTGGGCAGTGCCTGGGCCTGGCATCAGGCGAGACACGGATGGGCAGGCTTGCTGTTCGCCCTGGGAGCCCTCACCAAGCCCCAGTACGCCGCGGCGGGGGTGGTGCTGCTGCTCGGGTTGGCACAGGGCTGGCCGGGGGTGCGCGTAGTCGCCGGTACAGCGGGAAGTTTCCTCGCCACGGTGGTCGGCTGCGGGTTCCTGTTCGGACTCTGGCCCTGGGACCTCGTGCGGTTGGCGCTTGGGGCGGCCGCGACCTACCCGTACGGGTCGGTGAACGCCCTCAACCTCTGGTACCTCCTCGGGTGGAACTGGAAGCCTGACCCTACCGGCGCGCTGGGCCTGCCTGCCGGGGTCTGGGGGACGATGCTGGCTCTGGCGGCGGTGGCCTGGGCCGGCGCCCGGGTGGCAGGCCGGGGGGAGGTGGGGCTTGCAGCCTTGGGTGCTGCCGCGGCCAGCGCCTCGGTCTTCGCCTTCGCCACCCGAATGCACGAGCGCTACCTGTTCCCCGCGGTGCCGTTCGTCCTCCTCGCGTGGTCCTGGAAGAGGGCGCGGAGCTGGCTGTGGGCCGCGGCTTCTGGAGTGCTGTTGTGCAACCTGGTCTACGGCTTCGCGTACCTGGCCAACTTCCCGGAGTACGCCACGCCCCTGTGGAAGGCGGTGTGGGCCGGGTTCAGGTGGCCCCTCCCCCAGGCGGTCTGTGTGCTGAGCGTGGGGCTGGCGGTGGCGTGCCTGGGCTTCGTGGGGGCGGCAGGCAAGCGCGGGGGTGCTACCCCGGTGCCGTGGGGCAGGCCTCGAGGGAGCTGAGCGACCGGCTGCGGGCCGTGGCGGTAGAGGACGCGGTCTTCCTGCGGGGCCGCACCTGGTACTGGGACCTGAAGCCGGACTACCGGCCGGGCGAGGTGTTCGAGCTGTGACCAGCCGCGCCGGTGGGCGGAGTCGAGGCTCTGAGCTCCCGCCGGAGCTTCCACAGCTCCCAGAAGGCCCGCAGCACCACGTCCAGCCGGCCTCCGCTTTGCCGCCCCCACCGCCTGGGGTAGTGGGGAACTCCCACCTCCACGATGCGGGCACCCCGGCGGGCGGCCCGACACAGGAGCTCGGTGCTCAGGAAGGCACCCGTGGACCGCAGGGGGAGGGCGCTGACCACCTCGCGCCGCAGGAGTTTGAAGGCGCAGTCCACGTCCCGCACCCGGACCCCGAACCACAGCCGCACCAGGAGGTTCCACAGCCACCCGTACAGCCTACGGTGAGGCGGGTCCTGGCGTCGGATGCGGTAGCCCACCACGAAGTCCGCGGAGGCCGCGTGGGGCACCAGCCGCACCAGGTCTGCGGGGTCGAACTGGCCGTCCCCGTCCGTGAAGAAGATCCACGGGTACCGGGCGGAGGCGAAGCCCGTCCGCAGGGCGGCGCCGTAGCCCAGGTTGCGGGGATGCTGGACCAGCCGCACCCGGGGGTCCCGCTGCGCCAGCCGCGCGGCCACCTCCGCGGTGCGGTCCGTGCTCCCGTCGTCCACCACCACCACCTCGAAGGGGACCCCTAGGGCTTCCAGGGCCCGCACCACCGCCGCCACCACGCCCTCCACGTTGCCCTCCTCGTTGTGACAGGGAAGGAAGGCGGTGACCCCGCCGGCCAGGAGTCGCTGGGGACTCATGCGCTGCTGCTCACCAGCAGGAGCCCCACCAGGATGGCTGCGATCCCCGCCACCCGTACTGCGGGGATGGTCTCCCCGAACACGTACGCGGAGGCCAGGAGCACCAGCACGTACCCCAGGGAGAGCAGGGGGTACGCGAGACTCAGGGGCGCCCGGGACAGTACCACGATCCACAGGACGCTGGCCACCCCGTACAGGGCGAACCCTGCCAGGATGTGCGGGTTGGTGAGGATCCGCCACAAAAGCAGGCCCACGTCCGCGACCCCGCCCACCCGCAGGGCTCCCATCTTCAGCAGGACCTGTCCCACGGCGCCGAGCACCACCGAAGTGAAGATCAGCAGCAGGGTCATGGAAGCCTCCCAAGCGTTCGCTACACCCACGAGCGTGTCCACGCCCACCAGCGCAGCCAGTGGGCGGGGACCGGGTACGCGGTGAGGACCGGCAGCTGGTACACGAACACCAACGCCACCGCCACCCAGTAGTCCCGGACCCACCCCGGACGCCGCTCCCGCAAGGCCTCCAGGCCGAGCGCCAGGGCTAGGTAGCCGAAGGGCAGCGCCGGAGTGAAATGGTACACGAACAGGAGGCGGCCCACGAAGGCGTAGGGGAGGTAGGAGGCGGCGAACCCAAAGGCGGTGAAGGCGTGCACCGGGGAGGAGGCAGCCCGCCACCCGGTGGCCGCTACCGCGGGGAGGACCGCCCACCACACCAGCGGGTTGCCCACGGCCAGGATCCCCTTCATCCACCCGCCCGCGGACTCGTAGTGGTACCATATGGGGCGCAGGAGGAGGGGCCAGGACCACCACTTGCTGGCGTACGGGTGCGTGGCCTGCAGGGTGGCGTGGTAGTGGTACATGTTGCGGTGCAGGCGGACCAGGTCGTCCACCGTCTCGCCCCGGAAGACGTGCGGCAGGTAACAGGCCGCGTACACCGCCGCGGGGACCACCACCAGGCTCACGAGCACGCCCGCCCACGGCCAGCGGCCCGCCCCCGTCCGCCGTCCCACCAGCACCAGGAACCCGAGGGCCGCGAGGGTGGCCAAGCCGGTCCACTTGGTAGCCAGCGCAGCTCCCGCGGCGGCTCCCGCGGCTGCGAGCCACCCCCAGCGGCCTGTCCGCACCGCGGCCCAGCCCAGGGCGTAGGCCAGCACCCCGAAGGTCAGGAGGAACACCTCGGGCTTGGCGATGCGGGACTCCACCAGCAGCATGGAGTCCACAGCTCCCAGGGCGGCCACGGCCAGCCCAACCCGCCGGCGGCCCGTGGCCAGGGTGCCGAAGGCGTACAGGGCGGGCACCAGGAGGGTCCCGAACACCGCGGGCACGAGCCGCCAGCCCCAGGGCTGGAACCCCACAAGCCGGACCCCCAGGGCAATGAGGAGCTTCGAGAGGGGCGGGTGCGTCCACTCGTAGATGGGCAGGCCCAGGAGGTATTCCCGGGCGGTGCGGGCGTAGTAGATCTCGTCGAAGACCTGGGCCGCGGGTTCGCCCAGCCGCCAGAACCGCACGGCCGCGGAGGCCACCACCAGGCCCACCAAAAGCCACGCGTCACGGCGCCCCATCGCCTGCATGGTAGCCGAGCCCTTTGACACCGCCAACCGCGCGTGTTACCTTGCCCCAAGAGCCTCTGGGGCTTGTCCCCGAACAGCCCCGGGGAGCGGAACGGACCGGGGTCTGTGGAACCGCGGCGACGGAGCTGGAGTAGACCCCGGGAGCTCCCACGGGCCGGGGCCGGGTGGCCACGACGAAAGGAGGTGGTGCGCCGTTGAGGAGACACCGTATCCCCGCCCACCTGGAGGGGAAGGACTAGAAAGCGCGGGGAGTCCCGGAGGTGGGCCGGGACTCCTGGTTTTCGGGACCCTCGCTGAGCCTTCAGGCTTGGCCGGCCTGCTGTTTCCTGCGGTATACTGCCCCTGGGGCGGCGTAGCTCAGTTGGTCAGAGCACGCGGTTCATACCCGCGGTGTCGGGGGTTCGAAGCCCTCCGCCGCCACCACCGAGGCGAGGGGGGACTCGCACGCAGCCTCAGGGAGCCCCGCCTGATCCCGGGGGCGTGGCCACGCGCACGGAGGACGTCCTCCTGCTGGTCGTCCGGCGGACCGTAGAAGAGTACGGCTTAGTCCCGCGTGGATGCCGGGTGCTCCTGGCGTGCTCCGGAGGGGCGGACTCCGTGGCCCTGGTCCACCTCATGGCTCGCCTCGCGCCGGCTTACGGCTGGAGTCTGGCCGTGGGCCACGTGCACCACGGACTGCGGGCTTCCGCGCAGGAGGACGAGGCTTTCGTGGCCGGCCTGGCGCGGCGGCTGGGCCTGGCGTTTTTCGCCCGGCGGCTCACGGGGCTGACTCCCCCCAACCTGGAGGCCAGGGCCCGGGCTGCCCGTTACGCGGCCCTGGCAGACATGGCCCGGGAGGCCCAGGCGCAGGCTGTGGCCACGGGCCACACCCTGGACGACCAGGCGGAGACGGTGCTGCTGCGCCTGCTCCGCGGCACCGGGGTAGCCGGGCTTGCCGGCATCCTGCCGCGCCGGCCCCTGTCTGCGGAAGTGGACGTGGTCCGCCCCCTTCTGGGCTGCAGGCGAGGGGCGCTCCGCGCGTACCTGACGGAGCGGGGCGAGAGGTGGCGAGAAGACGAGACCAACCTGGACTTGCGTCGGGCGCGGAACCGGGTGCGGACTCGGGTCCTGCCCTTGCTCCAGGCGGAGAACCCACGCTTCGCGGAAGTCCTGGCCCAGCTGGCGGAGGTGGTCCGGGAGGAGGAAGCGGTGTGGGCGGAGTGGGTGGCCCGGGCCCTCCAGGACGTGGTGCGAACCGTGGAAGGGGGATTCCGCGTAGACCGGGAGGGGTTCCTGCGCCTGCCGCCCGCCCTGCAGCGCCGTGTGCTGCGGGAGCTGTTGGGAAGGCGGCGGGAGGCCTCCTTCGTTCACCTGGAGGAGGCGCGTCGCCTGCTGCACGCCGGGCAACCGGGGCGGGAGGTGACCCTGCCCGGGGGCGTGCGGGTGCGGCTGGAGTCCGGGAGCTGCTGGCTCGGGGTCCCGGGGACGGTTCCGGAGGTCCAGGTCCCCCTTCCGGTCCCCGGGCGGGCGGTAGTCCCGGAGCTCGGCGTGATGGTGGAGGCGCGGCTGGAGCCGCGGGACGGGGAAGGGCCGGAAGGCCGCTGGGAAGCGGAGCTCGACCCGGTTTGGGCGGAGGGGGCTTTGGTGGTGCGGAACCGACGGCCCGGAGACCGCATCCGTCTGCGGGCGGGCACGCGAAAGCTCCAGGACCTGTTCACGGACCTCCGGGTCCCGCGGTGGGAGAGGGACCGGGTGCCCGTGGTGGCCACGGAGGACGGTCAGGTGCTGTGGGTGGTGGGCTTCCGGGTCTCGGAGGCGGCCAAACCCGAGCCCGCGGCGCCGCGCCGGCTGCGCCTGCGGGCGTGGCCCCTGGAGGCCGCGCCTACACCCGCGTAGCGAAACCGCCGATGGTATACTGGGTAAACGATTCCCGCCTCGCGGGCGGGCCGAGGACGAGGGAAGCGAGGGGAGGCGGTCGGTGACCAACCGGTACGTGCGGAGCCTGGTGGTGTGGGCCCTGGTGGTGGCCGTGGTGCTCTTCGTCCTGGTGCCCATGTACCGGAGCACCCGCACCGTCCCCCGGTCCGTGGACTTCAGCGAGTTTTTGACCCTGGTGGAGCAGGGTCAGGTGGTGGGGAAGGTGGTCTTCAACGAGGACAACAGCACCATCACCGGAGAGCGGAAGGACGGCCAGCCTTTCCGGACCACGTACTCCAAGGAGGCCACCCTCCAGATCCAGGCCCTGCTGCGCCAGAAGGGCATTCCCTTCGCGGTGGAGGCCCCGGCCCGCAACTCGCCCTGGCCCAACCTCCTGAGCAGCTTTCTGCCCCTTTTGCTGATCATCGGGCTGTGGTTCCTCATGATCCGGCAGGCGCAGTCGGGCAGCAACCAGGCCCTGTCCTTCGGCAAGAGCCGGGCCCGGCTGCACCACGAGTCCAAGCCCAAGGTCACCTTCGACGACGTGGCGGGGGTGGAGGAGGCGAAGGAGGAGCTCCAGGAGATCATCGAGTTCCTCAAGCACCCGAAGAAGTTCCAGGCCCTGGGGGCCAAGATCCCCCGCGGGGTGCTCCTGGTGGGCCCCCCGGGTTCCGGCAAGACCCTCCTGGCCAAGGCGGTGGCGGGGGAGGCGGGGGTGCCCTTCTTCTCCATCTCCGGCTCAGAGTTTGTGGAGATGTTCGTCGGGGTGGGGGCCAGTCGGGTGCGGGACCTCTTTGACCAAGCCAAGAAGAACGCCCCGTGCCTGGTGTTCATCGACGAGATCGACGCGGTAGGCCGCCAGCGAGGCGCGGGCCTGGGGGGAGGCCACGACGAGCGCGAGCAGACCCTGAACCAGCTGCTGGTGGAGATGGACGGCTTCGACCCCAACGCGGGGATCATCGTCATCGCCTCCACCAACCGGCCGGACATCCTGGACCCCGCCCTGCTGCGGCCGGGCCGGTTTGACCGCCGGATCGTGGTGGACAACCCCGACACGAAGGGCCGCAAGGCCATCCTGGAGGTCCACCTGCGGGGCAAGCCCCTGGCGGAGGACGTGAACGTGGAAGTGCTGGCCAAGCGCACGCCCGGCTTCTCGGGGGCGGACCTGGCCAACCTGGTGAACGAGGCGGCGTTGCTGGCGGCTCGCCGCAACAAGCGCCGGATCACCATGGCGGAGTTCGACGAGGCCATCGAGCGGGTCATCGCGGGGCCGCAGCGGCGCAGCCGCGTGTTGTCCCAGCGGGAGCGGGAGCTGGTGGCCTTCCACGAGGCGGGGCACGCCCTGCTGCGGAAGCTCTTGCCCCACGCAGACCCGCCCCACAAGGTCACCATCGTGTCCCGGGGGATGGCCCTGGGCTACGTGATGGGGATGCCGCCGGAGGACCGGTACACCCGCACCCGGGCGGAGCTGCTGGACGAGATCACCGTGGCCATGGGGGGACGGGTGGCGGAGGAGATCGTGTTCGGGGAGATCACCACGGGCGCGGAGAACGACTTCGAGCAGGCCACAGACATGGCCCGGAAGATGGTCACGGACTTCGGGATGTCCGAGAAACTCGGACCCATGTCCCTGGGCAAGCGGCACGGCCCGGTGTTCCTTGGGCGCGACCTGGTGGAGAGCCGGAACTACAGTGAGGAGATCGCGTACGAGATCGACAAGGAGGTCCGGCGCATCATCGACGAGTGCTACACCCGAGCCAAGCAGATCCTGGAGGCCAACCGGGACAAGCTGGAGGTCATCGCCCGGGCCTTGCTGGAGAAGGAGTCCCTGGACGCGGAGGAGCTCGACCGCCTGTTGGCAGGCCAGCCCCTGGACGCCGAAGCTCCGGCGCGGGCCGCGCCGGCCTCCGGGCCCGCAGCCAAGCCCGCCCCGGCTCCGCCCGTGGTGCCGTCCTGGCGTCCGAAGCCGGAAGCCGGTTAAACCACGCCCAGCGATTTTGGAGGGCCTGGGTTCAGGCAGCAGCTCCGGTGAGGAGTTCTGCAGCCTGTACCACCCGCACCCCGGCCTCTTCCCACTGCTTCCGCCGGTCCGGCACCTGTTCCCGGTACACGGGCCGGGTGGCGTCCTCCACCACCGTGGTCCGGAACCCCGCCCGGGCTG
>Ga0308416_1000678_pt1 | contig 11816 bp, 10 predicted proteins | sample HotsprSampleOS60_FD_203468 | JGI IMG/M metagenome (GOLD analysis project Ga0308416, IMG submission 203468) | Hot spring phototrophic mat microbial communities from Octopus Spring, Yellowstone National Park, Wyoming, United States - 20090730_OS60 ... | reverse complement strand
CGGCGCGGAACAGCGCCAGCAGCGCCGGATCTTCCGACAAGTCCGCCGCGATGCGCTGCTCCATCGCAGCGTAGTCGGCGTTGACGAACACATAACCGTCCGGCGCGACGAACGCGCTGCGGTAGTCCAGATCGTCCCCTTCGCCGCGCGGAATGTTCAGTACGTTCGGCTCGCCGCACGCGAACCGTCCGGTATCCGCACCCGCGATTTTGAGGTTCGGGTGCACCCGCCCGGTCAGCGGGTGGATATGCACGAGGAACGACCGCCCGTAGGTCGTTACACGCTTCTGCCAGTGCGACCAGACGCGGTACAACTCGAAGAAACGACGCTTTTCCGGATCGTCTTCGTACTCGCGCTCAACCTCGCCGAGTTCTTGTCTGTCCAGCGAGTTGATGTCAACCCCGCGCATCTTCGCCGCAGTTTTGACCAGTTCGCGTTTCGTCAACTCGTTCGGTTCGATCCCCAAGTACTCTGCGAACTGCTCAGAAGCAGCGCGCAGTCGCCGTTCCGCCTCGTCCGCAAGCTCATTCCAGCGGACGGCGTCGATGCGCAACCCGCAATACTCGATCGCTGCGGTCGGAACGACGAGACTGATGAACAGATGCACCGCGTCCAGTACGCCCAGCGCATCAGCGCGCATCTGCTGCTGGCGCTGAATCGGGAAGAGAACTTGCACATCCTTGAGCGCGTATTCGACTTGTTCCGGCGTCGGCTCCAGCGCGAACGGATTGGCGAACGTCTCCCGCACGCTCTTATCAAGCGTCTCACTGATCCAACGTTCGGTCACTGCTGCGAGCGAGTGCGGGAGGTCGAGCCCTAGCGTGATGACGCGGTCAGCGACGACCGCATCCCACGCGACGTTCGGGAAAATTCCGAAGTTGTGCAGTATGAACTGTACGTCAAACGTGAGATTCGCGCCGACGAGCGGTATGCGCTCGAAGATCGGGATGAAAACATCCAGACCGACGCGCCGCACGTTGAAACAAAACGCTTTGCCGTCGGGCGTAGCGAACTGCATCAGAAAGATGCGCGACGTGCGCGGGTCAAGGCCAGGACGCACCGGGTCGTTGGCGTACGTCTCGTTCGCTAGCAGCGACGCGACGTGTCGCATTACCCAAACCGGCGCGAGTTCGTCTTCGAGCGCATCAAGCGCACTCTCCAGATCGCTGATGCGCCGAGCGACGGTCTTCCCCCCGCGCGTCTTCGCGCGAGCCTCGGCGAGGAGTCGCTGCAGCCGCTGCGTCTCAGCGACGTGGTCCGCTGGAGGGGGCAGCGGGTCGGGAAGATCGTCGGGGTCGGGGTCAAACGTCAGACCCCACCGGTTGCGCTTGAGGTACGCGAAGTACGCGCGATACGCCGTCTTCGTCCGCTCCTTCGGATAGCGAAACAGAGGCTGCGTCTCGATGTCGAACGCAAGCGCTTCGCATTCGAGCAGCGCTTGCACCGCATCAAGCGCTTCGTCTCTGTCGTTGATGTACTTCCTCAACTTTCACCAACCTTTCTGAGATGTCGTATTCTCGATGCTTTCGCAGCGTCCCGCGTCGCGTGCGCAGCCAGCGCACGCGCGAGGGAGTGCGCAGCACGTCGAATATCGCTAATCCGTCAGTGAAGAGAATAGCGGCATACGTCGGGATTGTCAAGCGACGCGCCGCGTCAACGACGGATTGCGGAAGAATCGTCGTGCGGTACGTGTCAGAGCGCACCGAACGACGCTTGACTTCAAGCGCCGCTATCGGCTGGCCGCTGTCGAGCAGCAGAAAATCCAACGGCGAGTATTCGCCCATCCGCGCCAGCTCAAGCCCCAGGCGGTGCGGATAGAGCAGCACCGCGGCCGCTTGCGCGATCACGCGCTCATACGGCAGTCCGAATGCAGCTTGCTCTTCGAATGACCTCAACATCGCTCTCTCCAGCCGCGGCCGTCGGCGCTTAGATGACAGCCGTCACAGCAGCTGTCTTTCTTTTATTTATATGACGTGTTGTGACAGCTGTCAAGTCTGTCTTTGCCGCTGATCCCAAGAACGCGAACGTCGGGACGTTCCGCTCTGCGTGACGCTTACGGACGCCCGTTGCGCGCAGGCGCGCCCGGTCAACGTTGACGAGCCGGTAGACGCGCACTCGCTTCCCTCCTTCTATGCGCTGCTGCTTCCCCTCGACGCCGACGCCGATCTTGCTGAAGAGCGCGCTGACGAACGACATCGGCTTCTGCTGGAAGTCTGCGCGCACCTTGATCCCCAGCGCGGCTTGGATGAGCAACTGGTTGCGCTCGACGAGGTCAATAAATTCTTCGGTGATTGCAATTTCCGCTCCCTCCTCCAGCCGCAGTCGCAGCGCAGCGAGGAGCGTATTGAACCAGAACGCGAATAGTGCGAATAGGTTGCGGTCGGCGCTGAATCGACGCGTCGCTTCCGTCTCGTCCAGCGCCTTTGCGATTTCCGCATCCTCAACTGACGCGAATCGCTGCGCTTGCGCGTATGCGCCGCGTTCGTCGTCGAGCACGAGGTCGGCGTCAACGTCGATGCCGTAGCGCTCCTGAAGTTCGACTTTACGTTCCGCGTCGCGCTTTTCTTCCGCCGTCCGCGCGTCATCCGGCGCGGGCGCGTTGGCGATGCGTTCGGCGCGGGCGCGTTCCTGCGCTTCACGCTGCTCGCGCAGTCTCTTCGCCAGTTCCCGACGTCGTTCGCGCGGCAGCAGCGGCTGATCGCGGTCGTCCCAGACCTCAACGCCTTCAGCCGCATACGCGCCGATGAAGTTATCAAAAAACGCATTCTTCTGCACCGCTGTTTTCGCTTTGACGACGCAGTACAGATCGAGATACACGCGATCCCATTCGGTTGCCGGTTCCGCTGTTCCGGATGCGCGGGAAATGCGGAAGTCCGATTCCAGTTCGCGCAGTTTGACGAGATCGCGGTAGGCGTCGGGCGAAGTCGGCTCGTTCATTCGCTTGGTTTCGACGTACACGTTGATCTCTCGCTCGAGTGGGTTGCGGATGCGCCCCAGCTGCTGGCGGAAGTCGTCAACGTCGCCGACGCCGACGCCGTTGCGCGCGATGCCGAACAGCGCGAAGCCTTCGACGTCGATGGAGACCCCCGTCCCGACGGACGGCGAATAAATGAAGATGTCGACGTCTTGTAGAATATCGTTGATGCGCTCAAGCGTCTCGTTGTTATTCTCGCTTGTTTCAGACGTAATCTTCAGTATTCGCGCGTTCGGCAAAGCCTGGCGGTAGAACAATTCCGCGCGGTCGGCGTCTGCGCGGGTGTTGCACGCGAGCGCGATTTTACACTCATTGGGGTCGTACCACTCCAGCGACTTCTGAAGTACGTCTTCCGGCGACGGCAGCAGTACGAGATGATCAATCATACGGTGAACGTACTCATTTTCGACGTAGGCTATCTTCGGGTTAGGAAACGCAGACTGAATGAACGTCAGCGTCGCCTCGCCGACGTCGGCGTCGGCGAGAATGATCAGTTTTGCGTTGCGAAGATGCTCCATCAGCGCCCCGACTGCGCTAACTTTTCTGCTTTTCAAGTTGCGGTCGTTGACAATCGCTTTGAGTACTTGCTCGATTTCGTCAATTATTATCAACTCGTACGGCTCTTTCACTTCGATTTTATCGAGACTGTGGATGGTGGTAGCGACGCGCGGTGCGTTGGTAACCCACTTCCCGTCTTCGTAGTACGGCGTCAATCCGAGCCGCGCCGCGCTCTGGCGCACAAGCGAGACGCGATGTCCGACGGACAGTACGCGTCGGTAGCACTTCGCGGCTTCCGCCAACCACTGCGTCTTCCCGGTGTCTTTGGGCGACTTGATGACGACGATATTCGGATAATCGTCGTCCGGGTCAATCTCGATATCCAGATAACGTTGATTGATCTTCATCGCGTCGGGCAGTTCCGGCGAGACGACGTACCCGCCGCGTACGCCGGGGATCGTTCCCTCGAACCCGTGCTCGCGGGCGAGGTTGATCAACACCCCGATGTTGCTCTCGACGTGATCGGGCTTCCGGTGCTTCTCCCAGTCGTATGTCCAGCGGTCCAGCACCTCAGCCGCGACGTCTTCCGGCAGCGCGGACTGGATTGCCCACACCGCTGCGAGCCACATATTGTACTCCAGCCCGTCGCCGGGTATGTACTTCAGCAGCGTTTCGATTGTCTCCCGCGTCGCCTTCCCGTTGACGCGACGCGGTGCGAGGAGCGGGCGACGGGCGAACGCAGTGAAGTCGCTCAGGTCATAGTAGCGGTCGCTGTTGCGAATGATTGTGACTGGTTTCTTTTGCGGTCGCTGCTTCCAGTTGTACGATCCAACGACGCGGATCGACCGCGCTGCGTCGCTGGTGTTGTCCAGCGTCCATCCGTAACGCGCGGCCGCGAGGCGCAGTTGCGCCTCGACGCCTGCTTGGATCGGGGCGACGTAGTAGACCCACTGCGGCTCGCGCAGAATCCACATCGGCATCAAGCCGTTGCCGGTGTGGACAATTAGGGTCGGTTCTGGAAGTCCGCTCTCCTCTAGCAGTTTCAGAGCATCATCTTTGGAGCGCGGGAGGGTTTGGGAATTGTGGGCTTCAGACTGAATATCAATGTCAGCGGTGATAGCGCGCTGGTAATACGCGATGTCGGCGGTTCCCGACGAGCCGCGATCCGGGCGGACGTACTGGGAAGCGCGTTTGATGTAGATGTCGTATGCGAGATGGCGCTCGATGTGCTTAACAATCTCTGCGCGCTGCGACAGCGAGAACGTCTGACACGCAAAACGACCGTCAGCCAGCTTGACGCTGACGGTCGTATAAGCGACGGCGTCGTCTCCGTAGAGCAGGTCGAGGTAGTTGGTGAATGAGATAAACATAGGCTCTTTTCTCCTCGTCTAAGTCGGCGTCTACTACGCCGGTCGTTAGCCTAGCACACAAGTTCCTTTTTGTCAAGGGCTTTTGGTGAGGACTTTGGTTGAGATTTCACTCTTGACAAACCGGCGGGTGTGTGGTAGAGTATGCGTGTGACAATCATCTATATCGAAAAGGAGGTAAGAGAAATGGTCATTTCGGTAAGAGTCGAACGGTTCAAGGAGTATTCCGAACTGATGCGGGTCGTGTCTCGCTCTGAAAAGACGCCCGCGACGAACAAAGACATCATCCGTCCGCTGAATTATGAACTCCTTGTCGGGTCTCACCTCCCCGAACCCGATTGGTACCGGCTCGGAGCCCTGGTTGTTGCCCTCTTCCGAGGTTTCGCCGTCGTCGATGTTGAAGTGTGGCAAAACGATTTCGGCGTCTGGATCGCCGACTCGTTCATAGAGATCGGCCGCAGACATCGTCTGCGCCGTGGCGAGGGAGCGACGCCTGTCGAGGCGTTTATTGAGCTTATCTACCACATCCAGCGTTATTAGGAGGCGTATATGGTAGTGCTCAGCGTACACATCGAACGCAATGATGATAACTTGTTGTTCGTCCGTTCTCGGAACAGCGATGCTCCCGAGACGGACCAGGATTTCCCCAACCGTCAAATTGATTTTCTCTGTTTGGAGGGGACGTGTGTCCCTGGGGAGCACCGCCTTCGCGCGGGAGCTCTCATTTCCGCAATTTTGCATTTTCCTCTCCCGGAGCCGCAGTATGTTTTTCTCATCGACCTCGTGCATTTCAACGACTTCACTGTGTGGAATGCCGAGGCGCTAATAGATAATGACGGACGGACGCTGACCCGGCGTGGCGTTGGCGCTACGCCGGTGGAAGCGTTGGTCGATTTGCTGTTCAACATTCAGCAACGCTAGACGTTTTCTCTTCGCGCCTCAGCACGTTGCTGGGGCGCTTTTCTTTTTCCTCTCCCGTCGTCCCCGCTCAATGCGAGTCACCAGCAGCAACACAACCGCCGTCGCCGCGACTTGCGCTGCGTCTGGATGAACGAGCGCGAGCGCGAACGCGCTGATCATCAGCAACACCTCGAGTTTCATTTTCGCTCCCTCCCCGCGAACCCGGCGATTTTGTCAATCAGCAGCGGAAGCAGCGTCGGCGCGACGACGCCCGCGATGAACGGGATGTAGCCGGAGTAGCCGACCAGCACGCCCGCGCCCGCGCCGGTAAGCACCCTCCCCAGCGCGCCCAACTCGACGCTGTGTTGCTCCGCGTCGTAACGCGGCAGCAGCACCACGCCCTCTTTGTCTGCGAGGTACGCCGTCGCCGCGCCGATTGCGCCGAAGACTGCGTTCCAGACGTAGTCGACCGCGGTCAGTCCGTTGTGCCCCGCTGCCAGCAGCTGGAAGATTTCAATAATGTCCATCTCGTTGCTCCTCTCTTTGCCAGCGCCGGATGATCGCCACGACGAAGTCCGCGTAGCGTTCCGGATTGTTCCCGTCGCTTGACGGCGCGTAGCGCGGCAGCACTTGCCGCAAGCGGCACAGTCCGCGTCGCTTGCAGTAGTGCTCCTTAAGCAGTTCGCACCAGTCGTTGAGACTTTCCGTCCAGTTCGCGTAGACCGCGAACGGATGAGGCGTCTGTCCGATCATTCGCTTGCCGCGTCGCAAATTTCCCCAATTACGCGTGCGTACTGCGACGCCGCGCAGACCGTAGCTGCTCTCTTTTGCGAAGAACGCCAGAGCGATAGCGCGATCCGCGCCCCAGTAGTCCAATGCCGCCAGCAGCGCCTCTACCTCGAAGAACGCCGGGCTGCGCGCGGTGCGCAGCACTCGACGAAAGGTTTCGGCGCGAATGCTGTGCGGTGCGAAGATAAACGGATTATCGTTAATCATTGCCGCCTCCTCCCCCGCAATGCGGGCTGAACCAGATGCATTCTTTGTCTTTATTCTGACCTAAACCGCTGCGTCGCCAGACGAACCGCGCCCAAGAGTCCGGGAACAGCGCGTCGCTTTCCGCGTCGTTGTAGCCGCAGACGGCGATGCGCAGCTTGGGGTTGTCGCCGTTGGTGACCGCCCAGCGCGCAGCGCGCTGCCAGACGTCCGCGCTGTCGACGTCGTAGTCGAAGTCGCGCAAGTGACGCGGATAGGGCGGGTCGAGTAGAATACCGACGACGCCGAATTCTGGTTGTTTCGACTTTCCGACGACAACCTCGAAATCGTTCCAAAACACGTGAACGTTACGCAGTCGTTCAGCGAGCGCAGCGACGTATTCGGAAACGCGTCGCTTTCTGACGAGACGCGCGAGGAGACGATGCGACATTGTCAGACTGCCGCGTATTCGCCCCGCGCCACGCTCGTAGACTAGCCGTCCGTCGCGCACCGACCAGCCGCCGGGCTTGGTGAGCGACGGGTCGAGTTTATACGCCATCACATACGCCCAACGCGCCGCTAGAACCGGATCGTAGTAGTCCGGATCGCCGCCGAGCCGCGCAACGAGTTCCGGTAGTTTATCTCTGGCGTAGTGGTGATACGCGATCAACTCCAGCTCAACACGCGGGAAGTCGAGATGACGCGCCACTTCCTCAGGCGCGTACTTGACCGCGCGGAGATAGTTGACGACGTGGCCGTCAAGGTCGTTGACGATCTCGCACTTTACCGGCTCTGACGCGAGTATCCAACTCGAGGAGCCGGTAAACGCGTCGATGCGCGCGTCAACCGCGCCGAACCGTCGGTTGATTTCCGGCGCGACGGTGTACTTTCCACCGATGTATGGGAACAGTTGTCGAGGCATTACGCTCCTCCCTCACCGCAACGCCGTTACGAAATCATCCGGGTTGAATGATACGGTGTACGTCGTTCGCTCACGCGTGATGACGCGTGATGTGATTTTCGCGTTGCGATAATAATTCTGTACAATCACGTAGTCGCTGACGTCAGCAGCCCAGTTCGGAACAGTAACGCCTTCGCGCGTCATCAACTCGTACCGCGAGTTATCCAGTTCGACCGTTATCGGCGCAATCTGGCGATCCAACGCAATCGCCGCTTCATTACGCCGCGTTTCTGCAAGCGCTTTGCTGCCGTATTCGCCGACGCTTGCGACGCGCCGGGCGAGTTGTCGGCGCGATTCGAGCGATTGAATCGTTGTCGTCGTGGTCAGATGATCCGTCCAGTAGCCGCGATATTGTGCAAATATGCGGCTCGGCGCTTTCGAGATGTCAACGACGCGCATCGTTTCGGGGAAGCGCCAGACCAGCGTGCTGTCTGTGCGGAAATCGATTGTTGGTCGCGGTCGGTCGCGCAGAAAGCGTTTGCGGTGGTATCTGACAGAAACCACGAGACTCTGCTCAATGATGTCGCGCAAGTTTGCATCCGGCTTTGCGATTCTCACATCCGCTGAAGACGGCAAAAACACATCACAACACCCGCCACGCTCGATTAGCGCCGTTGAGAGCGCTTGCGCGTTGACCCCGCCGGAACTGAGATCGTTGATTCCCGTAAGAAACATCACCGCTGTCGTGCCGGGGACTGTCTCTACGCCCGCAGCTCGCACTCCGATAACCCAGCCGTAACAATTCGACGCGGTAACGGTTCCGGACGCGCCGATGCTGGTAAACGTTCCGAGCGTCAGTGTATATGCGTTCGGTTGCGGGATCGCCGTCACCGGCGCAACCCAAACACCATCCGCCAAACCGGAAATGAATACCGAAAATACCGTCAGGCGTTCGTTCGTTGTGATTGTCGCGTAGCGTTCCGGTTGATCGTACAGATATACGAGAAAAAAGAGGGTTGCGGGTGTAATCGTAAACGCTTTCTTTGTCCTTATTAGTATGTGCGGAAACCCGCCGGTCGCAACAACTTCGTACTCCCACAAATCCCCGCGCGAATCGTAGCCGCTTCCCGTCATAAACCCCGACCCGACGGGTTGCCAGCGCGACATATCGTACATATTCTGCACGACCGAGATGCGCGCATCGCGCTGGAGCGCGCCGAACCCCAGCGCGTGCCAGGTGATGCTCCCGTCGCGCGCTTCCTCGATCCGTTCGATCTGACCGCGCCAGACGGTACGTGAGAGCTGCGTGCAGTAGACGATCAGCTCGTCGCCGATCTGCGTCATCACGCCGGAACGCGCATAGATCGGCGGCAGCGTGACGCGTCCGCGCTCGTCGCCGTCGTCAGACGTCGAGAACTCGTAGTCGGCGACGGTGAGCGGGACGGGGAATTGTTGGTGCGGTTTGGTGATGGCAACAAGCATCGTCGTCTCCTCACGCAAACGCTGCCGGTTCGATCCGGTACGAATGAACGCCCAGATCGGTGGATGCGTTGGTGATCGTCGTGGACATTACGCCGTTGAACACCGCGATGTAACGACTGGAAATAAATCCCGGCGCGCCGTAGACGGTTCCAGGCGGATTTGTTTCGAACGGCATCGAAAGGGTGTTTTGGAGATCGCGTACATTGAATGATTGTAGCGTCGGCGGTGTGATGACGCTCCAGACCGACACTCCGTCGGTCGGGAGGAGCACAAGCGGCATCACCAACGTTCCGATTGGTACGTTCTGGATTTCCAGCGTCAGCGAAACGGTTGTATTGTGGTGTACAAATAATGCGGGCGCATACCACGAGCGGTCTCCGGTTATTGTCTCGGCGATTTGCGGTTGACCGTTCCAACTGACGATGTAGCGCGCGTTTGATGACGGTGTGGTTGGACAGAAAATCTCGACGAATAAACGATAAACGTCTTTCGGATTAACTGTAGTAACGTTATACGTGATCGTTCCGCTGGTCGCTGAAGAGAAAGCCGCGCGCGTCAGCGTCTGCCAGCCCGCGTTCCAGTTCTGGAGTGTAATGCCGCTAGTGACGTTCGCCGGGTTGATTGCAAGAATGCGGCTGGTTCTTGTCGCGCTCTCCAGTTCCTCAACCGCGAACAGTGCGTTGTAAAGTCCGTTCGCGTTATAAATGTAACAGTCAAACCAATGTCTATAAAGATACGCATCGCTCAGTCCCGGCAACGCGATCACGCGACGCTCATACGGGACGATCCGCTGAAAAAAATTATACGTAGATGTGTAATCAAGGAACGAATTGACCAGCGTCCCTGTTACCCGCACCCGAGCGATGACGCCGGTCGAGGTAGTCTCAACGCTTAGCAGTGTGACCGTACCATCGCGCAGATACGACCGCAGCGATGCGTTGCCTGCTGCATCCTCCGCAACCACGAGCGCGCCGCCCGCGACTGCAAGACGCCCGTCTTGTCGTCGCTGCGCGTAACTGTGCAGCTCGCGCGCAAGCGCGCTCGCCGCGTTCAGCGCAACCAGACGCGTCGGACGGCGAAACGCAATCTCGACTGAGAACGGCTGCGGGTCGAAGAGCGTATTCACGTTGAATCCGATGCCGGGCGCGTCTTGGTTATTCGCGTCAACGACAATGTTTGTGTTAGCGTCAAAAACCAGCGTCCCTATCTGTCGCACTCTCATCTTACATCCTCCCGAATCGCGCCAGTCGCGTGAGGTTATCGATCTCGCTACGCACCAGCATTGCGAGCCGCCGCTCGTCCATTCCCGGCGCAGCGTTGACCGTGATGCCGCCGACGTTGACCGTCGTCGACGCTGGTTGCACGATCGCCGCGTCGCGCGTCAGCAGCGGGAGCGGGGCTAATCCTTCCGTCAGCCCGCGCAGGATGCCTTCGGCGAGCGGTATGCCGACCTCGCGCGCCGCAACGCGCGACGGCGAGCGGATGCCGAGTGCCGCTTTTGCTGCGTCCAGCGCCGCCTTCGCTGCCCGCGCCGCCGCGTCCGCCAGCCCGCGCGCTGCGCTCTCCACACCGCTCTTTATTCCGTCAATCAACGCCGCGCCAAGCGCAGGCGCGCTCGCTATCGCTTGGCGGAACGCTTCTTCCAGGCGCGGGTAGAGCGTCCGGAACAGCGACGAAAGCGCGTTCATCAGATGTTCCGCCGATGCGTGGATGCCGTTCCACAACGATTCCGCGATACGCTTAATCTCCTCCCACGCCGCGCGCCAGTCGCCGCGCAGCGCTGCAGTTCCGACTTCAAACAATCCGCGCAGTACGTTCAGCGCCGTTTCCGTCAGTGTCTTGACAAGATTCCACGCGAGTCGCGCGACTGTCGTAATCTCGTTTCCGAAGTTGCTCCACACCCACTGCGCCGCCTTTGTCAGCGCTTCGATTGCGGCTTGGATGAACCGCGCCGCTGCGACGACGACGCTCATCACCCCATCCCACGTCCGTTTCGCAAACGTGAGAATGTCCGCGCCGTGCGCGTTCCACACCCGCACGACCAGCGCGGTTGCGAACTGCACCGCCTGACGCACCGCCGCAAGCGCGGTCTGGACGGCAGACCGAACCGCGCTCCACGCATCGCGCGTCGACGGCGCAAGCGAGGCGCTGAGTGCGTTCCACGTTTCAGAAATCGCAGCCGCTGCGTCAGTAATCGTCTGCTGCACGCCGCTCGTCGTCACGCCGACGAGTCCGATCTGCGCCGCAAGCGCTGCGAGCGGATCGGACGCGTTGAGGATGCCGGACGCCCACGCGGTGAAGGCGTTGACGCCTTCCGCCGCAGCCGCGACGAGTTGCGTGAGATGCGGCAACAGCGCGCTGCCAATCGTGATCTGGAGCGTCTCGACCGCAGCGTTGAACTGAGCAAGCGTGAAGCTGTAGCCTTGCTGCATTATCGCCGCCGCCTGCGCCGCGCCGCCCGCGTCCTTCATCGCTTGCCCCATCTCGTTGAATCCCTTCGCGCCAGCGTTCGCGATTGCAGCAGCAGCGCGGATCGCGTCGCTGCCAAAAATGGTATTCAACGCCAGAAACTTCTGCTCTTCGCTCAGATCTTTCGTCGCTTCGTGCAGCAGCTTCGCCGCAGCCTCCATTCCGATGAAACTGCCGGTCGCGTCAAAGAACTTTGACTTCCCGTCCTTCGTCGCGAGTCCCAGCTCGATCATCATTCGAGTTGCGTCTTTGG
>Ga0308416_1000677_pt1 | contig 11826 bp, 9 predicted proteins | sample HotsprSampleOS60_FD_203468 | JGI IMG/M metagenome (GOLD analysis project Ga0308416, IMG submission 203468) | Hot spring phototrophic mat microbial communities from Octopus Spring, Yellowstone National Park, Wyoming, United States - 20090730_OS60 ... | reverse complement strand
TGCGATGCATCCTGGATAATCCCGACCTGCGCGAACGGTTCAGCCAAAACGCTCGCCAAATCATTGCCGCTTGGGACAACGAGCGGATGGTGATGGGGTTCCGGCAGGCAATTGAGTACGTCACAGGCCATTCATCGACTGTATCATCTTAGGGCTTTTCAAAGTGTTTTCTGGAGATACTGTCTAAACCTATCTGGATTGCCAATAGTTCCTGACCAAAATGGAAGCACTGCATGCTCGTTGGGATGGGAGGTTGTAGTTGGAATGGATTTTTGTCTACCGTGTTAGCAATAAGAGTTATTGCGCTATTCCCGCAGGTTTAGCAAAAGACAGTAGTGAGATCAAGTTGCAATCGCTGTAGCAGACCTAGCATGGGTCAGGCAGCATAGGGCAATGCAATGGATTAGAGCGTCGTTAGACTTCAACCTGATGATAACAAGTCTGTACGAATGGACTGTCAACGATCACGGTAACCACCTTTGCTGCCAAGTGGAGTTGATGAAATGCTAGACGGAACGGAAGAGGGATATTGCTGTGAGATTCAGACACCGATCTACCTGAGTGCAATCCAGTCTACAAGTAAACGCTGTTTCCCAGATCTCATCGAATTCTCTAATTCTCCGATCCATATAATGATTGAATATATTTTCTTCCCTTCTAGCTGAAACGACCATATTTCCCAATCTACAGGTGCCAATGTATAATTGAAAGGCCGAAAACGTCGATTTTCCGTTTCGATCTCAATAGTGACAATGGTTCCTGGTGATCCCTTCAAACGTATTAATCCCTCCTCATAGTCTGAACTATCAGCGTTGAAAATCCCCAACACTCCGATATGATCGCGACGATCTATAGTCTCCTCCAGTGTTACCTCGAGAAGACCATTACTTATAGTCCATCTTCCTATAGTATTATCACACCAGGGACAGAGTTTCCAGAAAGTTTCATTTACAAAACTTTCTAAACGAAGTAATGAAGATACATCGATATCGGTAGGAAATTCGTCAATTTTCTTGTTATCTTGTAAAAGTAATGCACGTTCATACGAACGTAAAGCTTCTCTATAGTTGCCAATCTTTCTTTCTACGTCTCCTTTTGCTAACATTACATCATATCCTACCCCTAACCAGGAAGCGATCATCTGTGAGTAAGGCCGTCTTACTACATATTCTGCTGCTCGCTGCGTAGTCAATATAACACGTTTCCACTGACAACCCTGACTAACAAGATCATTGGCTCCAGAATCGCTGAATTTCACATCTAGTGTAAGAGATACTTTTCTACCAGCAAAAGACGATAGATCAACCCAATCAACCATACCATCACTTTCTACCTCACTAGCTGTGGCGCGTCTTTGAAAGAATAGAACACTATCATTCCATCCATATTCTGGTGAGCTAACCAAAATTCGTAAAATCACTTGACTCGATTCAGGAAGAGACTTGTAAGAATTTACGGTAAAATCCAATAGGAGAGCTGTGTTTTCTTTCGGAACCCAAACATCAACAGTGATCGGAATACAATGTAATTGCTCGTTTGAAACTCCAAGATTAACAGGTATGATTGGCATATTAGCCAATTCTTTCATCATTTGTTCGAAGGCAAGTCCTCTCTCCCAACTATACAATAAAGAATTGGGTTGTAAGTTCCATGCCTCTGTAAATGAATCAGCAGCACGTAGCCAATCTTTTTGAGCCATATATATCCATCCAGCTAACCTATATGCTTGAGGATCATCTGGTCGCCAATAAGTAGCGACTTGGAGGTGTCTTAGAGCAGCTTCTAATGCTTGTTCGTCTGAAACAGAGGGAATAGAATCAGCGAAACGAGGTTGTGACCAGATAAGACCTTGATCCATTAAACTGCCTGCTCTTGCTAAACTAATGGACCAAATTACTCGTGGAAACGCTGCAAAGACTAGGGCCAGAATTATGAAGAGCAAAAGTAATCTTAGGGTTCTTAGAGTTTTCAACATGGCTATGGGTTCGTATCTTCAAATTTTGATCATTCTCTCAATGTATATATGGCAATACCATTACTCAGAAATCGGTTTTATCAAAAGTTTCTTTTTGAATATATTTGAGCTAAATGCTCTTTGATCAATCTACATACTACAATAATACAGGTAACATTCTTTTTAAAGATTATCGTCAAAAGTTTAGCATATATAAATTTTTATCACATTAGCTACTTGGAGATGTAGTAAGAACTATATCTCCAAGCTACCTCAGTAGTTTAACCGGTCACCAAAGCTAACCACCACAACTTCTACGCACCTGTTCCTCAATCCAATAATACGTTCGCTCTAACCCTTCTTCTAGCGAAATCTTCGGCTCCCATCCCAATACCGTTCGCAATCGCGTGTTATCCGAATTCCGCCCACGTACCCCTTGTGGGCCAGGGATGTGCTTCTTGATGATTGAAATACCAGCGATTGATGCAATGATATCTGCTAACTCGTTGATTGTAACCATCCGATCTTGTCCGATGTTAAGCGGTTGATGATAGTCGCTCTGCATCAATCGATACACTCCTTCAACTAAATCGTCGATGTAGCAGAAAGAGCGAGTTTGTTCACCATCCCCCCAGATTTCCACCACGTGATTGCCGGTTACTTTAGCCATTGCTACCTTCCGACAAAGTGCTGCCGGTGCTTTCTCCTTGCCGCCTTGCCAGGTACCCAAAGGACCAAAGATATTATGGAACCTGGCAACATACGTGCGCAATCCATAGTCTTCATAGTAATATTGACATAACTTCTCCATGTACAACTTCTCCCAACCATATCCTTCCTCTGGATCCGCAGGATAGGCATCCTCCTCACGTAGTGGCGTGAGATCAGGGCTCTGCTGTCGATACTGAGGATAGATACATGCCGAGGATGAGAAAAAGAATCTTTGCACACCACTCAGCCGCGCCGCTTCAAGCATATGTATATTCATAAGCGTATCATTCCGTGCAATGTCTGCGTGGTTAGCTGTGATATAACCAATGCCGCCCATGTCAGCAGCCAGATGGTATACCTGTTGTACATTACGTGTTGCCAAAAGACAGTTATCCCAGCGCCGTAAGTCGAGAATCTCGAATTCATCGGCAGAAGTTGTCTCAAATTCAGGATGCTTGATATCGACACCACGTACCCAATACCCTAGTTGCTTAAGATATTTGACTAAATGATGACCAATGAATCCACCTGCACCAGTGACGAGCACCCGCAATGACATCTTACACTCCTTGTGCTAGTTTTATCACTGTACCGTACGATGAAAGATCTCTTCCCGTAACACCCACCACACAAACTTACTCCCACCGACTAGATACCGACGCCACAAGCGACGTGGTTCACACAAGAGCCGATGCAACCACTGGAGCCCATTTTCCTGCATCCAGCGTGGAGCTTCACTTACTCGTCCGCTTAGGATATCAAAAGCAGCGCCTACTCCGATAAGAACTGGTACCGAAAGCAATTCACGATACTCGTACATCCACTGTTCCTGCTTCGGAGTGCTTATCCCCACCCAGACAATATCAGGGTGAGCTAATCGTATGTGTGCTACAACCTCTTGCTGTTCGGTTTGTGTTAATGGACGAAACGGTGGTGAATATACACCAACCACCTGAGCATTATACTTCGTTCTCAGAACCCTGGCAAGCTGATCGGCAATGCCAGGCATTCCCCCGTATAGATAGTGACGGTAGCGTGAACCGGTCATTTGACAAAAGGTTGCCATCAACTCCGGCCCATATACTCGTCGCTTAAGGGGGTAGCCTTTACGTCGTCCAAGCCACACAAGTGGCATTCCATCTGGTACAACAAGGTCTGCGGTGTTTAAAATGTGTCTGAACTGAGCATTTTCATACGCGACTGTCACACCGTGCATCCCTGTCACGGCGATAAAATGACTACGCTTTCCTTCCAAAATCCATTGCTGTATCCGGTCGATGACATCAGGAATCTGAACAGCATGAACACGGACATTGAGTACGGAAAATGATGGAATAGTCTGCATTGGATTATTAGACAAGCCAGTCATACGAGTATCATGTAGCTCTAATTACACAAATATTGCCACTCCACCAACATTTTGCTTTCTTGTTTGTCTAAAGACCGTTGAATACTGTGGATGCGTATGTGCTATCCATTCTGAAAATGCACGATTCCCGTCTACATCATCAAGCAGGACAACTGATGGACGTGATAAGTACGGGGTCACGGTGAAGTGAATAGCTCTCTACGAATATTCCAATACGTGTGTAGACTGTCATGAATAAAGAAATTAACCCGTCCGAGCTGAGGAAGCAGTGCTGGAAGCAAACGTCTACTGCTCCCCCGATGTAGCTTCCATCTTGACTTATACTGTTCAGGAATTAGAAATCCCACGAAACGATCACTATGTTTTCCCAGAGGTGGCAAATCTATACTTATCAATTGTCCTAGTTGATTGCAAGCCATAGCTTTGAGGATGAAAGAACTCATAACCCCGTAAGCAACGCCAGTTTCGACCACCACCTCTGGTTTTAGCAGGCGACATAGTGCGAAGGCCATTCGTGCCAACGAAAAATCGGCATTATGACTGGTTCTAAAAGGGGCAGAAGCTCCTAGATTTGTTATACGGCTTCGTAGTTCCTGCTCTACTTCGTCTGCTTCCGACCAGTCTATACTCGCCTTGAAAATCTTCTCTATGTTAGTGTATACCTCTTCTAACCTTCTAACGGATTGATGTTCTTTCCTCATCAGAAACGGCTCAATGTTAGTAGTAATAATTGCCTCTATCCGATCAAAAAAGTCTGACGGATCTTTCAAAGCAGTACGAGCTAACATAAAGGCTTTTTCGATTTTATTCATCTTGCACTCCTGACTCCTGATGTCTACTTACGTGCAATGATCACCTGAGACGTACCAAATACATTTAGCAACGGTGTGTGCTCGAGAATGTACACTAATCTTCCCAGAAGTGGAGCAAGTCTTTTTATTAAACCTGGCTGCGCACCTGATATATTCTCGAACGTTAACCACACGTAATCGGTCACTATGATCTTAAAACCCACCGAGATGATCTTCTTTCTAAGTTCCCATGGATAATAGTTTCTGGCCCAGTACTAGAAGAAATATTTCCCTATCCGCAGAGGAATATATGGGATAAATGGAATATAATGTGGTATCTTATAATTTGATTTTCTTGCGAATACCCCATGTGTTTCGAATGGAAACAATCGATTTGGAGAGAATACTATCACCACCATCTCTCAAAACACGATATGCTTCTTGCAATGCAATGTCGTCGTTTGGAACGTGCTCAAGCACCTCGTTAAGTAAAACTACATCAAATGTTCCAGGATAGAAAGGAAGACGCTGAATATCACCACAAAGTAGTCGTATCGTGTTCTTTCTATTGGTATAGGAGCTGTCAGCAATTTTTTGCCGATCAAATTCCACCCCATACGCATCAGCATCAAGCGAGCAGAGAATTGCAACGTATCCATCACTTCCAAATCCAGCATCTAAAACCTTACTTTTGGTGGAAACATATTGTAAGATAAGTTTGAGCTGCTTGCTTAGATTTCTCGGTTTATCAGTATCTCCTCCACTGGGAGATATATTGCCATAAGTCATGTTGATTTCTCCTGAGCCTTTTCCCTCACCCCACCCTCCTTACCTCCATCCACTGCCGTGGTCCTGGGCGTAGGGTGGCCTTCGCCATCGGGAACACCGGGTAGCCAGGAATAGCACTGACGTGGAAGCGCTGCAGGATCATCGGCAACACCATCTGCATTTCCATCAAGGCAAAGTTGTTCCCGATACACTGGCGTGGACCGCTGAGGAAAGGTACGTAGGCGAATTTATGGCGACCTGCCACCGTTTCGGGGTGGAAACGTTCGGGGTCGAAACTTTCAGCATTGGGCCAGAACTCGGGATGGCGATGGGTGACATACGGGCTGAGGGCAACGGTTGCACCGGCGGGAAGGTCGTAGTCACCCAATGTGTCTGGGCCGACGAGCGTGCGTGAGAGCAGCCAGGTCGGCGGGTAGAGACGCAGGGTTTCATCGATGACCATGCGACTGTATCTGAGCTGAGGCAGATCGGCAGGGGTCGGGTTTCGGCCACCGAGGACGGCAGCATACTCGGCCCGCAATTTGCGTTCGCTATCACCGTGGTGAGCGAGCAAGTGTAAAATCCATGACAACGTGCCAGCCGTGGTTTCGTGACCGGCAAGGAAGATCGTCATCACTTCGTCGCGGATCTGCTTGGGAGACATCGGCTCGCCAGTGTCGGCATCACGTGCGCTGACCAGCATTTCCAGCAGGTCATCGTGTTCACCCTGGCGCTGTTGGCGTTCGTTGATCAGGCGATACACGGTTCGTTCCAGCAGGGTAAGATTGCAATAGTAGCGCCGATTGGCGGGTGTTGGCCAGCTTCGTGGTGGTTGTAGCAGGCGAAATTGTTGACCGGCAACCCAGTTGAGGGTGTCGTTGAATGCTTTTCCTACCTGTGCTGCTTCTGTATCGCTCAGCGAGGTGCTGAACATCGTGCGCACGATAATCTTTTCGGCCAACAGCATCAACTCGGCCTGAATGTCAACCGGCTGCCGATGGCGAGCGTAAGCTTCCCACCGCTCAAGCATACGCTCAGCCTCCTCAACCATTACCGTTGCCATCTGGGTAATCCGTTGATGGTGGAACGCCGGTTGAATCAGACGCCGCTGGCGCAGCCAGTGGTCGCCGTTACTGGTGACCAAGCCCTGGCCGAGGATGTCTTCCATGGTCGTGTATTGCTTGATGTAATTTTTCCAGTTCTCTTGCGTGATCCGCTTGATCATATCGGGATGCACCGCAAGATACATCGTGTGCTTGCCAAGCGGGAGCTTGACCAGATCTCCGTAGTGCCGATGGATGCGCAGTAGAAAATCGAGTGGATCATTCAGCAGCCGCGGCGCAACTCCAACCCCAGGGAGACCTTTTGGTCCGGGAATAGCATTCACTGATAATGGCATAGTTTTGTTACGCTGGAAAGCTACGTTGCACAAAGTCAGGTATAGCATACCACAAATTGACGTAGGTCGCAATTGGAACAGAGAGAAGAGGTGTGCGAGGTTGGGAAATCGAAAGGCAGGTGAAGGATGGCAGGCGTATCCCTTGCCTGCCGTCTGCTTCTTGCAAAACTGCGGGAGTTGGGAGACTAAGCGGAAGATGGTAGGTGAACCTGTTTATGGGGGCACCCCTACTTATCTCAGCGTGCAAAGTGGAAACTCGTTTTTCCCCTCATGTCTCGTGCCGATATTCTGTTTTCCTACCTTGACGGATACCATGCTTTCGGCTAGGATCGAACTAACCCAATCTGTGCAGCAGAGACGTTGGGGAACGTCGTCCACAACTTGAGGAAACCATGGGTGTAGCGCTCAATCAGACGATTTTTCGGGCGTATGATATTCGGGGGATCGTCGAGGTTGATCTCGATGAAGGTATTTATGAACGGTTAGGTCGGGCTACCGGAACCCTCTTTCGCCGTGAGGGCCGGCAGCGGATTGTGGTAGCCCGTGATGCTCGCCTGAGTTCACCACGCTTCCAGGAGGCGTTGATCAACGGTTTGCGTGCCACCGGTATGGATGTGATCGATATCGGTATGGTGGCGACACCGGTAATGTATTTTGCGGTTGAAGCGTTGGGTGCCGATGCCGGCGCGATTGTGTCGGCTAGTCATAACCCACCAGAGTTTAATGGTTTGAAGTTGCGACGCGCAGAACCGCGTTTTGGTTCGGAGCCGTTGCCGTCGGCTGCAATTCAAGAGGTAGGGCAGATTGCTGCCAGTGGTCAGTTTATTCGGGGTCACGGGAACTACGAGCAGGTTGATATTGGGCCAGCGTATATCGAATCTGCACGCCGTTGGCTTGATTTTGGGACGCATCGTCCGCGTGTGGTGCTGGATGGCGGGAATGGCGTGGCCGGGCCGCTCGCAGTAGCGATGTACGAAGCCTTGGGTATTGAGGTTATTCCGCTGTTTATTGAGCCAGATGGAACGTTTCCCAATCACCATCCTGATCCGTTGAAGGTCGAGAATCTCCGTCATTTGCAGGCTACTGTGCGTGAACAGCGGGCCGATTTGGGTATTGGTCTCGATGGTGATGGGGATCGATTGGGGGTGGTTGACGGGAACGGTGATGTGGTCTTTGCCGATCGTTATCTGATCGTGCTGGCTCAAGCATTGCTGGCCAAACGCAAAGGGCCGGTCGTCTTTGATGTGAAGTGTAGCGCCGTATTGCCACAGGCAATTCGGTCATTGGGCGGCGAACCGATCATGTGGAAGACCGGTTATACCAGTCTCTCGGCGAAGATGCGCGACGTTGATGCGGTGCTGGGTGGCGAACTCAGCGGGCATACGATCTTTCCCTGGCCTGGTCGCTACTTCGATGATGGCGCCTTCGCCGGTGCGGTGCTGCTGCATGCGTTGTACGAGTTGGGGCAAACGCTGACCGAGGCACTCGCGCCGTATCCGGTCTTGCCATCGATTGATGAGGGTCGTATCCCCTTCCCGGAAGAGCGGAAATTTGCGGTAATCGACTTTTTGCGTGCACGGTTTGTTGGCAAATACCCGATTATTGACATCGATGGCGTCAGGGTCGATTTTGGCGATGGTTGGGGGCTGGTACGGGCTTCAAATACTGAACCGGCAATTACGACCCGCTTTGAAGCGCAGACGTGGGAGCGTGTTCAAGCTATCCGCGATGAAATGTTGAGCGTCGTCGAGGAGTTTCGCACACTGGCATGAGCGCGTATCGACGCCCTTTCCTACAGGCCTGGGAGGCAACGTACACTGCCGGATTGACACTCGAACAACTGCGTCGCCGGGCGATGACGGTTGGCCTAGCATTGGCCGAACAGCAAGCACGTTGTCTTATCGCTTTTGATACGCGCTTTCTGGCACACTTCTTCGCACAGACATTGGCTCAGGACCTGGCGGCGAAAGGGGTGAACGTGTTGCTCGCCAGCACGCCGGCGCCGCTGCCTGCAATCCATCACGCCCTTGATCAGAAGCATGCCGATTGCGCACTGTATGTGTCGGCGCGTAACCGTCCATACTACATTGGTGGGTTGATCCTGATTGCCGATGATAAGAGTCAGCTTACGATCCATCCGGCTAGCGACCCTTTACCTCCGGTAGATTTTCCGCCTCCTGCGACTAATGTGGCAACAATCGATATACGCACGCCCTACATCGAGACACTCCGTAACGCTCTCGATCTAGAAGCCATTCGGCGTCTTCCAATGACCTTCTTCGTCGATGCAATGGCCGGTACGACTGCAGGAATTATCACAACACTGTTCGGTGAAGGTGGCCAGACACGGGTGATCGAAATTAATCGTGACCCCGATCCACTTTTTGGACGGGGAGCACCGCACCCGTTTGAAGCCAGTCTGCATCGGTTGCGCAAACTGGTGCGCGAGAGCGACTCACACCTCGGTCTGGCACTTTCTGGCGATGGTACCGCACTGGCGGTCGTCGAACCGAGTGGTGAGGTGTTAGAACCGTTTGAGACCAGTCTGCTGTTGGCCGGTCATCTGGCAACGCATTACCGACAGCGGGGATTGGTCATCGCTCCACCGCCGGCCCCTAACAGTCCCCTGCATGCCCAACCTAGACAACTGGTTGCCTGGCAGGAGGCCACCGGTATGAAGCTGGAGCTGGCCAGTGATGGGTTGTACCTCGAACGCCAACCGGTAGTGGCAATGACGACCAGCGGTGAGGTTGTGCTGAGCCGTTGGCGGAGTTGCCCCGATGGGTTGCTGGCCGGTTTGTTCTTTTGTGATGCGGCAGCACGGAGCAATGGTGGTCTTCGAACGCTATGCGCGGCCCTACGATCACAGTTTGGTGCTCAGTAGGAGTAAACCTTTACGCACGGTGTGACACGCTGGTGAGACAAAAAAGCCGAACGCGGCAACCAGCGGCCTCTGTGCCGGGAAACGATACAGAAGTTCATGAAACAGATTATTAATCGTTTGGGTGCATTACGTCATCTGATCCCGTCGCTCTCGCTAACGTTTGTAGGCATCGTGCTGCTCTCGCTGGGTGTCGCTTACCTTTTCATCCACGCTTACCGTACTGTTGAAGGTCTACCTGAAGTAGTATGGTGGCTGACCCTGCAATTTCTACCCCGTCCGTGGCGCGGAATATTGCTCCTCGTTATCGGTCTGCTCGTGTTGGCTGGCGGTATCTGGCAGCTTAGTGGTGTGGTGGTGATCCCACGACCGCAACAGGTACCCGCCGACGGTGAGCTGGTGTTAGGCTACGACCGCACCCATCGGCCACGTCGCGTTGTCGTGATCTCTGGTGGCGCTGGCATGCTTGTGTTAGCCGGGTTAAGTGAACAGGTTGATCGGATGACCTGTATCGTGCCGATCACCGATCCGGTTGAGTATTATTATCGGGCGTCGGGGCTGCTTAACCAGCCGAATGTCTACTATGTGGTACCAACCCCAGAACCGCTCGATGTGGTGGCCGAGCTTGACGATGGAACGCTGATCGATGTCCGCCATATTCATCTCCATCCTGAGCTGGCCGAGCGATATGTGTGTCGGTTGCACTTGAACAAGGAATCCGTACCACCGCCGCTGACGCGCGTGACCCTCGAGGCCCTGCGTGAGGCTGATGCGATTATCTTAGGGCCGGGGAGTCTCTTCGAGAGTATTTTGCCCAATTTTCTCCTGGCGGAGTTCGCTGAGGCAGTGCGTTCGAGTAGCGCGAAGAAGATTTTCGTCTGTAACCTGATGACCGAACCAGGGCGCACGAGTGGGTTTCGCGTAGCCGACCATATTCGGGTGATTAAGGAGTACGCCGGTTTGACCCCGGATTACGTATTGGTGAATGCGCAACGAATTGATCCAGAGACGACCCGCATCTACGCTGCCGCCCATCAGACGCCGGTATACCTTGATCCGAGTGATTATGAAGAGGTAGCAACGCTGCCTGGGGATGTGCATGGTCAGCGTGGGGTGATTATCGAGGGGAGTATGGTTATCGAGGCCGATCTATCGGCGGCGGTTATCCAGTATACAACGTCGCTTGATAATCCGCTGCAGAGTCGCGCTGTGCGTGTGTTGCGCCACGATGGGCAGAAGCTGGCGGCTGCTCTGATCGAGCTGATGCGGCGCATGTAGGAGAAAAGCTGTCGGTGTAGAGTACGGCTGGCGCCCGCACCTTCCCCCCAGCCCCCCTTCCTCTCCCACGCTGCGGGAGAGGAAGGGGGGAGATGCTCCCGCACCTTCCCCCTAGCCCCCTTCCACTCACCAGGGGAGCAGAAAGGGAGAGATGAGCGTAGCAGTGGCGATCCTGTGCCTTCGTCTTTCTACGATACCGAGTCCACTACCACCCCGCTCCCGCGCTGCGGGAGAGGGGCCGGGGGTGAGGGCCTCCCTCACCTTCCCCCCAGCCCCCTTCCACTTTTACCAGGGGAGCGGAAAGGGAGAGGTGAGCGTAGCAGTGGCGATCCTGTGCCTTCGTCTTTCTACGATACCGAGTCCACCAACCAGCTCACCCCTCTCCCGCGCTGCGGGAGAGGGGCCGGGGGTGAGGGCAGCCCGCAGCGCGGGAGAGGGGCCGGGGGTGAGGGCAGCCCGCAGCGCGGGCGCGGGGCTGGGGGTGAGGTGGATTGGCGAGAAAGAACGTTGGCAACCCCTCACGTAATTCACGCAATGGCCGCACGAGTCCGGTACGTGCCCAATGAAACGTTTTTGATCAGGCTCTTAGATATGTCCACTCGCTTTGTCGTATGTTTGTATTCTTCCTGGCAAGGTTCGTATCACTTCTAAAATTCTCCGGCACTGTTGGTAAAC
>Ga0308416_1000673_pt1 | contig 11867 bp, 8 predicted proteins | sample HotsprSampleOS60_FD_203468 | JGI IMG/M metagenome (GOLD analysis project Ga0308416, IMG submission 203468) | Hot spring phototrophic mat microbial communities from Octopus Spring, Yellowstone National Park, Wyoming, United States - 20090730_OS60 ... | reverse complement strand
TTCACCTCTATGCGGTGCTGCTGGGCTATGGTCTCTTCAAGCTGATGGAGCACAACCCCGCTTGGCGTCTCCTGTTGGCGCAGCTTGGGGGAATGTGGCTGGTGGCTTTTCCGAATTGGGGTTTCCAAGCTGCCCTCATCGAGCGGCTGCAAAAGGTAAAGGAAATCCGTATTCAGGCCGACGGAACCGACCTGCGCCTGCGGGTGGAAGGGCGCACCTGGATTAACTCCGATGGCAAGCGCAACATGCCCAGCGGCGAGGTGTTTACTGCCCCCATTGAATCTTCTGCTGAAGGGGAGGTGCGCTTCAACCTGCCGGTGGTGGTTTCGGGGCAGCGGGTGGAGGGGGTGCGGCTGCGCTTCCGGGAAGGCCGGGTGGTGGAGGCCAGCGCCCAGACCGGGGAGGAATACCTGCAAAGGATGCTCGAGGCCGACCCTGGGGCCCGCTACCTGGGAGAGCTTGGCATCGGCGCTAACTTTGGCATCAGCCGCCCCACCGGCCTGATTCTCTACGACGAAAAAATCGGCGGTACGGTGCATCTGGCGCTGGGCCAGAGCTACCTCGAGACCGGCGGAGTCAACACCTCCTCGATTCACTGGGACCTGATTCTGGATCTACGCCAGGGAGGGCGACTTTTGGCCGATGGCGAGGTGTTGCAGGAAAACGGGCAGTTTGTGGGGCTGTAGAGCGCTCTTCGCAAACGGCCACGCCTGTAAAGAGTGCGATAATGACGGAACCAGGTAGGCCGAACGTTTTTCTGCGGCTATACCCTGTGCCCATAAGAAAAAGCCGCCCTCTTAGGGCGGCTTTTCTATAAAGGTCAGGCCTTTTCTTTGTCCTTGTCCTCTTCTAAGGTGAGCTGGCTCAAGAGGTCGCCGAACACGTCGCCCAGCTTGACGTTGGTATTGGAGGCAGTTGCTACGCTGGGATCGTAGTTTGCGTATGCCGTTCCACCGCCCAGGTAGTCGTAGTCGCGCTCCCGGCCACGGCCCTCGCGGGAAGCGCCCTTGTTCTTGGCACGTTTGGCGCGCTCGCCGTCTTTGCCCTCACGGCGGCCTTTGCGGCCCTCGCCTTCTTCACCACTGGGGATGCCGATCTGAGGAGGTGGCAGAAGGCGCTTGCGCGAGAGGCTGATGCGCTGCTCCACCGGGTCGATCTGGAGGATGACAGCCTCGATCTCGTCTCCCTTTTTGAATATATCGGCGGGCTTCTCGATCCGCTCGTGGGCCAGCTCAGAGACGTGGATCAGGCCTTCGATGCCGGGCTCTACCTCGACGAACACCCCAAAGTCGGTTAAGCCAGTAACCTTGCCCTTGACTAGGGTGCCAGGTGGATAGCGGTCGGGGAGGCTCTTCCAGGGATCAGGCTGGGTTTGCTTCAAGCCCAGCGAGAGCCGGCGCTCGGCGGGGTCAATGCGCAGTACCTGGGCTTCCACCACCTGACCCTCCTTCAAAATCTCACCAGGGTGCTTGGGGCGCTTGACCCAGGACAGCTCGGAGATGTGAATCAGCCCCTCGAGGCCAGGCTCCACCTCCACAAAAGCCCCAAACTGGGTCAGACCCACCACCTTACCGGTGAGCCTGGAGCCCACGGGGTGCTTTTCCGAAACGGTTAGCCAGGGATCTTCGCTGAGGGCCTTCATCGAGAGATTGACCCGCTCGCGCTCGCTGTCTACCGAGAGCACTTTGGCCTTGACGGTCTGGCCCTTTTGCACCACGTCCTTGGGGTGGTTGAAGCGGCCCCAAGTAATCTCGCTGCGGTGTACCAGGCCGTCCACGCCACCCAGGGCGACGAAGACGCCGAAATCTGTCACCTCGACAACCTGCCCTTCAACGATCTCGCCCTCCTTTAGGCTGGCGAGTATCTTGCTGCGGGCAGCTTTTTGCTCTTCTTCTAATACCGTGCGCCTCGAAAGGATGATCCGGCCCTTCTTGCGGTTGAGCTCGATAATCTTGACCAGGAATTTCTGACCCACGTACTCGTCGAGGTCGGAGGCGCGTTTCAGATCCACTTGGCTGGCAGGTAGGAAGGCACGGATTCCCTCGATGATAGCAACCAGCCCCCCCTTGACCTTCTCCTTGACCTCCACCATCACCGGCTGGCCCTGCTCATAGAGGGCCTGAATCCTGGTCCAGCTCCGGTCGGCCTCGGCCCGCTTCTTGGAAAGCACGATCTGGCCGTTCTCGAGGTCGGCCCGCACCACATAGGCGGTTACAGTGTCCCCCGGCTTGAGGAGGTTCCTAAGCTCCTCTTCGGATAGGCTCTCCTCGGTAAGCTGGTTGAACGGGATGATGGCTTCGGTGCGCGTCCCGATGTCTACCATGACGCCGTCGTTGGCGATGAACACCACTTTGCCGCTGATGATCTGGCCGCGCTGGACAGTCTTCTCGAGCCTCGCTTCTGCATCTTGCAAGGCCTGCTCCATGCTAAAAACCTGGGGTTCTTCTCCAGTTTCCACTGGGGTCTGGGTAGCTTGGTCTTCCATTCGCCTATTTCCTCTCTGCCTTTGCCGTTTATCGCGCCAGAAACCTGCCTGAAATCCTCTAGGGGCAAGATATCTTGCGCGATGGGTCGTCTCCCTAAGGGTACCAAACCCTATGTTGAGACATACCCGTTATTTATAGCACAGCCGCTGGTGTTTGTCCAACATGCCTGCGTGCTTCGTCTGCCTGGACAGCCTGTCCTCGCGGTCTACAGCTATAGCCGATGTTCCTCGGGTGCGTAGCCTTCTACCCAGTAGGAGCCATCCGGTAGAAACTCTTTTTTCCACACGGGTAGAATCTGTTTGACCCGCTCAATGGCGTAGCGGCAGGCCTCGAAGGCCTCGGGGCGGTGAGGGGCCGAGACTACGATCAGGATGGAGCCTTCGCCCGGCAGAACCCGGCCCAGGCGGTGCCAGAGCGCCACCCGGCCCAGCACCCAGCGCGCGCGCATCTCGGCAATAATTTGCTGCATGACCTTTTCAGCCATGCTGGGGTAGGCTTCGTATTCCAGGTGGGTGACGGCCAGGCCTTTGTTGGGGCTGCGGGTGGTGCCCAGAAAGCTGATGACTGCGCCATAGGGGTCGTCGGAGGCCCAGTCTATCCAGGGTTGCACGGCCAAAGCCTGGTAGGTTAGGCCAAAACTGTCGTTGGCGGTGGCCTGGCTTTGTGTGGAGCCACCCGACACCGGGGGTAAGAAAGCTAGCTCGTCGCCGTCTTTCAGGGGGTCGCTGGGCTGAGCGAGCTGTTCGTTGATGGCAGCCAGCCCACCGGTGAGCTGTAGGTGATACTGGGCTTCCAGCAGGGCTTTGGCATCGGCAACGCTCGAGCCTTCGGGCAGCTCGAGCTGCAGCCGGGCCTGCCCTGCTTGCTCACGGTAAAGGGCAAATAACAGTACCTGTACACGCATATAAAGATTGTCTGGATTAATGGGCCGGGTGTCCAGAGCCGGGTGCTCACTTTCCCATGTAGACCTGGCTCATGGTAAAAGCCACCGATAAAGCCCTTTCGTAGCGCATGCGCACCGGCCCCAGGAGCGTAAGCTCGCCCACCTGGTCGTTAACTTTGATGCCGGCCTGCACCAGCGAAAGCCCTCCCTCCTCACCCACCCGAACGTTCATGCCGCCTGGGGGGGTGAAGGTGGGGTCGCTGGGGGCCTCGAATACCGCAATGGCCTGGCGCAGGAACAGGGGGTTCTGGGCTTCCGGCTCGCTCAGCAAGAGGCCCATCCCCTCACGGTACTCCTCCTGGCTACCTTGGGCGAAGGCTCTTCCGATGGCTTCGAATAGCTCCATCATAGCCGGTGTGCTGGCTCTGATTGGCTCGGCGGTTTTGTACAGGCGCTGCTCTGCTTCGTTGAGCTGGGCTTCGGTGGGTGTAAAGGACAGCTCGATGCGGGCCTCGCGCACCCGCCCGCCTTCCAGAACTGCAACCGCCAATACCTTACCGGGTGTCAAGTTGGAAAGGTGCACCTGCAACAGTCTGGGTGCGCGCTGGGGCCGCAGCCGTAGCATGGCCGGGTAGCCGGCGAGCTTGGAAGCCACCTGCACCAGCAGTGCTTCCCGCCTCGAGCCAGCGCCATCCAGCACCTGGGCCAGCTTGTCCAGCGTGGCCTGGGGTAGGGGGCTGGGTGGCAGTTTGGAGAGCGCATAGTGGCGGAACCCGGCGCGGGTGGGGACGCGCCCGGCTGAGGTGTGGGGTTTGCCGATTAGACCTTGCTGCTCGAGTTCAATCAGCTCGTATCGTACTGTGGCAGGCGACAGCGACAACTGCTGGGCCAGTACCCCTGAGGCTATGGGGGTCTGGGTCTGGATGTAGCTATCCACTAAAAGGTGCAGTATGCGCCGTTGCCGTTCGGTCATGTTCAGCTTCTAGTTTAGAACCAAACCGGCCTTTGGGGGTATGTCGGGTTGCATTTGTGGGGGTGAGGGCCACGGGAGTTTCTGAGTCGGCTTTTTTGTGTACAGGTTGTAATAAATAACCTAAACAGATGGCAAATGTATTACGTCATTTTGCAATATGTGTTCATAAATGTGGGCATTTGTTAAAAAATATATTGACAATTTTCACACCGTACGGTTAGCCTTTTGCTCAGGAGGTGAAGGGTTGATGAAAAACCTTCGAATGCCGTTGTTCCTACTGGCCCTGCTAGGAAGCCTGGCCTTTGCTGAGGACCTCGAGTTCAGCGCTGCCGATACCGCCTGGATGCTAGTGGCTACCGGCCTAGTGCTGCTGATGACCCCTGCGCTGGCTTTCTTTTATGGGGGGCTGGTGCGTTCCAAGAACGCCCTCAACACCATGATGATGAGCTTCTCGGCGCTGGGCTTCGTGGCGGTAGCCTGGGCTTTGCTGGGCTATTCCCTGGCACTCTCGGGTGAGGGCAACTTTATCGGCGACCTGCGCTACTTGTTCCTAAACAACGTTGGCCTGGAGAATAAAGGGGCCATCGCGGATATCAGCATCCCCCACATGCTCTGGATGATCTTCCAGGGTACTTTTGCCATCATCACGGCCGCCCTTATTTCGGGCGCGGTGGTAGAACGGATGCGCTTCCCGGCCTTTTTGCTCTTCATCACCTTGTGGAGCCTTTTCGTTTATGCCCCCCTTGCCAAGTGGGTCTGGGGCGGCGGCTTCCTAGCCGACCTGGGGGCGTGGGACTTTGCCGGTGGGACGGTGGTGCACATCAACTCAGGTATGGCCGCCCTGGCCGCGGCCCTGGTGCTGGGGGCCCGTAAAGACTTTGGGCGGCAGGCCATCCTGCCTCACAATGTGCCCTTTGTGCTTTTGGGAGCTGCTTTGCTGTGGTTTGGTTGGTTTGGTTTCAATGCAGGCAGCGCCTGGGCGGCCAGCGCAACCGCCGGCCTGGCCCTGACCAACACCATTCTGGCCCCGGCGGCTACCGTTGTGGCCTGGTCGCTGATCGACCTTAGGCGCACGGGCCGCGTGACTGCTGTGGGTCTGGCTACTGCCATTGTGGTAGGCCTGGTGGTGATAACCCCTGCGGCCGCCTTTGTCTCACCCCTCTTTGCCCTGGCCATGGGTGCGATAGGGGCTTTCCCAAGCTACTACGTGCTGCTGTGGCGGGCCAGGAGCAGCTTAGACGATTCGCTCGATGTCTTCGCTGTCCACGGAGTGGGTGGTATCACTGGTGCGATACTGACCGGGGTGTTTGCCCAGGAATCGGTAAACGGACTGTTCAACGGCCTGATCGCCGGTAATCCTGCCCAGGTGCTGATCCAGGCTTTTGCCGCCCTGATTGCGGTGGTCTTCAGCCTTACGGTGACCTTTGTGCTGCTAAAGCTGGTGGGCGCCATCACCCCGCTCAAGGCCACATTGAAGGAAGAAGGTGTGGGTATGGACATCACCCAGCACGGTGAAGAGGCTTACACCAGTGGTGAGGGAGCCATTCTGGTCAGGAGTGAGACGCCCATGCCAGTGGCCCGGCCCAAGCCTGCAGGGGGTACGGACTAGGGGAGGGCAGTGTGAAGTTGATTGTTGCCATCATCCGCAGCGAGAAGCTCAACGATGTCCTGGAGGCCCTCTTTAAAGCAGAAGTGCGGGGTCTATCCATTAGCCGGATACAAGGCCATGGCGGTGAGATGGAGCAGGTCGAGACCTACCGGGGCACCACCGTTAAGATGGAGCTTTCGGAGAAGGTACGGCTCGAGATTGGCGTCTCGGATCACTTTGTTGAGCCCACCGTGCAGGCCATCATGGAAGGGGCGCGCACCGGCGAAGTGGGCGACGGCAAGATTTTCGTGCTACCAGTAGAAAAGGTCTACCGCATTCGCACCGGCGAGCAAGACACCGCCGCCGTCACGCCGGTTTCTTAGGGCCTTTTGGCCAAACGCTCTGAGCTAGGCGACATACCGAGTAGGGTAGGCCACGCAAATTGCGAGGCCTACCCTTTTCTTCTTGTGAAGAAAAGAGCATATTGGGTGGGCCCTAGGTATGTTCACCCGCCTGGCCCTCTTCGTCACCCGCTACCCACTTCAGGTCGTTCTGGCTTGGGTTGCGCTCCTGTTGCTGGCTGTACCGGCGGCCCGTCTGGCCCCACAGCACCTGGCCGCCAATGCCAGCGATGTTAGGAACAGCGAAGCCCGGAAGGTACTGGGGCTTCTGTCCGAAGAGTTTGCCCTGCCTCTGGTTGACCGCACCGTGTTGGTGAGTGAGTCGAGTCTGCCTGAAAGCGACCCCCGTTTTCGCCAGGTCTATGACCAGCTCATGGCTAGGGTAGCAGGGCTCGAGGGCGTTGTTCGGATCAACCGCTACGATGCGCCCAGCCCCCTGCGGCAGAAGAGCGCCGACGGCAGGGTGACCGCAACCTTGCTGGAAACACACCTAGAAAACGGCGAAGCCGTGATCGAGGCCCTGCGGCGCGCGGCCCGTGCGGCCCAAACCCCTGAGGTTCGCTTTTACGTGACGGGGGCTACCGCCGTCACCAAAGACTTTTTGCATTTGCTGGAGGCCGATGTCAAGCGCAGCGAGCTGATGGCCCTTCCCCTGACCGGGCTGGTCTTGCTGCTGGCCTTTGGGGCCCTGGTGGCCAGCGGGCTGCCCTTGATGGTGGGGGTGGTGGCCATCGCTACTGGCCTGGCCTGCCTGTACTTTCTAACGCATTTTGGGGAGGTGAGTAGTTTTGCTCTTCCGGTGATTACCATGCTGGCATTGGGGGCGGGAATTGATTACGCCCTTTTGACGGTCAACCGCTTTCGTGAGGAGCTGGCTTCTGGCCGTTCGGCGCAGGCTGCAGCGGCCATCACTGCCCGCACCGCTGGGCGGACGGTGGCCTCGAGCGGGCTGGTGGTGGCGATTGCCATGGGGGCCCTGTTGGTGCCCGACCTGACCTTTATTCGTTCGATGGGGGTGGGTGGGGTGATGGCGATTATCCTGACGGTGCTGGCCTCGATTACCCTGCTTCCGGCCATCCTTGCGTTGCTGGGTGAACGGGTGAACGCACCGCGCCGCTGGTCCTTCCGGGCCACCAGCAGCGGACAGCCCAGCCCCTTCTGGGGTCGCTGGGCCGAAGGGGTGATGCGGCGCCCCTGGATGTGGTCGCTGGGGGCAGCCGGGCTGCTGTTGGCGCTGGCCTGGCCGATGACCCAGATGAAACTGGGCTATACTGGGGCTTTTGGGCTGGGGCCTAATGTGGAGTCGCGCAAGGGCCTCGAGCTCATCCGGCAGCTCGAGCTGGGTGGGGCCCTGGATGCTTTCGAGGTGCTGCTCGACCTGGGCCAGGAGGGTTTCACCCCGGAAAACCGCTCCCGCTGGCGCGACCTCGAGGCCCGCATCTCGGCCTGGCCCGAGGTGCGGCTGGTGGTCTCACCCTTTCTGGCTGGGCGGCAAGAGGCCCAGGGCGGATTTGCCGAGCTGGTGGGCCTATCCAGCCAGTACATCAGCCAGAACCGCCGCTACCTGCGCCTGACTGTGATCCCCCGGGACGCTGTTCGTGCGCCCGATATCCCCGACTGGTACGCAAGGCTCAAACAGGAAGCCAGAAGCGTTGGCTTCCAGCAGGTGCTGCTGGGGGGTGCGCCGGTGGGTTCGATGGAGTTTACCCAGGCCCTGGTGGGGGCCATGCCTGCGGCCATCGGGACGGTTTTTGTGGCGACCTTTGTCCTGCTGGCACTTGCCTTTCGCAGCCTGGTGATTCCCCTCAAGTCCATCCTGATGAACACCCTCACGGTGGGGGCAGCCTACGGCCTGATCACCCTTATCTTCCAGGAGGGCTGGGGGGCTGGGCTGGTGGGGGCCCCGACCGATGTGGGGGGCATAGATAGCTCGCTGCCCATTGTGCTTTTTGCAGTGATCTTCGGCCTCTCGATGGACTACGAAATCTTTCTGCTTTCCCGCGTGCAGGAGGCCCACCTGGCCGGGATGGACACCCCTCAGGCCGTGCGCTACGCCCTGGAGCGCACCGCGGGGGTGATTACCAGCGCAGCCCTGATCATGATTATTGTCTTCTCAGCCTTTGTTTTTGGGCAGGTGGTGGCCAACAAGACCATTGGCCTGGGCCTGGCTTTTGCGGTCTTGCTCGACGCCACCCTGGTACGTCTGGTGCTGGTGCCGGCGGTGCTGGTGCTGGCAGGGCGGTGGAACTGGTGGCTGCCCGAACCCCTGCGGCGGGTCATGCCAAAAGTGAGCCTGAAGCCCTGAAGAGGGGTGCTCTGGCTTCACTGCGCGATGGCTTTGAAGGCTTCGAGGGCTTTGGGCAGTGCGGCCAGGGGCAGCACCCCCAGCTTGACCAAAGCCCCCCCGCCCCTGGCCCCCAGGGGTTTTAGGGCTTGCTCCCAGATGGCTTGCAGGTCCTCAGAGCGGGTGGGGTGTTTGAGCAGTACGTAGCGGGCTTTGTCCTCGGCCTGGGCAACCAGCAGGGCCAGTACCCCCGGCCACTCGGCCAGGCGCTGGCCCACCATCTCCAGCACCGTGTGGGGAACCTGGGCGGCCATGGTCAGGCTGGGGAACTCGGCCAGCAGCTCGCGCATAATGCGCTCGGCCAGCTCGTCCTTGAGGGCGGTATTCTCGGCCCGCACCCTGCGCCACTCCGCCCGCAGGTTCTCGATGGGCTTCTCAAGCTCCAGGGGACTCGAGCTAAACTTCTCGCCCAGGCGGGTGAGCAGGCGGTGCTCCTGGTCGAAAAGCTCGAGGGCCTCCCAACCCGCCACAAAGTAGATGCGGGTGCCGCCTTTGTAGCGCTCGAAGCAGGTTATTTTGATGGGGCCGGCTTCGCCCGTGCGGGCCACGTGCAGGCCGCCGCAGGCCACCTTGTCCCAGCCTTCTATCTCCACCACCCGGATGGTTCCAGTCACCTTGGGAGCGCGGCGCAGGCCGTGGGCTGGAATATCTTTATCTTCGATGAAATAGGAGCGAACCACCGTATTGGCATACACCGCCCAGTTGGCCAGGGCCTCGGCCTGGCGAACCACGGCCTCGCTGGGCGCGCCATCGAAGTCCATGGTGCAGACCGGACTGCTCATGTTGACCGCTACCACCCTCCAGCCCGCGGCCCGCAAAAAAGCCTGGCCTAGCATGTGTTCGGCGGTGTGGCGCTGCATGTGCCGGTAACGCCGGGTCCAGTCGAGCTGGCCCACCACGCTCTGCCCCTCGGGGAGGGGGCTTTCCAGGCGGTGAATGACGTTGCCGCTGACCTTGGCGTCCTCGAGCACCTCCAGCACCGCCACCCCCCCCAGGCTGCCGGTATCGCAGGCCTGACCGCCCGAGGTGGGGTAAAAGAGGGTGTGGTCGAGCACCGCATAGTGCTGTTCGCCCTCGCTCCAGGCCCGCACCACCCGGGCCTCGAACTCACTGGCGTAAGGTTGTTCCCAGTAGCCGCGCACGCTGACAGCTTACCCAAAAAGGAGAGCATCAGGCCCCGCCCAGGTTGGGCTTGATCTTGGGCACAACCCGCGGAGACTCTTTTTCTTCCTTTTCTTTGGAGGATTCACCAGAAGCCTCGAGGCTTTCTGCCTCCTGACCCTCCACCACCCGCACAAACTCCTCGGCATTGAGGGTTTCGCGCTCGAGCAGCGCCCGCGCTACCCGCTCGAGCACCTCCCTTTTCTCGGTGAGCAGGTGCAGTACCCGGTCGTGCTGCTCTTGCAACAGTTTTTGCACAGCCTCGTCAATGCGCCGGGCGGTGTCTTCGGAGTACTGTCGGGTGTCATAGCCGCCCAGATAGGTGTCCTCGCGCACCTGGTAGGCCACCATGCCAAAATCGGGGTGCATTCCCCACTCGGTTATCATGCGCCGGGCCAGATCGGTGGCCTGCCGAAAGTCGTTCTCGGCACCAGTGGTTACATCATCGAAAACCAGCTCCTCGGCTACCCGGCCTGCCAGGGCCACAGCGATCTGGTCGGTCAGGCGCTTCTTGCTCCAGTGCAGGGTGTCCTGACGGCTGGGCATCATGAAGCCCATGGCCCGCCCCCGCGGCACAATAGTAACCTTGTGCACCTTATCGGCGTGCTCGAGGAAGTGCGCGGCCAGCGCGTGCCCAGCCTCGTGATAGGCGGTGACCTCGCGGTCTTTCTGGGAGATCACCATGCTCTTCCTGGCCGGCCCCATCACCACCCGATCGGCGGCTTCTTCCAGGTCTTTCATGGTGATTTTCTTGCGGCCATCGCGGGCTGCCAGCAAGGCAGCTTCGTTAAGCAGATTTTCCAAGTCAGCTCCCACAAACCCCGGGGTGCGCTTCGCCAGTAAAGCCAGGTCCACGTCCTCGGCCAAGGGCTTGCCCTTAGCGTGAATCCTGAGGATTTGCTCCCGACCCCGCACATCGGGAGCATCGATGGCTATCTGCCGATCGAAGCGGCCTGGCCGTAAGAGGGCGGGATCCAGCACGTCGGGGCGGTTGGTAGCTGCCATCACGATGATGCTGGTTTCCTTCTCAAAACCGTCAAGCTCGACCAGAAGCTGGTTTAGGGTTTGCTCGCGCTCGTCGTTGCCCCCTCCTACACCGCCCCCACGGCGGCGGCCCACCGCGTCGATTTCGTCTATGAAGATGATGCAAGGGGCGTGACGTTTAGCCGTCTCAAAGAGGTCGCGCACCCGAGCGGCCCCCACCCCTACGAACATCTCCACAAAGTCCGAGCCCGAAGCAGCGATGAAGGGCACCCTGGCCTCGCCGGCTACCGCTCGCGCGATGTGGGTCTTGCCCGAGCCCGGCGGTCCCACCAGCAGCACCCCTTTGGGAATGCGAGCCCCCATCTCGTGAAAACGGGCCGGGGCCTTTAGAAACTCCACGATTTCCTTGAGCTCCTCTTTAGCCTCCTCACACCCGGCCACATCCCTGAAGCTGGTTTTGGGCGCCTCGGTTAGCACCTTGGCCCGACTTTTGGTGAAGCCGAAGGCGTTGTCGCCCGAAGGACCCCGGTTGCGAGAAAAGAAGAAGATAACGGCTATCAGCAAGCCGATAAGCAGGAGCGGAATTAGGAAGCCGAGCAGAGGGTTTTCCCTTCTGGGTGGGGCGATCTCGACCTGGATTTTCCTTTCACCCCATTCGCGGATGGTGTTGGTGTCTACCGGACCCGGCGCAAAGGTGACGTACTGGTCTCCGTCTCCTCGACGGGTTACACTGAGCTGGCGCCCGTCTACCATGATTTTGGCTACCCGGCCCTGTTCAATCTCATTCAGAAAAGTGGTGTATGCTACCTGATTGGCAGGCTGCTGGTTGGCGGTCAGGCTGAAGGCCCAGGCAATTAGGATAGCGGCGAACAAGATAAACCACAGGTTGAGCGGCAGGCGGTTCATCGCCTTTCTAGACTACACCGAAAGGTGGGGGTATAAGGTAGTAAAGAGAACGGTGTTTATTCCTCGTGTTGGAGCGCCTGCGCTAAACTTGATAGAGATGCACTCAACTCTATTGACTACATAGGTAACAGGAGCTATCAT
>Ga0308416_1000668_pt1 | contig 11901 bp, 8 predicted proteins | sample HotsprSampleOS60_FD_203468 | JGI IMG/M metagenome (GOLD analysis project Ga0308416, IMG submission 203468) | Hot spring phototrophic mat microbial communities from Octopus Spring, Yellowstone National Park, Wyoming, United States - 20090730_OS60 ... | reverse complement strand
GAGCAGGTGCCGCAGGCCAGGACGGCCGTTGAGCAACTGCCGCTGACCGAGCCACAGGATGCTGCGCGCGTCTTCATCCCCGGCGGCGACCAGATCATCGGCAAGGGTCTGGAGCGCATCCTGATCAATAACGAGCCGGTGGAGCAAGTGTTCGCCGAGGTCAAAGCGACGCTGGAGCAGGAAGCAGAGCCGGTCAAGCGCGACCTGGCTGCGCTGGGTTAATCCCACTACTTCAGCAAATTCAATCACAGGCCACACGAGAGGGCCGAGAAGGGGTAGTCTTCCCGGCCCTCTTTTTGCGTCTACAACTGGCACCCACGGTCAATGCGCCCTTGCGTTCTAGCCGGTTCTATACAAAATCGGCACAAAGCGCGAGTGAGGACGTGACATGAAGATCACATCAGTAAAGACTGCGGCCACGATTGGCCACGGTATGCATCTATGGGTGAAAGTGACCACCGACGCCGGCATCGTCGGCATCGGAGAGTGCGTACATGGGGGACACCAAGCCATCGCCATTATCAGGAATCTCGAAACGAAGCTCATCGGGCGTGATCCGTTTGCCATAGACGCGCTGATTGAAGAGCTGCGCCGAGAACACGTCTTTGACGGCGGCAGTGCTGGTGCGCTCATCACTGCCTTGACCGGGATTGAGATCGCCCTGTGGGATGTAAAAGGCAAGTCACTTGGTGTGCCGGTCTATGAATTGCTCGGCGGCAAGTTTCGTGACAGGATATGGGTCTACTGTGATTGTCAGGTGGATCCAGGCATGGACTTCGACGAGATTGAGCGCGTGGTCCACGCGGTGCTCGCCAAAGGTTTCACTGCAATCAAAATAGATCTGGATATCGGCGCCTACTCTGCCGGCCGCATTTCTGGGAATGCCAGCGCAATTACTGATCGGCGCTTTGAGCAGACCTTTGTCAAGGACAAGTTCAACTACACTGCCATGCAGCGCGAGCATGAGCGCATGCTGCAATTGGTGGACATGGTCACCCGCGCTGCTGGCAAGGATGTTGCCGTTGCCGCTGATCTACACACGCGCCTGGACGTGCCCAGCGCGATCAGGCTTGTGCGAGACCTCGCGCCTTATCATCTTTTATGGCTGGAAGAGCCATTGCCGCCGGAGAACATTGACGCTCTGCGCGAGGTCAAAGCCCACAGCACCGTTCCTATCTGCGTCGGCGAGAACCTTTACCTGCGCTTTGCCTTTCGGGAACTGTTTGAGAAGCGCGCCGCCGACATCGTAATGCCTGACCTGCTGAAGTGCGGCGGCCTCAGCGACGGGCGAAAGATCGCCAACCTGGCCGAGTTGTATTACGTCCCCTTCGCACCGCATAATGTCTCGTCGCCCATCGGCACGATGGCTACAGCCCACGTCTGCGCCAGCATACCCAACTTTCTCATCCTGGAGTGGCACTGGAACGAGCGCCCTTACTGGACGACGATCATCAAACAAAAGCAAGACATCATCAAGAACGGATACATCGAGCTGACCGATCGGCCTGGCATCGGTGTGGATTTAGATGAAGAGGTCGCTAGGCAACATCAATATCCTGGCACAACCTGGTTTGACTGATCAGGCTGGGTTGGCTCAACACTCACGCGCACCACTGTGCCACCAGCAGATCGAGCGCCGTTACGTCGTCCAAGTTGCCGGTCTTGATGGCCAGGTCGGCCTGGAGCAGGGCGATGTGGGCGCGCTCTAGCTCGGCCATTGAGAAGCGGGTGGCCTGCTGGCTTAACTTGCGCGCCACAAAGGGGTGAACGCCGATCGCTTTCGCCAACTGATCCGGGCTGAGGTCAGGGTGTTCCTTGGTCTGGATCAAGAGGCGCGTCTGGCGGGCCAGGTGAGACAGCACCACCAGCGGCGGTTCGCCCCGCGCCAGAAGGCTGCGCACAGCGCGGCTGGCTGCGTCGGCGCTGCGCGCGCTGATCGCGTCAATGAACTTGAAGATGTCGGCGCTGTCCTCGCCTTGCACCAGCAACTCCACGTCGCGACTCTCGATTCGCCGGCCCAGCGCATAGCTCACGAGCTTCTCCAGCTCGCTGTCCAGCTTTAACAGGTAATGGCGCGCGTCGGCATCGGCCTGTGTGCGGTCGCCGCTGCTTGCGCTGATCTTGCTGGCCAGCAATTGCGCGGCCTGTGGGGAGATGTCGCCGCCTTTGGCCTGTGCGCGCGCAGTAATCCAGCGGGCGGGGTCTGCCGGCGCAGCGTAGTGTTTCACTGTGCCCCCCAGCGCAGCGGCCTGCTTGATCAGCGGATGCGATTCGCTCAGCGTCGCATCCTCGGCGAAGACCAGCCGGGTGGTCTCCGGCATCGTCGGCAGGTATGCAAGTAACGAGGCAATGCTCTCTTCGCTCTTCTTCCCGCGTCCTTTGCCGCTGCTCAGCCCGCTCACCCAGTTCATAGCCACCACCAGCCGTTTCTCGGTCAGGAAGGGCATCGCGTCGCAGGCAGCGATCAGCTCCCTGAGCGTTGCGCCCTGTTCCAGTCGTGTGAAGTTCAGCGCGGCCAGGTCGGGATCGCCCAACTTGGCCTTCAACCTGGCAAGTTCTTCGTCACGCGCCAGCACGTCCGGGCCGTGGAAGACGTACCACATCCCTTTTCGCTACGGTTCAGTGATCAGGCCGGTGAATAGTATGCTGCCGGTGCTGGTTTCCTCGATGGCGAAGAAGAACGGCCGGTCAACTTGCATCAGGAAGGTTTCTGTGGGCATGGCGGACGTGATGCCCATCTCCACGGAGGTCACCGCCGCGGCCTCCGTGCCGGCCTCGTTCACGTCCACATAAGCGACGTGGCGCACCTGGCTGATGAACAGCGCGGGAGGCACGGGCCGCATGCCGGAGAAGTCGGCCCGACCGTCATCAAATGCCTCTGTCATCCCCATCGCACTGAGCGCCTGATTGAGTTGTTTGTCGTAGCGCGTTGTGAAACGCGGCAGATAAAGCTGCCCTTCCTTGACCGAGAACTGTTCGCGCCAGCTTTCCCAGTTCTCGATGCTGAGCTGGTCCATGAGCTGCGTCAGCGTCCGGTCCGCATCGGGCAGGATGATCACCATCCGCACGCCACCGCCAGCATAGGGCAGGCGCACCGCTTGGAAGCCATCGCCCTTCAAGTACTCGAAGTCATCTGAGCGATACATGGTGGGCAATTCTTTGGTTGTGCCGTTCAGCAGGTAGAACGGCCGGTCCTGGGTGAATTCGGGGTTGAAGGGCGTCTCCCACTTGCCGTTGAAGTAGATCGCGCTCATCAGGAGCAGGATGATCTCTTCGGGGATGCGCTCGACGATGGCAGGGATCTTGTCGTTGGTCTGGCGGCGCACCCATTCGTTGATCGTTTTGGGCGCATCAGGCTGGTCAAAGTCCAGCGCCTCGATCCTGGCGTCGTAGAAGCGCTGCGTGCGCTGGAGGAAATCGGCGTTGAACGCTACGCCGGCGCGCGCCCATAGCGCGTTGGCGATGGCGATCGTCGCGCCGGGTTCGTCGCGTACCAGCAACGCCTGAAGCGCAGCGAAGTTGCTGTTGACCGTTTCGAGGTCTAGCGTATTCAGATTGAGGGCCGATAACATGCTCTGCAGCGTCTCGCCGCGCGCGCCGTTGGCGGTCATGGCCAGGGCGATGGCAACGTTGGCCGGCGAGAGGAAGACGTTCTGTCCTGCGTCTTGCCGGCCAAGTTGGACCGTAAGTTCAAGCGCGAATTCGTTGACGGCTCGCAGGAAGGCCGGGTCAAGGCGCTGGGGCGCTCCTGGCTTGCCCGCACTAGCGGGCGTCTCAGCGGAAGTTGCAGTGGGCATGGGCTCCGCCGGCGGGGCAGTGGGCGCGGGCAGCGGCGCGCCGGCGCAGGCGCACAGCATCAAGGCCAAAACAGACGCTATCTGCCTCATATTGGGCAGTGTAGCAGAGGCAAGTTGTTTTGCGTGAAGGTCAGAAGTATGACGCGCCGCTGCGCCAATTGTAAAGAGGAGGGATGCTTTCTTTATGCGCTCATGCGCTCAGCCATGTAGGCTGCCAGGTCGGCCACCCGGCAGGCGTAACCCCACTCGTTGTCGTACCAGGCCACCACCTTCACCATATTGCCGCCGATCACCAGCGTATCCAGCGCGCTGAAGATGGATGAGCGCGGATCGCCTTTCAGGTCCATCGAGACCAGCGGCTCTTCGGTATAGCCCAAGATGCCCTTCATCGGCCCTTCGGCATACTCCTTCATCGCTGCGTTCACCTCGTCCTTGGTCACGTCGCGGCTCAGCAGCGCGGTGAAGTCCACGACCGAGACGGTGGAGGTGGGCACGCGAAAGGCCATGCCGCTGAACTTACCTTGTAACTCTGGGATCACCAGGCCGACCGCGCGGGCGGCGCCGGTCTCGCTGGGTACGATGTTCAGCGCTGCTGCGCGCGCGTCGCGCACATCTTTGGCCGCCAAGTCCAGCAACCGCTGCGAGTTGGTGTAGGCGTGGATGGTGGTGAGGATGCCTTTCTCGATCCCGAACTTATCGAACAGCACCTTGGCCACTGGGGCCAGCCCATTGGTGGTGCAGGAGGCGTTGGACACCACGTGGTGTTTGGCAGGGTCGTATTTGTCGTGGTTCACGCCCATCACGATCGTGATGTCTTCCTTCTTGCCTGGCGCGCTGATGATCACCTTCTTTGCCCCTGCCTTCAGGTGCGCGCGCGCCTTGTCGGCATCGGTGAACAGGCCGGTGGACTCAACCACGATGTCGGCGCCCATGTTGCCCCAAGGGATAGCTGCCGGGTCTTTCTCTGCGAACACCTTGATCCGATCGCCGTTCACGATCAAGTCGTTCCCATCCACCTCTACTGTGCCTTGAAAACGCCCATAGTTCGAGTCGTACTTGAAGAGATGGGCATTGGTATGGGCGTCCACCAGATCGTTGATGGCGACCACGTCGAACTTATCGCGATGGTACTCAAACAACGCCTTGAGCACCTGCCGGCCGATGCGGCCAAAGCCGTTGATCCCGATCTTGACTTTCGACATGAAAGGTCTCCTCTATGATGTTTGTGGTTTACGCGATCGGGATATAAGCCTATCACACGTTTAGTCTCTTAGGGCAGTCCGCCACTTGAAGTAAGCCGATGCCTCAGCAGTTTCAGCAAGTCGAACCACGCCAGAGCGGAGCAATTTGCTGCCGAAATGGGTGCGTTAGCGCTGTGGCATTACTAAAGTCACGCGGATTCGGCTGACGTAGCCGTTTAGATGCGTGCACGGCAGAAGAACATCAGTTCTTCACGATAGCGCCCTCCGGCGGCACGAAGCCCGGGCCGTAGCGGTAAACCGCCTGCCAGGGCACGTATTTGCTGACCACGCGCTCGTTGATGAGCACTTCGCCGTTACGAATGACCTGGCGCGTGAAGCTCACCGTCGCGCCGTCCACTGCATACTCCACCTGCTTCGCTTTGCCGGCGGGCACTTGGTTCTCCGGATCCGGCTCGTAGATATCCGGCCCGTGCGGCACGATGTCGGTAATGGTGGGAGGACTAATGATGACCTCGCGCCCATCGGGCGTGCCGTAGAGCCTAAAGGTCAGGGTGACCCGCACCGGGTCGTAAGCAGTCTCGATCAATACGTGCGCGGGGGAATTGTTGATGAACTTGAGGTCGGCGTAGGGCGAGAACACCGAAGCGTCAAACCCTGCGCCCATCCCGCGCTCGTAATAGCTAACGCGATAGCCATGTGGATAGCGCTCGATCACGGGGAAGCCGGCCCGCAGCGCAGCCTGGTAGGCGGTGGTGGAGACCTGGCACACCCCACCACCGATGCCTTTCACTGTGCGATTACCGACGATGATCAACCCTTCCTGAAAGCCCTCTTTCTCCGTCACCTCGCCGAGGTGCTCGTTGAATGAGAATAGACCGCCAGGTGGGATGACCAGGCCATGAAAGCGCGCGGCGGCTACCCGCACATTGGCTAACCGCGCTGGGCTAGAGCCCTTGAAGAACGTGGTGGCTTGGGTGAGCAGTTGGGTGATGCCCAGTTCTTGCGCAGTGGCGGTGGAGGGAATCGGCGCAGGCGTCCTGTCAACCACCACGGTCACCGACCGGTTATCGCTCTGCGCGGCGGCCTCGATCGCATCGAGCGTGGCCTCGATGTTCAAGGCGCGGGCGTCGCGCGCCGGCGCAAGCAGCGTTAGCTGGCGGGTGGCCGGATCAAATGTAAAGCGCGCATTCTGGGCCTTTTGCTCCACTGCCTTGCGGAGCGGCTCCACCAGCGCGCGGAATTTCTCGCGCTGTAGGCGCACGCGAGGCGCACCTTCGACCTGGTCAATGAGCACGAACTCCTTCAGATCGGCTTTGCGAATGCGAAATGCCTCAGCGGGCGGCATCGGGTTGCCGGCTTCGTCCCAACGCGGGACCATCACGATCAGGTCGCGGCTGATGATTCGGTTGAGCGCTGCTGTGGCTTCTGCGACTGAGGCGACCTGTGGTGGAATAGCCTGATAGGGCAAGCTAATTTCGATGGGCCGATTGGCCGTCGCAAGGGAGAGGATCAACTGCTGCGCTCGCTGATTGTCAAGTTGGCGCCCCACTTGAGCGGGCAGTTCCCTGACTACCTCACCCTCGAAGATGATCTGCGCGTCTCTGGCTGGCTGGTTGGTGCGCTCGGCGATCTCGTCGATCGCGCGCGCGAGCGCCTCTACATCCACCCGCACGACCGGCGAGAGGTCCAGTCCAGACCACCACATCTCGGCGCGCTGGCGAATCTGAGTGAGCAAGTCGCCCTGCCGGCCAGCGCTCAGCACCGATTGCGCCGTCGCTGCTGGGTCGAGCGCGATCCCCAGGTCGGCTGGGCGCAACGTAAACCGCTGATCGGCAGCGTGCAGGGTGATGGCGGGCAGGCGAAAATATTCGGCCTTCACTTGAGCGATGTCGAATACCTCCTCAGGCGACATCCCGCTGAGGTCCATGCCCTGCAAACGCACGCCGGGGAAGACGCGGTCTCGATAGTGGATCTCGTAGTAAACGACCAGCCCAGCAGCGCTGGCGATGACAAGCGCTGCTGTGGCCCATAACAGGTAGAGCGGTCTTAGGAGCGCCGACAGCATCAGCTAGCAAGTATAGTCATGGGCGCGTCCACTCTTCTCCTCTCGCAGCCTCCAGGAGGATGTGTCCCTTCCATCAGTGCAAGAGTCATCGGGGATCGCTTTGCCCAATTGGTGCACGCGCCCTCCGTGAAGGGAGTGCTCAAATTCGGAGTGATATAAACTCAGAGAGCTCCTCTGGGACAGCGCTGTCTAAACAACTGCCGAGCATTCGCACGAAGAGGGCGATGGAAGCTCTCCTGGCAAATCCTCGCGTCAAGCTGCGATACAAAACAACGTAGCTCAGCGTTGTTTGCCTCTCCTGAGTAGACTTGCCATGGGCCACGAGATGACGACTGCGACGATAGTTCACCTGACGGGATATCCGTCTGAGCGAACGTATCGGTCAACCAGCTTTTGAATGGCGCTCGGTCACCAGCGCCCACCCCATCCTGTTTCGCGGTCAACTGCTGTAATCAAGAAATATCTGTTTTTTGACCCCGCAAATGCCTATAACTCGCCCAACTCGGTTACCTCCGAGGTGGCAGGCATGGGCGGCTCACGAGGCGACATACTTGTCTCGCCAGCGGCGAACTGACTCACCTGTAACATGCGCGCAACCGCTAAACAAGCATCTGCACGGCCTTTTGGCGCGTCTTGTCCTCTAAGTTTTGGTTCGGGCGTGGGGATCGCTTGCATGAGCGAGCCGCTGCGAGTGCCTTGCGCATCTCTTGGCTACCACAGAACTGGCATTGCACACCCGGATGGTTGACTGGTCTTCTAGAGAATTAAACCTCTTCTGACTGGTTCACTCCCAGTGTGTTCACAGTGCAGGGCAATCCCTCACCCTGGGCTGTACGCTCCAGCTCAGTTGGCGCCAGAACTCACCCCAGAAACGGTAAAACGTGCTACCTAAGATGCATCCACAATTTGTTGAGGCGGGCGTTCTTGTCTTGGCGTGACCAGTGGTCATCGCACAGAGTCACCAAGGTCCTGCCTCACCCTGTCATTCTGAGCACAGCGAAGAATCTAAGCTCGCGGTCAACCAAGTCACCGCGAGGTGGCCTAGGCGACGGGCCGGCAGATGCCGCTCGGGATGACCCGCCGACGCGGTGCGCTGAATGGCAACTCGCAAACGGGCACGTGTAAATCTGAACTGACGTTCCCCGCCTCGCCGTTCAGGCGGAAGGGCGTCATCGCGGCGCCCCTCGCAGCCGCACCGTGCCGTCCGCAGACGCCGAGACCAGCGTCCGCCCGTCGGGCGAGAAGGTGACATCAGTTACCCCTTTGATTTTGGCCACCTGCAGCGCATTCTCGGCGTAGATGACGGCTGCTGGCTGAAAGGTGGGTGTAACTCACTCCTTCTGCTTTGGCTTGATCTCCTCGTATTCCACGCGCACAGTGCCATCCCGGCTGGTGTTGACGACGATCTTCTGCAGGTGAAACAGCGTCTCCACCCCGATCAGGTTCTTCTCCGGGTTAGGCAGCCGGATGAGATATTCGCCGGGCGCAGAGGCGCGGCCGAGGTAATCATTGTTCAGCCATAGGTTGCTCGGCTGCCCCACGCGCACGCGGACGGAGGTGACGAAGGCCGGCACGGGCTTCTCCTTGGCCTTGGGCGCAATGTCGTCAATGCGAAAGCCCCAGCCCTCGCCATAATAGCCATCTGCGTTTAGCTCGACCTTGACGACGCGGCCGGGCACGTCATCGCTCCAAAAGTCGGCCAGCCGTGTGTTCTCGCCGAAGGTCTGGACGCGGTTGCCGTTGCCGTCGTAGAGCACTAGGCTGTCCTTGCCACCCAGCTCGAGCCGCACGAAGTGCACCTTGGTGAAGGCTGCTGCCGGGTTGGGGTTCACCAGCTTGAATTCCAGCCGCGTGTCGGGCTTATACGGATGCTCGGATTCCGCTAAGGGCACCTCGACTTCGGGGCGCGGCTGTGGCCTCTCCGGCGGCGCCGATTCCAGCTTCTCCAGGTTGAACCCCCATTTTTGCACTGAACTATCGGTGAGCAGCCGAATGATCACGCCGTTCCCTGGCACCCCTATCGTCCACAGGCCGTTGGGATGGTCGCCGGTGATCCACTGGTAGGGGTTCTCCTCCAGGTCCATGATCACCAGCCAATCGGCGTTCGGCTCCAGTTCAACGCGCGAGAAGCGCAGGCGGGTGCCCTTGGCATTCGGGTCTAAGTTGTTCAATCGCCACTCTAACTTAGCATTGTTGGGGTAAGGGTGAGGGCTGTAGGCCAGCGTGGTATACGGCACTGATTCGACGGCATCGGCGATGAAGCCCCAGCTTCGCACGCTGCCATCGGTCACCAGCCGGAGCTTGACCAGATTGCCTGGCACCGGCACAGTCCAAAGCTCGTTGGGATATTCGCCGGTCAGCCGCTGGAACTCGTTGTCCTGCGCATCCATCACGATCAGCCAGTCCACCTCTTTCTCCAGCGAGAGCCTGGCCAGGCGGATGCGCGTCGCGCCGGCCGTCGGGTCGGGGTTGGAGATCAACCACAGGTTATCGAAGTTGTTGGCCACCGGATGCGCGCTCTCGACCACCGGAATCAGGGTGATCGTCGGGGTCGGCGTTGGGGTCGGCCTGACCGGCGTCGGTGTTCTGGCCGGCGTGGGTGACGATGTGGCACGCCGCGTTGGCGTCGGTGTAGCCAGGCGCTGGGCGTTGATCTGCGTCGCAGCGCCGGTGAATCCAACCAGGCTGGCGATAACGCCGAGAGTCAAAATCAAACGTTCACGCTTCATCTTGCGCCTCCCCTGTTGAAGTTGAATCCGGCGCGCGCGTCGGGGGCGCAGCCCGCTTTGCCAGCCACGGCTTGCCCAACACGCGATAGGCCGCCACGCCGCCGCCGGCCACAATCCCCACAAACAGGATCAACAGCAGAACCCCCGTCGGATTCGAGGATTCGCTGATCATCTCAAGCGCCACATCCTGCTTGGCAAGCGGCCGCCAGATCACCACATTGGGCTGCTCCTTCAGAAAGCTGCCGTTGGTCTGGATGACCTCGCCGGGCATGGTGACCTGCACTTGCATCTCGAACCACAGGCTGGGATCAAGGGTGAGCATTCTGGTGCTTTGCTGTGAGGCAGCCGGCTGGGTGATCTTCTCAATAGACTTCAGCACGGCGCGCAGCTCGAAGCGATCGCGCACCACGCCTGGCTGACGCTTCAGCTGAAACGACTCGAACAGCTCTGAGCGCATGGCGAGCACGTTGAGTTCTTCGGGGTTACGGAAGGGCAGGATCACCTCCTGCCAGACAAACTCGCCTTCCGTCCACTCGCGCACTTTGAGGTCCTGCGCGGTGAGGGAGATGCCCTCGCCCTGGAAGCGTTTGAGCAGTTCGGCGGTGTTGATTTGGCTCCCCTCGCTTGAACTAGACCAGCGGCGCAGGTCCCGGCTCATCGCCCAACCGATCAGCCACTGGCCAGATCCATCCGGGCGCACCTCGATTTGCGTGTTGACCTTAAAGCAGCCGCTCAGCAGCAATACTGCGCCGAATATAAACACGATAGGCCAACGAACAGTTCTCACCCTCATATCAACCTCCTCACTGAGCTGGTGACCCAGGACACCAGCGGCAGCGCCGCGACCAGCAGGGCCAGATCGGGCGCGTCTGGGCCAAGCAGGCTGAACGCCAATGGCGACCACAGCGGTTGCCAAAACGCTCTGGAGGCGTCCATGAGCATCCAGACGAAGAAGGCGCTGATCAGCGCAGCCGCCAGGCCCAATACCCAGCCGGCCACCGTGCTCAGGAAGCGCAGCCCGATCACCAGGCCGATCAACCCAACAACGCCGCGCGCAGCGGAGGGTAGCCCATTCCACCACGCGCTGATCTGGTCGAGGATGGACCCCTGAATGTCTGGGCTGAGCGCAGGCAGTGGATTGGGCTCAGGCGCGGAGTTCGGCGAGGGCGGGAAGCAGTTGGTGTCGGTTTGATCCATGCGCACCCAACCGGTGCCGCCGCTGGGGTCGCCGGCTGCGCGCCGGCTGGTGTCCCACCAGATCGCGCCGTCCGCCACGCGCGGCCCGTCAATCACCATCACGGCCCAGTTGTCCTCGGGCACTTGCGTATGCGCGCGATAGGCTGTGCCCGGCCCCTCGCGGATGCACACGCCGGCACGCAGGCCGACGATCCGGCCGACCTGCCAGTCTTCCTGTTGCGCCCAGGCCGGCTTGCTAAGGACGCACAGGCTCAAAGCAGCGATCGGCAGCAGGATCAAGACAAACCGTTGTGTTCTTATGTTCACTCTAATTGCTTCGCCTCAACAGCCGCACTTGCTCCTCAAGCAGATCTTTGATCGTCAGCAGCGTGAAGATGGCGCCTGTGCCAATGACGGCAATCAGGAAGAACACAAACCCACCGATCAGTGCGCCGATCAGATTGAAGTCACGGCCAAACAGGCCGAAGCCGCCCGAGCAGGCCGCTCGCGACGAAACCAAACAGGGTGTAGATGACGACGAACAAAGAGAGAATCGGTTCCAGGATTAACACGATGAAGTTCTTCACGGTTTTGCCTCTTTCACTTATCACTTACAAGGTTGTAACTCTGCAGCGCATGAAGTCTCGCCAAGCTGTGTTTGAATTTGTCTCAATCTGCAGCGCCAGTAAACCTTGACTGATAGAATACATCTACCATCACAAACGGTATCCACTTCCCGTTGGCCGGCCCGCCCCACGTCCGCACCCAGATAATCTGACCGGTGTACTTCAGTGTGAAGTCCACCGATCGCACGCCGCTGGCTGACTTTGAGCAGTGGCAAGTACGAACAGCCAACATGCCAAAATCTTCCTCACTAGCTCTTATTCCTTACTCATTTTAACGACCCAACCGTGGAAATTCAATCCGGGAAA
>Ga0308416_1000667_pt1 | contig 11913 bp, 10 predicted proteins | sample HotsprSampleOS60_FD_203468 | JGI IMG/M metagenome (GOLD analysis project Ga0308416, IMG submission 203468) | Hot spring phototrophic mat microbial communities from Octopus Spring, Yellowstone National Park, Wyoming, United States - 20090730_OS60 ... | reverse complement strand
GGTTCCGGTTTGTGGGTATGGCCTTCGGCTATAAATTATTTCTTGCCAATATTTTGCTTTTGGATGGGATGTATACATGCCCAGTATCCGGGAGCATTGCCCCCCGCAGAGCCGGAAACCATCATCTTGGGGCCAAGCGAACCCCTTGTCTATTTTGATTCCCAGGCCAACGGAGGGCCTAGTAGTGAAAGAGGGGAACCGAAGATATCCACGCTATTGGTCCAGCCGGTGAGACCAGGTGTATTTCAACGGTTTATCTGGCACCAATCCTGGTTGGCTCCGGGCGGAGAGGAGGAGTTCGGTTTTTTTCAGTCCGAAGTGAAGTCCGTCTGGGGCCTTCCTTTTCCCACCATTGAAAGTCCCCTTGTGCTGACGCCTGGCCTTGGGGTTTATTGGCTTGAAGGCCCGGAGATTGCGGAGCTTCCGCCACGTCTTTTGGATCTGTATCTTCAGGCCCGCTGGCTTCCGACAATTGCATCTCGATGGAAACTGGATCTGGCGGTTATCCCGGAATTCTACGGAGATTTCGAATTTTGCGACTCTTCCACCTTTCAGCTGGGAAGTCATGCCGTGGCGGTTTTCCAATGGTCCCCAGTTCTCATGTTGAGTGCAGGGATCGCCTACTTGGATCGGGAGGATGTGAAACTTGTGCCGGTGGCCGGCCTGGTTTGGCAGGTCCATGAGGATTGGGTATTGGAACTTCTTCTTCCTCGTCCCCGGGTGGCCAGACGGGTGGATTGGTGGTGGCTGAAGCGGCCCCATGCAGAAAATTGGCTATACGTTGGGGGTGAATTTGGTGGTGGTACCTGGTCGGTGGAGCTAACGGGCAGCATTCACGATGTGGTCACTTACCGAGATTTCCGGTTACTTGTGGGGATTGAGCAGCGAGCTCCGCTTCGTCTTTCGTGGCGAGCTGAGGCAGGCTACGTCTTTGGCAGAAAACTTAGTTACGAAAATCTTTCCACTCGGATCCATCCTGACGACTCGGTGGTCCTTCGTTTCAGCCTGACTTATTGACCCCCGCTTTCCCCGTTCCCTCCCGCCTACATTTCCGTTGGCACAACTAAGACAGCAACAGACTGGCTGAACCTTAGGGATTCTATGCCTCTCCGGTCTCCATGGATCGATAACTTCGGTGAAGTATGCCGGCCAATGCTTCCCAGCTTTCCGGCACAACCTGTCGCAAAGTAGACTCCCGGCATCTTTCCGGCGATAATACGGCAGTAGAATTGTGTGAGGTCGTTGATGGAGTTAACCGGAGGCGGCAGGTTGGTGAATTGCCAGCCTTTCGATGGTTTGACAAAAGGAGCGGCTGATCGGTTCCTAAATGGGCACTGAGCTTGAGTATTGGTTCGCTGGCGGAAAGGCTCGAAAATGGCTGCAAAGTAGTTGTTTCCAGTTATGTGTACGCTTTTCGCTCGCTGAAAGTGCCATGCGGTTGACCACCGGATCATTTTCATAGGTGTGGTCCCCGAAATGTTTTTCCGGTGGTGTTGCTGCCGGAGCATTATTCCCTTCTTAGTGGAGAGGAAAAACCGAGTTTATTGGAGACAGCTTTCCTCGATCGTTTTCGACACATCGGGAAGCTCGGAAGTTAAGAGAGACTTTGTTTCAGGAGGTTGTCCCCATGATGTTGGTAAGACGGCTGGGCGAAGGTGTTGTGGTGGCGGTAATAGTTTGGGCCGTTTTTTGCGAAATAGGACGCTGCTGGGCAGGGGATGGAAGTCCCCAAGGGGGTGCCGCCCGCGATATCTCTTACGAAGAGTTGCACGATCGGATCTATGGGGGCTGGCTTGGAATGTTAATTGGCGGGTTGGAAGGGCTTCCTCATGAGTTCAAGTACAGGGAGAAACCCCGAGAGGAACTCCCGGAATTTACATTCCTTGCCAAAGGAGCTCGTAGCGACGACGACAACGACGTGGAGTGGACCCATCTGTGGTTTATGCACCAGGAAGGATTCCTGCTTTTACCTTACCCGCGACTTGCGGAAATTTGGAAAGCTAATATGAATCAGGGGATATGGCGGGCGAATAAAGAGGCTCGCGAGCTGATGGAGCAAGGGGTAATCCCCCCGGAAACGGGCAGCTACCGGCGAAACCGTCATGCTTGGTATAACCTTTCCGGGCAATTTGCGACGGAATCCTACGGACTGATTGCTCCGGGCATGCCCCGGAAGGCCGCCGAAATTGCTCTTCATTATGCTCGGATTGCTGTCTCGGGGGAGCCGCTGCAGGCGGCTCAGTATTGGCCTAGCGTGGTGAGTTTGAGTTTCTTCCATGAAGGAAGCATGGAAGCTCTGTTGAAGAAAGGCTTGGCGGCGATAGATCGAAAGAGTGCTCTCGCCGAGGCAATCCAGCACGCTTGTGAGGCATTTCACCGATGTGGCTCGGACTGGAAGGCCGCTCGCCAAGTAATCCACGAAGAGTGGTTAGTGCGGCGGAAGTGGAACGATAATTCGACGCCCGTCAATGGGGCTTTGGTGTGTCTGGCCCTGCTTTATGGAGGCGGGGACTTTTACAGGACTATGCAGTATGCGATGGCCTTGGGGCATGATGCCGATTGCAATGCAGCGACCGCAGGCTGTGTGGTGGGCGTGATTCACGGGCTGTCCAAGATTCGGGATTTACCTCAGTATCAGGTTGTGGACCGCTATGTGAACCGAACTCGCCCCCAGCTGCCGGCTGAAATGTCCATTACCGATCAGGTAGAAGTTCTTTGCCGCTTGGCCCTCCGCTGTGTTCGGGAAAGTGGTGGCCAGGTAATCGAAGAGAATAACGTGCCGGTTCGCGTGATCATTCCCGTGCAGGAGCCGGAGGTGCTCGAGTTTCTTCCTGCCGATGCTCCTTGTCCTCAGCGAGTTGGAAACTCTAGAAGATAACCGCTAAGATCATCTATACCACCGGCCCCAGCTCCCCTGAGTGGAGAACGGTAGGCCTCTTCGATGGTGATAACGCCCTACCGGCGGATTTGGTTGGCACTTGGGTGCTGCAAAGCCTGGCAGCCCGGGCTAGTCACCTGGGTTTCTGCTGTGGCAAGAGTGATCGCCAGGACCATCCAAGGTTCGATGCTTAACGTGCGAATGGGTGATGGTCGAATGGTTTCTTCCCGAAAGCAAATAGGTTTTTAGGAATTCGAACCCAGTTTGGGGGCGTTCGAGCTAGCCAAAGATTGCAAACTACTAGTCACCCGGCGGTGTGAGAAGGGGAGCCAGCTTCTTCGGAGATCTGAGTGGGAATTGCTGGAGATTCTGGCGGCTCCCTGTAAAGGGGAGCTCCTTGCGGTGGGGGTGATGCCCCGACTTCACCGGTGGAAGATCCAGAAAGCATTTGCGGGCGGAGAGTTTCTCCAAGGTTTACTCGCCAACGGCGTCCTTCAGCCTCGACTTCGGCGGAGCGGAGCTCCAGACGACGGAGCCGACCCCGAAGGAGCCCGATCTGGAATTCAGCCCCTTCGCGAAGGACATAAAGTCGGCCTTCTGTACGACTGAGTACCCATGCCTCCAGCTGACCTGGTGGCCCCACGATCCCTGTTAAAAACGCAAACCGGCTTGGATCAAAAGGAGGTGGCGGTGGTGGGGAAGGTGGGGGAGGAGGAGTGCTCACCACCGGCGGGCGGCGTTCAGGGGCCGGTTGCGGGGAATAAGGGCCAAACAAATTTCGCTGGGCCAGAGTTCTTGTATACACATGAACATCGCCCGCGGCAAGGTTCTTGGGAGGCCGATTTGGTAAAGAATCGCGATTTAAAGAATCCCCGAGTGAGATCGCCTCTACACTTATGTTGATCTCAATCAATTGAGACTTTTCCTTTGGCTGGAGGGCAAGTAAGCGAACGCGGTGGAAGAAGTCTGTACTATAGAATTTGTACAAAAATCTAGCAATGCCCTCCCAGTTTGCGTCGGCCTTCAGGGTGAAACGAAGGCTCTGGTAAGCACCGACGGCTCGCGACTCTCCAATCTCAAGAGACGTGTTTTGCCAGCCTGCCTCCTTGGCTGTTTCGAGAAGCCAATTTCCGTAAAGGGACCGCGCCAACCCCGTATTGCTTGGTAAAGACCTCGCTTTGAATTCTTCCAACTGGGCCTCCAGCTTTTTCACGCGTGCAAGCCGACCTTCCAGTCTTTCCACCTGTTGGTGGAGATTGTTGCGAAGTTGCCGGAGCTGACGGCCCATCCCAAAAAGTTCCGATACTGCCACCCGGGCCGCCAAAATGGCAAGCAGCACGCCAGTGATTGCCGCTAGGATAATTTCCCGCCGGTTCAGGCCCATCATCATTGTCCCATCGGCGTTCTTGGGATTGCCCGAGACCCACGTGCGGCAGGAACTCGTGCCGCTGAGGTTTGCGAGGGTTTTTCCGCCGGTCTTTCGATTCGAATGCCCGAACGAAACTCGTAACGATAATATTGGGGATTCGGAAGCTCACTTTTACTCTTTCCGAGAACACTGCGGTTTTCGCCTTGAAGCCGCAGCTCTGCTTGTCCGATGGCTTCCAACGAGCGCGCAAGTCCGTCGAATTCGATTTGGCTGGCTTCGGTCCCCAAGGTGCACCGAACTTGCCGAAGCATTATCTCTTGAGCCGGCGGAAGGTTGACGGCTAAACGATACAACTCTTCCAGCCAGTTAACGGACTGACTTTCCCACCGGGCTAACTCGGAGACAACACTTTCTGGCCCAGCAGTTTGCCGCTCGCGCGCCTCCAGGGTTTTCAGCCGATCCTGAAGTTGCCGGATCTCTTCACGAAGGGTGAGATCATGCCAGTATCCCCAGATGATGACTCCCCCCAGGATAAGGGCAGCTACTGTGATGGCTGCCAAGATCTGTGGCCTGCGGCTTGGTGGTGCTGGCCGTTTGCGAGGATGGAGAAAGTCCACCGCTGAAGGTAGCCTCTCCGCATACTCCTCCAAGGCCCCAAACAGTGGGAAAAACTGGGCGAGCTGGTCGGCTCCCACAGTTTGAATGGCCGCGGAAAGCGGTGGCCAGGGGGTTAGATCCCAAAGTGTCACCTGTTGCCGTAACTCTTGACGGAGTCGCTCCATGAGGGCAGATAGTTTTGGGCCAGCACCGCAGAGCACCACCGTCTCCACACGGCGGGCACCCAACAACCCCTGGGCAGCTGCAATGGTTCGGCGGATTTGCCCGACGAGGTCGTCAACGGCCTGGTCATCCTCCAAGGGATCTCCATGCAGGCGGGTACACCTACTGAGAAGTATTCGCTTGTCCAGAAATACGGTGAGGTCCGCTTCATCAGAAAAGAGGCCCACCAGCAATTCTGCCCCCGTAGTGGCACCCCCTTGGTGCCGGAGGAACATGGAAGCCGCGGCAAAGGGCCGAATCCCTACACGTGCCAAGCGTAAGTGGCAACGACTGCAAACCCCTTGAATCCGTTCCTGCAGCCGCGGGGGTATAGCTACCGCCAACACATTCCGCGGCTGGGTGGGGTCGCTCTCTAACGGGTAAAAGTCAAGAGGCCAGCTTTCCTCCAGGGAGGTGAATTCTCGGGAGGCCTGGAAGCGAACCATGTCCGGCAATTCTTCATCCGGTGCAGGGGGCAGGGTCAGCTGGCGAAGCTCCACATGAGCCCGGCTGACAAGTACCACCACCTCGCACCGGGGCAGGGACAGTCCGGAGAGGAGCTCTTGCACACCTTCGGCCAATGCGGCGGACAGGGGTGTCTCCGGCAGATCCCGCTCCTCCACAGGAGTAGGTAAGTTAAAGCTCCAAATCCGCTCCACAGACCAGCCGCGTGAGGAGATCCGAGCCAGGACCACCCGCAATTGTTCCGAATTCCATTCAAAAGCTACTACTCGCCGCACTACCATGGGAAACTCGTGTCCCGTCTCATGGGGGGAACTACCGCTCTAATACACCGCCTGTTTCTTCCCCAAATGCACTCTTATCGAACAACCTTTCAGGCACCGTCCGCAGTTCCGACCTCCCTAAAACCCTAGACGGATATTACTTCTATCCGCCTAGAAGCAAGATACTTCTATCCGCCTAGAAGGAAGAGACTTCCACACTATGTGCAGACATAACTGAGCTACAGCTTTCGGAATTAAAAGTCATCGCCAGAGTTAGACGTCCCCGCTTTTCCCAATTTCCGCGTTGGTTTTACCGATTACCCCTAGCAACTCTAAACCCCTGGGGGATGGGAGCTGAATTTGGAGGTTTTCCCCCTTCCAATCGTCCGTTTACCTTTTACCTTCTTGTTTATTATTTCTTTCCCAACCCCAGGTGTCGAACGAATACCATTGGGAACCCGGATCTACCGGGCCTTTTTTCGGCCTAAGGTCTCCGGGGCTTTTGGACAGTTTTTCTTGGAGCTTTCCCACCGTTTTGGGAGGTTCTGAGGGCTACTGTTCTGCCAGTGGATTGCCCTCCTGGGCCACTAGGGGCCCATCGCCTGAAAGCTCGAGTTATCGCGTTCCCACCCTACACCTAAGCGGGTCAAGTCCCGCCAAAACACAAGCCGGGGTGGCAATTTACTTGCATCCAAGATGGCTTCGATTCGGGAGAAAGGACCACCTCCGTCGAAATATCCCACAACTTGTATTCGGTACACACATCCGCGGGCACAAATGAAGGGCATTAAGGATTTCATTTCCTCTAGGGTCACTATGCCCTCCTGCAGGATCCATGTTTCGTACTGAAAGTAGGGGTCCGCCTGGAGAGGATCCTGGGGACGACGGGCAAGGATTTCTTCCACGATTTCCTCGGTCATCCCCGGAATCCGGCGGAGCACCGCGCGCGGGGCCAGATTGATGTTAATGCGACCGAATATGACAGGGCTTTCCACAGCAGTGAGGTTTTCCATTAAAAGCGGTAGGTGCACGGCGAGCGAGGCTGGATCCCCTTGGCACGGGGAGAGGAGGATTTTGGTCTCTTCCTCATCGGTATAGCGTACACGGACCCGGGATCCTATAAGATCCAAAATGGTCGAGATGCGGGTTCGGGCCGGTTGGGCCAAGTCCAATTCCCCGCTCGGTTCGCTCTCGATTTCTTCCTCAGAATTGTTCTCGTTACTCGATCTGCCTTGAGAATTCTGAGCGGATCCCCCGGTTCGACTCCTACTAGAATCATCTCCCTGCTCTTGTTGGCGGTAAGCGACGATGAAGGTAGCCCAATGGGTTCCTAGCAATTCCTCGAGTTCCGTGTACAGAGATTCAAGATCATCTTTATTCACGTAAATTTTGGGACTCCCATCGGAGCGAAGATTAAGCTCCATACTCCAGAGAGTCAAATAGGTAGCCCAACCGACTTGTCCCTCTTCGTCAAGGAGGCCGACTTCTCCCGGAAGGTTTGCAGAGGTGTCTTCCGAATCGACAACACCATTGCGGTTTACATCGGCTCCAAAGAGCAAGCTGGGGGTTACTCCCCGAACAAGGAGCAGTTCTTCGATGGTCTCGAGTGGGCCATTCTTGGGCTGATAGGGAGGGTCCAGAGTGAGATAGTATTCGGCCTCGCAGCCAAATTCCCGAGGTTCGTCGTCTTCGTCCATCCAATCCAAAATGGCATCGGCGACATCTTCGGTCATTCCTGGTAGGGCCATAAGGAGCTCGCGGCCAGCACCGGGAATTTGTTTGTCTACAACCAGCACGGCATTAAGATTAAGTCGGGCGGATTCGTCCTGTATGCCAAAACGGATGCCGGAATAATACCCATCCCGCAAATTTGGAGCGATCAAGGTGAAACGCCCTCGTCGTCGGGGGTCCACATCATCGATCACTAGCCGCTCGCACCAGATCGCAGGATTGTCGTACCACCCGCCAGCCTGTGCTTGAGTCTCCAGATCTAAAGAGAGGAACATCCGAACGGCATCGATTCCCGAAAACGATAGTTCGCGTGCCTGAGCCTTTCGAAGCGAGGTTTGAGCCGCCTCGTACTCCACGAACATGAGCTCGGAGTATGTCAGTGCCACCAGGCTTAAAACCGGTACCACCGCCAATACCAGTACAAGCACCATGCCCCGCCAACGTCCGGAGGGAGAACGTTTTTTCTCTTTTGAGATATTTGGTTGCGATTGTTGGCTCGCCACGTTCCGCTCTCCCTTAGGTTATTGACCTTCGCACACTGTAAAGACACGGAACCCCCACCTTGTTGCCGTTCCAGGCTTCTTGGTTTTGGGAGGATGAATAACTCTCGCTTTTCTGGTTTTTTTCACGGGCTCATGCCTAGTTGGGTAACACCATAAAAAGTTCCAAAGCTAGTTGGGTCACCATTCTCAAAACGTCAAAAAAGTTTGGAATAACCCCCATTTGGCGGACAAGTACCGGTCGCTTTGTGATAGCCATTAAAGCTTGCGAAAAAACCGAGCATTACCTCATTCAGTGGAAGCTGTCCCTTGAGACTCGGTGGTATCTTCCGACTCTGTGGAGGAACTCGGTGTGGGCCGAGCCGAAGGCAGATATACCACAAGCCGATACAACGTTCTGGGTTCCGCGATTATTTCTTCCAGGGATCCCTCTGCAGTGGCTTGCCGCCAAGAAAGGCTGCGAGACATATCGAGCCCCAGCACGATCTCTACAGCTACAGGCAAGCCTCCTTGGGCCTCGCTATCCCACGAGTCGTACCACTGAGTTCCATCGAAGTACCAAAATTCCAGCCAAACGACCTCGGGGGCAATCGGGCCTACAGCACGGACTTTTTGGTCCAGGACGTTTTGTTCGCTGGCCAAGGCTCCTACTGCCCGGTCGACCTCATCTCTATAAAGCCCCCATCCCTCCGGAGTTAGGCGGGTTTGGGAGATGCTCATGGTGCTTCCTGGAATCATTAAGCCGTAGAGCACCATCTTTACCTCGCTGAGTTGGTTCCACTCCCAATTGGTTGCGGAATTGCTGGAAGTAAAGGCCAAATCATATTCCTCCACCCGCGGCAACCGGCTGACATCCACTTGCAGCCAGTCCGGTCCTCCGTAGAGCCCCGGGACCGACCGCGGTACTCCCAGGATGGTTTCTGAGGTTTCCTCTTCCTCTTCTGTTGTTCCTGTGGCAGTGCTAGAGGTGCTTTCTCCTGAGGTGCTCCCTGTGCCGGAGCCTGAAGAGGAGCGGCCGCTTCCGGTCGTATTGCTTTCGCTCAAGCCCGCCAAACTACCTAGGTCTAGGTTCCCCGCACTGTCGCGGAGGAGTGTGATCAGGGTCTTTGCTAAGCTTTGGGCGTCCATAGATTCGGGTGGCACAGCCCCTCGAATGTCCTCCGCAATCCTCTGAAGAAGGACCCTGGCCAATTGGGCCTCTTCTACTCGCTGCCGGCCTAAATGGGACACCCGCAGGTGAAGGTCGATTGCCATCGCCAGGGCTCCCAGCAACACCACGAGAAGGCCAAAGACAAGCAGGATTTCAAGAAGGGTGAAGGCCTTCCTGGGTGCTTGCCGAGCACATTCCTTAGGATATGAAACAGTTCTCCTTGCAGCCGGGCGGAACCACTTATCCCACCCGCCGGCCCAAGTAGAAGTCCGGTTTCTCCCGGGGACATCTGTTATAGTTATTCTGGCTGGGAAGGATGCAAAGGTCATTACTAGTGTTCTCCCGCCGGGGAGCTAAATTCGGATTGGGAAAGTCAGGGTTTTTATTCTCAGTTTTTGACCCCCGGACGATTGTGCTCGACCGTTTGTCAAATTCTCAAAAACTGTTTTTGTGCTCGGCCCCTTTTGAAGTGTCTTTCCCGGCTTGCCCCTCGGCAACTGGGATGCCCATTTCTACCCTCTGGATTTTTTTAATTGTGGTAAATCCCCACTACTTGGTCTGGCGTGGAGTCGGGGACTTTAGGCCCTGGTAGTTCGGAAGCCCGATTGTTGGGCCTGTAATTTTGCAGCTATCTCTTTTCGAGATTTCCAACCTAGTTCTGGCGGACATTTTGCGGTCTACAGCAACTCTTTCTATGATCCGGGCAGGGTTCTTTGCCCTCGATCACGCCAAAGTGAGCTTTTGCTTGCCGATTTACGTTTATTTCCGAGCGAACCACCGTTATCGCCGAGGTGGAGTCCGTTCTTCCCGGGAATCGGAGCCCGGCGGACGCGGTTGCGGTGGTGTCGGTGCCGGTCCGGTGGGCACTCCGGCAGACGACGAACCCCCTGGCGTTCCCCCGCCACCAGGCAAACCTCCCCCCGAAGGGCTGGGGGTTTGGCCGCTGCCTGAAGGCGTGCCGGAGCTGCCACCTCGAGCGGAAGAAGTTCGCGATCCTTCTGCGGAAGAGGTCGTGGATGCCGACTGGGCTTGGGCCACCAAATCCACCTCCGTGACTGTGGACGGATCAACCATCCACCGTACTAACGTACAGCGGATAGGTCGCTTTTCGGGTGGAAGGTCCTGCTCTACGGTTACCCAAACCTCCACGAGTCCCTCCACGTCCAAGGGGACAATTTCGATAGAGTAAATCCACTCGGGAAATTTGCCGGTTTTTAGAAGAGCCCCCGAGACCGGCTCGGCTGGTTCGATTCCTGCTTGAATTTCCGCCAACTTGCTTTCGCACAAAAGTTGAGCCTCGGCCAGGTCCCGCGTCCGTCCTGCATTGGACATTGCTGTGCGGGCAACTTCCGATAAGATGGCAAGGGCCCCCGCGAGGATGGCAAGTGCCAAGATCACTTCCAAGAGGGAGAATCCCCCGAGGAAAATTTTCGGCCGAAAACCGTCCAGTTTGTCATCCTGGGCCCACGCGACACCCGGGCAACCGGCTGCTCTTCTAAGAGGGACAGGCGGATGGAAATTTAGCACTGCCAATGTGTCCCCTTCAGCTGCTAGGTTCATGGTTATGGCACCTGATAGCCCCAAAGGGTGGAGTTTTCCACTCGGGCGATCTGTCCCACTTGGGCTATTCCTGTCAATCCGCGGAGCCATACCGTAATCTGTCGCCCCTGATCATTCTGGAGCGTCACCTCGGCATCGGTGGCTGTTCCGTCGGGGAAAAAGATAATCGGATCCGACCATGTGAAGACCGCGGGGCCTAACACGGCGGCAAGTTCTTCCACGACGGCATCTGCCCGGGTGTCTCCTTCTGCGGTTCCTCCCACAAAAATGATTCCTTCCGGAACAGTTTTCTCTTGCGGGTACGATGAAAATCCAGATCCCCAGGTGTCCTCACGCGGAAACGTCACATCCCAACCTGCTTGAGCTCCTGTCGCTCCGAAGGAAGAACTTCCTAAGGGTTCGACGGTGTAACGATTTTCTCCGGGCAAGAACCGGAAGATGTAAGGGGTTTGTGTTTTGATTGCTTCCAAGCGGGCTCGGGTCCACTCCACGCGGATTTGCTCCGCCGCGGCCCGCAGACGTTGATTGGCAAGCGGGTAGCGAAGAGCCGGCCAAGCCAAAGCCCCAAAAACCACCATCAGTGCAAGAACGAGGAGGACTTCCACCAGGGTCAATCCCGCTCGCAACCGCTTGGAGTCGCTCCTATGACCAGTTTTCGGCGGATTATGCCAGCGCGCAGTGGGCAGGGAGCCGATCTTCGCCAGCTGATTCCCTCGATTTCTAAGGGGGAAGAGGAAGCTCATGGGGCCCGATCATGCCTGCTAGGCCTTACCGCAGTTTTGCCTGGCAAACTCCTGATTTGATAAAGCTTCTTCCGGCACACCAGTTGGCGATTACCCCCCAACCTGCCGGCCTGCTTACCGAGCTTACTGTTGCCAGCTGCCAATATCATCGTCGGTTCCGTTGATCCCGTCCGGTCCAAAGGACCAAATATCCGGTTGGGCGGGATCGTACCGGCCGGGATATTCATACTGGTACGGATTGCCCCAGGGGTCGAGGGGGACTTCGCTATCCAAGTAGGGACCATTCCATCGCGAGGGGTCTGGTAAGTCGGGGGGCGGATACCGGAGTGCCTGCAGTCCCTGGACTGTGGACGGATAATCACCGATGTCCAGCTGATAAGCATTTAAGGGTGTCTTGAAGGCCTTAATTTGGGAGCGGGCAGCGTTGACGTAGGCTCG
>Ga0308416_1000663_pt1 | contig 11955 bp, 9 predicted proteins | sample HotsprSampleOS60_FD_203468 | JGI IMG/M metagenome (GOLD analysis project Ga0308416, IMG submission 203468) | Hot spring phototrophic mat microbial communities from Octopus Spring, Yellowstone National Park, Wyoming, United States - 20090730_OS60 ... | reverse complement strand
CTTAGTATGTTAGGCTTCTCTCATTTTTGCCCTTTGCGCTTTTTAGTTTCTTTTGGGGTCTTGGGAGGTTCGGGGGGTTTCACTGTTGAGAGCGAATCCAGCAGGAGGCCTGCTGCGGCTTTGATTTCTGGGCTGGGTGCGGTTTGTTGGAGATTTTCTAAGAGCTTTCGGGCCGAAGTGTATTTTTGCTCGGCGAGGAATATGCGGGCCAGAATCAGGTAGGAGTTAGCTCGGGGGATGGGGTAGCCGGCATACTCATCGCGCAGGCGATAAATGGCCTCGCGGGCTTTGGCAAAGTCGCTTTTTTCGTAGTACAAGCGGGCCATGTGATAGAGGGCTTCGGCGGCCCACTTATTTTTGTCCAGCGTAGGCACTAAGGCCAGATAAAAGAGGGCGGAGTCTGGAGAGCCCCGCTTTTCGTGGGCGAGGGCTAGCTGAATCCAGGCTTGCTGACGGGAAGAGGAAGGCAAAAGGGTGTCGCTAAGCAGTTTATGCAGGAGGGGGATAACCGTATCGGCCCGGCCCACCTGCGTGGCTAAGCTGCTCCAGTTTAGAAGGGCCTGATAATAGGCGAAGCCAGCGGTTGGGAGGCGCACGAGGAGGGTCTCCTGATAGGCGAGGGCTTTGGAGGTTTCGCCCCGGGCCTGCGCTAAAAGGATGAGCTGCGTAAGCGCTCGCTGAGCCAAGTTCGGGTCCTGAATTAGATTTTCATAGCGCTGGATAGCTCCCATCGTATCGCCGGTCATTTCTAACGCGAAGGCTTCCCACCAGCGGGCCTCAGTCAAAATTGGCAGTTCGGCCTGAATACGCCGAGCTTCGCGCAGAAGCATCTCCCAGCGCTTTTCTGCCGCTAAGGCTACCAGCTGTTCTCGCTCAAAGTTCAGCCTTGTAGGCCCTTCTGGGGGGAGTTTTCTGAGGAAATCCCGATAAATCTGGTTGTACTCTTCGGGGGGTAGAGCCTCTCGTAAGCCTTCTAATGCCAGGCGGGCGGCCTCCGGATGGTCAGCGTGATGCTCTAAGACGGATTGGAGGTAAGGCACCCCTTGTTTAGGAGAGCCCTCCTCTATGAGGGCTAAGCCGAGCCGAGCCTTAGCTAAGGGCACCAGCGGCGAATGAGGAAAACGGCGCAGGAGTTTTTCGGTAGCTTCTCGGGTGCAGGAGGGCTTATTTAGCCATTCTGCGCAGAGTTCTGCATGCAGAAGCAAGAGTTTATCGGCGCCTGGGATTTCTTTAGGACTGCTTTCCAAAAGCGCTTCAGCCTCCTTGTAGCGTTCCAACCGCATCAGACACAGCGCCGCGTAATAGTAAGCCTGAATTTCTTGCGCATCTACGCTGAGGACTTTTCGGAAGAGTTCTAAGGCTTGGGGATATTGCTTTTGTAGGAAGTATGCGCTGGCGGCGAGGAAGGTGGCGGTTTTTCCGGTGGGGTGGGAGAGGGGGTAGCGGGTGCGGAGGGCTTCGGTGAGGCGCAGGGCTTCGGCGGCCTTGTTTTGTTGGAGGAGGGTCCAGCTGAGGTAGAGGGTAGCTAAATCTTTTTGAGGGTGTTTTTCGGCGGCGGGGTGGCGTAGGAAGGCGCGATAAGCCTGCTCGGCCTGAGGGAAGTTATTTTGGCGGTAATAAGTTTCGGCTATCCAGAGGAGGGCCGTCGGGGTGTGCGGGCCAGGCAATGCCGCCGCCGCAGAAAAAGCCTCTAAGGCTGCGGCGAGGTCCCCCTTCTGCCAGTGCGAAAGCCCCCATAATATCCCTGCGCGCTGCTGCGCCTCTACAAAGCGACTATCGGTCTCCTTCCCTAAGGTCCGCAAGGCTTCTGCATAGTCTCCCTTCATAATCTGGAAGTTGGCCAGCATCAGCTGGGCTTCTTGTTTTTTTTCGGGGGGGATGGGAAGTTTGAGGTAGGTGGTGAGGGCGGTGATGCCGGCATCGCTATCTTGTAGGTGCCAGGCGGTTTGGGCTAAGAGCCAGAGGACTTCGTCGCGGGGGGGTCCAGGGCGGGAAGCGGCGGACTTTGCCCAGAGGAGGGCTTCCTCCCAGCGCTGCTGCTGAACGTACGCATAGGATAGTCCGTAGGCTACCCATCCCCCTAAGCTATCCTCCCGGTCAGTCAGAGCTTCCCATGCGGCCAGGGCTTTGTTCCAGGCTTTTTGGCGGGCGGCACATACCCCTATCCACCATTGCACTAAGGGCTTACCTTGGGCGGGCGTGATTTGGGCGGCTTTTTCGCAGAGGCCGCCCTGCGCCAGCATTATCGCTACGTACGGCCAGAGCGTGTCTCCATACCAGGGGCCCGGCTCCATAGTCATCCATCGTTCCACTATCTCTGCCAGTCGCTCATACGCTTTGAGCTGACCCAAACTATACGCCAGCCACAAGGGCGCCGCCAACCGATACGGAGCCCGCGTCTGAACCGCCTCCAAAAAGCCCGCCGCCCGCCCAAAATCCCCCTGCTCATACGCTATCACACCCAAATAAAAGTTGGCCGCATCGTGGTAAGGCCCCACTCGCTCCGTCAAAGGATACAAATGCTGGATCGCTAATCCCTTATCGCCTTCCCTGTAAGCGGCATATCCAATCAGAAACCGCGCCTCCTCTTGGAGGGCCCGAGGAAGGGCCGGCACCTCCAGCTCCCGCCTTAGCCGCAAAACCTCCCCATATCGCCCCCGCAAAAAAGCATACTTGACCGCATGATAACGGGCTAAATCGCTCTTGTACGAAGGGTCATGGCTCTGCGCGTAGTCTTCTAAAAATCCTTCGCTGCCCTCTCGCAAAAGGTCATAGCGGCTATAGTTTTCCCACCACTGGGGTAAGTCAGAGGGAGGTAAAGTAGGCGTGAAACTGGGATAATGGTCTAAATAGCTCTTGGCCAAAGCCCCAGCGGCGCTGAAAGCCCCATGGTCCATGGCTTCAGCCGCCTGATAAAAAGCGTTTTCGCTCCACCAACGCAGAGGCAGATTCTGGGCACTGAGCCAAACCCCCCAAATCAGTAAAAACCGCCTTGTCATTCTATCTATCTGGGCCCTTTCCCAAGGCTATGACCGAACATCCGAGCTGTCGGAGGCAGAGGGATTTTCGCCGAGCTCTTTGCTAAGAGCCTGAACCGCCCGTATGAAAGCTTCTCCCCGCTCTTCGTAGCTCTTGTACCAGTCAAAGCTGGCACAGGCAGGCGAAAGGAGAACTATATCTCCGGGTTTGGCAATTCCATGCGCCAGGCGCACCGCCTCCTCCATAGAATGAGCCCGATACATCTGCGGCACAATATCCTTAAAGGCCTCCTCCAACCGATAAACCTCGTCTCCAATCAAGATGAGGGCTTTTACATGGGCTTCCACCAATCCTCGCAAAGGTCCGTAGTCGTTTCCCTTGTCTTTCCCCCCTGCAATCCACACAATAGGCGCCTGGAAGCTGTCCAATGCATACCAGGCCGATTCCACGCTCGTGCTCTTGGAGTCGTTGATGTAAAACACCCCTCCAATCGTAGCTACGGGCTCTAAGCGGTGAGGGAGCTTCTGCAAGGTCTGAAGGCCCCGCTGAAGGTCTTTGCGCCGCAGATTAAGGAGATTGGCCCCAATAGCAGCTGCTAAACTGTTTTTCCGCTCTGGCGTCGCATCTAACGGCGTCCCCTCAAAGGACGCCTCGTACCGATGATAATCCTCTGGCTTTTTCATATCGCAAATGAGTTTGTTGTTTTCAATCCAGGCGTGGCAAGGCGGCCGATAAGTCAGCCGATAAATCCACTTTTGGGCTTTTATGACTCGCTCACTTAGAGCTTTTTCCAAAAGCTGGCTATCCCCATCGTAAATGAGGTGGTCTTCTGGGCCCATTCGCTCTACAAACTGGAGCTTGGCGGATAGGTAGTTTTCCAGCGAGCCGTGCCAGTCCAGGTGGTTGGGGGAGAGATTGGTGAGGATGGCGATGGGGGGCTTTATGGTGGGGGCATCCCAGAGCTGAAAGGAGCTGGCTTCTACTACGAAGTGGGTAGCCTCGGGATGTTCTAAGAGAGCTAAGCAGAAACTGTAACCGATATTGCCGGCGGCTATGGCGGCATAACCTCCCGTGCGCAAAATATGCGTCAGGAAAGCCGTGGTGCTACTTTTTCCTACGGTCCCTGTGATGAGAATGAGCGTCTTTTCGGCGGGGAAGTGCCGCCATCCCCATTCCAAATCCGAAATCACCTCCTTGCCAGCTTGTAGGAGAGCTTGCAGGGTGGGATTCGCGGGCGGAATGCCAGGGCTACGCACGATGATGTCACATGTCCGTAGGTGCGGTAAAGGGTCGGAAGTAACCTCCCAGGAGAGGCCGGCTTCGGAGAGCATGCGGGCATAATCGCGCGGCGGAGGCATCCCCAAAGCTTCCAGAAAGGAGGGAGAGACTCTGGGGCCTCCTCCGGGGGGGAGGCTGGCTGGGGGCTTATCACCTACTAAGACCACTTCATAGCCTTTGGCTGCACTCAGGAGAGCCGCTCCCACGCCGCTTTCACCCATTCCCCAGATTCCCACTCGCATACTCATCGCAGTTTTAAGGTGATGAAGGCCAAGGCATTCAGAAGCATAGCTACAATCCAAAAGCGAATGACCACTTTGACCTCATGCCACCCCAAAAGCTCATAATGGTGGTGCAGGGGCGCCATGCGAAAAACCCGCCGCCCCTCGCCATAACGGCGCTTCGTATAGCGGAAATACCCCACTTGAATCATGACCGACAGCGTCTCCGCAAACGAAATCCCCGCAATCAAGGGTAGGAGCAGTTCTTTCTTGATGAGGAGGCTGACGGCGCCCATGAGCCCCCCTACCATGAGGCTCCCCGTATCGCCCATGAAGATTTGAGCAGGGTAAGCGTTGTACCAGAGAAAAGCCAGCAAAGCTCCCACTATGGCTCCACAAACAATGGTTACTTCACTGGCATGGGGTAAGTACAATATCTCAAAGTAACCGGCCCAGCGCTTATTGCTGGAAAAGTAGGCAAAGGCCCCTAAGCTCACAAAGCTAATAGCCCCTACCCCCGCCGCCAAGCCATCTAATCCATCGGTGAGATTATAGGCATTGCTGGTGGCAGTGATGATGAAGAGAATCACCAGCCCGTACAAGAGGGTTTGGAGCCAGAGGGGACTATCATCGCTTCCTATGCGGGCATACTCCAAAAGCTGGCGTTTGAGGAAAGGAAGGTTAGTTTGAGTGAGGGTTTGGGGGCGGCTTTCGCCAAAGAGGGCTTGGGCCACGGCCAGCCGCTCCGAAGGAGAAACATACAACCTTACCACATCCTCTCCCCGCAAAACCTTATAATAAGCTGGAGCCGTGGCCTCTGTGTAAGAACGGTACTTAAAGGCTCGCAACTTAAAAGGCGTCTCCTCAACAGAAATTAGCCGGTCACCCCGCCGAAAGCCCGCTTCCTTCAAAGGCGCAGTGAGCCGAATCCGACCATCTTCTTGCACCCGAGGGGCAGTGCTATAAAACTCAGGCCGCGTAACCATGATAAGCCACAGCAGGAAGGCCCCTCCTATCTGCCCGTACAACTTCACCCGAGCAGGAAGGCCGCTTTTGGAGCGGCGCAGCTTAAGATAATCATCCAGCCAGCCAATAAGCCCCAGCCACAACGCCAAAATGACCAGCGCTACAAGATACGCATTGCTCCATTCGCCCCACAGAAGAAGGCCTCCAAGAAAAGCAAACAAGATGAGGAGACCTCCCATGGTGGGGGTTCCTTTTTTGGAGGCGTGGGAGCTAGGCCCTTCTACCCGAATCACCTCTTCAAAAGCCTTTCGCCGTAAAAACTGAACGAGCTTCGGCCCCATGAGCCATCCCAAAAAACCTGCTGTTAGCGCTGCCGCTATGCTCCTAAAGCTCAAATAATACGCCAGCCCCGCCCCAGGAAAGTTATAAACCGCATCCAAATACTTCAAAAGCTCGGTAATCATGAGGGGAGTTCGGCTATTTCAAGAAGGATTTCCTGGTCGCTGTGGGGATAACGGACTCCTTGTATTTCCTGGTAGTTTTCGTGGCCTTTTCCGAGGACGGCAATGATGCTATGGGGGGTAGAAGCTTGTACTGCGCGGAAAATCGCTTCCCGGCGGTCTGATTCTTTGAAGATTTTTTCTCGCAGGTGGGAGGGAAGGGGGCGGTACATTTCGTCCAGAATGGTATTGGGGTCTTCGTAACGGGGGTTATCGGTGGTTAGCCAGACGAGGTCGGCGTGGAGGGCGGCGGCATGAGCCATGAGGGGGCGTTTAGCGGTATCGCGGTTGCCCCCAGCCCCTAAAACCGCTATCAGCTGGCCTCCGGGCGGAACTAAACCCCTCAGGACCCGCAGGACTTTCTCCACAGCATCGGGCGTGTGCGCATAATCCACGATTCCCGTGCGGCCTTCAGGAAGCGGAATAGCTTCCATGCGGCCAGGAACACACCGCAGCTCCGACAGCCCCTGCGCATAAAACCGCCCTAAATCCACCCACTGACTGGCTGATTCCCCCGGCTTCTCGGCTAAGATGGCTCCACCCCACGCCGCTAAAAGGTTCTCTAACTGAAAATCCCCCAAAATCCCCACATGAATGGGAGGAAATTCCTCCGCTATGGGCATCCCCTGCATGGGCGAGAGCCGCAACCGAAAGTTCATCCCCCACACCCCCGCCTCTATGAGCGTGCCTTGAAAGTCCGCCGGCTGCCGCCGACTATAGCCATATCGCTGAGCACGGGTATTTTGGAGCATGAAAAGCCCATGCCGATCGTCTAAGTTTGTCAAAGCGAAACTGCGTTCGGAAAGTCCATCAAAGAGGCGCTTTTTCGCATCGCGGTAGGCTGTGAAAGTGCCATGATAGTCTAAGTGGTCATGCGTGAGGTTGGTGAAGATGGCCCCTATGAAGGGCACTGCCGCCGTCCGGTGCTGGTCCAAAGCAATGGAACTTACTTCCATGGCTACATGCGTGATGCCCTTAGCTACGAACTGAGCAAGAAGCTGATGGAGGGTGTAGCTATCGGGAGTGGTGAGGGTGGCGGGGAGGGTTTCGTTGTCGGCCTTGCAAAAGACTGTGCCGATAAGCCCCGCTTTATAGCCGGCTTTCTGCCAAAGCTGATAGAGGTAATAGGTAGTGGAGCTTTTGCCGTTAGTGCCTGTTACGCCGATGATGTTGAGCTGCCGAGCGGGATGGCCAAACCACGCACTACAGAGGTGGCTATAAGCCAAGCGGGCATTGGGAACGACGATAACGGGCACAGAGGGAGGGGCAGAAACAGGTTTTTCAACGAGGAGCGCGGCGGCCCCCCGCTCTACCGCCTCTGCAATAAACTCATGCCCGTCCGCCGATTTCCCCTGCCAGGCAATAAAGAGAAACCCCGGCTGAACTGCCCAACTATCCGCCGTCAAACCCGTAATCTGTACATCTTCGGATGGAAGGTGCTCGGGGCTTATTCCCGGCACCTCTAAAAGCAAACTACGAAGGGAGCGCATACCCCAAACGAAGTCGGATTTGTCTTCGGTCAATGGGAACGTAGGTTACCACCATGGGGCCGTGGCCTTCCCAGGTGGCGGTGTAACCTTTTTCGGCGAGGTGGCTGAGAGCCATGCGCAGGGGCATTCCTATAATCGCTTGGAGCGAAGTGTCGGCATAGGGGAGAAGCTCTACGTAGTAGGCGGTGGGTTTCGTTTTGGCGAGGGGTGTAGAGGGCCGATCAGGGGTGGAGATGCTGAGGGCGTTGTAGAGGGGGATGGCGTCTTGTAGGCGGAGGACGGGGAGGGTAGGCTGTAAGCGCTCTACCAAAAGGGGTGGCTCCTTAGGGGCAATGCGGGCATCCCGAAATACCACCGCATCCGCCACCTCCCGAAAGGCAGGCGCCGCTACTTCCCCCCCATAAATACCCCCCCGCCGCGGATCATCAATCACCACTATACAGCTATACAAGGGCTTCTCCGCAGGGAAAAACCCCACAAAGCTCGCCCGGTACCGATTGACGTAAGTGCCTTTCTCTACTTTTTTGGCGGTCCCTGTTTTGCCGGCTATGGTGTAGAGGGGGGTGGCAATACTTCGGGCTGTGCCTTCTCTAACGACCAGAGTCATCATTTGGCGCAGGGTCAGGGCGGTTTCGGAGCTCATGATGCGCTGGGGACGGGGGAGAGGCGGTTCTTCTTCCTGACCATTCGGATGACGGATTTTATCCACGATGCGAGGGGGTACCCATATTCCCTCATTCGCAATGGCGTTGTAGAAGGTCAGCAGTTGGAGCGGGGTCAGCTGGATGTTGTATCCCATACCGAGCCATGGGAGGGTGGTGGGGTTGTAGCTGCGGCTTCCGGGCGGAATGTATCGGGGTTGGGGTTCTCCGGGGAGGGTGATGCCCGTGGGTTCCAGCAGCCGAAACTGCCGTAGGTAGGCATAAAACACCTGAGGCTGATGTCCAAAGTGCTGGTGAGCTAGGCTCGCAAAGGCGATATTATTAGAGTGGGTCAGGGCTTCTGTGAGGGTGGTTTGGATGCCGCCGCCGGGTCCTCCTAAGGTTCGGTCGGCCACCCGCAGTTCCACGGGCACCCCAAAGCGCGTATGAGGCCCCAGCCGCCGACTCTCCAAAAGCACAGCCGCCGTGGCTACCTTGAAGGTAGAACCCGGCTCCCACAACGTTTTCACGGCGTCGTTATAGGTCTCCCCGTAGTTGGCCACTGCTAAGAGGCGACCCGTGCGCACTTCCATTAGAATGATCACGCCTCCTTGGGCCTGGTGGGCTTCCACGGCTCGCTGGAGCGCTTGATAGGCGATGTCTTGGAGGTGGGGGTCCAAAGAAATGACCAGATCGGCCCCCGGTGCTGGCTCAAAGTCCGAGAGGTTTTCCAGAGGCACTTCTATGCTGCCGGTGAGGCGCCTCACGAGGATGGTTCGGGCTTCGCCTTGGAGCTGCTCGTGAAAAGCGCTCTCAAGGCCCCGCCAAGCCACAGAGTCATTGACCAGGTAGCCTAAGGTGATTCGGGCTAAATTCCCATAAGGGTAGGAGCGCTTATGAGTGATCTTTTCTACAATCAGCGGGTGGCCAGCCGCTCGGGGTCGTAAAAGCGGGAACGTATCTAAGGATTTCTTTTCGGAGTAGGTCAAAAGCACCTTATACGGGAAAAGGTACACATGGCGGTCGCCGGCTTGACGGCGCTCGCGCAGAAACCGAGAGAAAGTAAGGGGGTCCTTATGGTACTCTGGAAAGAGCTTATGAAGCGCCTTGGCCAGCAGAAAGAGAGAATCGGCTACCTCCTGGTCGCTCCAGAGGGTGGGGTCCACGGCCACCCGAAAGAGAGGCAAACTGGTGGCCCATACCGTTCCGTCGGCCGCTAAAATGCTGCCTCTTTCTCCCCGCACACCTTTGAGGTAAGGGCGCACATCCTGTGCCTCATAGGGGGAAGTGCCGCGATACCGAAGAATCAAATAACTCAGCCGCCCAGCCATAAAGAGCCAAAAGGCTCCTCCCACGAGAAGCACGAGGTAAAGCCGCTTGAGCACCTTATCGAGCTTCTTCTCGGATGGGGAGGACATAAGGCGGATTTTTAGGAAGGTGGAGTCCTAAGCTGTCTAAAACGGGCTTCAAGGTAGAGTAGCGGCGCCACTCACTCACGGTGGCATTGAGCTCTAAGTAGGTAGCGCGTTTTTCCGACAAGGCTCGCTTAAGCTGATAAAAACGCCGGATTTTCATTTCTGCTCGGTACTGCGTCGCTACATAGATCAAAAGCCAGAACGCAATGTACGCCAGTAGGGCTATTTGCCGGGGGAGCCAGTAAAAGGGATTGAGTCTGGATAGAAGGCGTTTCATAGGGGTAGTTTTTGCAGGACCCACAGGGTGGCGCTACGGCTGCGGGGGTTTTCTTGGATTTCTTCTGAGCTGGGGCGCTGTTTGTGGAGGAGCTTCCAGGCGTAATGCCGATGGCCATAGAGGGGTTCTATGCGAAGGGGGGTTTGATAAAGGGCTTTGATACGTCGGGCTTCGCCTGAGTGGTAGGTAAGTCCAACGAGCCGCCCGTAGGGGAGAGTAACTTCGGTGGCGGCCCGCAGAAGTTCCTCTAAGGCGCTCATTTCATCGTTGAGGGCGATACGCAGCGCCTGAAAGGTCTGGGCCATATAGGTCAGAGCTTTGGGCCCGTAGATAGCTTCTACGACTGCCCGAAGCTCCAAGGTCGTCTGCGGGCTCCTGTGAAGGAGAGCCTGCGCTAAGCGGTGAGCCCTCGGAAGGTCGCCATACTCTCGCAAAATACGCGTCAGGCTTTCCTCCGATTGCCGTCGGAGCCACTCGTAGGCAGGGAGCCCCTTCGTGGGGTCCATGCGTAAATCCAATGGCCCCTCCGCCCGATAACTAAATCCCCGCTCTGGCGTATCTAACTGGTGCGAAGAGACCCCCAAATCCACTAAAAGCCCCTGAATAGCCTTCACTCCCCGACTCTCCAAAAGGGCCATTAGGTGGCGAAAGTTTGCCCGCACAGCCGTAAAGCGCGCATCCTCAATGTCAGAAAACGGCGCTTCAGGGTCCTGGTCAATTGCAATCAGACGTCCCTTCTCCCCCAGCCGACTCAGGATGAGCCGACTATGCCCTCCGCCCCCATAGGTTGCATCCACATACACGCCGTTCGGGTCTGTGATAAGAGCTTCCACGGCCTCCCGGGCCAGCACAGGCCGATGGTAGGTCATTGCCCCAAAAACGTCTGCAACCATTCGGTGCGCTTAGTTTCGTGCGTAGCAATCCATTTCTCATAAGTAGCGCTGTCCCAAATCTCTATCCGGTCCTTCATGCCGATCAGCGTAAGATCAGCTGTCAAATGCGCATATTCACAGAGGGATTTTGGGAGGAGAAGGCGGTTAGCGGAGTCTAAGGAAAGAGGCTGGGCTCCACTCTGAAAGAGCCTTATAAAGTTTCGGCCTTCAGGGGTAAAAAGATTCACTTTCTCGTGGAGTTTTTGAAGTTCTTCTTTCCAGACGGAGAGGGGGTAAAGCCAGAGGCAGGGGTCAGGGGCCTTTTGTAGCACAAAGGAAGTGCGTTGCTCCTCGGGGAGCATAGAAAGAAGGGGATTAGGAATGACGAGGCGCCGCTTCGGATCCAGCCGGGCGCTATACTCCCCAAATAGAAACACCGCCTGACAAAAGTAGGGAAGTTTTCCCACCTGCTACCACTGGATGGGAAAGCGCGGGTACCCCCTATGCTGCCAAACTCTTTGTACCTTAGGCACATGACGAACGTCCTGATTACGACCACGCCTACCGTAGAGAACCGTCCGGTTCGGGAATACCTAGGGATTGTCAGTGGGGATGCATTTATGGACGAGAGGCGGTTAAAGTCAAGTTATTATTATAGAATCGGTAAAATAACTCTATTAAAGTATGGAATTGGTAACTTTGATAGGCATTCTCATGAACTTTTACATTCTCACGGACTTTTATCGAAAATGGGCTATTCTATTCCTTCTAATCCAAAGTATCCTTCTAATCCAAAGTCCATATCATGGCAGATGGCCTTTACACTATGGTGGGATATAGCCTCTAAACTACAGCGAATGTCCGAAGAATTTTGGGAACTAAAGGCAGAGTTTCACAAGGCACAGAAGCAGGCTATTCGGGAGATGGCAGAAGAAGCGGCGAAATTAGGGGCGAATGCCGTGATTGGGGTGAAGATTGATTACAAAATTACAGGTAAGTTCTCCGGTTATTTTGAAGGTGAGGGTAATTTCATCTACAGTTATGGTGGTAATCTTGATCTTGTCGGACTGAAGGGTAGTTTCGGTATGGATGTAAAAAGTGTGTGGGTGATAGCGACTGGGACGGCAGTGCGGTTGTAGTTAGGGCTGGGGGTGGCAGCCTGTGTCTTATGGCGGCGGCTCGCTCCTACTCCTCTTCTCCTAAAGGGAAAAGGGATTTATAAATGAGGGTTACGCCGTAACTACTATTTTCACAGGGGCCGCCTGCCTCTTGAGGTTTTCAGTCTAATACCATTTGCAATCAAAAACTTTCTGAAC
>Ga0308416_1000660_pt1 | contig 11973 bp, 9 predicted proteins | sample HotsprSampleOS60_FD_203468 | JGI IMG/M metagenome (GOLD analysis project Ga0308416, IMG submission 203468) | Hot spring phototrophic mat microbial communities from Octopus Spring, Yellowstone National Park, Wyoming, United States - 20090730_OS60 ... | reverse complement strand
CGCCGCAGGACGAGTGCAAAAATCTTTGATGCCGAAAGGCGTTGATCACTCGTCAATTGCGAAGTGGACCGCCTTTGCCTGATCGAGTGCAAAAATCTTTGATGCCGAAAGGCGTTGATCACCTGCACCTGAAAGCCAATGTCCGACTGTGGGTACGTGCAAAAATCTTTGATGCCGAAAGGCGTTGATCACGAGTTTAGGGGGGAAGTGGAGCTTTTTCCTGGGAGTGCAAAAATCTTTGATGCCGAAAGGCGTTGATCACTTGACCGGCGCTTGTCGCTTGCCCCCTGCTTTTAGCGTGCAAAAATCTTTGATGCCGAAAGGCGTTGATCACGAGTCTGGCGCTGTTCACGTGGTGAGAAGCGTAGAGTGCAAAAATCTTTGATGCCGAAAGGCGTTGATCACTCTTCAATTGCTTCCACAATTACCACGCCATCGGTGTGCAAAAATCTTTGATGCCGAAAGGCGTTGATCACCGATGGGGCGGTAGTTCACTCGCATGCACTCTTGCCGTGCAAAAATCTTTGATGCCGAAAGGCGTTGATCACGTCTGCTTCAGTAGGTTTTCTCCCGCCAATATTCAAGTGCAAAAATCTTTGATGCCGAAAGGCGTTGATCACCGCCGCTTCGTCAATAACAACACGGGCGTATTTGCGTGCAAAAATCTTTGATGCCGAAAGGCGTTGATCACCCTTTACGCCTGGCAGGTCACGCTATCCGCCTTCCGTGCAAAAATCTTTGATGCCGAAAGGCGTTGATCACGCGATAAGCCGTCCTGCCTTAAGACTTGCGCCGGTGGCGTGCAAAAATCTTTGATGCCGAAAGGCGTTGATCACTGCTCGGCGTGTTTGACGCCGCGCAAAACACAAGTGCAAAAATCTTTGATGCCGAAAGGCGTTGATCACCAGCGGTTGGGAAGGTTGGGAAAAGGAGGAAAGATAGTGCAAAAATCTTTGATGCCGAAAGGCGTTGATCACACGAAGAAGAGGACGAGGAAGAGGGGGACGAGGAAGGTGCAAAAATCTTTGATGCCGAAAGGCGTTGATCACAGACTGTCCGCCATGAGTCAACTACCCCGCCCTAAAGGGCGGAGCTTGTTCACTACCCCGGCCCCAAGGCCGGAGCTTTGAGAGCAGGCTGGGTTGACCAGGGAAAGCGGTAGCCAATCCGCTACGTTGGCAACAGGTCGTTAAGACCTGCAACAGGTCGTTGAGACCCACTCCGGGATGCTTCCTCAGTCCCGGACACTGGAAGGTGGGGATCATGCTGGCGAAAGGTAAAGCGCCGAAGGTTCTCATCGCTTCCGCAAGGAAGGAGCCGGTTGCCGACATTCCCGAGGGGAGATGGGCAGAAATGCCCGCGTTACGAGGCCCGTAAGGGCAATTTGAAAGGAGTTGAACTTGGCAGTTTTCGTGTTGGATCGCAGGAAGAAACCGCTGATGCCGTGCTCGGAGAAGCGGGCGCGGCTGTTGCTTGAGCGCGGACGGGCGCAGGTGCATCGGCTGGTGCCATTCACCATCCGGCTGCTCGATCGTGAGCAGGAAGATTGCGCCCTGCAACCCGTGCGGCTCAAGCTCGATCCCGGCAGCAGGGTAACGGGTGTGGCCCTGGTTCGGGAAAGCGAAGAGGTTGACGCCAACACGGGCGAAGTGCAGCGCAGCACCCACGTGCTGTTCCTGGCTGAGCTCGTTCACCGCGGGGACGCAATCCGCGATGCACTCAGACAGCGCGCGGCGTTTCGTCGGCGTCGGCGCTGTGCGAACCTGCGCTATCGTCAGCCCCGCTTCAATAATCGAACCCGGCGTAACGGTTGGCTGCCGCCCAGCCTGCAACACCGCGTGGACACGATTATGTCTTGGGTGCGGCGGCTGTGCCGCTGGGTGCCGGTTTCGGCACTGTCGTTGGAACTAGTGCGGTTCGACACCCAGGCGCTGCAAAACCCGGAAATCTCCGGCATCGAGTACCAGCAAGGCGAGCTGCAAGGCTACGAGGTGCGCGAGTACCTGCTGGAAAAGTGGGGCCGCAAGTGCGCCTACTGCGATGCAGAAAACGTGCCGCTGGAGATCGATCACATTCATCCGCGCTCAAGAGGCGGCAGTCATCGGGTGAGCAATCTTGTGATCGCTTGCCGAACCTGCAACCAGAAGAAGGGCAACCGCGATGTGGCGGAGTTCCTGGCCCGTGACCCGCAGCGGTTGGCACGGATTGAAGCGCAGTCCAAAGCTCCGCTGCGTGATGTGTCAGCGGTCAACAGTACCCGCTGGGCGCTTTACGCGGCGCTGAAGGGAACGGGTCTTCCGGTTGAGGTGGGGACTGGCGGCCGGACGAAATTCAATCGCTCGCGGCTCGGTATTCCGAAAACGCACGCCCTCGATGCCGTCTGCGTGGGGCAGGTCGCAGCCGTGCACGGCTGGAACGTGCTGACCCTTGGCATCCAGTGCACCGGACGCGGCAGCTACCAGCGCACACGGCTCAACCGGCATGGCTTCCCACGCGGATACCTGACCCGCAGCAAGCGTGCATTCGGGTTTCAGACCGGGGACCTGGTGCGTGCGGTCGTGACGACTGGCAGGGAGGTGGTCACGTATGTTGGTCGGGTTGCTATTCGCGCCAGCGGCATTTTCAATCTCCAGACCAAAAACGGGCTGGTACAAGGCATCCATCACCGATTTTGCACACTGCTCCAGCGTGCAGACGGGTATGGATATTCGTGGACAAGGATAGCCATCTGAAGAAAGGAGATGCGGGAACAGGGCGGCTTGCGCCGCCGCGCTATCCCTCCCCGGCCTGAAGGCCGGGGTCTCCCGCGCATGAGGATGAATCCCATGACAGCGGGTGCAAAAATCTTTGATGCCGAAAGGCGTTGATCACCGGGGGTATTGGGTAGGGTCCTCGCATTGTCTTGGGTGCAAAAATCTTTGATGCCGAAAGGCGTTGATCACTGCCCCCTTGCTATCCCCTCTCCACCATCCCTGATTCCTTATTCACGCGCACGTATCGTCACTTGCAATGTTTCCCCTTCCGTTGCAATGGACACCCGCGCCCTTAGCCGATCAGCACAAGCGGATACCTGCCCGGCCGGCACGGTCACAGTCACATGCTCGCCATTGAGGCGCACGCTGCCACCAAACTCACGCGCCACAGTCACTACCTGGGCTAGCGCTATCCCCCGATCTGCTACCACCAGACGTAAGGTCGCTGCTCTGACCGAGGCAGCTACCTCTTGAGCATCGGCTGCCGAGCCCGGCTGCGCCTCAGAAGGCTCCTTCATTTCATCGCGGTTTCTGTTGGCGCGTGACCTCTCGGCAGTCCTAGCACCGGACAGACGCCCAGCCACATGCGGCGTAGCACCCATCTCTGGTGACGGGGACGTAGCCGAAGGATGGGATTTACGCTGCTCCGCCGTCATCGCTTCTACCTCATGCGCCACTTCATCTCCCGCTAACGGTGCACCCACAGCAGATGCTTGCTCCGCTTGTTCTCCTGCCGGAGCAGCTAGCGGCAAGGGCGCTGATGAGACCTTTGACTCTTGCGCGCCTTCCATCGCATCGGTCGAACCAGCCGGCGGCCCTAACCCCTTTGATTTCCTCTCCGGTGATCCAGCCTCCGGTGCAGACGGTTCCTTCTTCTGTGATGTAGCGTCAACCAGTGCCGCTTCGCCAGGCCAGACCGAAGGGGCAGTATCCTCTGGCTGGGCCGGCGCTGATCCCGGCTGCTTCGGACGTGCCGGCAGCTCTGAATCTTCAGACACCCGTGACTGCGCCATTTCGTCCGGCGCCGATGGGCCAAGGGCCCACCACAAACTACCCCCAACCAGCAACAACGCACATGCCGCTGCCCCAAACGCCCAGGCCGGCGAACGAACATTCCACCGCCAGGGCATCCACCCAGCCAACCACCATGCAGACTCTCCGGCCGACTGGTCAGACTTAGCCGCCGACGGCGACGTAGCAGGATGCCAGCCGGCGCGAGCCAGAATTGCCCTAGCCGACGGCCACTCAGTTGGCTCTGGTACGTCCCACTGCGTCCCTTCCAACCACTTGCGCGCCATTTGCAGTTCTTCCAACGCCTCCCGCGCTGCTGCAGAACGCGCCAGAAATTCGGCAACTTCTTGGCGGCGTGCCGGCGGCAGCTTACCGTCAAGGTAATCCTCAAATTCGCCATACAGTGGGTTGTCGAGGTCGTCAGGCGCAGATGACATAGTCGGCCCTTTACGTACGACGCAATCAGCAAACTGGTAGTCGCTGCTGATGGAAAAAGGTTCCAGTTGGCAGATTGAAGGCACTCAAAATTTTCGGTGCAACAACCCAAGCATGGTACAAAGCATAAACAACTACCGCCATTCAGCCGGTTATGAACAAACCCTTTCCTCGGCCATAGCTGTTTATACCACGATGTCTGAACTCGACGTGCTTCTGATGGCGCTCCACCGCTTTGCTTCTTCAGCCCCGTGTCGCCTCGCGCTAGCTACTGTCGTAAGTGTCACCGGCTCGTTTTATCGGCGTCCCGGAGCACGCATGCTCATTGCCGAAACAGGCGAAACAGTCGGTAACATCAGCGGAGGGTGTCTCGAAGCCGATCTCATCGAGCGGGCGCAAGCAGTTTTAGCAAGTGACAAACCCCAGTTGGTAACGTACGACATGCACGATGTTGCCGCCGATATAACTTGGGGAACAGCACTAGGTTGTGAAAGCAAAACCCTCATTTACATTGAGCCTTTCCATGTGCAGCAAGACCACCACCCGCTCGAATTGCTGGCTACGGCCCGCGCCACCGGCGAAGATGCCGCCATAGCCCACGTTTTCCAGGCCGAAGGTAAGTTCGCCGATTGTGTCGGCTTTCGTCTGTTACGCACTGCCACTTCCCTTGAAGCTGACTGCCCACCGGCCAAACCAAACGATTGGCTTCGGCAACTCCGTCTTGAATTACAAACATGCCTGTCTGAGCGCCGCTCGCGACAGATGGTCTACACAACGGAGCACGGCAGCCTGAGCGCCTTTATCGAATTCTTGCCGGCGCCACTCCGCTTGACCATTCTGGGCGCCGGCGATGACGCCATTCCACTGGCACAACTGGCCAGCCAACTTGGTTGGCATGTTACGGTGGCCGACTGGCGCCCGGCCCTAGCTACCCCAGAACGTTTTCCCGCTGCCCGGCAGCTCCTTGCCGTGCCAACGGTCCACGACATTCCACTGCGGGTACATGACTACGTTGTTGTGATGACTCATCACTACCCAAGTGACAAAGCCATTGTACGTCGCTTAGCCGAGGTTCGGCCGCGCTATGTCGGCTTGTTGGGTCCACGGCGGCGCACCGAACGACTGCTCGGCGAGCTGGCCGATGAAGGCTGTCATATCGATCCAGAGATTGTTGAAGGTTGGCACTTCCCGGTTGGCCTCGACCTCGGCGCTGAAACGCCCCTGGAAGTAGCAGTCTCCATCGTGGCTGAAATTCTGGCCGTTACCAACCGGCGCAACGGACAGTTTCTCCGCCGTCGGCAAGGCCCTATCCATACGCCCCTGCCAGAGTCGCCCGTTTTATCACGATGAACACGGCGTCCACAACCTTCCCCCCAGCTGCTATTCTGCTGGCCGGTGGTGCTGCACGGCGCATGGGCGGCCGTCCCAAGCTTTTGCTGTCCGTTGATGGCGAGTCGCTTCTCCAGCGCTCCCTGCGCCTGGCGCGTGCTGCCCAGGCAGACCCCATCATTGTTGTATTGGGCTGCCACGCCGGAAGCTACCGCGATCACCTCGCCGACAGTGGCCCCGAGGTTGTCATCATTGACAACCCAAAGTGGGTAGAAGGCATTGGCGCCTCACTGCGCTGTGGCGTTGCAGCGCTCCCGCCGAACCGCCCGCCAGAAACAACGTTCTTTGTTCTTGCGCCTGACCAACCGCTGGTGTCGGTCAACCAGCTCTACCAACTCCAGGCCGCTCTTTGCACCCATCCTGACGCTACGGCAGCCGCTTGCGCTTATGCTGGCACCCTTGGTGTACCGGTACTCTTCCGGTACCTCTGGCGACACCGACTACTTAGCGCACACGGCGATATCGGCGCTCGACGTTACCTGCTGGAATACCGCCACGAGGTGACGGCGTTGCCTTTTCCCGAGGGGGCATGCGACATTGACACCGACGAAGACTACGCCACTTTTCTGCGCCGGTAGCACCCACCACCCATGCCCCAGCCTACCGCTGATGTGCCGCCCTTGCGCCCTGGCTTGGTCATTGGCGACTACTGCCTTGACGCCCCGCTCAAAGCAGATGTTGGCGACGCCGCCTGGCGTGGGCAAAGCACGTTGGATCAGGCTGCTGTCCGCATTGATGTGTTCCAGGCCACGCCGGCCACAAGTCCCCTGACTCGCATGGCATTTGAGCTGGCCAAGCTCCCACCACATCCCCACCTGCTTCCTGTGTTGGATGTCCTAACAACGGCCAACCTGACGCTTGTTGTGAGTCCCTACGTGCCGGTGTCGCTAGCCGAGCGGTCGCGTCCGTTTGCGCCCGAAAAGGCCGTTCACACCGTCCAACAAATTCTGGCAGCGCTCCAGGTGTTGCATGAACACGGGCATGTACATGGGCAACTTGCTCCAAGTTATGTCGGAATTGAAGGCGAACAAGTCCGCCTGCGAGGCTACGGTTTCAGCTCCATCCGCCCCCGGTCAGCAGAGGCACTGCCCTATGTTTCCCCGCATGCCCTCGATGCCCCGCCAACCCCCCAGGACGATATTTGGTCTGCCGGCGTACTGCTCTTTGAGCTGTTGAGCGGTGATCTGCCCTTTCCCCACCAAAACCACGAGGAACTGCTCCTGGCCATCCGAACTCTCTATCCCGACCCACTTCCGCAAGGTCTCCCGGCGCGCCTGCGACATATCGTCTCCCGCGCCCTCGAACGCGATCGCCGACGGCAATACCCTACTGCCCACCAGATGGCCGAAGAACTGGCAACATGCGCCAAGGAAATTTCTCAGGAAAGTGCTGCACGCACGTCATCGCCGTCTTTGCGTCCCCTTACCGCTGCCCAGAGCGGGCCCTGGTCTGGACGCCCCACGGGACGCTGGGCACTTCTAGTTATCGGACTCATGAGTCTTCTAACCGTGACCGGTATCTGGCTGACCATCCGGCACTTTGAAAGTAAAGACCTGTGGCAGATGACCACGCGCGAGACCGTCGTCGCCCCGGTAGGTGGCGACTTTGCAACCATTTCAGAAGCTATCAACTCAGCCCAGATAGGCGCGCGCATTCTCGTGCGTCCGGGCGTGTACCGTGAAACCGTGGTCCTGACAAAAAACGTTGAACTCGCCGCCGACGGCCCGGCAGGTAGTGTCATTATTGCCACACAGGATGCCCCTTGCCTGCGCCAAAACCTCGGCTCGCAAGTCGTGCGCGGCTTGACGCTGTACAGCCACAATGCCCCGGCTGTGCAACTCAACGGCGGCGCACTGACGATTGAAGACAGCCAGATCACCACCGACAAAGGCGACAGCGTGACAGTAAAAGGTCTTGGGACACGGCTCGTCCTGCGCCACACCCGGTTGCATAACAGTCCAGGCAACGGTCTTGCCGCAACTGACAACGCCCGGCTGGAACTCGTCGAATGTGACATTATCGGACACGGCAGAGATGGCATCCGGCTTACCGGGCAAGCCCAACTCAGAGCGTACGACAGCCGCATTGCAGACAACCGGCAGGCCGGCGTCCGCGCGCTCGATCAGGCGACTGCCCAGCTTGAACGGTGTACGCTAGAACGTAACGGCCAGGCAACGGACGGCAACGTAACCCTAGGGGCGCCCACTGGGAGCAAGCAACTCCAGCCCGGATTTTTGAGAAAGGGCCTTCCAGGCAGCTAGTTGTGCGCCACACTCGTTACCGGCAAACTGAACCGGCAAACTGACTACCTGCCAATCCACACATAAGGTTCGACACATCTGTTCAGCGTGCCACTTCGCTTACGCACGCCGCGCGACTTACGCAAGCCGCGCGCAACCAGATCGCCCTAAGCCAGCAAGCACACTGTACGAACGTGCCCAAGCGTACAGCCGAGCACATTGTGCAGGCGAATACCCAACTGCTCGATACATACGGTTCCCCAATCCAATGGAGACCATCCAAGAGGTGCTTCTCACTTTACGGCCGTTGCTGACCAAAAAGCCACCTATCTGCACAAGCAAGCTTAGAAGATGCGCGCGGAGATGCAACGCTTTGTATGAAACGCAACATCGAAACCTACAACGAGAAAGGTTTTCCCTCAAAAAGGAGGAAAATGTACGATGAAATACTTCCTGCGCCTAACCGTCTGGGGGTTTCTCCTAGGCACCTTAGTGGCCTCAGCTTTTGCACAGCAAAGAGCACAAAGGCCCATCACTCCACGCGCTCGCCCGGCCGTGCTTGATGGGGCCGTAGCGATCATATCCTGGGATGAACGACACAACCAAACGGCTGAGAAGTTGGGCCAGACCCTTAAGCCCGTAGTGGACGCGATCGTCTCGGGCGCGACGCTCTCTAGATCAGATGCCGCCCGAATCGCTCAGTCGCCAGAGGAAGTCCAGAGGCTACAAGCATTCCTCACGAACGTGATCCAAGAAAGCCGTTGGTCGCAAAGGCTCAAAATATGGGTCAATGCGCAAGATGTAAGTAGCGGGGGAACGCAGAAACAAGACAACAAATGTCCAATTTGCGGCTCTAATACCCATGGGTTTTGCTATCGCTATTTGGATTACGAGAAAGTAGAGCTTGAGGAATTCCCTATTGATGATCCTGAATTGAGCTGCCTTTGCTTAACAAACGGCGTTTGCTATCCTCCAGACTGCGGGAGTAACCCAGGCAGTGCTACTGGCAGCCCAGGTCGCCTAATGGCCCCAAGGCGAAGCGTGGTCGTTTTCCTTCTTGCGGATAACCTCCAACAAGTCATGAAGGAAAAAGAAACCTTGCTGCACCTTCTCAAGGCATCCTTTGAAGAGGTACTCACAGGCTCATCTCGATTGACCATTAAGACGAAGAGTAGTTCTCATGGCCCTAAATGACATTTCACTTGCCGGCAAGGTTGCCATCGTCACCGGCGGCGGCCGCGGCATCGGCAAATCCATCACGAAGCATTTTGTCGCCGCCGGCGCCAACGTTGTCATTGCCAGCCGCAAACTGGAGGTTCTCCAGGCGACGGCAAAAGAGTTATCAGATGCGCCGGGGCGCATTCACTGCGTCGCTTGCCATGTCGGACGCAAAGAAGACCTCGAAAACCTCGTTGCCGAAACCGAAAAGGTATTTGGCCCGGTGGACATTCTGGTCAATAACAGTGCCACAAACATCGGTCAGGGCCCATCGCTCGATGTGACCGATGAAATGCTCGACAAAATGGTGGATGTCAACGTGAAGTCTGTGCTGCGGCTCATCCGGTTGACCGTGCCCAAGATGATTGAGCGCGGTACAGGCGGCTCCATCATCAACGTTGTGTCCATCTCCGGCATCCAGCCGCAGTACCAGGGTTTGCTATACAGCTTCACCAAGGCTGGTCTCATTATGATGACGCGCAACTGGGCACAGGAATTTAGCCCCTACGGTGTCCGGGTCAATGCCCTAGCGCCGGGTCTTGTTCGCACTGATTTCAGCGAGTTCTACTGGAAGAACGAAAATCTGATGCGCCGCCTTGAAGCTACCCAACCCATTCCACGCATCGGCGAACCAGACGATATTGGCTTTGCCGCGCTGTTTCTGGCTTCCGACAAGGCAGCGTACATGACCGGTCAGGTGTTGACCGTGGACGGCGGGGCGCTTATCCAGCGGGTACTGTGAATGGCAACACCGGCCGAAACCTTCCGGCAGCAGTTTGGCACCGGTGGCCGGTGTTTTTCAGCTCCCGGACGGGTCAACCTCATCGGCGAACATGTGGATTACAACGCCGGCATTGTGCTGCCGATGGCGATCGGGCTGCGTTTGTGGGTCTGGGCTAGTCCTCGTTCCGACCGGCAACTACATATCATCGCCTACGACCTGGGAGAAACGGATGTTCTTGACCTCGATGCTCCCTGTCGGCGCACGGGTACGTGGCGCGATTACCTTACCGGGACGGCCTTTCACCTTGAAGCTGCCGGTTTTCGCCTAACCGGCGCAAACCTGCTCATCACAAGCGACATTCCAAGCGGGGCGGGCTTGTCCTCCTCAGCCGCCTTGGAAGTCGCCGTCGGCTTTGCCCTGCTGAGCCTGGCCGGACATACGGTTGACCGCCTGGCGCTTGCCCGCGCTGGACAGGCGGCCGAGCACGATTTTGTCGGGACGCGCTGCGGACTGATGGATCAGTTTGTCGTGGCGCATGGACGTGCCGGGCATGCCGTCTGGCTGGACTGCCGTTCTATGGACTTCGACTTTATTCCGCTCGATACGAGCCGGTGCGCCGTGGTGGTGGCCGACAGTGGCGTGAAACACCAGTTGGCGGCTTCAGAATACAACGCCCGCCGGCAGGAATGCGAAGCTGCACTGGGCGCACTCCAGCGCATGTTTCCCAACCGGACAACATTGCGGGATGTCACTGAAGCCGAGCTGGCGCAGGCGGCCGGGACGTTGCCAGAACGACTTTTGCAACGCGCGCGGCATGTCGTGACCGAAATCGAACGGGTGACAGCCTTTGCCCAGGCGCTGCGCGCTGGCGATTGGGCCCATGCCGGGGCGTTGCTGACGGCTTCCCACCAGTCACTTTCCGAAGACTATGCCGTGAGTTGCCCGGAACTCGATGCGCTGGTGGCCGCCGCCGGGCAGATTCCCGGCTGTTACGGGGCGCGGCTGACCGGCGGCGGGTTTGGTGGATGTACAGTCAACCTTGTCGCGCCGGCAGCAGTGGAGACCTTTTTGCGTGAAGTCCCACGGGCTTACGCCCGGCACACGGGCAGCACGGCCCGGATGTGGGTTGTCCAGCCCTCCGATGGCGTCGGCGAAGTAGGGAGTAGCCCATAAGGCCCCGGCCAAAAAGAGGCCGGACGTTTGTTTAACCACGTCAATCGTTCTCTTTCCACGATAGCTTGGCTTGACGTTGCGGTGATATTGACACCTCTGAGTTGAAGCTAGCTATGTCTAGTGTTCGGATGCACTCATGGTGCGCCACTGTTTTGACCCTGCTGTGGCTGACCGTTGGCGTTTCAGCCCAGACGCCTAACCCAATGGCGATTACCGTCGAGCAAGCCGTCGCCGAGGCCCTGCAACGCAACCTCAGCATCCTGGCCGAGCGCTATGAAATTCCACGGGCTGAAGCCGAAGTCATTGCAGCCCGGCTGCGCCCTAATCCCGTACTGAGCCTGGGGGGCGACCATCTGGATTTACTCGGCACGGGTTACGACGCCATCAACAACGCCGGCCCGCCGGAATATGCGGCGCGTGTGGACTGGCCGCTGGAACGACCGAGCAAGCGCCGCGCCCGGATTGCCGTCGCCGAGCAGGCCCGGGCAGCAGCCGAATTTCGCCTGCAGGACGCCTTGCGCCAGCTCACGCTCGAAGTTCAGCAGGCGTTTGTCGAACTTCAAGCCGCCAAAGAAAGCCTGCAACTAGCGCGCGCTAACCAACGGACTTTTGAAGAACTTGTCGCCATCAATGCCGCCCGCGTACGAGCTGGCGATCTTGCCCCAATTGAACTGGTACGAACGCGCGTTTCTGCCATCCAACTCAACCAAGCGGTCACCCAAGCAGAAACCCGCTGGCGTGTGGCGCAAAATCGGCTTCAAGTCCTCATGGGACGGGCCGAGGCCTTAGATACCTTTGAAGCCGTCGGCGACATGCGCCGGGATGCACTTCCGCCAGAGCTTTCCCCGTTACTGTCTCGTGCGCTCGCCAAGCGTCCTGACCTGCTTGCATTACGCGCCGAGCAGGCGCGGACGCTAGCCGATCTCAAACTCCAGATTGCTCAGGGCAAAATCGAGTACACGGTAGGCATAGAGTACCGCCGCCAACAGGGTCTGGCCGGAAGGGGCAACTCGCTGGGACTGTTTCTGTC
>Ga0308416_1000648_pt1 | contig 12091 bp, 9 predicted proteins | sample HotsprSampleOS60_FD_203468 | JGI IMG/M metagenome (GOLD analysis project Ga0308416, IMG submission 203468) | Hot spring phototrophic mat microbial communities from Octopus Spring, Yellowstone National Park, Wyoming, United States - 20090730_OS60 ... | reverse complement strand
CACCGGCCCGACCCGCAACCCGTGGGACCCGGAGCGCATACCGGGCGGCTCCAGCGGCGGCTCCGGGGCGGCCATCGCTGCACGGCTCGCGCTCGGCACCCTCGGGACCGACACCGGCGGGAGCATTCGCATTCCTGCCGCCCTCTGCGGCTGTGTCGGGCTCAAACCGACATTCGGCCGGGTGAGCCGGGCCGGCATCATCCCGATGTCCTGGCAGTTCGACCACGCCGGGCCCATTGCCCGCACCGTGGAGGACGCCGCGATGCTCCTCCAGGCGATCGCCGGCTACGACCCCGACGACTTTGCTACCGTGCCCGTGCCGGTGCCCGACTACCGCGCAGCCCTCGTACCCGACGTCCGCGGCCTGCGCATCGGCGTCCCGCGCGACCAGTTCTTCGGCCTGCTCGACCCAGAAGTCCTGGTTGCCGTCGAAGAGGCCCTCGAATGCTTCCGCACCCTCGGCGCCACGGTCGAGGACGTCGACTCCGGCTTCACCCGCGAGCAGGTCATTTCTGCCTGGCGGCTCGTCAACGTCGAAGGCCGCCTCTACCACGCGCCATACCTCGAACAGCACCCGGAGGCGTACAGCGAAGAACTCCGGAACATCCTCCTTCAGCCGCTGCCCGAGCCCCTCGACCTCGCAGCCGCCTACCTCGACAGCTACCGCATCAAAGAAGGGGTGCGGCGCGTGCTCCAGTCGGTCGACCTCCTCGCTGCGCCGACGACCATGCGCCCGGCCTCCCGCATCGGCGAGGACCCGGTCGAGGTCGAGGGCGTCCAGCTCAGCACCGGTGCCGCCTTCGCCTCCCTGACGATGCCGTTCAACCTCGCGGGCGTGCCCGCCATCAGCATCCCTTGCGGCTTCTCCTCCGAAGGTCTTCCCATCGGCCTCCAGCTCGCCGCCCGCCCGTTCGATGAGCCCACCCTCCTCCGGGCCGCGTTCGCCTACGAGTGTGCGACCGACTGGCACCGCAGGGAGCCGCCGCTCTGACCGCTGGTTACAGCCGCAACCGCCCGGCCCGCGCGGCCGCGGCGGCAGCCTCCCCGTCAAGAAGCACCAGCTTCGGCTCGCCGTTCCGCTCGGCGGCCCACTGCCGCGCCGCCTGCGAGACCCGGCCGGTCGTCACGAGCACCGCCGCGGTCACGCCTGCCGCCACCGCTGCACCGTACAGTTCGCGGACAACCCCCGCGCCCACCGTTCCGCCGGCAGCCAGCCGTTTGCACTGGACAGCCGCCACGGCGCGCCCTTTCCGCGCCACGAGGTCAACCCCGCCGTCACCGGGCCGGCCGACCACCTCAACCTTCCAGCCGGCCCGCCGAAGCCACTGTGCCACGCGCTCTTCGAAGGCCCCTGGGGGCAGCCCGCGCAGGCCTTCCAGCGTCCGCAACGCGGCGCGCCGCTCCGCCCGGCGGGCAACGCCGTACAGCACAACCACCAGCCCGAGTCCGGCAAGGCTCCACCCGAGCCAGCCGAGGCCGCCCGCGTCGAGGGCTCCCGCCGTTGCACCCGCAGCGATGGCTGCCACCCCGGCGCGCATCATGCCCGGCCCGCCCCAGCCTGGAGGAAGGTCACCGGGAGCACGCGTGCCCGGGCCGGGACTCCGCTCCGGGGAGTTCGAGCGGCGCTCCCCTCACTCCATCGGCGCGAGCAGGTTCCGGTAGCCCGACGCCTGCTCATAGGCGTGCGCCACCTGGAGAATGCGGCCTTCATCGAAAAAGTTGCCGATAATCTGCATCCCGACCGGGAGCCCGTCGCTGAACCCGCACGGCACGCTGATCGCTGGCAGACCCGCCACCGAAGCCGGCAGGGTGTAGATATCGTTGAGGTACATCGCGAACGGGTCGTCAACCTTGGCGCCCAGCGGGAAGGCGACGGTCGGCGACGTCGGTGTCACCAGCACGTCGTACTTCTCGAACGCTTCTGCGAACTCCCGGCTGATGATCGTCCGCACCTTCTGCGCCTTCAGGTAGTACGCGTCGTAGTACCCCGCACTGAGCGCGTAGGTGCCGAGCATGATGCGCCGCTTCACCTCGTTGCCGAAGCCCTTCGCGCGGGTCTGCTCCATGTTCTCCCACATCGTCGGCGCTGAGCGGTCGCTGAACCCGTACTTCACCCCGTCGTACCGCGCCAGGTTCGCCGACGCCTCGCTCGGGGCGATGATGTAGTACACGGCAAGGGCATGCTCGGTGCTCGGCAGCGAAACCTCCCGGTCGACAACCGCGCCGAGCGATTCGAAAAGCGCCAGCGCCTCCTCGATCAGCGCAGCGACCCCGGGCTCCATCCCGCTGATGAAATACTCCTTCGGCACCCCAATGCGGATGCCCCGGATATCCCGGCCGAGGTAGTGGCGGAGGTCCGGCATCGGCTCCGGGTTGGTCGTGCTGTCGCGCGGGTCGTGGCCCCCGATGCAGTCGAGCATCGTCGCCACATCCTCAACGTCCCGCCCGATCGGCCCGACCTGGTCGAGCGAACTCCCGAACGCGATGATCCCGTAGCGGCTGACGCGGCCGTAGGTCGGGTCCAGCCCCACCTGCCCGCAGAGCGCCGCCGGCTGCCGAATCGACCCGCCTGTGTCGCTCCCGAGCGCGACGAGGCATTCGCCGGCTGCCACCGCGGCTGCCGACCCCCCGGACGAGCCGCCGGGCACCAGTCCCGGGTTCCACGGGTTGCGCGTCGGCCCGAAGGCGGAGTGTTCGGTCGACGAGCCCATTGCGAACTCGTCCATGTTGCACTTGCCGATCATCACCGCGCCGGCCCGCCGTAAGTTCTCATAGACGTGGCTGTCATATGGCGGGATGAAGTTTTCGAGCATCTTCGAACCCGCCGTCGTCCGGACCCCTTTGGTGATGATCAGGTCCTTCACCCCCACCGGGATGCCCGTGAGGGGGGTGGCGGTCCCTGCTGCCAGCTTTGCATCTGCTTCCCGCGCCTGCTCGAGCGCCAGCTCAGCGGTGAGCGTGATGTACGCGTTGATGGTCGGCTCGACCAGGGCCACCCGCTCCAGCACCGACTCCGTCAGCTCCACGCTCGTGAACTCCCGCCGGCGCAGGCCTTCGTGCGCCTCATGGGCCGTGAGCTTCCACAGGTCGCTCATTCCAGCACCGCCCGGACCCGGAAGTAGCCGTCCTCAGCCAGCGGCGCATTCGCCAGCACGTCATCGCGCGGAAGGGAGGGCTCGATGACGTCGTCGCGCATCACATTCGCCAGCGGCAGCGGGTGCGCGGTCGGCTCGACGCCGTCGGTGTCCACCGCGGCCAGCGCCGCGAAATGGTCGAGGATGCCGGAAAGCTGTGCCCTGAATCGTTCGACCTCGTCATCGCTGAGGGCGATGCGGGCGAGCCGGGCGATATGCAGCACGTCGTCACGGGTGAGCGCCATGCCGTCAAGGATAGGGGAAGCGGCCCTTACCCGCGCCCGTGTTGCCAGCCCCGGCCGTCTGGTACCCTCGGGTGCGATGCAGGGCATCTGCCTCCTCCCCGCAGGGGGTGCCTCGCGATGAACAGCATCGTTGTGCGCCGCCGCCTCCGTGAGCGCCGCCGGGGCGACGGGAGCCGCGCGCGCCCCATCCTCATCGCGCTCCTCGCACTCATCGGCTTCGGCGCCGTCTGCGCCGCGGCCGGGCTCGGCGCGCTCTTCACCATCTACAACTCCTACGCGAAGGATTACGTCCCCATCGAGCAGAAGCTGCTCGAAGTCTCGTCGGTGCCGACGGAAATCTACGACCGCGGCGGCCCCGAAAAGGGCGTGCTCCTCGCCACGCTCTCGAATCCGAACGCGCAGCTCCTCAACCCGGTCACCCTCGACCAGATTTCGCCCTGGATGGTCGAGGCCACCGTCTCCACCGAGGATAACTCCTTCTGGACCCATCCCGGCGTCAACCTCAAGGGCCTCATCCGCGCCGCCTACGAAAACTACGTCCTCAATAGCTTCGGCGGGGGCACGGGCGGGTCTTCCATCACCCAGCAGCTCATCAAAAACGTCTACATCTGCCCCTCGGTCGCCGAAGACGGCGACAACCGCAACGCCTGCGTCACCGCCGAACGCACTCTCGACCGCAAGCTCCGCGAGATCGCGTACGCCATCGAACTCGAACAGGACTACACAAAGGAGCAGATCCTCACCTGGTACCTCAACCAGATCAGCTACGCCGACCGCTACATCGGCGTCGAGGCCGCCGCACAGGGCTACTTCCGCAAGCCGGCCAAAGACCTCACCCTCGCCGAAGCGGCCCTCCTTGCTGGCATTCCGCAGGCGCCCACCGCCTACCACCCCCGCCTCAACTGTGTGAAAGATAACCGCGGCGAATGCATTACCGATGAACTCGGGCGGGCCGTTGTCGGCGGCGAGGCCAAGGCCCGCCAGGAGGACGTCCTCGACCTCATGGTCCGCCACGGCCGCATCACCCCCGAGCAGGCAGCCGCTGCCAAGGCGGAAGAAGTGCGCGTCTATCTCGGCTCCAACCCCCAGCGCGCCGAGGCGTTTGTCGACAACCAGGTCGAACCCCGCCTCGTCCGCATGTGCGAGGCCGGCATCCTCCCCAAAATCCCCTCCGCTTCCGACTGTAAATCCAGCGTCCACATGGCCGGCTATAAGGTGGTCTCGACCCTCGACTGGGAGCTGACCGCAAAGGCCATGGAGATGGCCCGCGGCTTCATCGCCGCCGGTCTCGAAGCTGGCTGCGAGTGCCACAACGCCGCCATCGTCACCATCGAGCCGTCCACCGGCCAGGTGATCGTTTACGCCCCGAACCGCGACCCGTCCTTCCGCTCCGACCGCCGGGTCGCCGGTGAGATCGACCAGCTGAACGAGATCAACCAGCCGGGCTCGTCGTTCAAACCTGCCGTCTACCTCACCTGGTTCGATGTGCTCAACAAGGCCCCCATGAGCATCTTCTGGGACACCAGCCCCCTGACCATCGAGGGCACCGCCATCGAAAACCCGCGCAGGGATGCGGACAAGTCCGAAGGGCTCATCTCGGCCCGGGCCGGCCTCGGCGGCTCACAGAACGTCCCGGCCTTCCGTGCCGCGCAGGAAGCCGGCGTCGACAACGTCATCAAGATGGCCAAGGCGCTCGGCATTACGACGCTGGACCAGCGCTTCGACCCGACCTTCCGCTCACATCCCGACGTCACTTACGGCGCCTCGATTGCGACCGGCGGCGCCAACATCCGCGCCATCGACATGGCCTACATGGATGCGACCATCGCCAACATGGGCAGGATGGTCGGCGTCCCCACCCTTGCCCGCTATGTGAAGGTCAGTGAGCTGAAGAGCACGGCGCTCGATACCGGCGCGAACTACGAACTCGCCCTCGAGCAGAAGCTGCAGTTCGAGAAGGGCTACCTCCGCATCGAGGGTACCCGAGAACTCGACCCCGTCGTCATCCTCGAGGTCCGCGACAAGGACGGCAACGTCATCTTCCGCCAGGGCGAACCTGAATCCCGCCAGGTCGTCGATGCCGGCTCTGTCTGGCTCCTCCACACCATCATGTCCGACTGCACCGCCCGCTTCATCATCTGGGGGTGCGGCGGCAGCAACAACGACCTCGGCCTCGACTTTTTCGCCAACGGCAAGCGCATCCCCTCGGGCGTGAAGACCGGCACCCAGCAGGGGCCTGCCTCCGCCGCCGATACCCTCGAAACCTGGATGACCGGCTACTCCCGCCACGCGGCCACGGCCGTTTGGGTCGGCAACGCCACGAACGAACTCGTGAACGACCGCCAGTTCGCGGCAGCGAACACGACCGTTCGCCTTTGGAAGAACTGGATGGGCTACTACCACGAAGCCCTCGCAGCCCGCGGCGTCTCCGATATCGGCAAGGACTTTTCCGACCTCCAGCCGCGCAATGTCGCCCAGCGCGAGTTCCAGACTCCGGCAACCGACCGCACCCTTGGCCCCGATTTCAAGTACTGCGACCAGGTCGTCGTCGCCTGGGTCCGCACCGATGTGACCTACGAATCCCAGTGCGAAGAGAAGGAGATCGACAGCCGCAACGGGCTCCTCGCCACCGAACAGACGCCCGCCGAGTTCCGCAAGGTCCAGAAGTTCGTCAAACTGCCCGCGTTCAAGCCCGAACTGGCCGAGGAGCTTGCGCAGAAGCGCAACATCCCGATCGCTCCGAAGGAGAAGAGCACCGGCCTGGCCGCCATCGCCATTAACAACATCACCACCGGCCGCACCATCTCCGGCGATACCGAGGTCATCGGCACGGTCAATCCGCCCAACCTCAAGAACTGGAAGCTCGAACTCGGCAAGTCCTCCACGCCGACGGAGTGGACCACCATCGGCGAGGGCACCGCAAAGGTGGAGAACGGCCCGCTCGGCACGATCCGCATCGCCGGCCTCGATGATGGCGTCTACACCCTCCGTCTCTCAACCAACGACGGCAAGGGCCTCTCGCTGGTCGTCTACATCAACGTGCGCAAGACCGGGCCTCCGTTCCCGGGGGCGACGCCGACCCCCTTCGGCGGCGCGCCGAACAACCAGGTCACGCCCACGCCGACGCCCACGCCGCCCTGACGCACGGCACACCTCCAGCGTAGACTCCGGGGCATCGCCACCGGAGGACTGCCATGGGATACGCCCGTCCCGAGCTCCTTGTTGAGCCCGACTGGCTCATCGACCACCTCGACGACCCCGGCGTGCGCATCATCGACTGCGCCGTCCTCGAAGCCTACCGCCGCGCCCACATACCCGGAGCGGTTCACCTCCCGGTCCACTATTACATCAAGGAGTCCGGTCCGCCCGGTGCCGACCACGGTACCTTCGTGATGCCACCGCGCGAGTTCGAAGCGCTGATGGGCCGCCTCGGCGTCTCGAACGAAACCCTCGTCGTGCCCTACGACGACAACAACGCCCTCCTCGCCGCGCGGATGTGGTGGGTGCTCAACTACTACGGCCATCCGAACGTCCGGGTCCTGAACGGCGGCTGGCACCGCTGGCTCACGGAAGGCCGGCCGGTCACCTTCCACGCCACGCGCCCCGCCCCGGCCACCTTCGTTGCCCGCCCGAACCCCGACCTTATCGCCGACGCGGAGTACCTCAAGGCGCACATCGGCGACCCCTCCTGTCAAATCCTCGATGCCCGGACTGACGAGGAGTGGAGCGGCACCAACGACCGCGGCAACCGCCGCGTCGGTCGCGTCCCCGGCGCGAAGCACCTCGAGTGGCTGAACTTCGTGGAGAAGGGCGACCTCCGCCGCTTCCTCCCGGCCGAAGAGATTGAGCGGCTCCTGGCCGAGGCCGGCTTCTCCCGCGACCGCGCCACCATTACGTACTGCCAGGGCGGTATCCGCGCCGCGCATGCCGCCTTCGCCATGACGCTCGTCGGCTACGGCAACATCCGGGTCTACGACGGCTCCATGCGCGACTGGGCCAACCGCGACGACACCCCGCTCACGCTCGAATAGCCCGCTTGCAGCATCCCCGTGGACGACAGCGGGCCCGGCGAAAACGCCGGGCCCGCGTGCTGGTGCCAGCCTGTCGGTGGTTACTCCCCGCCGGGGGTCACAGGCTCCTTTTCGGCCGGTTCGCGCTCCCAGCGGATGAGCGCCTCGACCGTGAAGCCGAGGTCCGCCTTTTCGCAGAGCGACGAGCAGTACGTCATCTTCATGCCGCTCGGCGACTTCCGCCAGTCATAGCGGAGGCCGCACCGTGCGCAAACGCGGATGTTGTTCAGGTTCATCCCGGTCGGGCCGGGTCCGATGGGCGTATCCATTGGTGTGCCTCCTCTGCTGGCTTCGCCGCCTCGCTGGTCGGCTGCCTTCCGAGGTCCAGCGTAGGGGCCGCGAGTCCGTTTCGTAAAGCGACCCGGTGGCCGCGCTTACCTTCCCCCTTCCCGGGATGCCGCCCGGGCTCGTTGCCGGTTACGCGGCAAGGAGCGCCCGCCACTCTCCTCGCACGTACTCGAAATCGCGGAGCAGCGTCTCAATCGTGAAGCCGAGGTCCGCCTTCTCGCAGAGGCTGCCGCAGTAGGTCATCTTCAGGAACGCGCTCGGCGAGCGGCGCCAGTCGTACGGCGTCCCGCAGTGCTGACAGATGCGGATGTGCTGCTGCATCGCCACGTCCCCCGGCCGTGCCGTGCACCTTTGCGGAGTCGGCCGCCTGTTCTGATAGTCGGCAGCCCCGGACCTCCTGTGCACTCCAGAGAAACCCGGATATCGGTACGGCTCCGCCCCCGCGTTTCCCCGGCGGAGTAGTCACGGGCCTGTCACCGCTCCGTCCCGTGCCTGTCACCGGTCGGCCCGGGTTTTCTCTCCGGACCTGTCGTAACGTGCTGATGGAATGTACGCATCGGCCGAGCCGCTCCCCTACCGGAAGCCGCGTCCGCTGCCGCACCGTCTGCCGCCGCGCACCGGTGTCGTTCCGCGCGAGCGCGCCGTTGTGGCCGGCGAGCAGGTCATCCTGCCCATCGCCCGCCCTGCCCGTTCACCACGCCTCCGCTATCGTTAGGGAGCACCACCCCCGCGGAGGCTCCATGCTCCCGGCCCCACTGGAATCGGCCGTCAACGCCCGCCTCGCCGCCCTCGCCCGCGACCGCATCATCGACCGCATCTGGGCGCGCGACCACACCGTCTGGCAGCCGGAACCCGCCGAGTGCGCCGACCGGCTCGGATGGCTGACGGTCCACCAGCAGATGTTCGCGCGGCTCCCGGCCATCGCCGCGCTCCGGGAAACGCTGCGGGCCGAAGGCGCAGCCTCCCTGCTCCTGCTTGGCATGGGCGGCTCCAGCCTCGCACCCGAGGTCATGGCGTCAGCCTTCGGCCCGTCGCCCGATGCACTCCGCTTCGAGCTCCTCGATTCGACCGACCCGCGGCAGCTTGACGCGCTCCTTGCGCGCCTCGACCTGGCCGCCACGGTCATCGCCGTCTCCAGCAAGTCCGGCACCACGATTGAGACCCGGAGCCAGTTCGCGTTTTTCCGGGAACGCCTCCCCGACCCGCACCGCTACATCGTGATCACCGACCCCGGCACGCCCCTCGAGGCCGAGGCCCACCGGCTCGGAATCGAACGGCTCTTCCTCAACCCGCCCGACATCGGCGGGCGCTTCTCCGCGCTGTCGTATTTCGGCCTGGTCCCGGCCATCCTCTGCGGCGTCGATATCCCCGGCATGTTCGGGCGCCTCGGCCCGATGGCCCGCTCCTGCCAGGACCCGGACCCTGCCGGGAACCCCGGTGCCTGGCTCGGGGCCGTCATGGCGGAAGCCGCGCTTGCCGGCCGCGACAAGCTCACCCTCTTCCTGCCCCAGCAGGTCGAAGGTCTCGGCCACTGGATCGAGCAGCTTGTCGCCGAATCGACCGGCAAGCACGGCCGCGGCATCCTCCCCGTCGAGGGCGAGCGAATCGGTCCGCCGTCGGTGTACGGCGACGACCGCCTCTTCGTCGCGTACGGCCCGCTCGATGGGCTCGAAGGGCTCGAAGCCTCCGGGCAGCCCGTGGTCCGGCTCCCTGCCATCGGCCCCTTCGACCTCGCTGCCGAGTTCTTCCGCTGGGAGTTCGCCACCGCGGTGGCCGGGCACATCCTCGGCATCAATCCGTTCGACCAGCCGAACGTCGAGGAAGCCAAGCGGCTGGCCCGCCGGCTCCTTGAAGGCGCTGCCCCCGAGCCCGTGACGCCGGCACCCGCCGACATCCTCGCGAGCATCCGCCCCGGCGACTATCTCGCGATCCTCGCCTACCTTCCCCGCGACCGCACGACCGCTGACCGCCTTGAGCGCGCCCGTCACGCCTTCCGCGACCGCCTCCGCGTGGCGACGACCATCGGCTTCGGCCCCCGCTACCTCCACTCGACCGGCCAGCTGCACAAGGGCGGCCCGAACACCGGCGTGTTCCTCGTCGTCGAGGAACCGCCCGGCGTCGACTTCCCCGTACCCGGGGAGCCCTTCACCTTCGCGCAGCTGGAAGCGGCGCAGGCCCGCGGCGATGTGGCGGCACTCCTTGCGCACGGCCGCCGGGTCGCCCGCCTCTCGCTGGCCGAACTCGAGCGCCTGGCGTTCCCGGCATGATGGGCCAGCGACTCGCAGGCATCCTGCTCCACGCCACCTCCCTCCCGCACCCCGGCACCCTCGGCGCACCGGCCCATCGTTTCCTCGACCTGCTCAGCCGGGCCGGCGCGCGCGCCTGGCAGATGCTGCCCGTCTGTCCGCCGGGTCCCTACGATTCGCCCTACGCCGGTCGTTCTGCGTTCGCCGGCGACGACCGCCTGATCGACCTCGAATGGCTTGCCCGCCGCGGCTGGCTCGCGCCCCAGGACGCGCAGCTTTCGCCCTTCGGCACCCCGAACCGGGTCGACTTCGCCGCTCTTCGCGCAGCGCGGCTCCCGCGCCTCCGGCGGGCGTTCGAACGATTCGTCGCCGAGGGTTGCAGGCCGCGCCTCGCCGAATTCGCCGCGGCCCACCCCTGGCTCGATGACTACGCGCTGTTCGAAGCGCTGCGCGAACTCACCGGCCAGCCCTGGTGGGAGTGGCCGGCCGAGTACCGAAACTACCCGCCCTCGCGGCCGACGCCCGGCACCGCCCTCGCCGACGAGGTCGAGTTCCACCGCTTCCTGCAGTACGTGTTCGACCTCCAGTGGCAGGAGCTTCGGGATGTCGCACACGCGCGCGGCATCCTCCTCATCGGCGATATGCCCATCTTCGTCGACCGCGACAGCGCCGACCACTGGGCCCACCGCTCCCTGTTCCTCCTCGATGCCAGCGGCAACCCGGCCGTCGTCGCCGGCGTTCCGCCCGATGCCTTCAGCGACACCGGGCAGCGCTGGGGCAACCCGCTCTACGACTGGGATGCCATGCGCGCCGATGGCTACGCCTGGTGGATTGCCCGCTTCCGCCGCGCCCTCGACCTCTTCGATGCCCTCAGGGTCGACCACTTCCGCGGCTTCGTCGCAGCCTGGCACATCCCCGCCGACGAACCGACCGCTGTCAATGGCCGCTGGGTGCCCGGCCCGGGCCGCGCCCTTTTCGACGCCCTCGAAGCTGCCCTCGGGCGGCTGCCCATCATCGTCGAAGACCTGGGCATCATCACCGACGACGTCCGCGCGCTCCGCGACGAGCTCGGCTACCCCGGGATGGCCGTCCTCCAGTTCGCCTTCGGCGGCGACCCCGACAATCCGTACCTTCCCCGGAACCACCGCGAAAACCAGGTCGTCTACACCGGTACCCACGACAACGACACCACCCTCGGCTGGTGGACGAACCTCCCCGAATGGGAGCGCGACAACGTCCGCCGCGAACTCGGCATCGACGGGTCGCGCATTGTCGACGACCTCGTCCGTGTGGCCCTCGAAAGCGTCGCCGAAACTGCCATCATCCCCATGCAGGACCTCCTTGCCCTCGATGGCAGCCACCGCATGAACCATCCCGGCCGCGCTGAAGGCAACTGGACCTGGCGGTACGCACCGGAGCAGGTGACGCCCGACCGCCTCGAGTTCTTCCGCGCACTCGTCGAACGCACGGGCAGGGACGGCACCCGCCGCTGACCGGCCGGCCTCTCCCTCGCCTGCACCTCCCCCGGACCCCGGCTGCTGCGGGTCAGTTGCGCTTCGCGTACGCTGCCCCCGCAGCACTCCCCGGAGGTGTTCCAGGTGGATTACCGACCGCTCGGCCGAACCGGCATCCGCGTCAGCCCCCTCTGCCTCGGCGCCATGATGTTCGGCGGCAAAACCTCCCCCGCCGACTCGGCAGCCATCATTGACCGCGCCCTCGATGCAGGCATCAACTTCATCGATACCGCCAACGTCTACAACCAGGGGCGCAGCGAAGAGGCCGTCGGCGAGGCGCTCCAGCGCAACGGCCGCCGCAGCCAGGTCATCCTCGCAACCAAGGTCCACGGCCGCATGGGCGACGACCCGAACGCCATGGGAAATACCCGGCGCCACATCATCGAGCAGTGCGAAGCCAGCCTCCGCCGCCTGAAGACCGACTGGATCGACCTCTACCAGGTCCATCGGCCCCAGCCCGATGTCCCGATTGACGAGACCCTTCGCGCGCTCGATGACCTCGTCCGCTCCGGTAAGGTGCGGTACATCGGCAGCAGCACCTTCGCCGCCTGGCAGCTGGTCGAAAGCCTCTGGGTCGCGAAGGAGTACGAGCTT
>Ga0308416_1000647_pt1 | contig 12092 bp, 12 predicted proteins | sample HotsprSampleOS60_FD_203468 | JGI IMG/M metagenome (GOLD analysis project Ga0308416, IMG submission 203468) | Hot spring phototrophic mat microbial communities from Octopus Spring, Yellowstone National Park, Wyoming, United States - 20090730_OS60 ... | reverse complement strand
GGCGCACTCGGCGCGATTGGTCGCGAAGAGCGCGATTCCACGACAGGCTTGGTCATGCAGCACCTGTTGCAGTAGTGTCAGCCCCGACGGGTCTAACCCCGCGTCGGGTTCGTCGAGCAGCAGCAGTGGCGGGTCGCCGTAGGTCGCCAGCGCGAGGCGTAGCCGCTGGCGCATGCCTGTTGAGTAGGCGCGCACCCACTCGTAGGCGCGGGGCGCCAACTCGAAGCGTTCCAGATGTGCCATCAGCGTTGGGCGGTCGGCGGGCAGTCCGCGCGTCTGCGCCCACCAGTGCAGGTGTTCATAGCCCGTGAGTTCGCGGTAGAGCGCGGCGTCGGAAGCACACCAGCCCAGCAGGCGCGTGCGGTCAGACACGAGGCGTCCGTCGGCGCGGAGTTCTACGCGCCCTTCGGTCGGCGCAAGCAGCCCCGCAATGAGGCGTAGCAGCGTGCTTTTGCCAGAGCCGTTCGCCCCGCGCACAATCAGCACTGCACCCGTGTGCAGCTCCAACTCCAGTCCGCGAAAGACCCACCGCTCGCCGAACCGCTTGCCCAGCCGATGACACGCCAGCGTCCACTGTTGCATCAGCACAAGTGTACCTGCTGGCTTAGGCGGTTTCGGGGAGTATCGCATACTTGATCCCCTCGCCCCGATCCAGTCGCTCGAACACGGCGACGATTTCACGCAGGGGGTAAGTGCCCGTGATGAGCCGCTCGACGGGCAGTTGCTCGTTTCGAAGCCGCTCCAGCGCGGCGTGGGCATCTTGCGTTGTGAAGTGGAAACTGCCAAGTATCGTGAGTTCGTCGTAGTGCCAGCGCTCCGCGAGTACCGAGACGCTTTCGCCTTTCGCCAGCCCGCTGTAGAGTAACACTTTGCCGCCAGGCGCGGCGAATTCGGGCGCGAGTTCCCAGATGGCTTTCGCGCCTGTGGCTTCAATCACTGCATCTGCGCCGCCGTCGGTCAGCCTGCGCACTTGGCTTTGCCAGTCCGTGCCTTCCGTCGCCTGCACCGTGTGCCGTGCGCCGAGTTCGCGGGCGAGTTCGAGCCGTTCCGCGCGCCTGCCCACGACGACCGTTTCGCATCCGCGCGCTTGCGCCTCTAACAGATGTAGGTAGCCCATCGCGCCCGTGCCCACGATGCACACACGCTTGCCTGGCAGCGGCTCCAACTGTCGCCATGCGTGGATTACGCACGCCAGCGGCTCCACAAACGCGCCTCGTAGGTCGCTCAGCCTATCCAGCGGGAACACATGTCGCTGGGCGACCCGCGCGTTGATTTTCAGATACTCGGCGAATGCGCCCAGCACGACTGCCTCGAGCAGGTTGCGGCACAGGTTGGGACGCCCGCGCTGGCAGAGTTCGCAGGCGTCGCACGGCGCCGTCGGTAGCCAAGTCACGCGCTGCCCAACCTGCAGATGCGACACCCCCTCGCCGACGGCAACAATCTCCCCTGCCCCCTCATGCCCGAATAGACCGAAAGGCAACTTCGCGTGCCCGCGCCGATAGGTCTTGAGGTCGGTACCGCAGGTGAGCGCCACGCGCACACGCACAACCACCTCGCCGCTTTCGGGCACGGGTATCGGCACATCTCGCAGGCGCAACGCACGCGGCGCATCCAACCACGCCTGAAGCATGCACACAGTGTACCTGCTTTGTGAAATCGGGTACAATCGGTACGGTGAAACCTATGGAACGGCGCGTTCAAGAGATTGTATTACGCGACTCCTCCACGCCCGCGATTCCGAATCTGGAGATGGGCGGGAATGTGCTGCTGACCCGCTTGGACGAGATTGTGAACTGGGCACGACGCAACAGTATCTTCCCGCTGACTTTCGGGCTGGCGTGCTGCGCGATTGAGATGATGTCGGCTGCGGCGTCGCGCTTCGACTTGGCGCGGTTCGGGATGGAGGTGTTCCGCGCCTCGCCGCGTCAAGCGGACTTGATGATTGTGGCAGGGCGCGTCAGCAAGAAGATGGCGCCCGTGCTGCGCCAGATTTACGACCAGATGCCTGCGCCCAAGTGGGTGGTGTCGATGGGCGCGTGCGCGTCCTGCGGCGGGATCTTCAACAACTACGCGATCGTGCAGGGCGTAGACCAGATTGTGCCCGTCGATGTGTATGTGCCGGGCTGCCCGCCGTCGCCCGATGCGCTCATCTACGCGCTTATCAAACTGCAACAGAAGATTCGCACCCAGCGATTAGGGATGCTTTTGGAACTCAAGTCGCGCACGGAGACGCCCGCGCTGGAGGGCGATGGAAGCCGCGCTCTTGAGGCAAGCGATGCGAGCCGATAGCGATGATTGGATGGCGCAAGCCAAACGCGACCTCGAAGGTGCGGAATGGGCGATTCAGGGCGGATACTATGAGTGGGCGTGCTTTATGTGCCAACAAGCCGCTGAGAAAGCGCTCAAGGCGGTCTATGTGGCTCGTGGCGCAGAGGTGTGGGGGCACTCGATACGACACATGCTTCGAGGGCTCCAGTCGGAGATTGACCCTGCGGACTATCCAAGCCTTGAGGCGTGCGCCCGTGACTTGGACACCTACTATATCCCGACGCGCTATCCCGATACCCAAAACGGAGGCGTTCCGTATGAGACCTATCAGTCAACCGACGCGCATCATGCCCTCACTTGTGCGCAAAGAGTCTTACGGCTCTGTGACGATTTACTGGCTCGATCGTGAGGCGGCGCGCCAGCAGGTGCTGGCTGCCGCGCAGCAGTTGGCAGCGGCGCACCCTGAAGTGATCGCCGTCTACCTGTTCGGCTCGCTTGCAACCAACAAAGCGACCCCGCGCAGCGACGCCGACATCCTCATCGTTCTTCGCGAGAGCGACAACCCCGTCTGGTTCAAACGCGCCCGCGACTACTTCCCTTACTTCGACTCGGTGGAGATGCCCACGGAGCTGTTCTGCTACACGCTGGAGGAGTTGCCGCGCAAGGCGGTTGCGCGGCACGCCCTGCAATATGCCATGCTAATGGCAGGAACCGATATACGCAAAGAGGTGTCCCTATGAACATCGTGCGTGATGTGCTGAAGCCTATCGGCAAGGGTCTGAAAATCACGATGCGCCACTTTTTGGAGCCGAAAGACACGGTCTCCTACCCTGAGCAGCGCAAGGAGCAGTTCGCCCGCACGCGCTGGCGCCATGTGCTGCTGCGCTATGAGAACGGGTTAGAGCGGTGCATTGGCTGCTCGCTGTGCGCGGGAGCGTGCCCCGTGCGCTGTATCTATGTGGAGGCTGCCGAGAACACCGACGCCGAACGCTACTCGCCTGGCGAGCGGTACGCCAAGCGGTACGAGATTAACCTGCTGCGTTGTATCTACTGCGGCTACTGCCAAGACGCCTGCCCCACGGGCGCGATTGTGCTACGCGAGGATTACGAACTGGCGGACTACACGCGCGAGGCGTTCATTGCCACGAAAGAGATGCTGCTGGAGCCGCTGCCCGTGCGCGACGAGGTGGCAGAGAGTGTGAAATGAGGCATGCGCTGTTGCTCGCGCCCGACGCCTCCAGCTGATTCTTGCCATTTTCGCCGTTGAAATCTCGGCAAGAGGGTGCGTCTGGGCGTTCAAGAGGCGTGTTGCGTCACCCACCACACCCACGGCGCACTAAAGAGAAAGCTATCGAACCTGTCCAGTACGCCGCCGTGCCCAGGCAGCACGCCCCCGAAGTCTTTGACGCCGACGGCGCGTTTGAGCGCGGATTCGAACAGGTCGCCCAACTGTCCCAAGACGCCGACGCCCAGCCCGCCTGCGATTGCCCAGCCGAGCGGCAGCCCCAACGCTGCGCCGCCCTGCCAGCCCACCAGCACACACAGCGCAAGGTTGGCAACGGAGCCTTCTACGGTCTTTGCGGGGCTAAGCGTCGGCGCAAGCTTGCGCCTGCCGATTGCCCTCCCGACAAAGTACGCGCCCGAATCGCCCAACCAGAGCATCGCAAGCAGCCACAACACCCACAGCGCGCCCCGCTCCACCTGCCAGCCCCAGAGCAGAGCAGGGGTGTAATCCGCGCGCAACAGCACGCCGAAGCTGAACAGCCAGCCGATATACAGCGTTCCGAAAACGCCGTAGCCGAGGTTCGCCGCGAGGCTTGAGCGTCTACCCCGCCACACACGCGCCAGCTCATAGAGCGCCGCCAACGCCAGCGCAGGCAGCAGCACGCCCGCAAGCGACGCCTGCGGGAACCGCCAAAAGAGCAGCGGCAGGCTCGCCCCCGCCAGCAGCAGGACGAGATTAGGACGCGGCTGGGGAATCCAGTCTACTTGCAGGTAGGCGCGGCGGTACTCCAACGCGCCCAGCAGCGCGAGCAGGCTCAACGCAAACGCCGTTAGCCCCCCACCAGGCGCGAACACGACCGTCAGCGCAAGCGGTATCCCAACAAGGGCGGTCAGGACGCGCGTGCGCAGCATCAGGCGCGGGCAGACTCCCGTTCTTCGGAGGTCGGCGCGGGCGCGGGCTGCCAACGCACATAGAGCGTTAGCCCGTCCACGCGGTCGACCTGCACATACTCGCCTGCTTCGATCGGCGGGTCGAGCGCAATCGCCCGCCACAGCGTGCCGTCCACGAACACCGTCCCTTCAGGCGCCAGCTTCGTGCGCGCACGCCCAATCATTCCAATCAGTCGCTCCTGACCGCTCACCTTGCGACGGAACTGCGCCCGAATGCCCGAATACGCTACAAACAAGAACAAACCGCCCGTCAGCGCGGTCATCGTGCCAATCAGCCATAGGCTCACCCGAAACACAGGCGAATCGGACTGGAACAGGATAATCGAGCCGATGGTGAACGAGACCAGCGCGCCTGCCGTTAGCACCCCGTGCGAGGTGGTGAACAGCTCCGCCACGAACAGCGCGAACGCCAGCAGAATCAGCGCGACGCCCAGCGCGTTTACGGGCAGCACCGACGCCGCATAAAGCGCGAGCAACAGCGCAATCGCGCCAATCACCCCTGGATAGGTCGCGCCTGGGTTCTGTAACTCGCCCAGAATGCCGTAAATGGCAAGCAGCATCAGGATGTAGAACACATTCGGGTGCGCGAGGAACATCAGCAGCGACTCACGCCAGTTTTTTGGAATCTCTTGAAACGGCGCGTCTTTCGTGCGCAGCGTGAGGGTCTTGCCCCCCGCAACCTTGACCTTGCGCCCCTCGATGGCGACTAACAACTCTTGGGGACTGCTGGCGACGATATCGATGACCTTATTGCGCAGGGCTTCCTGCTCGGTGATGGAGGCGGCTTCCGTGACGGCTTTCACCACCCAGTCTTTGTTGCGCCCGCGCTGCTCGGCGATGGTCTTGGCGTAGGCGATGGTGTCGTTCATCACCTTGCGTCGCATGTCTTTGGGGATGTCCTCGCCGTCGCTCAAGACAGGGGTCGCTGCGCCGATGTTCGTGCCTGGCGCCATCGCCGCGATATTGGCAGCCACTGTGATGAACACGCCTGCCGAACCTGCCCGCGAACCCGACGGGTAGACATACACAATCACGGGGATGGGGCTGTTGAGCAGCGTGGTCGTGATGTCGCGCGTCGCCTGCAACTCGCCCCCCGGCGTGTCCAGCAATACCATGAACGCGCCTGCATTCGCTTTCACCGCGTCCGCGTGCGCCCGCATCAGGTAGTCCGCCGAGGCGCGATGCACGATTTCCTTGAACTGAATATAGTACACAGGTCGCGCCGTTTGCTGCGCCCACGCCGCGAGGCACACAAGCCCCCAGAGAACACTCCACAGAAGTCGCGCCATACCCTGCATTATACCTGAAACGGGTATCATGCCTTTGCAGAGAGGAACAATTTCTCGCGCCTGTGCCGACAATTGCAGTATGCTTAGGGAGGCGAAGTTGGGGACGATGATTTGCCCGAAGTGCTTTGCAGAGATCCCAGATACCAGCGCGTTTTGTATGGAGTGCGGCTCGCGCATCCGCGAAGACACCACCGACCCGCTGTACGCGGAAGGCTCCGACCGCGAGGTGTATCCCGAACTGGCGCGTGCGAACCTGCTGCGGATGCAGGGCAAGTATGAGGAAGCGATAGAGGTCTGCCGCCGCATTATGGGGCGCTTCCCCAGCAACGAGACCGTCCACGCGCTCTTGGGCGACATCTACGCCGATCAGGGCAAACTGGAAGACGCGATTCAGTGGTATGAGTTGCTGGTAGAGTTAGCGCCCACGAATGTGCATTACACGGCGAAGTTGCACAATCTGCGGACGATGCACGCGGCGCAGGTTGCCCCACCGCCGCCTATGCCTGATTCGGAGGCGAAGCCTGCCAAGCCGAAGACGCTGGCGTATGCGCTGTTTGGCGTGCTGGCGCTGATTCTGATTGGCGCGTCGTTCGTGGCGGGGGCGCGGATGAGCGCGCTGCGCCAAGCGGCGGCGGAGCCTATCAAGCCTGCGCAGGGCGCGAGTGCGCCGCCAGCCGTGAGCGACGCGCCGCGCATCCCGCCGCCATCCGCTGCCGAGCCGCCCGCAGTCCCACCCGCCCCTGCGCCGCCTGTGGGCTTTGCAGGCATGAGCGGCGCGGAAGCCGACTTGGCAGCCAAGCTCAGCCAGCGGCTCAACGGCGCGCCCGTGTGGTGCGCGTTTGACCCTGCCGCCAACCGCTGGCAGGCGCGCGTGCGTATCCAATCGGGCGTGCTGAACCGCGCGCGAGTGTTGCAAGAGGCGATTGCGCTGGCGCGCGCGTTTTACGAACTCTACCCGAACAGCCCTTCGATTAGCGTCGGGGTAATTGCGCCGGGCCCTGCGGGCGGCGACGCGCTCATCTTCTCAGCCGAGTTGCCGCCTCAAGCGGCGGCGGTCGACCCTGCGACCCTCAACGACGAGCAGGCGCAGGCATTCCTGCAGCAGATTCAGGGCTGGTGGAACCCGACGGTCAACCTGCAGGGATAGCGGGCGCGGCGTCCGACGGCGACGGGCGACGCACCCGCGCCCGTATCGCGGCGATCTCCTCGTCGGTCAGGGCGCGCTCGAAACTGCGAAAGCCCGCCAGTCGGAACCCGTGCTTGCGCGCCAGCTCCTGGGTCGTCTGCACCTGCTGCAGGCTGACCTCTTTGCCCAGCGTGAAGCTCTCGATACGCCCTTCCAGCGCGAGCATCATCGTCTCCGACATGCAGGCATACGCCATGCGCGGCGGGAAGCCGAAGTTGAAGCCGAAGTCCACCTCGCCAGGCACTTCCACCAGTCCGCCTTCAATCACCAGCACATCGTCGCGTTCGCGCGCGACGCGCACTGACACATCGCGCGGGCGCGCCACATCGACCACCACTGCGCCCGACTTGAGGTCTTTGGGGTAAATCACGGCGTCCACCGCGCTGGTGACAGTGATAATCACATCCGCGCGGGGCAAATCGCGGGCGAGGTCGTCCGAGACGCGCACTGTACCGCGAGCGATGGGGCGGAGCTGCTCGGCGACTGGCTCCAAGCGCGTTAGGTCGCGCCCCAGAAGCAGCATCACTTTCGCCTGTGGCGCGAGCGCCTCGGCGCAGGTGCGCCCAATCGAGCCTGCCGCGCCGACCACCGCGACCGTCGCGTCCTCGAGGGCAATCCCCATTTTCTGTGCGCCCAGCGCCGCCGCCTCAATCGCTGTGGCGACCGTGTAGCTGTTGCCCGTCGTGACGGCGATGTTCAGGCGGCTCGCAATTGTAATCCCCCCGTCGCCCACCACTGAGGTGAACGCGCCCAGCCCGATAATCTCCGCGCCCAGCTCCTGCGCGATTTGCCCGCAGCGCACAATCTTGTCGTAGACCAGCTCCAGCGGCAGCGAGAGCATCATGCGCGGCGAGAGCGGACAGCCGATAAACCACCCCTCAGTTTCCGCTCCCGTGAGTGAGCGCACGCCTGTGATGCGCGAGACCATCATCGGCTCCTTGCGCAACAGAAGCTTTTCCACCAGGCGTTCAGGTAGATATTTCGCGATGGGGTACTTGCGCGCGGCGTCGCGCTTAACATCTACTGGATGAATCACAAAGGCGAACCGATGCATACAGGTAGGATACCCGAAAATGGAAGACCCCTCCGCAGCGGGAGGGGTCTACTTCGGCGCCTCAGTCGGACTTGCCGTTGCGAGAGCCGCGAGGTCGGCGTACATTCTTGAGACCGAAGCGATACTTCGCAAACGCCTCCTCATACTTACCTGCCTGAATCAGCTTCGCAAACTCCTGAGCGCCTTCGATCTTAGCCGAGTTCGGCTTGCGTCTCCGAATTGCCTTGATAGCTTCTGCCATATCGATCTCACCTGCCTTAAACGCTTTAAGGATACCCTCGATATACATGCCGCGTCGATCCATTGTGCGTACCTCCATAGCGCTATGGAGTATACCCGTTTTTATACGCACTTGTCAAGTAGTGGGCGAAAAAGAACGCTGTCATTCGCCATTTGGCAGTCGGCGGAACTCAATAACCCCGTCAGAAATATCGTCGCCGACTTTCCACTCGACTCCCTCACGCTGTGCGTCGAGTTGTGTTTCGGGGGTCGCCCACTCTAGTCCGATGACGATGGGAAAAGCGTCGACGCCGACGGCGCGTAGCGTTTGGGCGTGTTTGGCGGCGCGGCGCACATCTCTGCTGTCGACCGTGATGGAGACCTCGATGACCGCCACTTTATCGCCCTTCCACCAGATGAGGTCGGCATCGACAGGGTTGGCTTCGGGTTCAGGGCGTATCGCATGCCCGTTGCGGATGAGCCAGCTGCGCAACTTTTGTTCCACCAGAGGTTCGTCTGTCTCGCCGCCCTCACCGCCGTTGAGCAACTGCCACGCTTGCTTGCGGATTGATCGTTGGTAGCGTTCGCCATCGCGGTTGCCCGCCTCGCCTCGCTGCCACGATTGAAGCTCGCCCAACTGGCGCACGACCTGCTGCACAAGCTCTTCCAAAGCCTCCAGTCGGCGTATCGACTGGGCAATCAGCGTCTCGGAAGCAGCGAGTCGCTCCACAGACTGGGCGACTATTTGCTCTAAGGCGTCGATTCGCGCTACCGACTGGCGCGAAATCTCCACCAGCTCAGCGACGGCGCGTCGCAACTCCTGCAACTCAGCTTCGTGGCGGTCTAATCGCTCCACCGACTGGCGAGAGATTGCTGAAAGTTCCTGTACGGCAGCGATGAGACGATCCAGCTTATCACTGACGAGTGCTTCGCGTAGCGTTTCGGCAAGCGCGGGTTCCTCGTGAAGCAGGCGTTGGAGGGTCTGCTTGTTCAGCAGGGCGCGTGCAAGCCGTGCCTGCCAGTCAGGGTTCTGCTCTAGCAGTCGCACCAAATCGTCCACATCGTTAATCGTGATGGGCACGAAACAATTATACCTTGCACGCGCGGCGGTTTTAGAGCCGCCGCGCTGTGCGCTTAGTGCCCGCCCTTGCCGCCGACAGGCGCGTATTCGTCCACCTCTTCGGTCGTGTGGTAGCCCAACTCGTGTTCGATGGTCTCCGCCACTGAGCCGCGCTTGCTCCAGTAGACCGAGAACAGCAACGCGCCGACTGCCACCGCCGTGACGCCAATCCGCACGGCGTCGGGCAACGGCTGTATCACAATCGGCGCAATCAGGATGGCGACGAGGTTCATCACCTTAATCAGCGGGTTCAGCGCGGGTCCAGCGGTGTCCTTGAACGGGTCGCCGACGGTGTCGCCGATCACACCCGCCTTATGCGCGTCGGTACCCTTGCCGCCGAGGAAGCCGTCCTCGATGCGCTTCTTGGCGTTGTCCCACGCCCCGCCCGAGTTCGCCAGTAGCACCGCCAGCAACTGCCCCGAGAGAATCGCGCCCGCGAGGTAGCCGCCCAGCGCCTGCGCGCCCGTGAACACATATTGGTTGTCGCCAATCGTCACAGGCGCAGCGCCGATGCTCAGCCCGAAACCGACGCCCACAGGCAGCGCAATCGCGAGGATGCCTGGTCCCAGCAGCTCCTTCTGCGCCGCCGCCGTGACGATTTCCACGCAGCGCCCGTAGTCGGGCGTCTCCGTGCCCTGCATAATGCCTGGCTTCTCGCGGAACTGGCGGCGCACCTCGTGAATCATCTCGAACGCGGAACGCCCGACCGCCATAATCGAGAACGCGCTGAACAAGAACGGCGCCGCGCCGCCAATCAGCAGCCCGATAAACACCACAGGCACATCCACAGGCAGCCCACCAAAAGCGTCCTTCAGCGCGACGCCGTTTTGACTGGCGATATTAATCAACTCCACGAGGCGCGAGTCCTCCACGAACGAGTGGAACAGCGCGACCGCCGCCACGACCGCTGTCGCAATCGCGAAGCCTTTGGTGAGCGCCTTGGTGGTGTTGCCGACCGAATCGAGGCGATGCACAATCCTGTCGCCTGTCAAGCCGCCTGCAGCGGGCTGGTTCCCGCGTTCCTTGAGTGCGCCCGACATCTCAAAAATGCCGTTCGCGTTGTCCGAGATGGGACCGAAGGTGTCCATCGCCAAGATGTAGCCTGTCGTCGCCAGCAGCCCCAGCCCCGTCAACGCAATCCCGTAGAACGAGAGCATGGGTCCGTCGAACAGCCCGGGCGGGAAGATAAACAACGGCGCAAGCAGCGCGGAGGCAATCGCGAACACCGCCCACACGCTCGATTCCAGCCCGTAGGCGAAACCCTGAATAATCAGCGTCGCAGGTCCCGTGGACGCCGCCGCCGAGATTTCTTTGACAGGCTTCTTCTCGGTGGAGGTGAAATATTCGGTGATGCGTTCAATCATCACGGCGACCACCACGCCGAACGCGGTCGCCAGCCAGAAGCGCCACCAGTCCACAATCGCGCCTGACTTGAGTTGGATGTCCTGCATAAAGAAATACGCGACGCCCAGATTGCCCAACGCCGCCAGTATCGCCGAGACCCAGAAGCCGAAATTGATGGGCTTCATCGGGTTCAGGGTGGCGCGGTCTTCGCCTTTGACCGCCAGCACGCCAATAATAGAGGCAATTACGCCCACGCCGCGCACCAGCAGCGCGAACATCACGAGTTTCATTGCGCTTTCGGGCGTCAGCACGAGGCTCGCCGCCACGCCCAGAATAATCGCGGCGACCAGCGTGACCTCGTAGGATTCGAACACATCCGCCGCCATGCCGGCGCAGTCGCCCACATTGTCGCCGACATTATCGGCAATCGTGGCAGGGTTGCGCGGGTCGTCTTCGGGGATGCCCGCCTCCACCTTACCCACCAAGTCCGCGCCGACATCCGCGCCTTTGGTGTAGATTCCGCCGCCGACGCGCATAAACAGCGCCGCCAGCGAGCCGCCGAACCCGAAGCCCACCAGCACGAACATCGCCTTCTCGCGAAACAGCAGGAAAATCACCGTCGCGCCCAGTAGCCCAAGCCCGACGGTGAACATCCCGCTCACCGCGCCTGCGCGGAAGGCAATCTCCAACGCGCGTTTGAAGCTGGTCAACGCGGCTGCCGCCGTGCGTAGGTTGCCCCGCACCGCCATATACATGCCGACATAGCCTGCGCCATACGAGGCAAACACGCCCAGAAAGAAGGCAACCGCAATCCCAATGCCCAGCAGCAGCCCTTCGCCTGGATAGATGCGCTCGTACACAGGGCGGTACAACAGAAAGAGAATCGTCGTAATCGCCAGCACGAACCAAATCATCGTGCTAATCTGGCGTCTCAGGTAAGCGTTCGCGCCGTCTTGAATGGCGCGAGCGACCTCTTGCATCTTGGGCGTGCCAGAATCCTGCGCCAGCGTCCAGCGCAACAGGTAGAACCCAAACCCCAACGCCGCAAACGCCAGCAGCAGCACGATGCCCAAAATCAGATACTCCTGCGTCCCAAAGGGGGGCAACTCCACCGCCTCACCCGCGAAAGCCATCAGCCCCGTCAGCAGCCATAATACGACCAACACCACCGCGCGTGCGGGTATGACTGCCCACCCGACGCGCACGCCTGCGTCCGTGTTCCTCATCGAATCGTTCCTCCCTTGTTCTGTATCGTCGCCTGAAATCAGGTCGGGCTTAAAATGTACCCAATCAAGCGTAATTATCGGACAAAACAGAGGAATTCGGCAGTTTTTCGGGGGTGGGTACGCCTGCGAGCCGACGGCTCGACCACTTGGTATAATAGTGCCGAAGGAGGCAACCGATGGCATCGATTCGAGAATTGCTGGAGCAGAGCGT
>Ga0308416_1000646_pt1 | contig 12093 bp, 5 predicted proteins | sample HotsprSampleOS60_FD_203468 | JGI IMG/M metagenome (GOLD analysis project Ga0308416, IMG submission 203468) | Hot spring phototrophic mat microbial communities from Octopus Spring, Yellowstone National Park, Wyoming, United States - 20090730_OS60 ... | reverse complement strand
ATCGAATTGGCCAGAAAATAACCGCCCCCCGATCTGGCAAAGGGCAGTTGCTCGGCAGACTCGCAGATCAGGCCGAGGCAATGGGAGAAGATTTATGTCGAACAAATTATGGCGGGTGATTCTGCCAGCAGTAATCCTGCTAGTGGGATTCGGGATTGCCCTGGGCTTAATCCTAATGCGGCCGGGGGAGGCCTATGTCCCCAGGGTCGCGCCCGTCCCGGTGGTGGATCTGGTGAAAGTTCGCCCGCAGATGGGCACGGTGAACATCGAGGCCGATGGAGTGGTCGTCCCCTATCGAGAATTTCAGCTGGCCGCCCAAGTTGAGGGTAAAGTAGTTTTCAAGGCCGAGCTTTGTCGGGCTGGCCTCTACGTACCCCCGAAGACCCTCCTTTTCCGCATCGACCCGACAGACTACCAACTCCAGGAAAAACGCCTCGAGCAAGAGATCCGTCAAGCCGCCAACGCCCTGGAAGAGCTCCAGGTAGAGATTGCGAATATTCAGGACCTCCTTCGCGTTGCCCAGCAAGATTATGAGCTGGAGAGACGATCCTTTGCCCGGCAGGAGGAACTGCATCGTAACCGAATTATCAGTGATGCGGACTATGAACAGGCCTCGCGGGCCCTTTTGAAGGCCGAAAACGCCCTCGTCACACTTCAAAATCAACTCCGAACCGCCCATTCTCGAAAAGCAAGCTTGGAAGCGGCCTTGGAGCGGGTCCGTACGCAACTTGCAGAGGTACGGGTTCGGCTCGCCCGCACCGAAATTTATTCTCCCGAGGATGTGGAGACAGTGGTGATCCGCGATGATGTGGAGCTCGGAGATTATGTCCGGGTGGGCACCGTGTTGGCTGTGCTTGAGGATCTGTCTCGTGTAGAAGTCCGAGTAAATCTACGACGGGACCAATTCAGTTGGATTTGGGCGGCAGCAGCCCGGCACAGCTCGGAACGTTCGGGCGGGGATCCTGCCGAAGCCTATCGTCTGCCTCCGTTGCCCGTAACAGTGATCCACGAACTGGAGGGTGCCAAATTCACTTGGGAGGGATTCCTATGGCGGTATGAGGGCCTGGGACTCAACGAGGCCGTGCGAACCGTGCCGTGCCGCATCCTGGTGGAAGACCGACGGAAACCCCAGCCCCGGATAATGCCCGATAGTTGGCGGGTACCCGCCGGCCCTCCCACTCTTATGCGGGGCATGTTTGTCTCCGTGGAGATCCATCTTCCCCCGGTGGTCCCTATGCTCTGCATTCCGGAGGAGGCCCTTCAACCGGGCAACTGGGTCTGGCGGTTCGATCGGCAGGAGGAAGCGGGCGATGCCAAGCACTCGGAAGGCCCGCCCCAAGGAACTGAAGACGACCAATCCACCCCGGGTGGGGGCCTAGCACAGTCGGAGGCCCAAGGCCCACAAAATATTGTCACCCCCAATTCCGCTCAGGAAGCGTTAACCGCCGACAAGGGCCGGACCGGTCCGGTAGGGAGAGTTCGACGTGTGGAAGTGCAGCCTGTGACCACTCGGCGTGTTCCCCGCCTCTTTTATGCCGAAGATGGATTGGAGCGGTTAATCGACGGCCGAACCCTCCGCTTCGAAAACGGCCGACTGGTCGAAGTTATCTCTGAAGGAGAAACTCCCAAGGTTTTGTGCCCCTTCCCAGTGTTGCTGCAAACCCGAGAGGGATTGGTGCCTATTGACGGACTCCGATACCAAGTGATTGAGGGGATGGTGCATGAGATCACTCCGGAGGGAACGGTCGCGCTGTCCGAAGCGGTAATCCATGTTCCCCCGGAAGCACCCTTGGGGATTCAGCTCCTCCGGGAACTGATTGTGCCGGCCCGGCCAGGATACCTGGAAGCGGGTGATTTGATCGTGGTTACTCCTTTAGTTGCTACCGACGGAACTGTCGTTCAGGCAAGACCGGAACCATGAAATCGTTGATCCGATGGGCCATCCACAATGCCCCCACTATGAACACGCTTATGATCGCCACGATCGTCGTGGGGGGTATTGGTCTTCTTTCTCTCCGCCGGGAAGTGTTTCCCGAATTCGAACTGGACATGATCCTCATTACCGTGCCTTTTCCGGGGGCAAGCCCGGCCGAGGTGGAAGAGGGGATCTGTCAAAAAATCGAAGAAGCAGTTCAGTCCATTGCAGGGGTCAAAAAGCTTAACTCGATCGCTTTTGAGGGCTCCGGCACTGTTGTTCTGGAGTTGCATTCTTACATCCGCGATCCCCAACGGATTCTCAACGAAGTCCGGGCGGAAATTGACCGCATCCCCAGTTTTCCTGAGCTAGCAGAAGATCCTATCGTCAAGTTGGTCACTCTCCGGCGAGAAGTAATCCGGGTGGGAGTGGTTGGTCCCGACCAAGACGACGCGGAGGCACGCTGGAGACTTCGAGAATTGGCCGAGCAGGTCCGCGAGGCTCTTTTGGATCTGCCCAGTGTGAGCCAGGTGGAAATCATCGGCACGCCTAATTATCAGATCGATGTGGAAATCTCGGAGAAGACCCTTCGCGAGTATGGACTTTCCCTCCAGCAGGTGGCCGAGATTCTCCGCCGGCAAAACTTAGAACTCCCTGGGGGCACTCTTCGCGGCGTCAGTCAAGAGGTGATTCTCCGGGGCAAAAGCAAATTCCTCACTGGCCCGGAAATTGCCCAGTTGCCTCTGATTTCCCATCCCGACGGGGTGGTCCTCAAGGTAGGGGATATTGCCAAGGTTCGCGATCATTTTGTGGATATTGCCTCCATAAGCCGAATCAACCGGCGGCCTGGGGTCGTCCTTGCCATTCAGAAAACTGCCGCCGAGGACTTGCTCGCAATCTCTCGAGAAGTGAAGGATTTCATTTCTAGGGTTAATACCCCTGGGGGTTTCCAGCTTCCCCCGGGCTACGACCTGGAAATGTGGTCAGATCTCTCCGTTCTGGTTGCCCAACGGTTGGAGCTTCTCACCCGCAACGGCATCCAAGGATTGATGGTGGTATTTCTTCTCTTGGCTCTCTTTTTGGATATCCGCCTGGCTTTTTGGGTTGCTCTAGGACTGCCGGTCGCCATTTTCACCACCGGGGGAATCATGTATTTGCGGGACGATACTTTGAACATGATGTCTATGTTTTCCTTCTTGGTGGCCCTTGGGATCCTCGTCGACGACGGGATCGTGATTGGAGAAAACATTTTCACCCACCGTCGGATGGGGAAAAGTTTTGCCCAGGCGGCGTTGGATGGTACCTATGAGGTACTGCCGGCAGTGTACAACTCGGTGACCACCACCATTGTTGCTTTCATGCCTCTACTTTTCGTGCCGGGAATTATCGGCAAATTCATTGCTGTTTTCCCGGTGGCCGTCATAACCATGTTGGTGATATCGCTAATGGAGGCCACCTTTATTCTGCCCTGCCATTTAGGCCACGAACCTAAGGGACTTCGTCGAGGATGGTTGAAAGGTTGGCTTTCCTTTTGGGACCGGTTACCAGCCCCGGTGGCTTTGGCATTAGTGGCGGCGGCTGCGGGCTGGAGTGTAAAAATGGCGGTGGCCCCGCCTCCCCTCCCCTGGAAGACATCGACAAGCCTTCAGTTCCTTTTGTGCTCGGTCAGTTATGCTGCACTGCTTCCGGCGACGGCGATCCTCTTCGTGCAGGTGGTGCAGTTACTCCCTTGGCTCGAGAAATTCTTCCATTGGATCAATCAGCAAACGGATCATGCTCTGAATCGGTTTATCGCCGGTGTATATCTGCCAATTCTCCGTTGGGGCATCGAGAATCCGAGTACCGTTTGGGCCATCGGCCTCAGTATCCTTGCAATAACGGGAGGTTTGGTCGGAGGTAGGATCCTCAAATTTAATGCTTTTCCGCAGTTGGATGCCAACAACCTCGAAGCCCAGGTGATTTTCCCGGACGGCACTCCCGAACATGTTACCGATGCCGCCACCCGTCGATTGGAAGAGGCCATCTGGAGGATTCACGAGCGGTTTTCCAAGCCGGGTCGCCCGCTCGTTCGTGTCACTCATCGCACCGTGGGAGACACGAACGTCCTAGGCCTCGTGGGCCCCAGAACGGAAGTGCTGGGAAGCCATACCGGGGCCGTGGGCATCGAAATGGTCGACCTGGCCGAACGCGACGTCACTAGTGAGGAAGTAATCCGGGCATGGCGGCAGGAAGTGGGCACTATCCCCGGGGCCGAAACCCTCGTTTTCCGTGCTCAGGCTCGGGGGCCAGGAGGAACCCCCATCGAGTTTAAGCTTCTTGCTCCCCCCCACAAAATGGACCAACTCGAACGGCTCACAGAGGCCTGCAAGCAGAAGTTGGCAGAGTACAGCGGGGTATTCGACATCACCGACGACAGCCGGGCTGGCAAGTGGGAATTCCAGCTCCGCCTTAAAGACTCTGCCAAAGCGTTAGGAATCACCTTGGCCGATATTGCCAGCACCATTCGGGCTGCCTACTACGGGGAGGAAGTCATGCGGCTCCAACGGGGCCGGCACGAAGTAAAGCTGATGGTCCGCTACCCCCAGGAGGAACGCTACAGCCTTACGATGTTGAAGGAAATCCGCATCCGTACCCCAGATGGTCTTGAGCGGCCGCTTGGAGAACTTGCCGAAGTCGAACTCCGCCGTGGGTATTCACGCATTCTCCGCCAAGATCAACGCCGGGCCATCACTATCACCGCCGACGTGGACACGAAGGTGGCCAATGCACAGGAGATCATCAACGATTTCCAACGGAATTTTCTTCGGCCGCTACTTGCCCAAGAGGAAAATCGCGGAATTGCCGCCCTTTGGGAAGGCACTCAAGAACAAACTCAGGAATCAATCCGAGGACTCTATTTCGGCTTCATGATCGCTTTGGCGGGGATGTATGCACTTTTAACGGTACAATTCCGGTCCTATGGACAACCGCTGATGATCATCCTGATCATTCCTTTCGGCCTCATGGGAGCCGCTTGGGGGCACCTGTTGCTTGGCTATGAAATTTCGCTCCTCAGCCTCTTCGGGATGGTGGCACTGGCAGGAGTTGTGGTGAACGACTCCATTGTGCTCATCGATTTCATCAACAAACGCTTGGAACAGGGAATGCCCTTGCGACAGGCCCTCCTCGAGTCGGGCCGGAGACGTCTGCGGCCTGTACTCCTTACCTCCCTAACGACTATCGGCGGGCTTACTCCGCTGTTGGTGGAAAGATCGCTCCAGGCTCAGTTTCTCATTCCAATGGCTGTTAGCCTGACCTTCGGCCTAATGGCCAGTACCATGGCGGTCCTTATCTTTACACCTGTCCTTTACAAGACCTATTACCGCCTTGTTCACGGCCCAGAATTGATAGGGCCTCCGGCAGAGGAGCTGGAAACTCGGCCAGGTGTTTTTGCCCCTGTGGTCGAAACCCCCGAAGAGGTCCTCGCCTAAGCTCCCAGGAGATGCTCGAAGAAAAAAAACGAGCCCTCGAGTAGTTCCGAATCTAAAACTATGGGATCAACGGTCGATGGCGGTGGATTGACCCGGGCAAGGAAGGTTTGCTCCCGGGCTAACTGAATTTGCAGCTCCTTGAACTTGCACCGAACGCCTTTATCCAATGCGGCCAACTGCCAACTCCTAAAAGGGGAAATCCGCCAATCCTCACCCGGGGGGAATGTGTTTGTCCCCGCCGCCAGAAAAGGAGGTCTCGAAAAAAAGAGATAGCAGAAAGAGATCGGAGTATCTTGCTGCCCGGAATACCGGAATATTTGTCAGATTTTGGCCCGCAAACGGATTCCCAGGCCGGGCACTTCCACAAACCTCCCTATCATCTCCAGCAACTTCCATTGCCGGCTGCCCCGGAAGCAGTTTCTGAATTCCGTTAGTCCGCCATCATCCGCGGCTATCCGCTCCGGGAAATACTGAGAAGAACAAATCCTCAGGTTTCGGATCGAGCTCTTGACGTTCCTGTCCAACCTCGGATGCATAATCTTTGCAACTCGTTTAGGGTAACCTGGTCGGCAGGGATAGGTGTGTCATTGGCAGTCTTAACAACTCGAGTTTTGTGTCCACCGGATTGCCTCAATAGAGCCAATAAAAAACTTCGCGGTCCAGGGCAGGCCCTAAGGGAAATGACCGGAATAACTCCGGGGCAGGTCCGTTGTTGGACCTCGCTACAAGGTCCGAACCGACACTAACCCCGAACCGGCCGAGATCCTCGCCGGAGCTTAACCCCGTGAAAAACGGCCGGAAGATTTCCTGTCAGCTAGCCCGGCCGCTGATACCGGAAGCCCTTCCTGCTCCCAAAGCCGATACCGACGCTGATCGAACCGATACCACCGCTCTTTCCCCGACTTGCCTCGGGCCGGAGGAGACACCTCCACCACAAGACCGCAGCGGACAAGCCGGGCTACCAGTTGTTGTCCCACGCGAGCATCTCCGAGCACTGCTGTATATAAAGCCACAAGGAGGCTCCGAGCGAATTTTTTAGGGAGAAGCTCCCGACCGAATGGGAGCACCTGGATTTCCCGTCGCAAAAACTGCCGCAATTCTGCCAAAATGATCTGATGGTCAAAAGCAAGAGGAGGGACCGCCTCCCAAGGGAACCAATCGGCCTGCCGAGCATCATCCCCACCTTGAACCTGCCGGTTTTCCCAGGGGCAGAAGCCGTAAAAGACCACAGCCACCGTTCGCCCCCGTGGATCCCGCCCCGGATCGCCGTAGGCTCGAAACTGTGCGAGTTCCTCCATTTTTAAACCGGTTTCTTCCGCCAGCTCGCGACGGGCGGCCTCTTCCAGCGGTTCTTCGATCCCGATGAACCCTCCCGGCAATGCCCAACTGCCCGAAAAAGGCTCGCGATCTCGCTGAATCAAAAGTACCTGCATCCGTTCCCCATCAAAGCTGCCGATCAAACAATCGACCGTTACTGCAGGCCGGGGATATTCATAGGTGTACGGACTCATTGTCGAGGCTCCTGAGCGGTTGATCGCAAACTTTCGGGTGGCGGATTCGGTGGATCCCCAATAGGAGAAGGTCCGCTCCTGAGGTTGCCCAATCGGGGGTTTGGGGTTGGCATGGTGCCGGCCTACCACATGAGCGGCGGAGGACTTTCCTGCAAAGATGAATTTCCAGTGGCAATCCCAAAACCCCGTTGGTTCAGCTATCGTCCGCAGGCAAACTTAGCCAACTTTTTTCACCAGATCTCTAAGGCCAGCTCCAATTCGATGCCCAGGCGGCGGCTTACCTGAGTGCGGATGAGATCAATCAGCCGAAGCACATCGGCGGCTGTACATTCGGGCTCTGCCACTATGAAGTTGGCATGCCGCTCGCTGATGACGGCCCCCCCGACGCGCGCTCCTCGGAGGCCCGCCTGCTCGATCAACTCAGCTGCCGTCGTCCCCCGCGGATCCCGGAAAATCCTCGCTGCACATTGATGCCCCATCGGTTGTCGGGCCTTCCGCACAATCCATAACGTTTGAAGCCGGCGGGCTAAGGACCGAGGATCTTCCCGTTCCAGTCTTAACCGTCCTCCCAAAATGACGGGTTCGTCGATGTTGCTCGAGCAATGGCTGAAGAGTAGCTCCGACCGCTGCCTTTCAGCCACCTCCCCATTTTCCGTCAGCACAGTCACCGCCTGGGTCCACTGACCGATGTCGCCGCCATGGGCCCCAGTATTGGCCCGAAGTGCACCCCCAATGGTCCCGGGGATAGCCACCAGATTCTCAATTCCCGCTAGCCCTTCGCGAACTGCCGAGGTAATGACCCGCCCTAGCAGGGCCCCAGCCCCCGCCCAAACGTTCTCTCCGTCAATCCGAATTTGGCAAAAAGCGGGCTCCGACAGCCGCACCACAAGCCCGGAAACTCCCTCGTCCCGAACCAGCACATTGGACCCAGCCCCCAATACCCGGAAGGGAATCCCGGCATCACGGGCCCGCAGATAAACCGCTTGTAACTCCTCCACGGAAGTAGGCTCGGCGAAATATTCGGCCGGCCCACCCAACTGCAGCCAAGTGTACATCGCCAAGGGTTCTTGGGACCGAACTAATCTCTCTAGTCCTACCCAGATCATACTCATCAGGTTTTTCCTATTGCCGGCCTCCTCGCAAAGCCAACGAAAATCCCCGGAGGCTCAATTTATTCCTGCCTACCTGTAATTCCTTCTTAACCTATAGCCGCTTACCTATTGTCCAACCCACCTACTATCCCATGCTCCAATGTTTTCCCACGGAACGATTGCCAAGCATACAACCCGAAAATGGGCGACATAGCGGACAACTTCCGCTGTCGGCCTCAACCTATTCCAAGTTTCCATCTTTTCTTGCTGAATCTGTTGGGACCTTCCATCTTTTCAATGTGGCGGGACCTTTTATCTTTTCTTACCTAGAAACTACACCCCGATCTTAGAAACTACGATCTTAGAAACTACACTCCGAATATTCAAAATCCCGAAGGGATCCCAGGGGCAAAGCGGTTGCTCCCTCAATTTCAGTCGGCCATTCTGGCAACACTTCCAATCCGTCCCCGCCGTTCTGCCCGGGTTCCCCTTCATAAAACCAAGGACCGATTTTCGGCCCAACTTCCCCACTGAAGTCAATGGTGAACTCAATAAGGAATTCGGCACTCAATAAGGAATTCGACCTGCACCCGCAGAAACCCCACCACCAACTGTATTCGAACCCGAGTTTTTTTGGACCCGCGTGAATTCCTCCCCCGGTGGGAAAACCTGCAATTCGTCAGGCCGCCGTACGGCCGCGAAATTGTCATTCGGTGGGACGGTTTACCTTCCTACCCCCGATAAATTCCGGTCCGAATACCTCCCCCGGAATGCACTCCGAGTAGGTCCCAGTTTCCTTTTCTGCCAAAATCCGGTCGGGCCAATCCTTCCCCCCGTTTCCGGTGAGCCCCCGATTTTCTGTCGGGGGTAAGCCAAGTTTTTGTTTGGGGGATAAACCAAGTTTATGTCGGGGGTAGAGGAGTTAAACACAGATTACCTCCCCCGAGCTACGGCAGGTTCCTCCCCATAGAGAGGGCCGCCCAGGCCTGTGTGGACCAGCTTTCCGCCCGCCAAAGAGCCTCCGAAAGTGGCAAAAGCCCCAAAAATGGCAAAAAGAGTCTAGCAAAAAGCCAAACCAACTTGCAGGTCAAAGGCATCCCACAAAATTCCTTCAAGTTCGATTAGTCCAATTGCGAGGTCTGGATGGCCCGCCCACACGGTTTCGAACCGTGCTCTGAGGATTCTTTATTTTCGCTTTTTCGCCTGCCGCCGGAGGATAACCTAAATTTTCGTCAGAAGAACCCTTTTCTTGGCCATCTTAGCTTAGGTAGTCCGGGCACGGCGGGCAACACTCGGTCCATCTCTCGGGAACGGGTTTCCCCGGCTTTAAGTTGAGCGGGCTCGAGCGGAAATAGACGGCAAAATCCCAACTACTCCTTCGAGGACCCGAGTCATGCTTCAAGGAAGTGTTCCTGTGGAGGCTCCTATTTCGACCCAGCTAAAAGCTCCTCCGAATCGACTCCTCACGGAACTGGCCCACAGGCTCCACGACACTTTTGGTGTGCCTTTTTATTTGTTCGATACCGACGGAACCCCCCTTTTTGTGGAGATTGATTGGCCACCTCCACCGGGCAATTGGGGCAGAAGACTTGCCCGGCAAGTGGGCAGCTCCTATAACCCTTCCGGAGATCCGCAACTACTTGTCCACGAAAACCCCTTGGTCGTCCTGGGATTGACTTTATCCGGGGAAAACCACGGAACCATCCTTGCTGTCGGGCTGTTTCTCACTTCCCGACTGGCACCCAGCTGGATCATCAGACGCAGGCTCCTCCGCCAGGGATTTGGCGAAGGGGCTCAGATTCTCGCCGAGCGATTACTAGCTCAGCCGGCTTGGCCGAAAGACGCTCTTTTACGAACCGCTGGGCTATTCCTCGCTCACCACCGACTTGTGGCAGAGAAGAAAGCCAAAGAAAAAGAGTGCCAAGCTTTAGCTGCCGAACTTGCGGGAACTTACGAAGAAATTTCCCTGCTTCATCGGCTCACCCAAAACCTCCGGCTATCCCAAACCGATGAGGAACTGGCCTCCCTCGCCTTGGAATGGATGCAGGAAGCGGTCCCTGCCGAGGGGATTGCCATCCTGCTGCTGTCTCCGGAAACGATCTCCACGGCCATCGACAAGCGTTTTCCTCACAGGGAAGGTGCATTTTTCACCCGAGGGAATTGCCCCCTCGATGCTTCGCAACTTCTCGGTCTTGCCGCTGAACTAAAGGTTGAGGAGAGCTCGCGACCGATCGTCTGCAACCGGCGGATAACACAAAAGCCGGATTGGCGGTACCCGGACATCCATGAACTGATCATCGCCCCCCTGGTCGGAGGCAAAGAGTGTTTCGGGTACCTCGCGGTCTTCAACCATAGCCAAGGTGGAGAATTCGGCACGGTGGAGGCCAGCCTGGTGGGCTCGATTGCTGCCATCCTGGGCAGTCACAGCAGTAACCTCCTGCTTTACCGCCAACAGGAGGAGTCGCTTGCCGGGATCATCCGAGCCCTGACTGCAGCCATCGATGCAAAGGATGCCTATACATGTGGACATAGCGACCGAGTCGCCCGGTTGGCAGTCCGGCTTGCACAAGAGCTTGGCGTCGATTCGCGAATGCTCCACACTATCTACTTAGCAGGTCTTCTGCACGACATTGGCAAGATCGGCACCAGCGAGGCCATCCTCCGTAAGCCCGGCAAGTTGAGCCCGGAAGAATACGAGCATATCAAACAACACGTCCGGATTGGGTATCGAATCCTCATGGATTTAAAGCATTTGTCCGGTGTGTTGCCGGCGGTCCTTCACCATCACGAACGATGGGACGGGGGCGGCTATCCAGCGGGGCTGGCCGGCGAAGAAATCCCACTGGCAGCAAGAATCATCGCCGTCGCCGATGCCTTCGATGCCATGGGAAGCAACCGGGCTTATCGTTCCCGGCTGCCCGATGAAAAAATCGATGCCATTCTCCGAGAAGGAGCCGGAAAACAATGGGATCCAGCGGTCATCGAAGCATTCTTCCGAATCCGCGATGAACTGGATGTCCTCGTTCAGGAAGAACGTTCTGCCCGCGAGGAGCAACAATTCTTCCTGCCCACAGCCTCCACGGTTCACGGAGCCATCCCCGCGGCTGTTCTGGCTCTTACTTAACTAACCACCTACCTTTAAGGTCCGCGAAAAGGGTCCCATCGGAAACCGTAGGTTTGGGTTTTTCAAGCTGTCCCTTCCCGTTCTTTTTGCCGCTTAAGGGAAGGTCTCCGCCCCGATCCTCTGCAGCCAAACCAGGCACTAGGAGCTACCTTTCGCGGCCGTCGAGTTTTTCAGTTCTGCTGCCCCCGCGAAAATGGGTTCAAAGGCACGGACCGTGAAATGGACTTTACCAATAGCGTGGCAGTAAGCTTCCGGCTGGGGCACCGCCACCAAACGAAATACTTCTTTCTGATCGCGATAAAAAACCAAATCGCCACAGCGTAAGCTGCTGTAACCGGGCCGATACTCGACGGCAATCCGGTCAAAATCACAAAGTTCGATAGTTTTCTCCACCACCCCAGAATACCCCCGCTCCACAAAAATCCGGCGGTTCGTGATCCGGTATCGTCTGTACACCCCCGGCAAATATTTCGCCAGGAATAAGATCAACGCAAGCGGCATCAAAAGAAGGGCAAAAAGGTTACCCACGGTGAAAAACGGTTGCCATCCCCACCCGATCGACACGAGCCTCCCGATCCAGCGTCCAAGGGAAAACATCCCAAGTGAGGGCCAAATCGTAAAGATCCCGCTTTCCTCCCCCACAGAGCATGACCCACTTTGATGCCAGCTCCTATTCCCCTCAGTTTCCCGCGGAGCACTCATTGAGTTCACCCCAACCGCCTCTCGGATAAAGTCCTCGCTCTACGTGCTAGAAAACGAATATTCGGAAAGACCCTGTTTCTTTCCAAACCTAGTCGGTAATCCGGCAGGGACTAGTGAGTAATGCCGGCAGGAAGACCTCCCGCACTTCTCCCCCACTTTCTCCGCAGAGGATTTTTCGCTCCTTAACCCGCAATAGTCTTGGGGCAGCTTCGAGCAGGTTCTACCTGCGGATCAAGCGGAAAGAAATCTTTGACCGGTAAAATCACCGGTTGGCAGGGAG
>Ga0308416_1000645_pt1 | contig 12113 bp, 12 predicted proteins | sample HotsprSampleOS60_FD_203468 | JGI IMG/M metagenome (GOLD analysis project Ga0308416, IMG submission 203468) | Hot spring phototrophic mat microbial communities from Octopus Spring, Yellowstone National Park, Wyoming, United States - 20090730_OS60 ... | reverse complement strand
CCCAGGGCCTCCATGACGCTCCCGAAGCGGTCCTGGGGGGCTTCCACCACCAACAGCTCGTAGGGCTCCAGGCCGTCCTTGAAGAGGACCCGGGGCTGGCCCACGCTGAACTCGTACCCCTCCCGGCGCATGGTCTCCAGGAGGATGGCCAGGTGGAGCTCCCCCCGGCCCCTCAGCTCAAAGACCTCGGGGGCCACCTCCTCCACCTCCAGGGCCACGTTGGTGCGGAGCTCCTTCTCCAGGCGCTCCTTGAGCTTCTGCCCCGTCACGTACCTGCCCTCCCGGCCGGCGAAGGGGGAGGTGTTGGCGGTGAGGGTGAGGGCCACGGTGGGCTCGTCCACCCGCAGGCGGGGCAGGGCCTCGGGGGCCTCCTTGGCGGCGATGGTGTCCCCGATCTCCGCCCCCTCCAGGCCCGCCAGGGCCAGGATGTCCCCGGGAAGGCTTTCCTCCACCTCCACCCGCTCCAGGCCCTGGTGGGTGTAGAGGGCGGCCACCCTGGCCTCGAGGGCCCCCGTCTCCTTGAGGATGACCACCCCTTCCCCCTTGCGCACCCGCCCCCGGGAGACCTTGCCGATGGCCACCCGGCCCAGGTAGGGGGAGTGGTCCAGGTTGGCCACCAGAAGCTGGAAGGGGCCTTCCTCCCACCTGGGGGAGGGCACGTGTTCCAAAATGGCCTGGAAGAGCTCGGAGAGGTCCTCCCTGGGCTCCTCCCGCCAGGCCCTCCCCTCCCGGCCGATGGCGTAGAGGTAGGGGAAGTCCAGCTGCTCCTCCGTGGCCCCTAGCTCCACCATCAGGTCAAAGACCAGGTTCAGCACCTCGTCGGGGCGGGCCTCCTTCTTGTCCACCTTGTTGAGGACCACGATGGGCTTGAGGCCGGCCTCGAGGGCCTTCCTCAGGACGAACCGGGTCTGGGGCATGGGGCCTTCGGCGGCGTCCACCAGGAGGAGGACCCCGTCCACCAGGGAGAGGGCCCGTTCCACCTCCCCGCCGAAGTCGGCGTGGCCGGGGGTGTCCACGATGTTGACCTTGACCCCCTGCCAGAGGACGGCGGTGTTCTTGGCCAGGATGGTGATCCCCCGCTCCCGCTCCAGGTCGTGGGAGTCCAGGATCCGCTCCCCCTCGTCCTTGACCAAGGCTTTGGACTGCCGCAGCATGGCGTCCACCAGCGTGGTCTTGCCGTGGTCCACGTGGGCGATGATGGCGATGTTTCTAATCTCCATGGGCGCACCCAATCCCCCCACTCTACCACGGAAAGGCCCTTAGGATAAGGGCATGAGGATCGCCACCTTCTCCCTGGTGGCCCGGGACCCGGATACGGGGGACCTGGGCGTGGCGGTGGCCAGCAAGTTCCTGGCGGTGGGGGCGGTGGTGCCCTTCGCCGAAGCGGGGGTGGGGGCCATCGCCACCCAGTCCTACGCCAACCCCCGCTTCGGGCCCCAGAGCCTGGCCCTGTTGCGCCAGGGGGCAAGCCCCGAAGGGGTCCTGGAGGCCTTCCGCCGCACGGACCCCGATCTGGAAAAGCGCCAGTTCGGGCTGGTGGCGGCCACCGGGGAGAGCCTTACCTTCACCGGGGCCGAGTGCCACCCCTGGGCCGGGGGGCTTTCGGGGGAGGGCTTCGCCGCCCAGGGGAACCTCCTCTCGGGCCCGGAGGTGGTGGAGGCCATGGTGGAGGCCTTCCTTTCCGCCCAGGCTCCCTTCCCCGAAAGGCTCCTACTGGCCCTGAAGGCGGGGGAGGAGGCCGGAGGGGACCGAAGGGGCAAGCAGTCGGCGGCCCTTTTGGTGGTGGGGGAGAAGAAGGGGTACGGGGGGCTTTGGGACCGCTACATAGACCTGCGGGCCGACGACCACCCCGAGCCCATAGATGAGCTCTTCCGGCTCCTTGGCCTCCACCGCCTCCTCTTTGAGAGGCCTAAGGAGCGGCGCCCCCTCACCGAGGAAGAAGTCCGCTGGCTCCAGGGGGTCCTCCGGCGCCAGGGGCTTTACGCTGGGGAGGTGCACGGGGTCTTTGACCCGGAGACGGAGCGCGCCTTCCTGGCCCTGATCGGCATGGAAAACCTCGAGGAGCGCTACCAGGGGGGGCCCGAGGTGGACGAGGCCACCCTGGCCTACCTCAAGGGGAGGTACAGATGGAGCTAGGGGCGGGGGGCGTGGTCTTCAACGCCAAAGGGGAGGTCCTCCTCCTCCGCGACCGCATGGGCTTCTGGGTCTTCCCCAAGGGGCACCCCGAGGAAGGGGAGGCCCTCGAGGCCGCCGCAGTGCGGGAGGTTTGGGAGGAAACGGGGGTGGTGGCCCAAGTCCTTCACCCCCTCTTTCCCACCCGCTACGTGAACCCCAGGGGGGTGGAGCGGGAGGTGCACTGGTTCCTCATGCGGGGCGAGGGGGAGCCCAGGCTAGAAGGGGGTATGGCCGGGGCGGGCTGGTTCTCCCCCGAGGAGGCCCGGGCCCTCCTGGCCTTTCCCGAGGACCTGAGGCTTCTGGAGGTGGCCCTTGAGCGCCTACCGCTTTGAGGAAAAGACCCCCAAAATCCACCCCACGGCCTTCATCGCCCCCGGGGCCCAGGTGATCGGGGAGGTGGAGGTGGGGGAGGGGGCTTCGGTCTGGTTCGCTGCCGTGGTGCGGGGGGACCTGGAACGGGTGGTCATCGGCCCGGGGAGCAACGTCCAGGACGGGGCTGTCCTCCACGCCGACCCCGGCTTCCCCTGCCTTCTGGGGCCAGGGGTCACCGTGGGGCACCGGGCGGTGGTCCACGGGGCGGTGGTGGAGGAAGGGGCCCTGATCGGCATGGGGGCCATCGTGCTGAACGGGGCCCGTGTTGGCAAAAACGCCGTGGTGGGGGCGGGAGCGGTGGTGACGGCGGGGATGGAGGTCCCCGAGGGGATGCTGGCCCTGGGGGTTCCGGCCCGGGTGGTGAAGCCCGTTCCTCCCCCGGAAAACGCCCCACGCTACCGGGCTTTGGCGGAGCGGTACGCCCGGGGGCTTGTCCCCTTGGAGCCTCCCAGGCGCTACCGCCTCACCCTGAGGGGCCAGGACGCCCTCAACCCCTTCAGCGAGCTCCACCTCAGGCTCAAACGGGAGAAGGGGGTTCTGGAGACCCTGAGGCGGGCGGCCCAGGGCTTTCCCCTGGAGGAAGAAGAGGCCAGGCCCCTCCTCCTGGAGGGCCTCATCGCCCCCGAGTGAGCCCCGGGCCACATTGGGGAAGGACCAAAGAGGACATTATGGAGCGCAAGATGGTGGAGATAGAAGAAACCGGGCTGACCTTTGAAACCGAGCTGGACCTGGGCCGCCTCGAGGCCCTGGCCGCCGAGTGGCTCCAGGTGATTGGGGAGGACCCCAAGCGGGAGGGCCTCCTCAAGACCCCAGAAAGGGTGGCCAAGGCCTGGGCCTTCCTCACCCGCGGGTACCGGCAGAGCCTAGAAGAGATCGTCAACGGGGCCATCTTCCAGGCCGAGGGGAGCGAGATGGTGGTGGTCAAGGGCATAGAGTTCTACTCCCTGTGCGAGCACCACCTCCTCCCCTTCTTCGGCCAGGTGCATATTGGCTACATCCCCAACGAAAAGATTCTGGGGCTTTCCAAGTTCGCCCGCATCGTGGACCTGTTCGCCCGCCGCCTCCAGGTGCAGGAAAGGCTTGCGGTGCAGATCGCTGAGGCCATAAGGGAGGTCCTGGAGCCCCGGGGGATAGGGGTGGTGGTGGAGGGGATTCACCTCTGCATGATGATGCGAGGGGTGGAAAAGCAGCACTCCCGCACCATCACCAGCGCCATGCTGGGGGCCTTCCGGGAGGACGCCAAGACCCGGGAGGAGTTTTTAAGCCACTTGAAGTGAGAAAAGGCCCCGCCCGGAGGCGGGGCTGGGCTTATTCCGGGGCGGGAGGTGGGGCTGGGATTTCGCACCCGGGGATGGCCATCTGGGGGGCTAGCCCCAGGACCAACACCGGGATCTCCGCCCCCCCCACGCCCTCCACGCGCAACCGCAGGATACCGCTTTGCGCCCCTGGGGGCACCCGGAACATGAGGGTGGCGGGGTCTTGGGCCTGGGTGATCTCGGGATCCTCGGCGGGAAGGTCCGGGGGGAAGAGGGCGTAGCTAAGGCCCTGGTCCCAGTCCTCCTGGGTGCCGAAATCGTTCCCCTTGAGGGCCATCCAGTCTCCCGCCCGCACCGGGCAGCCCGCCACCACATCGGGTTGCACCGCCTGGATGCGCAGGGCGCCCGTGGTCTTGATGCCTTGGGGGGCGGAGCAAGCGGCGAGGGCCAGTAAGCCCAGGAAAAGGATTCTTCTCATTCCATCCTCCTAGGGAACCCCCAGGCGGGGTGGGGCCGCCCGGGGCTTGGCGCCTTACTCCGAGCAGTGCCCGGGGCCGATGAGGCCGTTGTTGTAGCTGTCCAGGGTGGCGGCGTAGGCCTTGGCCTGCCCCGCTACTGCCTTGCTAAAGGAGGAGGGGGTGTAGGCGCTGAAGAAGCCTTCCGCCCAGGCTATAGCCGCGTTCACCTCTGGCGTGGTGCTAGCCCCGTTCAGGCCGTTCAGCTTGGCGGCGATGAACTGGTGGGCCAGGATGTAGTAGGCGTTGCCGCCCGAAGGGGGCGTCCAGAGGACCTGGTAGTAGCTCTGGCCCGAGAGGTAGAAGAGGGTGTCCTCGCCAATCAGGGCCCAGGTGTCGTCGTAAGGGGCGGGGCCGTACTTGGAGTGGGTCTTCCAGTAGCCTGGGGTCAGGGTGCAGCCGCCCTGGCAGGGGACGGAGACCTTCACCGTGGCCGAGGCGCTTCCTTGAGTACCGGTGGTGTTGGTGGTAAAGGTGGCGGTGTTCTTCACCTCGTACTCCCCGCAAGCGTCAAAGCTCACCCATCGCTCAAAGAAATAGGTCTGGGAGATGACCCCCTGCGGATTGATGGTGCTGATGGCCCCCGTGGGGGTGGCCGAGGGGTCGTCCACGGTCACGCTCCCGTCCACCACCGTGGTGGGGCTGGTGAAGCTGAAGGCCTTCTGGGCGGTGGCGGTGTTGGGGAAGGTGGTGCCGTCGGTGCCCCAGCGCACGCTGGCCGTGTTGGTGCGGGCTTGTCCGTCGGGCAGGGCCTGGCTGTAGCTGCAGACCAGGCTGGCCCCTTCGGCAAGCGTGTAGGGGAAGCTCACCCCGCAGCTCAGGCTCACGCTCTCCCCGGTGGAGAGGGTGTCCGTGGGGGCCTGGAGGACCACGGCCCCTACCCCGGTGTTCTTGATGGTGACCTGGCCTGCCACCTGGAAGTCCGTGTCCTTGGGGGTGCCTACCAGGCTCACGGCGTACTTCACCAGGTAGGACTGCCCCGGGGTGAGCAGGAGCTGGCCGCTTGCGGGGTCAAGGACCCGCTTCTCCATGGTCCAGGTGTAGGTGCGCTTGAAGCTGGGGTTGGCGGTCTTTTCCACCGTGACCGCGGGGCCCACCGCCACCTGGGGCTTCAGGGTCTGGGGGGCCTGGGAGCACGCTCCCAAAAGCCCCACCGCCAGTAAAACGCCGTACCAATGCCGCATACCAATCCCTTCCTTTCCAATCAGTGGTTCGCGCTTTCCGAGGGGACGCTAAGGCCCACCTGTCCCAAAGCCTCCCCATCGGCTAGCACCAAAAGGGTGTGTTGGCCGGGGTTTAAGGCCACCTCCCCGGCCCAGGTGTAGCCGTCCTCGCTTGTGAGGGCGAAGGACTGGCCTTCTTTCCGTAGGACCACCTGGGTGGCCCGAAAACGCAGGGTGAGGCGCACCTTGGGCCCCTCGAGGGCCAGGGGGCTGTAGAGGGGACCCACCACCACCTGGAAGAAGAGGGGGCTTTCCGCCTCCTCCCGGCCTTGGGCCCGCACCCTCAGGGTGTGGAAGCCGGGGGGGAGGTTAAGGCGCACCCGGGCGGCGTAGTAGTTCTCCCCCTCTGGGAGGAGGTCCACCCGGCCGGTGGGCAGCTCCAGCCAGACCTCCCGGGCTTCCCCTTGGACCAGGGCCTTCACCTCCACCTCGGCCCCGGCCAGGGGGACGGGGGGGTCCAGGGTGGCCACCAGGCTGAGGCGCTCGGCGGTGTAGGTCACCTCCACCTCCCGCCTGGGGGGGGCCACCTCCACCCGGACCCGGGGGGAGGGACCCTCGAGGGCCACCTGGACCTCGGGGGCCTTGGCCGTCCGGTAGCCTTGGGGCAGGTAGCGGGGGTCAGGGTAGACGCGGTAGCTACCGCGGAAAAGCCCAGCGAGCAGGGCCCGGCCGTTCATGTCGGCCCGGGTGCAGCGCACCACCGGCCCCTCGGCGCACACTCCGGCGTAGGCCAGCCCCCCCTCGCGCTCCTGGTCCCAGACCTCCACCCAAAGCTGGGTGGCGGGGGCGAAGGGGAGGGGCTTCTCCAGCCGGGTGTTCAGCCTGACCTCCAGGGTTTCCTCCCCTACCAGGGCGAGGGTGGCGGGCAGGTTGGGGAAGAGGAGGCAGCCTTGGCCGGGGGCGGCCAGGAGGCGGTAGCGGCCCTGGGCGTCCGTGGTCTCGCAGGCGCTTCCCAGGCAGACTTTGAGGCCCGCCAAGGGGGTTTCCCCGGGGTCTAGGCGCCCGTTCAGGTTCTCGTCCCGGAAGGCCTGGCCCACCACCTCCCCCCCCTTGCGCCCGCCGAAGAGGTCCACCACCTCCTTGGGGGTGGCGAAGGTGAGGGCCTGGGCGTAGAACAGGGTGAGGCCGAAGCCGTGGCGGGCCTCCCCGCCTCGCAGGGTGAGGGTGTAGGAGGCCCCCAGGGCCAGGCCCGGTTCCAGGAAGTTCCGCTGGTAAAGGCTAAGGCCGAAGCGCTGGCTGGCCTCGGTCTCCAGGCGGTACTCGTAGAAGAGGCGGCTTTGCAGGCTTCCGGTCCAGAGCTGGCTCCAGGCGGCCCCGTAAAGGGTGAGGTCCCTGTTCGTGCCCCACCTGGTGAAGTACTGGCCCTCCAGGTTCCCCCCGGGAAGGGGAATGCGCAAGGTGGCGCTCCCCTCCCAGAGGGGGCTTTCCTGGCTCACGTGGCACAGGCTTGCCGAGAGGCTGAAATCCCGGGTGCCCAGGGCCAGGCTGGCCTGGTAAATCTGGCTTTCCGGGGCTTCCCCGGAGAGGGGCCGGTTGAGGCCATAGCTGAGGCCCAGGCTCCCCGTGTACTCCCCAGGCTGGCCGAAGACCACGCTGAGGCTTGGGGTAAGGCCGAAGCCCCGGTTTTCCCCCTGCTGGCGGTAGCTCCCCGTGAGGCTCAAGAAGGCCCCCGCCAGGGGCTGGTAGTAGAGGGTGGCCTGGTTCTGCCACAGCCCCGTCTGGGAACCCAGCTGCAGGCTGGTGCTGGCCCTGAGACCCAGGGGGTAGAGGCGCCGGGTGCCCCCGGCCAGGCCCAGGGTGTGGATGCCGGCGAAGGGTACCCCGCTGTAGCTCTGCACCAGCTCCAGCTCCTGGGTCTGCCAGGTGAGGCTCTGGCTGAGGCCGAAGGAGAGGCGGTACTCCCCTGCGGCCTGGCCGGAGAGGTCCGTGCCCAGGCCCAGACTCAGGCCTGCCCCCAGGGGCAGGCGGTAGCGGAGGCTCAGGGCGTCCTGCCGCCCCAGGGGGGTGGTCTGGGTGCTCAGGTGGCCCTGGAGGTCCAGGGTTTTGTCCATGCTCACCCCGCTGGCCCGCAGGCCCAGGGCCTGGGGGCGGTAGGTGCCCTCCAGGCTCAGGCGCAGGGCCTGGAGGCGGAAGCTTCCCGCCAGGCTGAAACTCCCTCCCCCGCCCTGGGCCCGGGCCTCCCAGCCCTCCCCTTTGAGGCTCAGGGTGAGGCTTTGCGGAGGGCGCAAGGGGTTTTCCAGGTCCCCGCTCAGGGGGCCTGGGGTGGCGCTGGCGCTCACGTAGTCGGAAAGGGCGCCGGAGAGGCTGGGCAACACCTGGTAGCCCACCTGCCCCCGGAGCTGGCCCTGCTCCCAGCTGGCCCCTAAGGATAGGGCCAGGCCCAGACCCAGGGTGAGCGCGGGGTCCTGGCTACGGCCTCGGCTGCCCAGGGGGTCCTTGAAAAGGACGATGACCCCCGCCTCCCTCCGGGCCTCGGCCTTGCCCTTGGGGGTGGCCCGGAGCTTCAGGTAGAAGCGGTAGCCCGCAGAGATCTCCCCCCTTAGGCTCACCAGGACCCGCACCGCCCCTGTCTCCCCGGGGGCCAGGCTCAGGCCCGGAGGGTTCAGGAAGACTTGGGCCATGGCCGCCTCGGCCTCCAGGAGGACTTCCTCGGACTGGTTGGAGCGGTTGGTCACGTAGACGGGAAACTCAAAGGGCCCCCCCAGCTCCACCTCGAGGGTGGTGGGGGCGGAGAGGGCGATCTCGGTGCGGGGGAGGACCCTAAGCTCCACCTCGGTCCGGGCTACCTCCTTTTCCTCCACGTAGGCCACCACCCGGGCCAGTCCCCGGCTGCCCGCGGGCAGGGGGGGCACCCGCAGGGTGAAGCTCAGGGTCTCCTCCCGGCCCTCCAGAACCACCACCCGCTCGGAGGAGAGGGCCTGCCAGCCCTCGGGGGCCTCGAGGCGGAAGCGCACCGTGCCCTGCCCCTCCACCTTCAAGCCCAGGGTGAGGTAGTCCCCGGGGGTGCCCGCCAGGCCCGGGGTAGGGAGAAAGCGCACCTGGGCGAAAGCTGCGCCCAGGAGGAGAAAGAGGGGCAGGAAGAGGCGCATCCTAGGGTTGCCTCAGGGCGGTGACCAGGGCCTGGACCACGTAGCTCCCGGCCCGCTCCGAGCCCAGGAGCTCCAGGGCGAACTCCAGGCGGATCTCCAGCCAGTCCCCGGTGGGACCCCCTTGCGTGTAGATGATCTGCGGGGTGCCGTCGGCCCTGAGCCAAAGCCCCCCGTTGACCCGGTAGAGCACCTGTCGGGCGGGTAGGAGGAGTTGGCCGTTCTGGTCCTTGAGGTCGGGGATCTGCAGGACCAGGCTCCATACCCCGGGGGCGTTGGAAAAGACCTGGACCGGCAGAACCCCCCCTTCCAGGTTGCTGGCGGGGTAGATGGCGGGGAAGCTCTTGGGGGGGTAGTCCTCCAGCTCAAAGGCGATCTGGGTGGTGGGGGTGCGCAGGGCTATGGTTTCGGGGATCAGGGTCTGCACGATCCAGGTGGCCTGGGCCAGGGCGGGAGCCAGCCAGAGGAGCAGGCCGACCATCAACGCTTTCATGGGCTGCCTCCTTTTTCTCCCTCCGGAGGGGGAGGCGGGGCTGGGGGGGCCGCCAGGGGGGTGCGCAGGGTAAAGGGCAGGTCGGCGGCCACATCCTTGCTGGGATCGCCGTAGTTGAGGATGGCCAAGGCGGTGTAGTTCCCCACAGGAAGGGGCCCCACCAGGGCGATGGGCAGGATGCGCACCTGTCCGGGAAGCACCACCTCCTCCTCTATGAGGACCTCGGCCACCTTGCGGCCGGAGGTGTCCCGCACCTCAAAGCGTCCGGAAAGTTTCTGGGCGGTGTTCCCCGTGTTTTGGTACTGCAGGGCGAACCGGAAGGGGTCTTGGGGTTTCTGAGGGGCGCTGGGGACGATGCCGGTGATCCGCCCCGAAGAGGTGAGGGGGGGGGGATGTTGACGTAAAAGACGTGGGCCATCCGCACCCGGAAGGTGGCCAGGGGCACCCCGGGAGGGGGGTTGGGGTCCTCGGACTCCAGGAAGAGCACGCCCCAGTGGGTGCCTGGAGCGGCCTCCTTGGGCACGGTGAGGGTGTAGGTGAGGGGGCGGGAGGCCTTGGCCTCCAGCAAGAACTCCGCTGGGGCGAAGGTGGCCCAGGGGCTGGCGCTCTCCTTCAGGGTGCCCACGGGCAGGAACTGAATCTTCCCCATGGGGTCGTAGGTCCAGTCCCCAAGGCTTGCCCGGACCCGCACCGGGCGGGTGCCCACGTTATGGATCCGCAGGGTTTGGGTGAGGGTTTCCCCCGGCTTGGCCTCCTTGAGGAGGACCGGGGGCTCCACGCCCAGGGTGCTTTGGGCTAGGGCGCTTAGGGCCAGGGTGAGGAGGAGGGGAAAGGCTCGCTTCATGGCGCTCCAGGAAAGGGGCCTGGCCCGGGAGGACCAGGCCCCGGGCCTCACCTACCAGGAGGTGGTGGTGAGGGTGTAGGTCAGGTTCGCGGTGCTCTTGCCCCAGAGGTCGGCGTTGACCTTGATGGCCACCACCACCAGGTCGTCCAGCCAGCTCTTGTAGCCGCACCGCTCGGGGTTAAGGCCAGAACGGTAGCCCGTGGGCCCGGCCTGCAGGGTCTTGGGCACCAGGTGCCGGGTGGCCCCGTTGGGCAGCTCGTAGACGCCCGTGGCCGCGCCGAAGGTGTCGCAGGGGTTGTCCTGGATGTAGAGGTGCTGGATCCCCTGGGCCCCATGGGGGTCGTTGCGGGTCACGGTCAGGTCCCAGCGCTTGCCGTTGGAGAACTTCTGCAGGATGAAGGAGCGCCAGCAGACGAAGTAGTTCTTGCTCCCGGGCACCAGTTCCCCCTGCTTGTCCAGCTTGATGGGGGGGTAGGCGGTTACCGTCCCACCGCCGTGGATGACGATGTTGGGCCAAGTGGCCACGCCGTAGCTGGTCCCCAGGGGCAAGACCTGCACCTGGTTGTAGAAGTTGTCCCCCAGCTGGGTCGTGACGTCTTGGTCCGTGAGGCCGTAGACGCAGACCATCTGCCCCCCGAAGTCCGGGGTGGCGTTAGGCCAGTTGGCCCCGTCCAGGCTCGTGAGGTCAAAGGTGAGGGTGGTCACGTCCAGGTGCAGGGCCGTGGCCTTGGGGAGGATGAGCTCAATGGTCTGGTACACCGAGGCCGAGTTCTCCCCCTTGGCGTAGGCGTCGGGGCCGTTGCCCTGGGTGGGGGCGAGGACGGGCGCCTGGGCCAGGGCCAGGGAAGCCATAGCCAGTACCGCTGCCAAAATGCCTTTGCGCATAATGCCCTCCTAAATCTGTCCTTGAGAGGTGGTGGCCCCTCAGGACGCCCTCACCCTACCTTCAGGGGCGTTACCGTAGCGTTACCGGTCATGGGAGTTTCCCCAAGGGGGAAAGGCCAGGGTGTGGTATTCTAGGGCCAAGGTAGGTAACGGCTTGAAACGCCCGGTTAACGATCCCGTTTATGCTTTGCCCTTTCACGGCCGGCCGCGTCTGCTGCGGGAGGGGAAGGAGGTGCGCCTGGCCCAAAAGGGTTTGGCCCTCCTCTACTTTTTGGCCCTCGAGGGCCCCACCACCCGGGCCCGGCTCGCCGACCTCCTCTACGGGCACAGGGCCGGCCTGCAGAACCTCAGGGTGGAGCTCCACCGGCTGGCCCAGGCCCTGGGGAGGGAGGTCTTTCCCAGGGGCCAGGACCCCCTGGTCCTGCCCTCCTGGATTCGCCTGGAAGCCCAGGGGGAAGGGGTGGTCCTGGAGGGCCTCGAGGCGGTGGCGGGGCTTGCGGACTGGGTCTTTGCGATGCGGGACCGCTACCTGGCCTCCCCGGGGAGCGGCGCCCGGAAGGAGCTTTTGCAGGAGCTTTCCTCCTTGGGTCCCCCTTTTCTTCTGGTGCTTCGGGGGCGGCTGGGGGCGGGACACCGGGCCTTCGCCCAGGCCTTGGCGGTGGCCTTGGGCCTGCCCTTCCATGAAACCCTGCGGCCCACGGGCCTGGTCTACCTGGAACCCCCGTATCCCCCGCTGGCCGTCAAAGAAGTCCTCCGTTCCCAGGCGGTTTTGGTGGTGCGGCTGGACCCTGGGGAGGAGCCCCGGTTTTTCCTGGAGCTGAGGGCCCAGTACCCTCCAGACCGCACCTGGGTTTTGGACCTTCCCTCCTTGACCTGGCCTGAGGCCAGGGAAGCCCTGTTGAAGGGAGTGCCCTTCGCTGAGGCGGCCCAGGCCTACTTCCTGGCCGGGGGGCAGCCGGAGTGGATCCCTGAGTGGCGGGCCTGCCCAGAGAGCCCCAAGCGCCCCCTGGCCCAGCTCCGCCTCCAGGCCCGTTTCCTGAGCGAGCCCGCCCGCCTGGCTCTGGAGCGGCTTTCCGCCGTTCCTGGGGTGATCCCCCAGGAGGTGCTGGATGCCCTCGAGGCCCTGCCCCACTTGGAACTGGACTTACGCGGCCTCCACCTGCACCGGTAACAGAGGGCTCAAATCCAGGCTCAGCTTACCTGCGATGAGTCTCCGTCGGCATTGGTAGAAACTCAACCCCAGCCCCTCCCGCTGCCGCTCGAT
>Ga0308416_1000641_pt1 | contig 12167 bp, 16 predicted proteins | sample HotsprSampleOS60_FD_203468 | JGI IMG/M metagenome (GOLD analysis project Ga0308416, IMG submission 203468) | Hot spring phototrophic mat microbial communities from Octopus Spring, Yellowstone National Park, Wyoming, United States - 20090730_OS60 ... | reverse complement strand
TCGGCTGCGCAGGTCGAGGGTTTGGCTGCCCTGCGCGGCAGCGGCGACCAAGTGTCTGAGCATCTCTTCTTTATCCTCCTATCTAGAGTTGACATCTAGAGTTCATTCTCATGCCTTCTCATCCGTCGGCGCTAGGAACTTTTTCCTAGAACCCAAACCCGCCGATCAGGAGCGCGATGGACGGGCCGGCGACGGCGATCACGATGCCGAAGAGCGCAACCAAGGTGGGGACGATCATCAGCGTTTGATTTTGCTCGCCGCGCTCCTCGATCATGGTCTCGACCAGCACGCGGGCGCGTTCGCCGACGATCCGCAGGGCGTTGAGCACGTCCGTGCCTTCGCGCTCGGCCATCGCCAGGCGCTCGGCGGCCCGGGCGACCAGCTCGACATCGCTGTTGCGGCGGGCCATGCGCTCGAGCGCCTCGACCAGTCGTCCGGCGCGCAGGTAGTCGGCGACCACCTGGCGGAACTCGCGGGCGAGGTAGCCGCCTTCCGGGGCCGAGAAGGTGACGACCAGCCCTTGGCCGAGCGAGCGCTCTGCGACGGTAGCCACGCCCAGCCGGTCGAGGGTGTAGGGCAACTCGAACAGCATCTCCTCGCGCCGGCGCTTGAGCTTGTCGGTGATCTGGATGCGCGGCACCTGGTAGCCGACGAAGCCGAGCGCGAGGGGGAAGAGGAAGATGAAGATCGGGAAGCCGGCGCTGACCAGGGCGCTGGCGAGCAGCGCGCCGCCGACGAAGCCGAGCGTCGCCCACAGCACGCGCTGGGCGTAGTAGTCGGTCGCTGACTTGTAGGGGGCGGGGTAGTCGAGCAGGTCGAGGGCGCGTTCCAGCCAGGCGGTCTCGGATTCCGCAGCGCGGCGTTGCAGGGATTCAGCCAGCGGCAGGATCAGGGCGCGCTCAAGCGCGTTGGGCTGGCGGCTTGTCTTGTTGCCCTTGATGCGCTCGGCTTCCTGGGCCAGCGAGATGCGCCCGATGACGGGCGTTTTGAGGGCGGCGGGGGCGTCGAACAGGCCGACGCCCATGGCGAAGAGCGCGGCCCCGGCCAGCGCCAGCAGCGCCCAGGGCAGGCCGTCGCCCAGCGCGAGGTTCTGGATGAGATTTGCTATGTCCATCGCGCCCTCGCCTCCTTCAGCGGCTGGTCGGCGCCAAGCAGCACCTCGCTGTCTTCCAGGCGCGCCATTGGCTCTTCGCCCAGGTGCAGCCCGCGCCCGGCGATCCGCCCGGTCAGCCACCAGGTCAGCGCGCCGCTGAGGACGACGAAGACCTGGGCGACTTGTCCGACGGCGGAGCGGAAGAAGTCCTGGTAGGTCTGCCCGCCGAAGATCGAGAAGAAGATCAAAAAGGCGGTCGGGGCGATGCCGTACATCAGGCCGATCAGGCGTCCGCTGGCTTGTCTAGCGTAGATGCGGCGGTGGAGGGCGTTTTGCGTGCGCTGGGCGGAGGCGATGCGCTGCAGCACCTCGCGCACGTCGCCGCCTTTGGTCTCGGCGTTGGCCAGGGCGTCCATGAACTGGCGGTAGAAGACCTCGCTGCGCAGCCTGCCGGCTTTGGCCAGGGCTGCTGCCAGCGGCTGGGTGCCGGCCTCGACCAGCACGGCGCTGAAGATCGGGCGCAGGGGGAGCGGGCCGTGGGCGGCCAGCTCCTCGACGGCGCGCCGGACGCTGCGGTAGACGGCGATGTGGTCAGCGCAGTCGTCGATGGCGTCGGGCAGGGCCTCGCGGAACTCGCGCAGGCGGGCGTCGCGCCTGCGCATCAGCACCAGCCAGTAGCCGAGCGGCCCGGCGGCCAGGGCCAGCGCAGCGGCGGTGAAGTAGCCGAGGAAGGCCAGCGGCGCGCCGAGCGCGGCGCCGAGCAGGAGCCCGGTCAGGACCAGCTCGCGCAACCCGATCTGCACGCCGCTCTGGTCGATGCGCGCCTGCAGGCGCTCGGCCAGGGTGGGCTGGCGGATGCCGCGGATGCGCGCGGCCTCCTCGGCCAGGCTAATCCGTCGCACGCTGGTCAGCCCCAGCCAGGCGAGCAGCGCGCCCGCCGCGGCCACGAAGGCCAGCACGATGGTGGTCTGGTCGAGGCGCGCAGCGAAGTTGGCCAGCGGGTTGAGCAAGCGCTCGATCAATGCCTCGCTCATGATTCTCTCCATTTGCCGAGCTTGCCGGCGAGCGCAGCTTCGATGTCGCGCTCGCTGAAGCCGGCGTTGATGATCTTTTGCCGCACTGCGTCGTGCAGGCGGTAGTTGGTCCAGGTCAGCGCGCCGTTGCGCAGGGTGAAGATCGGGTTGAGCACCGGGCGGCCCTCGCGGACATGTCCGGGGGACTCGACGATCTCGACCACGCCGCGTTTGAAGCTGCCGTCCGGCTGGCGGCGGCGGGCGAGGAAGACCACGAGCTGGAAGGCGGCGGCGACGAACTCCAGGATGGTGCGCTCCGGCATCTGGGCGGTCTCCTCGGCCTCGCGGCATAGCTGTAGGAAGCGCATGACTGCGCCCTCGGCGTCCTCGGCGTGGACGGTGACCAGCGTCCCGTCGTGGCCGGTGTTGGCGGCCTTGACCGCGTCCCAGGCTTCGCCGCCGCGCACCTCGCCGAGCACGATGCGGTCGGGGCGCATCCTCAGGGCGTTGGCCACCAGATGGCGCTGGGTGACCTGGCCCTGGACGGTGACCATGTACACGGCGTCCTTGACGGCCAGGTGCAGCTCGCGGGTGTCCTCGATCACCACGACGCGCTCGTCCGGGTCGGCGGTGCGGGCGATGGCGTTGAGCGTGCTGGTCTTGCCGCTTCCGGTGCCGCCGGCGACGATCATGGCCAGGCGGGCGCGGGTGGCCAGCCACAAGAAGTCGGCGGCGGCTTCGCTGAGCGACCCCATGCGCACCAGGTCGGCGAAGCTGCGCGCCACCAGGCGGTGGCGGCGGATGGTGACGGCCAGCATCGGGTCGCAGACCGGGTCGAGGATGGCGTTGATGCGCGCGCCGTTCTTCAGGCGGGCGTTGAGGATCGGGCTGGAGGGGTTGAGGGCGCGGCCTTGGGCGCTAGCGTGGCGGTTGATGATGGCCAGCAGCTCGGCGGGGTCAACTGCGACTTCCTCTTTGCGCTTACCCGATTGACGGTAGGTCCACACCTCGCAGCGCGGCTTGCCGTCGGGGTCGAGGTGGGTGTTGACGATGATGTCCTCGACGTCGTTCTCGCCGAACAGGTCCTCCAGCGGCCCCATGCCGAACTGGTAGTCGATCAGGTATTTGACGATCGCGGCGGCTTGGTCGTCCTCGATGACTGGGCCGCGTCCGCTTAGTCCTTCTTCTTGCAGCTCGCGGACGACCTCGCGCGCGATTTGCTCGGCGCGTTCGCGGACGGCTGGGCCGCCCTCGTTGAGTTCGCTCAGGCTGATGCCGGAGCGTTCGGGGGCGATCCTCTGGGCGTAGCGCTCGCGGGCGCGGGCGCGGATGTCGATGCCGGCGACCTCGGCGCGGGCGCGTTCCTCCAGCGCCTGGCGCAGGCTGGTGTTGGTGTCGACCACGCGGATGGTCGGCGGTGGTGGCGGCGGCTCCGCCGGCGGCGGCGGCGCGGCGGTAGCGCCGTTGGCGGGGGGAGATTTGGCGAACAGTGGCATGGCTATCGCTTCAAGAACGGGATCAGCTTGCGCTCCTTGTGCACGGCGCCGCCGCGCTTGGCCCAGATCGCGCTGATCGGGCGGTATAAGCCGGCGACGGCGTTGATGATGGCGTCCGAGATCGGGTTGGGCTTCTCCAGCACCAGCGGCCTGGCGTAGTTGAGCGACCTATGCACGCTCATGCTGCTGTCGTAGGGGATGCGCGCGAACTCCGGCAGCTTCAGGCGCTCGACCAGCTCGCGGGCGCTCAATCCGAGCGACTCATCCCACATGTTGATGAGCAGCCGGAAGCGCTCCGGCTCAATGGCGATCTGCTTGCGCAGCCCCTCCAGGGCAAGCTCGACGGTGATGGCCGTGGACTTCTCGGCGGTGGCGATCACCAGGATCAGGCTGCATCTCCTGAGCGGGACGAGGTGCATGGGGACGAAGTAGGACTGGCCGAGGTCCCAGATCACGAAGTCCCAGCCCATAGCCTCGACGGTATCCATCAGGGCGTTGGCGAACGCCTCGCCCTGGGGGCCGTTGAGCACCTCCGCGCCGCCGAGCGTCATATCGTAGACGCCGGGCAGGATGTAGAGGTTGGTGGCCTGGTAGCGCTGCAGGTGTTGCTGGATCATGGCGGGGGTGAGGGTGTTGCGGTTGGCCTTGTAGACGGTGGCCAGGCTGTAGACGTTGCGCTCGGCGGTGATCGGCAGGTGCAGGTGGTGCTTGCCGCAGTTCATATCGGCGTCAATCAGGAGCGTCCTGCGGTCGGCCAAGACGCCGAGCGCGACGGCGATCTCGCGTGAGAGGAAGGTCTTCCCCACCCCGCCCTTGGTTGACCAGATCGCGATCTGGTGCTTTTGCCAAGCCCCGGAGTCGATGATGCGCAGGGCGGATTCGCTGAAGCGCTGCACGTAGTCCGGGCGCAGGCGCTCCTGGTAGGCGATCTGGATGGCCACGGGCAGGTCGTTGCGCAGCTCCTCGATCTGCTGTGGGCCGATGGGGCCGGCGACGTGGCCGAGCGCGCCCATCTGCTCGAAGATCTGCGTCCACTTCGGGTCGTAGACCACGCCGATGGTGACGACGGGGTATTCGGGGTTGTGGCGCAGGCGCTGGATCAGGTCGGCGAGCGCCTTTTCGCCCTCGGTGCTTTTGGCGATCTGGTGGTCGATCAGGACGACGTTGGCCTGGTAGGTCCTGACCTGGTCCTCGAGCTGGGCCAGGTGGGTGGCGCGTCCGACAAGGACGATGCCGCGGCCCTCGCCGGAGGAGAAGGCGTTGTACAACGCGGCTTCGTCGCCCCAGGCGGTGAGTGCGGCGACCAGGCGGATTTCCTTGTCGCTCATGGCTGTGGCGTGGCTGCGGCTGCTTCGTCCGGCGGCGGGCTAGGCTGGGCGGCGTGCAGGGTAGCGACGTAGGCTGGGTAGAGCGTGTTGCTGAGCGTCTCGCCGCGGGCGATGGACTGGTCGACCTTCCATCTATATAGCTCGGCGTAGCTCATCCAGTCCACGCCGGCGCGCGGGAAGGGGGCGACGGTGGGGTCCAGCAGCGGTGAGGCGATGGCGTAGCGCAGGGCGCCGGCGGCAGCGGCCCAGCTCAGCACGGTCTGGTAGGTGCGCGGGACGCGCACCACCAGTGCCTGGATGTCGCCCTCGACGAAGGCAGGCTGTCCGGCGGCCTGGCCGAACTGAGGGTTTTGCCGCCGCTCGCGCACCACGTCGATCACCTCGACGGATTCGAGGATCAGGTCGGCCATTGGCATCAGGATGGCTGGGGTCGGGGTTGGGGTGAGGGTGGCGTCGATTTCGGCGAACGGGTCTGGGGTGGGCGTTGGGGCGATCAGCCCTGGGCTTGCGTTGCCGGCGAAGGGCGCCGCGAGCGGCGTGGGCGTGGGCGGTTCGGGCGTGGGATCCGGGAAGCGCGCGAAGTCGCCGCTGCCGAGGGCGATGATCAGGTTGATCCGGTCGCCGCGCGCGATGCGCTCTGGCACCAGGCGCGGGTCAACCGGCAGCGTCATGATCACGCTTTCCGGGTCGTTCAGGATGGTGGCGTAGCGCCCGCCGCCTGGCTGGCCGCTGACCAGCTTGCTCTTGAGCAGCGGTTCGCCGCGCCGCATCGGGTCGGCGGCGGCGCTGCCGAGGTATTCCGGCAGCTCGGACTCCTGCACCCATAGGCGGACGAGGGAGACGTCAACGACCTGCTCAACGATGCGCAGGTCTGCTGCCTGCACGATTTCGCCCGCGTTGAGGTCGCGGGCGACAACCGCCACGCGCGAGGGCGCGGGGCGCGCGCCGGCGCCCAGGAAGAGGACGCCGAGGAATGCTCCCGCTACGATGATCAGCCCGATCAGCGTGAGCGAGAAGCGCACTGCTGGTGCGAGTTTCATGGGGCATAGCGTAGCTCGGCGCGGGGGCGGTGACGTAGGAATGTGTTCCTATTCTCTTGCACGCATTTGTGGTAAGATCGTGGCAGGAGGTGAGGCATGAATAACCGACTCGGTCTTTCCCTCCCCGCCTTGTACATCGGCGGGGGCTTGTCGGCCGGGCTGGTCGGCTACGCCGGCTACTCGGTCGCCGACTTGTTCGTTCGCCTCGGCAGCAGCCTGCCGGAGGCGTTCCTGGCCGCCGTCTCCAGCGTCGGGGTGGCGGTGGCGCTGACCGCGATTGCCGTGCTCGACAACCGCCCGACCGTGCGCGGGATGTGCGGGCTATTGCTGGTGATCTGGCAGCTGCTCACGCTCGCGCTGGTGTCATTCGCGGGCGTGCAGCGGGCGAGCGCGCTGCGGGTGGAGGCGTTTGCCGAGGTCGGGCGGGTGGTGGCGGTGCTGCTGCCTGCGCTGGCGCTGGTGCCGCTGGTGGTGGTGCCGCTGGCGGCGCGCGAGAGGCCCGACCGCTATCCGAGCGCGGCTGCGGCGGCGGGGCAGTACCTATCGTTCGTCGTCAAGGCGCTGGCGATCTGCGCTTCGGCGCTGGCGGCGGGCTACTTCGGCCTGCGCAAGGGGATGCCGGCGGAGGTGGCGGCGCTGTGCGCTGTGCTGCTGGAGGGTAGCGTGCTGTGGAGCTACCTGCGGCTGACCGAGGCCAAGCAGCGGCGCGACCTCTTTGACGCGGTGATGTGGACGCTGATGCTGATGCTCTTCGGCAGCTTCATCAGCGCGGTGTCGGTCGAGACGATCTCGACGCTGGCGCGCGTGGATGTGCCGCTGCTGGCGCCGCTGCGCGAGGTGGGTGATGTGCTATTCGTCAGCGCCACGGGGCTGACGGTGGCGCTGATGGTGGTGACGCACGCGCTGACCGCGCTGATCGACGTGCGCGCCGGTCGGCCTGGGGTGATCGAGGGACTGGCGCGCAGCGTGGCCAAGGCGCGCGCGGACGCCCAGATGCTGGGCGATGCGCTGCGCGGCAAGCCGCTGCCGACGGCGCGCCAGGGGCGTGACCCGCTTGAGGACGCGCTGTTTGAGGACGCGCCTCCCCCGCCGGGGCGCGGCAAGTGAAAGCGAAGGGGGGCATCCACTACGGATGCCCCCCTTTTTTGTGCCATTCAGGCGGCGAGCTGCATTGCGCGCGCGATGGCCCGCGCGAACAGCGCCTCGCGCCCGCCACTCTCGGCAGCGGCGCGCAGGGCGCGCGCGAGCGCTTCGGGCAGCCTGACTGGGACCTCGACCAGTTGGCCTTGCCAGCGGTCGTTGCCGAGGTAGGCGGCGATGGCGGCGCGCGCGACTGCGCTGATCGTGGCGCGGTGGGTGCGGCTGGCGATGGCTTGTGCAGCCTGCGGGGTGAGGCGGACGGAGAGCGTAGCGCCTGGCGGTGGCGGGGGGGCAGGGATGGCTGGTTTGTCGGCGAAGTAGTGCTCCAGGGCGGCGAGGATGACCCCGGACACGCTGGTTTCCTCGGCCTGGGCGCGCTGGCGAAGGGCAGCGCGCATGTCCTCGGGGAGGTGCAGGACTATTTTGCCGCGCATTGCAAGGCGAAGCGGATGATCGCGGCCTCGCTGGTGCGATACCTGGCTGCCTGACGGCGCACCCCGGCGCGCATATCATTGGTCAGGCGCACGAAGTAATCGCGCGTGTTCGGCCCGACCGCGGCGCTTGGGGCGCGCTTGGGCGGCGGGGGCGCGGCGTGGTAAGCGCGCAGGGCGCAGCGGATGAGGCGCTCGAGGTTGCCGCGGGCGCGCAGGGCAGCGCGCTGGTCTGGGGTGAGGCGGATGGCGAGCGCGGCGCTGTCGTCCTCCTCGTCCTTGTCCTCTTGTGGACTGGTCTCTGACAGATAGGCGTCCACTGCCTCGCGGACGATTTCTGAGATCGTCCGCCCTTCCTGCTCGGCGCGTTGGCGCACCCAGGCGGCGATCTCAGCGGGCACGCGGACGCGCACGGTTTCGCCGTAGCGCATAGCGCTGCTATGGTACTACGTCTGTTGGCCTGTGGCGAATTCGCCACAGGTGTGGTATAATGAGGGCAAGGAGGTATAGCCATGATTACCCAAACCCCACCCCGCCCCACGCCCGCCGCCACCCCGTCGCGCTCAGCGGATTCCGCCCGTCCTACACCCGCGGCCAACCCGCCGCGCCCGGCGGATTCTGCTCGCCCTGCGCCGGCGGCCACCCCGTCGCGCCCGGCAGACTCTGCCCACCCCACGCCCGTAGCCAACCCGTCGCGCGCAGCGGATTCCGCTCGCCCTGCGCCGGCGGCCAACCTGTTGCGCCCGGCGGATTCTGCCCGCCCTGCGCCTGCGGCCACCCCGTCGCGCGCGGCGGATTCCGCTCACCCTGCGCCCAATTCAAATTCCCCTACCCCACCCCAGGCGGATGGGGACTTCGATAGGCTGCTCACTGCGCTGCGCGTGATCTGGCGCGAGCTGCGCGAGATCAAGCAGCTCCTGGCTGAGCGCGAGCCGCCTTCTCCGCCGCCCGCGCCGAACCTACGCCGCCTGCTCACGGATTACCCCAACTTCGACTGGGCGGCGATTGGAGCCGTCGTCAAGCAGCGTGACGACGACGGCCCGGCGCTGGTGGAGTGGCGCGGGAATCTATACACGCGCCGGACCAATCCGAAGTTCGGCGCGGAGATCTGGTTCTCGCGCGCCACTGGGCGCGATGAGGACGGCGTGAGCTACGAGCGGTTGATCACCTTCGTTGAGCCGCCTGCGGTCGAGCCGCTGCCGAAGCGCGTGCGCGATGCGCTATTAGGCCAGGCTGACTAGCGCGTATTTCAAGCTGGTGGTGGTCTCGTAGATCACCACCAGCTTGTCGTCTAGCCCCAGCGCGGGGATGGCGCTGACGTGCTGGGGGGACGCGCCGAGCGCCCTGAGTTGGCGCAGGAGCGGGGCGGGCAGACAGGCGCTGGCCTGTTGCGCCAGCTTCAGGGCTTTGGCCTGGTCGAGAGGATGGACGACCAGGATGGCGGGGGGTGTGATCCAGGCGAGGTCAATGCGGTCGCTGAGGTAGATCATCGAGGTAGATCATCTTCCAGCGCTTGTTCGAGCGCGCGGCGTTCCTCATCACTGAGGGCGACTGGCCCGCGCGTGTTCACCATTCGCTCAAGCACCCTGTCGATGCACCTGGCGGCTTCGCGGTCCGGGCTATTGAGCCAGGCGTAGTGCAGGTCCTGCAGGTCGTCGTTATCGACCGTGCCGCGCGCGGCGGCGGCGATCAGGCGGTCGCGGATAGCCTGGTGGCGCAGGTGGGCGAAGTCCTCCTTGACGTATATCAGGCGGGTGGATACGAAGAACACCGGGTAGATGCCCTTACGCCGCAGCCGTTTGAGGGCTGCCCACTGGCGCGGCGTCAGGGCTTTGACCGGCATCCACTCGGCGAGTCCGATTTCGGCGAGCAGCCGGCTAGTTTGGTCGAGCGGGAGCGGTTCGGCTTTGCCGTCTGGCCGCAGCCTTTGCAGGCCGACGATGACGGGGACGATTTTGACGCAAGAGACTTTCTTCATAGCAGGTTTTCGAGCGCCTCATCCAGCGTCTCGGTCGTGGCGTCGGTGGCTGGGGTGAGCGGGCCTATGCCGGTGAGCAGCGCTTGTTTGATGGCGCGGGCGATGCCGCGCCTGGGCTGGTCGCGCAGGAAGGCGATCAGCCGGTCGTCACGCCCTGGGTAGAGGGTGAGGCTGATGCGCAGCCTCACCACTGGCCGGTCTGATTTAGGTCTTGCCATGCTTCTTGCGCGCGATCTTGCGCAGGCCGCGCGCGACGGCCATGATTGGGTCGTCGGGGAAGGCGAGATAGGGGGAGAAGATCGCGCTCAGCGCGTCGCGCAGCAGCAGGGCGCCGCCGCCCACGGCGATGACGCGGCTGAAGCGTTTGGCGGCGCGCCCCCAGCAGCGCGCGATCTCGGCCTCGACCTCGCGCGCCCACACGGGCAGGACGTGGGCGATGTCGAGCGCGCGCGCGCGCAGGCGGGCGTCGAGTTCGCCGAGCGTCCAGCGGCGATCTGGGTCGGTCAGGCTGAGCAGGCGCTGGACGCCGACCGGGCTGGAGAAGCACAGGTTGCGGATGGGCGCGCGCTGGGCGACGGCGAACAGCTCCATGGTGCTGAAGCCGATGGAGATCACGCCGACCTCGCTTTTGAGCAGCTCGGCGTCGGCCACGCCGCCCTCGTCGTCGAGGGCGGCGTTGAAGAAGGCAGCGACGGCCTGGCTGGTGACGATGACGCTATCGACCTCAGCGGCGACCTCGCGCTCGCGCCCGTTTTGGGGCGCGAACGTAAATCGGTGATGCCCGCGCATCCAGCCGGCGACGGCGGCCTTGTTGGCCTCGGCGTCGTCGCCGAGCATCGGCTCGAGCGGCAGCCCGACGACGATCCTGAGGGGGGCGGGGGGATGTCCATCGAGGTAGTGCGCCAGCGCGCTGTAGTATAGCGCGCGGGTCTCGATGGTGGCCTTGCCGAAGCGGTTGGCCTCCAGGCCCTCGACCGCTCTGCCGTAGTCGTGCGCGCCTGCGCCGACGTAGAACGCGCCGAAGTCGGCCTGGAGGTAGTCCGGCGCCCGGGCTTTGCCGAGCATGCCGGTAGGGTCGAGGTTGAGGGCGCGCTTTTGGTTTTTGCGCGCGCTGCTGACCTGTGCGATCAGCTCGCCTTCGCCGGCGTCGCCGGCGAACTTGATGGCCCCGGCCCCGAAGTCGAGGCCGAGGATGTGGATTTGTTTTTCATTCATGGCTTACCTCACTAACTGCGCCGACCCGCAGCGGCCAGCGCTTGCCTACTGCTCATCATCGTGTCTCCCTTCTAGGATGGCCTCGAGCGCTTCGAGCGCCTGCAGGAACGCTTCTCCGCCTGGCTCGCTGCGCCAGGCGTGCACCACGGCGCGCGCGGCGACTTCGATGCGGCTCTTGCGCCCGCCGCGCTGGGCGTTGCGGCGGGCGGCCTCAGCCTTGGCGGGGGTGCGCGCGCGCCCGCCGCGCGAACCAAGCAGAGCGGCGGCCTGGCTTAGTTCATCTGGCATAGCGACCTTAGTGGTGGCCAATCCTCCCCCACCTCGATGCAGAGGGTCGAGGGGGTGTAGAGTGTGCGCGCGAAGCGCCCGCGCTGGAAGTGGGTCTTCAGGTACGGCTCGCCTACCAATACTGGCGGCTCGTCGCCTGGCACAACTCTGATCGGGGTACTCCACGTGACGCCCGCCGTGTGTTCCGAGCGTCCGCGCCGTATCGTGGCGTAATACCCCCAGGCGGCGGCGCGCACCATCCGGCGCACCTCCACCGACTGTTCGACTAGTTCGCGGGCAGTCAATCCTGCCCGAGGTGTAACCTGCATGAAACGCGCCCAGCGCAGGATTTCGCGAATCTGGGGGTAGCCAGCCTGGTGGCTGGCAAGAATAAGACGGGCAGCGTCGTGCAGCGAGGCGACCTCGCCGATCACGAGGGCGCACGTAGTGCGCCATCCCTTTGTGCCGATCTCTGTTTGGGCGTCAGGGTCTGGCGTCACCAAGAACACGCGACAGCCCTCGTCCATATAGCGCCATGCCTCGCAGACTGTGGAGGCATAGACGCCCTGCTTGCCGTCGAGCGAGGGTGCCGACAAGCTGTAGGTCAACCTGCCGAGGGACGGGGCATAAACCTCGTCCCATTTAGTGTTGCGTTGGGGGGAGTACAGGCCATCGCTACAAACACGCAACGCTTTGAAGGCGATATAGCTTGCCATGCTCATCGCGTTCCTCCTTTCTTGTCCCTGTCGGGGATGACGGGGGCAACGGTAGCAGGGACGGGGGCAGGGACGGATACGGGCTTTGGCAGTTTGATGGGGGTTGGGCGCGGCAGCTTGGTTACGCGCCGTATGACTTTTCCGATGTCCATGTTAACCTCCTTCGCCCTAATTCTAACCCAAGCGCTTCGGTTTGTCAACCCTACCCCTCGTCATATTCCACCTCCCAGTCGCCGGCGCTGGCGGGGATGGCGGCGTGCGTTGGCGGGGGCGGGACGGGCGGTGGGACGGGGGCGTCGAGCGGCGGCGCGCTGGATCGCTCGGCGCGCGCCTGCAGCATGCGGTGCGCTTCGCTGATGTGGGCGCGCAGCTGGTCGATCATGGCGGCCTGCTGGCGGGCGATCAGGATCAGGCCGGTCATGGCGCTGAGCGCGATCAGGAATCCGCCGG
>Ga0308416_1000630_pt1 | contig 12286 bp, 14 predicted proteins | sample HotsprSampleOS60_FD_203468 | JGI IMG/M metagenome (GOLD analysis project Ga0308416, IMG submission 203468) | Hot spring phototrophic mat microbial communities from Octopus Spring, Yellowstone National Park, Wyoming, United States - 20090730_OS60 ... | reverse complement strand
TGACGCGGTGCAAGCGCTGCTCGAAATTTCAGCAATTTCGGCTCGTTGAAGAGCACTGAAACTCACCAAACCGCACCAACAATTCCCCGTCCCGCTCACCATTTCAGCAATTTCGGCTCGTTGAAGAGCACTGAAACGCCGCCGCGCGTCTTCGACGTACGCGCGCCAGCCGAATTTCAGCAATTTCGGCTCGTTGAAGAGCACTGAAACCGAACAGTATCAAATACTGTCCGGGGCGTTGGTTACGATTTCAGCAATTTCGGCTCGTTGAAGAGCACTGAAACGTGAAGGCGTCGATGTGTGTATCGACCGCGCCGAACCATTTCAGCAATTTCGGCTCGTTGAAGAGCACTGAAACGTATCCGCTGCTGCCCCTCGTCGCCGTAGCCACCGGCATTTCAGCAATTTCGGCTCGTTGAAGAGCACTGAAACTGAAAGGAGGCGCTTCGGCGACTTGAGATACGACAGCATTTCAGCAATTTCGGCTCGTTGAAGAGCACTGAAACCGCGGCGTCGTCGAGGTCGGCGTACACCGACACTACATTTCAGCAATTTCGGCTCGTTGAAGAGCACTGAAACTGTCAAGAGCAATAAGCGCCGGTGTGTACCACGAACGAATTTCAGCAATTTCGGCTCGTTGAAGAGCACTGAAACGAACGTCGCTACGATCACACTTGGGGAATACCACCGATTTCAGCAATTTCGGCTCGTTGAAGAGCACTGAAACCGTGCAGAGTTGGAGTTGGTAGCGCGTCATCACTACGATTTCAGCAATTTCGGCTCGTTGAAGAGCACTGAAACTCAAGAACTCGATTCGACGTTCGGCTTTTGGCCGCAAATTTCAGCAATTTCGGCTCGTTGAAGAGCACTGAAACCTCGACCCGATACGCGGCGTCGTTCAGCGCGTGGTAGAATTTCAGCAATTTCGGCTCGTTGAAGAGCACTGAAACTCCCGATAAACTCGCCCTTCGCGTCGAAAAATTTCGATTTCAGCAATTTCGGCTCGTTGAAGAGCACTGAAACGTTTCGCCCCAGACGCCGAGTTGTTTTGCCACAATTGTCGATTTCAGCAATTTCGGCTCGTTGAAGAGCACTGAAACACCAGCCGCCGGGCTTGGTGAGCGACGGGTCGAGTTTATATTTCAGCAATTTCGGCTCGTTGAAGAGCACTGAAACCGCGAGGGCGAGGTTGAGGCGACGTTGGGGATCGAATTTCAGCAATTTCGGCTCGTTGAAGAGCACTGAAACGGTTCGTTGAGCAGCGCAACGAACCACAACCGCAGCATTTCAGCAATTTCGGCTCGTTGAAGAGCACTGAAACCGTTGTTGTGACGCACAACGAACAGCCCGCGCTCGATTTCAGCAATTTCGGCTCGTTGAAGAGCACTGAAACCAAGATGCTGCGCGACGCGCTGAAGCGGCTGCCGGTCAAATTTCAGCAATTTCGGCTCGTTGAAGAGCACTGAAACGCGCGCGAGGTCGCGGCGATGCTGCAACCGCACTTCATTTCAGCAATTTCGGCTCGTTGAAGAGCACTGAAACTTGATGCTAACCCCTATCCTCCGCATCAACTCGCCGAATTTCAGCAATTTCGGCTCGTTGAAGAGCACTGAAACCGCGCTTGGTGCGCTCAGCAGCAGCACTGAAAACGATTTCAGCAATTTCGGCTCGTTGAAGAGCACTGAAACGCGAAAACCCCCGATTTGGGCGATTTTTGCGGGTTCATTTCAGCAATTTCGGCTCGTTGAAGAGCACTGAAACCGTCAAGAGTTAGACGCAGAGTTTCTCGACGACGATTTCAGCAATTTCGGCTCGTTGAAGAGCACTGAAACCGCCGTCGCCAAGCCCGCGCTGCCGTCACAACACATCATTTCAGCAATTTCGGCTCGTTGAAGAGCACTGAAACACCGCTGGGTTTGGTCTCCAGCGTGAGTTGATACTGCCGTATTTCAGCAATTTCGGCTCGTTGAAGAGCACTGAAACCGCGCGCTCGACAAGCGCGTAGTACGACAGATCGGCATTTCAGCAATTTCGGCTCGTTGAAGAGCACTGAAACCAACGAGCCGTATGCGGCGGCGGCGCTGCTGCTCAAATTTCAGCAATTTCGGCTCGTTGAAGAGCACTGAAACCCAGCACCCGCGCGGCTTTCGGCGAGATGCTGCCTCTATTTCAGCAATTTCGGCTCGTTGAAGAGCACTGAAACCGTCGCCGTCGCCGAATACGCCCGTCCACGCGGACGGAAGATTTCAGCAATTTCGGCTCGTTGAAGAGCACTGAAACTCTCGCCGGTGTCGCGGTTGACCAACAGCACCACGATTTCAGCAATTTCGGCTCGTTGAAGAGCACTGAAACCACGCCAGCGCACCGAAGACGTATGCTAAAATAGATTTCAGCAATTTCGGCTCGTTGAAGAGCACTGAAACGGCTTTCGTCAGCGAGTCGCCCGCGACTGCTTGGAATTTCAGCAATTTCGGCTCGTTGAAGAGCACTGAAACTTGGCGCTGTTGGTCTGCGAACACAGCGAACGCCAGCGATTTCAGCAATTTCGGCTCGTTGAAGAGCACTGAAACAAGAGAACCGCGAGAAACTCAAACGCGAACGACGCATTTCAGCAATTTCGGCTCGTTGAAGAGCACTGAAACTCGTCAGCGAGTCGCCCGCCACGGCTTGAAACTTGAATTTCAGCAATTTCGGCTCGTTGAAGAGCACTGAAACGTCGCCAGTACGTCTGCCGCAATCGGCTGAATAAAATTTCAGCAATTTCGGCTCGTTGAAGAGCACTGAAACCCTCTCGCGCTGCCACAACATCTGCTTCTCTTTTAAATTTCAGCAATTTCGGCTCGTTGAAGAGCACTGAAACCGCTGCGCGTCGGCGGCTTTTCCGACGCCGCGAACGTATTTCAGCAATTTCGGCTCGTTGAAGAGCACTGAAACCCTTATAACTTGATTGCGATTACGCTTGTAGTATACCGCAATTTCAGCAATTTCGGCTCGTTGAAGAGCACTGAAACAGCGCCCGCAGCGTCCGCGACGCCAGACGCAACGACGATTTCAGCAATTTCGGCTCGTTGAAGAGCACTGAAACTTTGACATCCACCGGGCGCGTGGGGCACCTCACACGATTTCAGCAATTTCGGCTCGTTGAAGAGCACTGAAACGTACGGGCAGAACCAGCACGACGATTTCGGTGGCGATTTCAGCAATTTCGGCTCGTTGAAGAGCACTGAAACCCGACGTCGTCAACGGTCAACGTCGGCGGCATTACCGTATTTCAGCAATTTCGGCTCGTTGAAGAGCACTGAAACGCGGGCGGTTACGGCGACGAGGGACAACGGCGGATAATTTCAGCAATTTCGGCTCGTTGAAGAGCACTGAAACCGCGTCGTCTGCGTCGAGATCGAGCAGCGCAGCGGCGATTTCAGCAATTTCGGCTCGTTGAAGAGCACTGAAACCAGCGCAGAAGAACGATTTCTTCAACAACCTCGTCGGATTTCAGCAATTTCGGCTCGTTGAAGAGCACTGAAACGGGATGGACGAGCGGCGGCTCGCAACGCTGGTGCGCAGATTTCAGCAATTTCGGCTCGTTGAAGAGCACTGAAACATGTGGGTGTTGCGCGAGACGCAGAAGGTCGACGACGATTTCAGCAATTTCGGCTCGTTGAAGAGCACTGAAACTTCCGCTGCCAGAACGCGATCAGCGCGCGACGTTGCATTTCAGCAATTTCGGCTCGTTGAAGAGCACTGAAACACATCGGCGTCGGCGAAAATGATGAGCCGCGCCTTGATTTCAGCAATTTCGGCTCGTTGAAGAGCACTGAAACCTGAGAGCGTCGCCGCTTCTGTTTCGTACTGAGCAAATTTCAGCAATTTCGGCTCGTTGAAGAGCACTGAAACCGCGGCGTCGCTCGTGTTGTCCAACGTCCAGCCGTATTTCAGCAATTTCGGCTCGTTGAAGAGCACTGAAACGCTTCACTCAGAACAAGTTCGTAGTCTTCTTTTGCAATTTCAGCAATTTCGGCTCGTTGAAGAGCACTGAAACCGAAGAGGCGGCGCAGAACGACGAGTTGCGGCAAGATTTCAGCAATTTCGGCTCGTTGAAGAGCACTGAAACGGGGCGCGTCGAGACGGAAGTTCGAGTGGTCAGCGGCATTTCAGCAATTTCGGCTCGTTGAAGAGCACTGAAACGCGCAAATCTGCTCACTGCATCCAGCGCCTGTAGGATTTCAGCAATTTCGGCTCGTTGAAGAGCACTGAAACCGCTTGCGGCAGTGCAACAAGCGGTGCAGTTTGCGGCATTTCAGCAATTTCGGCTCGTTGAAGAGCACTGAAACCCTTCGGCGATAAGGAACCGCGACCGCGAAGGTACAATTTCAGCAATTTCGGCTCGTTGAAGAGCACTGAAACACGAACAACTCCAGAACGCAGAGGAGTTCGTCCAGAATTTCAGCAATTTCGGCTCGTTGAAGAGCACTGAAACAGTTTGGGACCGTAACTCCTTCGCGCGTCATCAACATTTCAGCAATTTCGGCTCGTTGAAGAGCACTGAAACCAGTTTCCGCCGTTTGTCAAGATGCAATTTCAGCGAAATTTCAGCAATTTCGGCTCGTTGAAGAGCACTGAAACACTGGCGCTTGAGGAACCGCACGTGTTCGCTGAAGGATTTCAGCAATTTCGGCTCGTTGAAGAGCACTGAAACGGCGGGTGTGTGGTATGATGTATACGTTATGTTCGATTTCAGCAATTTCGGCTCGTTGAAGAGCACTGAAACATCTGCTCACGCGCGCAACTGCGGTTATCGAACAGAATTTCAGCAATTTCGGCTCGTTGAAGAGCACTGAAACTCAGCGTCTGATCCCGACGACGAAAGATGCGACGCAAAATTTCAGCAATTTCGGCTCGTTGAAGAGCACTGAAACGTCGCCAGCACATCATTAGCAATCGGCTGCATAAACAATTTCAGCAATTTCGGCTCGTTGAAGAGCACTGAAACCGCGCTTCGAGTTGGCGCTCCACCCGGTACGCGGCGATTTCAGCAATTTCGGCTCGTTGAAGAGCACTGAAACCGTCGCGGTTGGTCGCCGCCGCCAGCGCGAGGAACGCGAAATTTCAGCAATTTCGGCTCGTTGAAGAGCACTGAAACTCGGTCGAACCGCCCCGCGCTCGAAGTACGCCGTCTATTTCAGCAATTTCGGCTCGTTGAAGAGCACTGAAACCGACGCCGACCTCAACGCGCATCTCGTCTGCGAACAGAATTTCAGCAATTTCGGCTCGTTGAAGAGCACTGAAACCGAGTTGATGACGCGCGAAGGAGTTGCGGTTCCAAACTATTTCAGCAATTTCGGCTCGTTGAAGAGCACTGAAACCGTCGCGCGGCGTCTTCAATACTGCCGTACACCGACATTTCAGCAATTTCGGCTCGTTGAAGAGCACTGAAACCTCGTTCCGTCCCCGCGCATCAGAAAGCCGAGGGACGATTTCAGCAATTTCGGCTCGTTGAAGAGCACTGAAACCAGACCGCAAGCGCCAGCGCAATTACGCCATCATCGATTTCAGCAATTTCGGCTCGTTGAAGAGCACTGAAACACGCGCTCGTCGATTTCGGCGACCGCCGGCGACTGCGATTTCAGCAATTTCGGCTCGTTGAAGAGCACTGAAACCTGTACCCCGCGCCGCGCCCCACACCGCCAGCGCCAGATTTCAGCAATTTCGGCTCGTTGAAGAGCACTGAAACTCATCAGACGTTGAGAACTCGTAGTCCGCGGCGGTAATTTCAGCAATTTCGGCTCGTTGAAGAGCACTGAAACATGATCAACGCCAGCGCCGATTGCACCTCTGAGGGATTTCAGCAATTTCGGCTCGTTGAAGAGCACTGAAACGCCGCGTTCGCGTGAGGAGACGGCTATGCTTGTTGCATTTCAGCAATTTCGGCTCGTTGAAGAGCACTGAAACGCCACCGCCTGGAACTTGAAGAGCGCACTTTCGAAGATTTCAGCAATTTCGGCTCGTTGAAGAGCACTGAAACCGCGCCGTTGCCCGCGGCGTACACCGAATTGGTGTTGATTTCAGCAATTTCGGCTCGTTGAAGAGCACTGAAACGGCTCGGCGGCGATCCGGACTACTACGATCCGGTTCTATTTCAGCAATTTCGGCTCGTTGAAGAGCACTGAAACTTGATGATGCGGTCGCATTCGCCCGGCTCGGTAAGGAATTTCAGCAATTTCGGCTCGTTGAAGAGCACTGAAACCGTCAAGCGCTTCGTCTCTGTCGTTGATGTACTTCCATTTCAGCAATTTCGGCTCGTTGAAGAGCACTGAAACTTCGGTGACGGTGGGTAAGTGCTCGCTGTACGCAAATTTCAGCAATTTCGGCTCGTTGAAGAGCACTGAAACCGTCAAGCGCTTCGTCTCTGTCGTTGATGTACTTCATTTCAGCAACTTCGGCTCGTTGAAGAGCACTGAAACTTGACAGCGTCCCGTCATCTATATTGAGGAATTTTCGGATTTCAGCAATTTCGGCTCGTTGAAGAGCACTGAAACTTTTACGCCTTCCCAAACCAGATGAAGCATTTTTGATTTCAGCAATTTCGGCTCGTTGAAGAGCACTGAAACGGCGGGTGGTTGACACGCGACGGGCGACTGATGTACGATTTCAGCAATTTCGGCTCGTTGAAGAGCACTGAAACATAACCACAATGTTGGGGTACTGGTCGTCGGGGTCAAATTTCAGCAATTTCGGCTCGTTGAAGAGCACTGAAACCAAAAAGAACTTTTCTGGCGTCGTACTGGTTGGATATTTCAGCAATTTCGGCTCGTTGAAGAGCACTGAAACGAAAGAGCGGACGAAAACGGCGTATCGGGCGTACTATTTCAGCAATTTCGGCTCGTTGAAGAGCACTGAAACGCGGAAGATGCGCGCACCAACGCACAAAGCGTTCCGCATTTCAGCAATTTCGGCTCGTTGAAGAGCACTGAAACGGCGGGGTTGAGCAGCGCTGCGCAGTTTCTCGCAACATTTCAGCAATTTCGGCTCGTTGAAGAGCACTGAAACCCAGGCTGCTGAATCGGAATATCACGGCGCGGCTAGATTTCAGCAATTTCGGCTCGTTGAAGAGCACTGAAACTTGGGCGCGAGTATCAACTCACGTTGGAGACCAAAATTTCAGCAATTTCGGCTCGTTGAAGAGCACTGAAACACGCGGGCGTGCGAACGAGAAACTGCTCGTTGTTGTGATTTCAGCAATTTCGGCTCGTTGAAGAGCACTGAAACAGTCGAACGAGATCGTTGCGGTAGTAAAACGCCGCGATTTCAGCAATTTCGGCTCGTTGAAGAGCACTGAAACCGCCGGACGCGGGTCGGCGGGGTTGAACACAGAGGATTTCAGCAATTTCGGCTCGTTGAAGAGCACTGAAACGTATTGATGTGTAGGCGCTGAAGGTCGATGTTGCAGCGATTTCAGCAATTTCGGCTCGTTGAAGAGCACTGAAACGGCGCGGCGTTGAAAGCGGTCGAGACGGGGGACGTTGATTTCAGCAATTTCGGCTCGTTGAAGAGCACTGAAACGCCGCGCATACCCGGCACTGTACCTTCAAAGCCGTACATTTCAGCAATTTCGGCTCGTTGAAGAGCACTGAAACCGACCTGTGCTGCGTCGGGGTGAACGAACGCGATTACATTTCAGCAATTTCGGCTCGTTGAAGAGCACTGAAACTTGTGCTTGTTTATCGATTACGTCTCTACTATACCGCATTTCAGCAATTTCGGCTCGTTGAAGAGCACTGAAACGACGGAAGACGAAATCATTATCAACATTGTGGATCGAAATTTCAGCAATTTCGGCTCGTTGAAGAGCACTGAAACGGATTCGGTACGCTCAATGGCGCTACCGCGATACAGAATTTCAGCAATTTCGGCTCGTTGAAGAGCACTGAAACCCGACCGCTTCCTACGTCAACGAGCGCGTCGGCGAATTTCAGCAATTTCGGCTCGTTGAAGAGCACTGAAACGGTCGCGCAGCAGATACGCTGCACCGTACAAACACAATTTCAGCAATTTCGGCTCGTTGAAGAGCACTGAAACCGTCCCTCGTCGTTCAGCGTTGCGAGCATCCGCTTGACATTTCAGCAATTTCGGCTCGTTGAAGAGCACTGAAACATGGCAACCTATCGAGTTTGGACCGGAACTAGGAACTATTTCAGCAATTTCGGCTCGTTGAAGAGCACTGAAACGTCGGCGCTGCCGGAAGACGTTGCGGCCGAGGTGCTGGAATTTCAGCAATTTCGGCTCGTTGAAGAGCACTGAAACAAATTCGATATGTCTGCATTTTAGGTTCCTCCTTGGATTTCAGCAATTTCGGCTCGTTGAAGAGCACTGAAACGAGTTCAATGCTGACAATTTTCGGATCGTTGAGGAGATTTCAGCAATTTCGGCTCGTTGAAGAGCACTGAAACACGAGCCGCGATCCGGGCGAACGTACTGGGAAGCGCGATTTCAGCAATTTCGGCTCGTTGAAGAGCACTGAAACGTCGGCGTTGCCGGAAGACGTTGCGGCTGAGGTGCTATTTCAGCAATTTCGGCTCGTTGAAGAGCACTGAAACACCAGCCCGCTGTCGGATCATCAGCAGTGTCACAACATTTCAGCAATTTCGGCTCGTTGAAGAGCACTGAAACCGAAACGTTGAGCAACTGCACATCGCCGCGTGCGAATTTCAGCAATTTCGGCTCGTTGAAGAGCACTGAAACCTGCCACGCGCGCGCTTGCCGGCTCGTTGTCGTTGAATTTCAGCAATTTCGGCTCGTTGAAGAGCACTGAAACGTTCCGCTGCCAGAACGCCAGCAGCGCCCGACGCTGCGATTTCAGCAATTTCGGCTCGTTGAAGAGCACTGAAACGTTCGACGATTGGCGTCACAGCCGAACTGGTCGGACGATTTCAGCAATTTCGGCTCGTTGAAGAGCACTGAAACACGTTGGCGAGGCGACGCTGACGTTCATTCAGTCTGATTTCAGCAATTTCGGCTCGTTGAAGAGCACTGAAACTCAAGAACTCGATTCGACGTTCGGCTTTTGGCCGCATTTCAGCAATTTCGGCTCGTTGAAGAGCACTGAAACATACGACCGTCAGCGTCAAGTTGACCGACGGTCGCTTCAAAATTTCAGCAATTTCGGCTCGTTGAAGAGCACTGAAACCTTGTCGAGCACCTCGGTTGCAACGTCTTCCGGCAGATTTCAGCAATTTCGGCTCGTTGAAGAGCACTGAAACCGTCCAGCGAGGGGAAGACGTACACCTCCCCATAAATTTCAGCAATTTCGGCTCGTTGAAGAGCACTGAAACATCCGGACTGGTACGATGTGAAGGCGGCGGGATATTATTTCAGCAATTTCGGCTCGTTGAAGAGCACTGAAACCGATTTCGGCGAATTTCCCGCGAATTCCCCACTTGACAATTTCAGCAATTTCGGCTCGTTGAAGAGCACTGAAACCTATTGACAAACAGCGCGGTGTGTGGTAGAGTATGATTTCAGCAATTTCGGCTCGTTGAAGAGCACTGAAACGTTCAATCCGGCGTCGAAGCGCAACTGCGCCTTGCATTTCAGCAATTTCGGCTCGTTGAAGAGCACTGAAACCCAGCAATTGGGGCGTATTCGCAACCCGCTCGACCGAATTTCAGCAATTTCGGCTCGTTGAAGAGCACTGAAACTGAGGACGCGGCGCAGAACGACGAATTGCGGCAAGCGATTTCAGCAATTTCGGCTCGTTGAAGAGCACTGAAACGGGTTGGCAGCAGATCGTTGAGAACCCGAACCTGAATTTCAGCAATTTCGGCTCGTTGAAGAGCACTGAAACCAGATAGAGTGCGGGTGTCGTTCAAGCCGTAGTTTCATATTTCAGCAATTTCGGCTCGTTGAAGAGCACTGAAACCAAGTATATGTGGCAGTACCCGCCCGTCTCGTTGGATTTCAGCAATTTCGGCTCGTTGAAGAGCACTGAAACGCGACGGAGTGGGATCGCGTCTACCTCGATCTTTACTATTTCAGCAATTTCGGCTCGTTGAAGAGCACTGAAACGTCAAGCGGATGCTGGCAAAGTTGGACGACGCGGCGATTTCAGCAATTTCGGCTCGTTGAAGAGCACTGAAACGTCACCATCATCCGCAACAGCGACCGCTACTACGATCATTTCAGCAATTTCGGCTCGTTGAAGAGCACTGAAACGGACGGGAATTATGAGCGTCATCGTCGCCGCCGCGATTTCAGCAATTTCGGCTCGTTGAAGAGCACTGAAACGCTCGGAACAACGCCAGTAACGCGGGGTCTTCCGACAAATTTCAGCAATTTCGGCTCGTTGAAGAGCACTGAAACGCGGACGGGGAACTTGCGGCAGAAGTTGCGGATTAAGAAATTTCAGCAATTTCGGCTCGTTGAAGAGCACTGAAACACCGTAATCTGTAACGTTTCAACGGCGGCGTTGAAATTTCAGCAATTTCGGCTCGTTGAAGAGCACTGAAACCGCAAACTGCAAGCGCAAGGGTATAGTAGCGCTTGCATTTCAGCAATTTCGGCTCGTTGAAGAGCACTGAAACAGTTCTTCCCGAACAACCGCAGCCCGCGCCGCAACATTTCAGCAATTTCGGCTCGTTGAAGAGCACTGAAACGATCGCCCGACCGTCGCCGACGGCGGATTAGTGCTATTTCAGCAATTTCGGCTCGTTGAAGAGCACTGAAACCATAGTTGAGCGTGCGGAATAAAAAATGACTACGACAATTTCAGCAATTTCGGCTCGTTGAAGAGCACTGAAACACCGACGCCGGGAACTGGCGAAAGCGCTGCGCGAACATTTCAGCAATTTCGGCTCGTTGAAGAGCACTGAAACGACTCGGCGGCGATCCGGACTACTACGATCCGGTGCTGGATTTCAGCAATTTCGGCTCGTTGAAGAGCACTGAAACCGTGGATCAGCAGTCGGTTGCGTTCAACGAGGTCGATTTCAGCAATTTCGGCTCGTTGAAGAGCACTGAAACATTACCGCAGCCTCGTTGCTGCGGACGATTTCACCGATTTCAGCAATTTCGGCTCGTTGAAGAGCACTGAAACGTGGGGTTATACGTTCGCCGTCACCCCGTTCGTCAAATTTCAGCAATTTCGGCTCGTTGAAGAGCACTGAAACTACGAAATTACGATTACGCTTGTAGTATACCGCGCTTCGGTGATTTCAGCAATTTCGGCTCGTTGAAGAGCACTGAAACCGGTTAGTCTCGCCGATGCCGTAGTTCTGGTCCACAATTTCAGCAATTTCGGCTCGTTGAAGAGCACTGAAACTTACTAGCCTAAACTCATTCCCTAGCCCTGTTGAATTTCAGCAATTTCGGCTCGTTGAAGAGCACTGAAACCGGTCAACTACGAACTGTTGGTTGCGACGCATCTCCATTTCAGCAATTTCGGCTCGTTGAAGAGCACTGAAACAATGAAGAATCAAGCTCCTGTCGATACTGTAACCGGATTTCAGCAATTTCGGCTCGTTGAAGAGCACTGAAACCAGCAACACCTTTGATCGCCTCCCACGCCGCGCTCCATTTCAGCAATTTCGGCTCGTTGAAGAGCACTGAAACCTCTCGGTCATACTGTGCACTGGTATGAAGTGACGCATTTCAGCAATTTCGGCTCGTTGAAGAGCACTGAAGCAATGACCAGCCACGCGCGAAACCCGAGCCCAACAATAACATTTCAGCAATTTCGGCTCGTTGAAGAGCACTGAAACTGGTACGACAGTATCACTAAATCTGTCGTATTCACGATTTCAGCAATTTCGGCTCGTTGAAGAGCACTGAAACTTCCGAGTTTGCGCTGCGGGTTGTTGAAGCTGCGTTGATTTCAGCAATTTCGGCTCGTTGAAGAGCACTGAAACGCTGCAAGCGGTGATCGAACTTATCACCGACATTCAGATTTCAGCAATTTCGGCTCGTTGAAGAGCACTGAAACTCTACTATCGGTCAACAACAATTGATTTGAATCTCTATTTCAGCAATTTCGGCTCGTTGAAGAGCACTGAAACTTGAGCAATTCCGTCATCGCGTCCAGCGCTTGTTGTATTTCAGCAATTTCGGCTCGTTGAAGAGCACTGAAACGCATCATAGACCACACCCCAGACAACACGGCGTCCGCGATTTCAGCAATTTCGGCTCGTTGAAGAGCACTGAAACACAACATGCGCTCGAAGCATTCTGCCGCCCTCGCCAGATTTCAGCAATTTCGGCTCGTTGAAGAGCACTGAAACCGCGGTTCGTTCAAGCC
>Ga0308416_1000628_pt1 | contig 12311 bp, 13 predicted proteins | sample HotsprSampleOS60_FD_203468 | JGI IMG/M metagenome (GOLD analysis project Ga0308416, IMG submission 203468) | Hot spring phototrophic mat microbial communities from Octopus Spring, Yellowstone National Park, Wyoming, United States - 20090730_OS60 ... | reverse complement strand
GAGCAGGCGCTGGCGCATGCGTAGCTTGCTGCCCATATGCCCTGCGCCTGATCAGTTGGGCGCGGGGCATCGCTCAACTTTTGAACACGGCGCGCAGGGCGTCGGCGATATGGCGCACGCCAAGCTCTGGGAACAGCCGATAGCCGCTCACTTCCGCCGTGATGTAGCCGTGATAGCCAATCGCCTCCAAAGCGCTCCGCACCGTTAGCCACGGCACATCGCCCTGCAACGGGTTCATAAAGCCCTGAATGTTGCCGATGTCGCTTCGAAAGTCCTTCACATGCACGCGCTTGATGCGCGCCCCCAGAATCGAAATCCAGTGCTGGGGGTAGCCATACGCCAGAATGTTGCCCGCGTCGAAGTAGACGCCGATATATGCGCTCCCCAGTTGGTCGATCAGGTCGCGTGTCTCCAGCGGGCTTAGCAGGAATCGGTTCCACACATTCTCGATAGCAATCGTCGTCTTCCGCCGTTCGGCTTCGGGGGCTAACTGTTGCAGGGCGTCGCGTGCGCGCTCGTAGGCAACATCATAAGGCACATCGGGCGTCACGACGCCGGGCACGACCAGAATCGCATCGACGCCCAACGCCTGCGCCAAGCGCAACTGCTGGCGACATAGCTCGACCGACTCCTCGCGTACCTTCGGGTCTGGGTGTGTGAACGGCTTCTGCCAGTAGACGCCAGTGGAGAGCGAACTCAGCTCCACGCCGAGAGCGTCGGCGTCGCGGCGAATCTGCTGCGCGTCCGCGTCGCTGGTGGCGGGGCTTAGTGCGCCCTCGAAGTCCATGTTGAACTCTATGGAGTCAAAGCCCGACTCCTTCACCACGCGCAGGCAAGTTTTGACATCCCAATCGCCTGGCAAAGTCCACCGATTAATCCCGATTTTGAACATAGGCATGTTAAGAGAGGTTCGCGTGTATTCGGGCGACTCCTGCTCCTTGAAGCGCCCACCGCACGCAGGGGGAAACCTCACGGAGGGGGGCAATTTATGAGCTCTGGCTGCGCAGTTGGCATTAGAAAAATCGCGGGGCAGGCAATCTTGCCCCGCGGGAGGTGGAAGGAGAGGTGCGTTCATGTGCGTTCAAGGGGGAAGTTGTGCTCCTGCCATGTGAGGATGCCGCCCGTGAGGTTGTAGAGGTTCTGGAAGCCTTGCGCCATCAACGCGCTAATCGCCGTGCTGGAGCGGTCGCCGCCCAGGCACTGGACAATCACGGGACGATCGGTCGGGATTTCGTGCCTGCGCTGCAGCACGCGCCCCGCGTGGATGTGCATTGCGTTCGGGATATGCCCTTCGCGGTACTCGGACAACCCGCGCACATCCAGGATCACTGCCTCGCCCGATTTCCACATCCGATGCGCCTGCTCCGCAGTGACTTGCGGCACGGTCTCCAGCTCGCTGGGCGCGTAGCCCTCCAGTGACGGGATATAGCCGACAATGTTATCCAGCCCAACCCGGATCAGTTGGCGCACCAGCGTTTCGATCTGTTCGGCAGGCGCGAGCAGAATCAGCGGCTTGTCGTAGGGCAGCAGCCACCCCGCCCAAGTGGAGAACATCCTGCCAGCGGGGATGTTAATCGCGCCTTTGATGTGCCCGCCTGCGAAGGCGAACTTGTCGCGCGTATCCACCAGCACCGCGCCTTCCTGCATCGCCTTCTGGAACGCTTCGGGGGTCAGGCGCGGCGGCTCAGGCAACTTGCGCAGAATAGGCATCCCGTCGCGATTGAGGCGCTTCATCACGGCGAAGTAGGTCGGCGCTTCAGGCTGGTCGGCGAGCAGGTCTTTCACGAACTGCTCCTCGTTATAGTTGGCGATGGCGCGCGCCCACCACGCGTGGCGCCTTTCGTAGCCGAGCGTGGTGGCGGGCAGCGCGCCTAGCGCCTTGCCGCACGCTGACCCTGCGCCATGCCCGGGCCAGATTTGCAGGTAGTCGGGCTGCTCGATGAAGCGCATCAGAGTTTGGTAGAGCCTGCGGGCGCCAGGCTCCGCTGTGCCCTTGATGCCCGCCGCCTCCTCCAACAGATCCGAGCGCCCCAAGTCGCCCACAAAGATAAAGTCGCCCGTAATCGCGATAATCGGGTCGGTTGCGTCCTTACCGTCGTAAATCAGGAAGGTAATGTGTTCGGGAGTATGTCCAGGCGTATGGACGGCGCGGACGCGAATGTTGCCAATCAGCCACTCGTCGCCGTCTTTGAGCAGGCGTACCTTGAACCCATCCAGTCCTCGGTACTTCCAGTTCTCGTCGCCTTCATCGGAGAGGTAGAGCGTCGCGCCTGTGGCGTGTGCTAACTCGCGCGCGCCCGACAGGAAGTCGGCGTGAATGTGCGTCTCGCCGACCGCAACGATTTTGAGCTTCGTCTGCTCAGCTAGTCGCAAGTAGACATCAATGTCGCGTCGGGGGTCAATCACCATCGCTTCCCCCGTGGCAGGGCATCCAAAGAGGTAGGATGCCTGCGCCAGACCGTCCTCATAGATCTGCCTGAAGATCATCGTTGAGGTACCTCCTTCGGTGCGATTGTTATCGAGAATGCGCCGCGCAAATCGCCGAGTTTATAGCCTGTGGCTTTATCGTTGGGGTAGTTTTGGCGAATCAGGCGGCGCACTTCGGGTTTGATGTTCTGGGGGTCGCCATGACACTCCAAACAGAGCGGCATAGCGAGCATAATGGGGCGCATGTAGCGGTAGACGCGCTGTCCTTGCTGCGTGCGCCATTCGCCGACCTCGCCGATTGGCTTGCCCGCTTGTAGGTCGCGTTCCCAGCGTTGCAGAATCTGGCGTTCCCATGCGTCGGGCGCGTTGCGGGGGTTGCGGTTTTTGAGCGAGACACGGCGCATTTGCACGCCCTGCTCGCGCGCCACTTCGCGTGTGAGCGTCTGCGCAACTTGAGCGCAGACCTGCACACCGCGTCCCGCGCCGCCTTGCTGGTACTCTTGGTTCAGTCGCCCCACCAGGCGTTGCAGCAGGGCATCGGCAGCGGCGCGCGCCTGCTCACGCAACGCCGTCTCCGATGCCTGTTGCCCAACGCTCACCGCCAGAAGCGCTCCCAGTGCGCTCGCAAACAGCCCCAGCCGTCGCATCTGCTGCCTCCCGATTACGCCAGACCGCGAAGCATCAGGTTCCAATACATAAACGGTAGCCCATACTTCTTGAGCAGCCACATGTCGAACCGCTCTTTCTGGGTGTTAATAAACGGAAGGGTGGGCGTGGGCGTGTTATCGTAATCGAACTCTGCCAGCACCATACGCCCATAGGCGGTCACCAGCGGGCAGGAGGTGTAGCCGTTGTAGCGCTTGTCGGGCTCTTTGCCCTGCATCACCTGGAGCATGTTGTGGATGAGTACGGGTACCTGCTTGCGCACGGCGGCGCCAGTGCGTGAGACGGGCAAGCCCGCCGCGTCGCCCAGCCCGAACACATTCGGGTACTCTGGACTCTGCAGGGTGTGGATGTCCACATTCGTGAAGCCGACCATCTGCCCCTCGCGATGGGCAAGCGGCGACTCGCGCACGACCGCCGCCGCACGCTGCGGTGGACCGATGTGGAGCATATCGAAGGCGATGGTCTTGGTCTCGCCTGGCTTATCTTTGAGCGCAAAGGTCGCCTCCTTGCGCACAGGGTCTACGGCAATCAGTTCGTGCTTGTAGAGCACCTCGATGCCGTAGCGCTCGCACACCTGCTCCAACACCCTGCAGAATTCAGGCACGCCGAACAGCACCCCGCCAGCGGTCGCGTAGATGACCTTCACAGGGCGGTTGTGGATGCGGAAGTAGTCCGCCGCCATGTAGGCGATTTTCTGGGGCGCGCCGCCGCACTTAATCGTGTAGCCCGGCTCGGCGGTGTTGGGCATGGTAAACAGCGCGACGCCTTCGCGCGTCTGCTGGATAAACTCCCAAGTCTTGGGCGCGAGGTCGTAGCCGTAGTTTGTGCAGACGCCGTTTCGCCCCAGCGTCTCGCGCGCACCTGCGATTTTGTCCCAGTCCGACTCGACGCCTGGCGCGACCACAAGGAAGTCGTACTGCACGCGGGTTCCGTCGCGCGTGCACACGAGTTGCTGTTCAGGGTCAATCTCGACGGCGTAGTCTTGTACCCAGCGCACGCCTTTAGGAATGAAGCGCGCTTCGTCGCGCACGCTCTGCTCCGCTTTGGCGACGCCTGCGCCAACGAGTGTCCACAAGGGCTGGTAGTAGTGCTTCGTAGACGGCTCGATGACGGCGACATCGTGGATGCCCCGCCGCGCCAACTGCGCCGCAACAGTAATCCCTGCTGTGCCGCCGCCGATAATCACGACACGATGCCGAAAGGTCTCGCGCGCCTTAGCAGGCGCGGCTCCTACTGCTGTGTAGGTCTGCATATGCATTCCCTCCATGAGGGTTAGAGTCAGCAGGGTGGGAAAAGGATTCATGGGGGACGGAAAAAAATGGGGAATTTTGGGGCGGTTTTCGTGCCGCTTGCTTCACTGACCTACACTGATTAGCAACCGGTGGATTATCAGGTGTTGGTGCTGGCGGATCAGGGCGTGTATTCGCCTGAGCGGTTTGCCTCTGTTCGGCAGTTGGAGGCGCATCCGCTGATGCGGGTCAACGAGGATTTGCGGAGTGGTTGGTTTCCTGACGCTTTGGAGCCAGCTGGCGAGGATAGAGGGAGTTGGACATGAAAAAAGCACCCTAATCAGTCATTAGGGTTCCCCTCACGAAGCGGGGGGAACCCTAATGAGCCTGAGTCAGGATTGACCCGCCTTACTTCCTGCGTCGGCGCAACGCAAGACCCGCTAAGCATGCTCCGAGTGCAAGTAGGCTTGCCGGCTCCGGCACAGCATAGCGGAACAGTATCCTGTCGTAGGCCTGTTGCGTGCCCGAAGGTCCGACTTGCCAAATGCACCCCAAGCCAGGAAGAAGATTACTCGGCGGATCGTAAAAGTTGGGGATACCCACTCCTGGGGAGGCAGTGCCGCTAACGGCAGCCGCCCAAAGGTTGTTCGTGTTGGCGTTCGCAATTAAGCCTTGCACAGCAGATAAGCTAGGCATGTCCAGATTGTTAGGTGGCGGAAGATTGTCTATCCAAACGGCGTCCCAACCACTGCCGACCAGAATCGGCGTAGGAGAACCGCTCCCGATTTGCACATATCCTCCAAAGCCCCACACGACCGCGAAAGTGTCGCGTGCGACTACATACAAGTAGTCCGTGAGGTTCGCCGAAAAGGATGTGTTGAGAATAGAGGTCCAGCCGGCAGTGCTACCAATATAGGAGAGTGTGGAGCCAGAGGCGTCGCCTACATACAGGTCGAGTTGGTCATCAGCAGAAATCCAGACTTGTACCGAGACAGAAGCGTACAGAGCCGAAAGGCTCAGAGCGAGCACAATCAACAATCCTGCAACTTTAAGTCGCGTCGCAGCCAATGAAACAATTAATCGGTTCATCAGTATAGACCTCCATCGAGAATCTTTCTCCTGCCTGCTTCTAACGAAGCAGGAAGACTACTTTTTAAGACTCAAAAATCGCTCAAAAGCGGACACAGCATGAACAAATTTTGAGGAAATTTGGGGGTTTCTAAAGTGATTCACACTAAGCCATCCGAGGGGTCGCCATCGGGTACACTACCCCCTGATGGGCGAGCAGGTACGGCGGGCGGTCTACCCTGGCAGCTTCGACCCGCCGACGATGGGGCATCTGGACATCATCCAGCGGGCGGCGCGGCTGTTCGACGAACTCATCGTCGCCGTCGCAGTCAACTCCCAGAAACAGTCGCTGTTTAGCCTCGACGAGCGTGTGCAGATGCTTCAGGAGTGCTGCGAACACCTGCCGAATGTGCGGATTGCGTCGCTGGAGGGCTTGCTGGCGCACTTTGCCCAGCAGGTCGGCGCATGCGCGATTGTGCGCGGGCTGCGCGCCGTCTCCGACTTCGAATACGAGTTTCAGATGGCGACCATGAACCGCCAACTCGCCCCAGAAGTGGACACCTGCTTCCTAATGACCCATCAGCGGTACGCGTTCCTGTCGTCGTCGATTGTGAAGGAGGTGGCGCGGCTGGGCGGCGCGGTGGAGATGCTTGTGCCCCCAAATGTCGCCCACAAACTACAGGAGCGATTTGCCCCCAAAGCGGCAGGAACCCCCCACTCATCGGGCGAAATTGACGCTACACAGGGGAGGCTCGAACGATGATACACACGGATGTCTCAACCATTCGGAAATGGCTGCGCGAACTAGATCAGGCGTTCGAAAACGCGCGGAGCTTCGGACCTGTTGTATTCGGTTTGGACAAGGGCGAGTGTCATAACCGAGTCCAGCAGATTCTGGCGAGCCTGCCGAGCGACTTCGATAAGGCGGAACGGGTGCTGCGCGAATCGAATCGCCTGATTGGCGGCGCACAGACCGAAGCGCAAACGACCCTCGCACAGGCGCATGAGGAAGCCCGCCGTATCGTGGAGCAGGCGCGGCGCGAAGCCGAGCAGATTCTCGAACGCGCCCACGCCGAACAGCAGCGCATGCTGAGCCAGACCGAGGTCTACCAACTCGCGCAAACCCAAGCGCAGGAGATTCTGGAGTCCGCGCGCGAGAAGGCGCAGCAGATTCGGCAGGGCGCGGACGAGTACGCCTACGAGGTGCTGACCCAGCTGGAGGGCGCGCTGGCGAAGGTCATGAACACCGTTCAAAACGGCAAGGTGCTGCTGGAGGACTACCTCAAGCAGCGGGTCGGCACACGGCGCTAAAGCGGCGGCTTCACAGGCAAAAAGGTGAGCATCAGGCGCAGTAGGCTCTTGAAGCGCAGCGGGTACAGCTGCAGCGAGCGTAGATACGCCCGACGCGCCCGCGCACGGTCGCCCAACAGTGCATACTCTGTGCCCAAGCATGCATACGAGTGCGCCAACGCAAGGCGCATCGCCCGCGCGTCGGTCGCCCGCTGCCACAAGCGCGACTCGTTCGCGTGAATCGTCTCGGTGCGCACCTTCACATCATCCTCGTACACGCGCCGATGCTGGAACGAGGCGTTCGCCCCATGCACGCGGTACATCGTGAGCGGCTCGTCGATGTAGCCGATGTCCCACTCCAGCGCAATCCGAAACCACATCTCCCAGTCGCCAGAGCCGAACAGGTCTTCACGAAAGCCGCCCAAGCGTTCAAAGCACGCCCGCCGCGCCAGCACTGAGGAGGCGATAATCTTGTTGCAGCGCACCAGCGCCTCGATGATATTGCCCGTCGGCGTGCGGGGCCACTCAAAGCCCAGCGGGTTGCCTGGCTGGATGTCGCCCTTGCCGTCGATGAAGTACCCGCCCGTATGCACCAGCCCCACTTCGGGGTGCGCGTCCAGCAAGGCGACCTGCTTTTCGAGCTTCATAGGCGCCCACAGGTCGTCCGAGTTCAGAATCGCCAGATACTCGCCGCGCGACTCGGCGATGCACCAATTCAGCGTCGGATAGGTGCCGCGATTCGCCTGCACAAAGAGCCGTATGCGGTCGCCGTAGCCCCGCAGAATCGCCACCGAGTCGTCCGTGCTGCCGTCGTCCACGACCACAATCTCGTAGTCGCGGTAGGTCTGGTCGAACACGCTTTGCAAGGCGGCGGGCAGGTACGGCGCGTGATTGTAGCTGGGTATCAGCACGCTGACTCTGGGCGTCATCGGCGGGGATTATACCCGCGCGAGGTATACTCAAGCGTATGACCGCCACACACGCGAGCCTAACGGAGACGATTGCCGCGCTGGATCAGCGCTATGTGTTGCCTGTGTACCGTCGCCAGCCGATACTGTTTGTGCGCGGGGAAGGCGCGCGCCTGTACGACGAGCATAGCAACGCCTACCTGGACTTTCTGGCGGGAATCGCCGTGTGTAATGTCGGGCACAGCCATCCGAAGTTGGTGCAGCGCATCGCGGAGCAGGCGGCGCAGTTGATGCATGTGAGCAACTTTTTCCTGACCGAGCCGCAGGCGCGTCTGGCGCAGCGGCTGTGTGAACTGTCGGGCATGGAGAAGGCGTTTTTCACCAACAGCGGCGCGGAGGCGTGCGAGATGGTAATCAAGGTTGCCCGCAAGTACGCCAACGCTGTCAAGCGCACGCCCGACTACGAGATTCTCACGCTGGAGGGCAGTTTTCACGGGCGCACGATGGGCGCGCTCTCGGCGACGATGCAACCCAAGTACCAGACGCCGTTCCAGCCGCTATTGCCAGGCTTCCGCGCCCTGCCGCGCAACGATATCGACGCGCTGCACGCGGCGTTCAGCGAGCGCACCGCCGCCATCATGCTGGAGCCGATTCAGGGCGAGGGGGGCGTCTATCCGATTGCGGACGAGTACCTGCGCGCGGCACGCACGCTGTGCGACCGCTACAACGCGCTACTGATTGTCGACGAGGTGCAGGCAGGCTTCGGGCGCACGGGACGCTGGTACGCCTACCAGCACGCGGGCATAATGCCCGACCTTGTGGCGACGGCGAAGGGGCTGGGCGGCGGATTCCCGATTGGCGCGTGCCTGCTGCGCGGCGTCGCCACTGAAGTGCTGCAGCCCGGCGAACACGGCACGACCTACGGGGGCAACCCACTCGCATGCAGCGCGGCGCTGGCGGTCATCGAGATTATCGAAGAAGAGGGGCTGCTGGAGAACGCGCAGCAGGTCGGCGACTACCTGCAGGCGCGCCTGCGGGCGTTGCAGGATGAGGGTGCACCGATTCGCGAAGTGCGCGGGCGCGGGCTGATGGTCGGCGTGGAACTGAGCCAGCCGATTGCCCGCGCCGTCGTGCAGAAAGCCTTAGAGCGACGCCTGATTCTGAACGCCGTCGGCGAGACCATCCTACGCATCGTGCCGCCGCTGGTCATCACCCCCGACGATGTCGACGAAGCGGTTGGGATTCTGCGGCAGGTGTTTGCGGAGATGTAAGCAACCGCCTGCACGCAGAAAGCGTTGTTGTGGTAGAATTTGGAGGACGGCGGAAAATGACATTTAAAGTTGTCTTGGAACCGAGCGAGGAGGGCGGATACACGGTCTATGTGCCCGCCCTGCCCGGCTGCGTTAGCGAGGGTGATACCATAGAGGAAGCCCTGCGGAACATCCGAGAGGCCATCGAGCTTTATTTGGAGCCAACCGAAGAACCGCCCTTAACTGAAGGGCAGCTGGTGTACGAGGTTGCGGTATGAGCAAAGTGCCCAGCCTGCCCTACACGGAAATTGTGAAAGCGTTGGAGCGAGCAGGCTGGGCAGTGACGCGTCAGCGGGGCAGTCACATACGCTTGGAAAAGCATGCGGAAGAAGGGCGTCGCTTGCTGACTGTGCCTGCACACCGCCCTGTAAAGCGCTCGACACTGTCGCACATTTTAAAACAAGCAGGGCTGAGCGTCGAGGAGTTCCTTGACTTGTTGTAGCCGTGTTTCTGCTGTCCCAAATCAAGGCGCCGACGCTTGCGCCTGCTTCTCCAACCAGCGGATGCCTTCCTGAATCATGGCGTAGGGATTGCCGCGCCAGCCATGCCCGCCTTCGTAGGTCGTGAGCTTCGCACGCCCGCCGTGCGCGCGCAGCTTCGACTCCGCTTGCTCCGCCATGCGAATAGGAATAAAATCTTCAGGCGAATGTAGGATGTAAAAGCTGCGCCCTTCGGCATGCTTGAGCGGCGGCAGCTGGTTAGGCTTGAACACCGACATCGCAACGAACACTCCACGCAGGCTGGTTTTCTCTTGGAGCGCGGCAGCATACACGGGTGGACCGCCCGACGACCAGCCCAGCGCGAAGATGTAGCGCGAGTCGATGGAATGCCGCTTCCGCACATCGGCAATCACCGCCTCGATAAACTCTTCGGTGGTGAACTTTGCCGTTGCCCAAGGAAGCCCTTTTGTGGGCCACACGACCTCCTCAAACTGGTCGTCAGACCACTTCGGGGCGACCAGTTGCGCAACGAGGTAGTTGTTGTCCAGCGCGTATTTGTAGAGGCGCTTACAGAAGGGATGGAAATCCGCGCTCCCGTCGCCGCCTGGCAGAATCAACAGCAGTCGGTAGCCCTCTTTCGGCGCAGGGGTGTTCGGGTACGGACCAATGAGGAAATACATCTTGTTCTTGTCGTTCTCGGCGTAGAGAGTCTGGGAAGGCACATCTGCCACATCGTCTTGCGCCCACAGTGCGCAACATAACGCAATTGCCGCAAGCCCTACTGTCCACCGCATGGCATCTCTCCTCCTGTTTCTGGAATGTTGTGGCGCGGGAAATCTCCAAGATCTGCGCCAGCGTTCTGAGTCTACCCGATTCAAGGGGGGGTTGTCAAGGGCTGGTGAGGGTGTCCGAGAATTCGGATGTTTATCATTTGTGAGAATTCGCTGCTAACCACCGTTCGGCGTCCAGCGCCGCCATACAGCCCGTGCCCGCCGCCGTAACCGCCTGACGATAGACCTTGTCCATCACATCGCCGCAAGCGAACACGCCCTCTACGCTCGTATAGGTACCGTTGCGCGTAAGGATGTAGCCCTGCTCGTCCATCTCCAGGATGCCGCGAAAGATTTGGGTATTTGGCGTGTGCCCGATTGCGATAAACACGCCGTCGATGGGGAAGTCGTACTCTTCGTCGGTTTTGAGGTTGTGCAGGCGCACGCCCGTGACTTTGCCCGCGTTCACATCGTAGATGTCGCGCACGATGGTGTTCCAGATGAACTCGATTTTCGGGTTGCGGAAGGCGCGCTCCTGCATGATTTTGGAGGCGCGCAGCTCGTCGCGGCGGTGTACCACATAGACCTTCTCGCAGTGGTTGGTGAGGTAAATTGCCTCTTCCATCGCGGTGTCGCCGCCGCCGACCACAATCACACGCTTGCCCCTGAAGAAGAACCCGTCGCAGGTGGCGCACGCCGAAACGCCCCTCCCTTGCAGTTTTGCCTCGCTTTCCAGCCCTAGCCACTTGGCGGACGCGCCCGTGGCGATAATCACCGCCAGCGCACGGTACTCCTTGCCCGCGTCGCTCCACAAACGGAACGGATGTCCACTGAAGTCCACCTGCGTAATCGTCTCGTACAGGATGCGCGTGTCGAACCGCTCCGCCTGCTTGCGGAATAGCTCCATCAGTTCAGGTCCTTGAACCCCCTCGGGGAAGCCAGGGTAGTTTTCGACATCGGTCGTAATCATCAGTTGTCCGCCAGGCTGAATGCCTGCAAACAGCAGGGGTTGCAAACTCGCGCGTGCGGCGTATATCGCTGCCGTATAGCCCGCAGGTCCCGAACCAACGATAATCAGTTTCTCGACGCCTTCCATCGCGCCCAAGAGTGTACCCCACGCCTGCAGGAGACCTACGCGCCGCAGGGAACTGATTCGCGCGATGTACCTGCTGGGCGTAGATGTGGGCACTTCGGGCGTGAAGGCGTTGCTGATTGACCCATCAGGCGCGGTGGTCGCCAGTGCGAGCGAGTCGTACCCGCTGTATACGCCGCGTCCGCTGTGGGCGGAGCAGAACCCCGACGACTGGTGGGCAGCCACCTGCACAGCGATTCGACGCGTGTTGGAGCAGTCGGGCGTCGCCGCCAGCGAGGTGCGCGGCGTCGGCTTGAGCGGGCAGATGCACGGCTCGGTCTTCCTGGACGCACGCGGCGAGTCGATACGCCCCGCGCTGCTGTGGTGCGACCAGCGCACGGCGGACGAGTGCGCCTGGATTACCGAGCGCGTCGGCGAGCAGACCATTCTGCAGACAACGCTCAACCCCGTGCTGACGGGCTTTCAAGCAGGCAAGATTATCTGGCTGCGCCGCCACGAGCCAGAAAACTACGCGCGTGTGCAGCAGGTGCTGCTGCCGAAGGACTTCATCCGCTATCGGCTCACGGGCGAGTCGGCGACGGAGGTTTCGGATGCGTCGGGTACTGCGCTGTTCGATGTGCCGCGCCGCGACTGGGCATACGAGATCCTGGACACGCTGGAGTTGCCCCGCGCGTGGTTCCCCAAGGTGTACGAGTCGCCTGAAATCACGGGTCGGATTACGGCGCAGGCGGCGCAGGCGACAGGTCTGGCGGAGGGCACGCCTGTGGTGGGCGGGGCGGGCGACCAAGCGGCAGGCGCAGTGGGCGTCGGCGTTGTGCAGGCGGGGCGCGCCTCCGTGTCGGTGGGTACCAGCGGCGTCGTGTTCGCGCACCTGCAGCAGCCGCAAGTAGACCCCCAGTACCGCACGCACACCTTCTGCCACGCCGTGCCAGGCGCGTGGCATGTGATGGGCGTGATGCTGATGGCGGGCGGCGCGCTGCAGTGGTATCGCGAGACCTTCGCGCCCGATGTGCCGTTCGACGCGCTGGTGGGCGAAGCCGCGCAGGTTCCTGCGGGCGCGGAGGGGCTACTGTTCGCGCCGTACCTGTCGGGCGAGCGCACGCCGTACCC
>Ga0308416_1000627_pt1 | contig 12312 bp, 12 predicted proteins | sample HotsprSampleOS60_FD_203468 | JGI IMG/M metagenome (GOLD analysis project Ga0308416, IMG submission 203468) | Hot spring phototrophic mat microbial communities from Octopus Spring, Yellowstone National Park, Wyoming, United States - 20090730_OS60 ... | reverse complement strand
GAGGCGACATACTTGTCTCGCCAGCGGCGAACTGACTCACTGTAACATGCGCGCAACCGCTAAACAAGCATCTGCACTGCCTTTTGGCGCGTCTTGTCCTCTAGGTTTTGGTTCGGGCGTAGTCTTCTGTCCGCATCGCTTGCATGTGCGAGCCGCTGCGAGTGCCTTGCTTCTCTAGCTACCGCAGAACTGGCATTGCACACCCGGATGGTTGACTGGTCTTCTAGGAATTAAACCTCTTCTGATTGGTTCACTCCCGTGAAATGCGCCCGCCGGTTTGGGTTTATAATCGCGCCGCTTTAACCCAGATAAGCTCGCAAGGTGAGCCGATGAAAGTCCTGTTGCTCCAAGACGTGTACAACTTGGGTCAGGCCGGCGAAGTGAAGACCGTCGCCGACGGCTATGGCCGCAACTATCTCCTGCCAATGGGCCTGGCGACGCTGGCCACGCCGGCTGCGCTCAAGCGCGCTGAGCGCATTAAGCAGATAGCAATGGAGAAACGCGCGCGCGAAAAGGCGGATGCCGAGGCACTGGCCCAGTTGATCGGCAACACAACGCTGACCTTCTCGGCCCGCGCCGGCGAGAAAGGCAAGCTCTATGGCTCAATCACCGCCAGCCAGATCGCCCAAGCGCTGGCTCAGAAAGTGGGCCTGGAATCGTTTGATAAGCGCAAGGTCATCTTGCGCGAGCCGATCCGCGAAGTGGGCACCTATAGCGTGACCATTCGTCTAAGCGCCGAGGTCACTCCCACAGTGACCGTGGTGGTGATGCCGGAGAGCATTGCGACCGAAGCAAACACGACCAACGCAGACGAACAATCAAGCGATGGCTCAGCCAACCCGGACGGCTGAGGAACGCTTTTTGCTAAAAGGAGGGGATAGGTGGAACGCCAGGACGAATGGCTGAGCCTCAGACCAGATGACCTCCCCACAGATTGCAGCGCAGAGGAAGTATGCACCGGCGATCCGCCTCGCTGTCCCCTCTGCAACGCACCTGTTTATTCACTGCGCTTTATCCGCCGGCTGCCCGGCATCGTGACGTTCGCCTGGCAGTGTCCAACATGCAGTATCGGCGGGCTCATCAGCGTCACAACCACGCCTCAAACACCCTGCGAACTGACATCGTCGGAGCGCGTTGCGCTAGCTGGCGTGCCGCCAATTGACGAGGCCGACGTGCAGCGCATCTGCCAGTTGCTCCACATGCACCGCGGCGACCTGCGCGATTTGCTCTAGCGCGGCTACCATTTTTTTGGAGGCGCTAGCTTCAGCAACTCGCCAACTTGTTGTTCGCCGCGTCCGGCGCAAGGGTTCAACTGCACAACGCTGGCTGCGCGGGCCAGCACGCGCCAAGCCTCGCAGATATTCATCAGCGCTTCTGATGTGGTCTTGCGCCGTCGCCGCAGCGCCGCCTTGAGCGTGCTCCCCTGCGCTACTTCAACAGCCAAGTCGGCCACGAAGGGCTGTGCATCGGCGGGGAGCGTGTGTTGCATCAGGCTCAGGGCGGCCTGATCGAGCGCAAGCACGCGGCGTTCGCCGCCATGTTGAGCCGTCGCAATCACTACACCAACCACGCGCACCCAGTTGGTCGGCTGAGGCGTTTGTAACCACACCTCTACCGGCTGGTCAAGGTCCAAGTCGCGCAAGAAGAGCACGGGCTGCTCGCCAAACGGCGTCAGGCCGAAGACCTCCGCACGGGGTTGCTCGATGGCGTTGTCTTCGATCCAGGCGAAGAGGGACATCTGCTGGAGGACGGTGTTGCGCTCGGTCACGAGCGCGCCGACGAAGAGAGGAAAGGGCGCAGTGAGGATGGGCAGGCCAAACCACAAGCGCACCTCATGCTCAGCGTGGACGACACAGCCAGCCTCGGCAAGCTGGCGCGCCATGTCACCCGCGCAATCGCCGACCACCAGCAGCGCGGCATGCCCAGCGATTGCCTGGACGCAGCGCACATCCACGTGGAGCAACTGGTCGAATGATTGGTAGTTCACGAAACAATCTTAAACAGGTTATCTGAACTCCACACGTCGGCCGGTGAGCGCCCCGACGAGGGCAGCAGCCAACCTCAGCGCGACTATAGCCAATAAGTTGATGCACGCGGTGAGCAGAAAGATGGCCGTTAACCAACGCAGCGCGCCCAGGACCAACGGCGCGAGCGCCACCCATGCTGACGCCCCGCCCAGCGCCAGCACCGCCGCGCTCCCCAGCGCCAGGCCGGCGACCAGCGCCGGCCAAGCCTGAACATCGGAGGCCGAAGGCATCATGCTGTTGGCAATTGCAAAGGCCAAATAAATCCATAGCCAGGAGTCGGTGGCGCGCGGCAGGGCCAAGAGCGCATCCGCTAACGCTGCCAAGCTCACTTCTGACACAGCCAACTGGATCGCCTCCAGGTCAAACACCAGCATCCCGATGACCAAAAGGGCGGCCAAACCGGCGAACAGCGGCGCGGCGCCGATGAGGCCGCTGCGCAGGGCATCGCTGCGCAGCACCTCAACGTAGCCCAGGCGGATCGCACCGCCTCGCCAGCGCTCCGGGCGCAGCGAGAGCCGGCGCACGCGCACGCCGAGTAACGCGGCCATCAGCGCATGACTGATTTCGTGCAACGCCACGCCTGGCAGCAACACTACAGCATAGAGCACAGTGGCCAGCTCAACGTTGCCCGTGAGTAGGATGCACACCTCCTGAAGGCGACGATGAGCCATCCGCTCCAGCGCCAATGCCGCGCCGAAGGTCGCCAGGAAGACCAGGAGGGCTGACATCATTCAGAGCTTGCTTTTCACTGACCGCACGATGGCGATGAATTCCTCGGCTTTGAGGCTGGCACCTCCCACCAATGCGCCGTCCACATCAGGTTGGGCCAGGATCTCTGCTGCGTTCGCGGCAGTGACGCTGCCGCCGTATTGAATGCGCATCACCGCCGCGACCTCGCCAAAGCGTGCGCTGAGCTGTGCGCGGATGTAGGCGCAGCGGTCCTGCGCGTCGGCGGCTGTGGCCGCGCGACCAGTGCCGATCGCCCACACCGGCTCATAGGCGATGACAACGCGCGCGGCTTCATCTGGGGTCACGCCAGCCAGCCCGGCATGGAGCTGAGTAGAGAGCACGGCTTCAGTCTCGCCGCGCTCGTTCTGTGCCAGCGTCTCGCCAATGCAGAGGATGGGACGCAAGCCGTGTCTGAGGGCGGCGCGCACCTTGCGGTTGATAAACGCATCGTCTTCACCGAAGTGCTGGCGACGCTCGGAGTGCCCCAGGATTACATAGTCAACCAGGCCAGCCAGCATCAGCGGCGAGACCTCGCCGGTGAACGCGCCTTTGTCTTGATCATGCATATTCTGCGCGCCGAGCTTAAGCATCGTGTTAGCGATTGCGGATTTGACCGTCGTGAGCGAGACAAAGGGCGGACACAAGACCACCTCGGTCTCGCGCACGGCGCGCAGACCGGTGACCAGCTCGATGGCCAGGTCGTAGGCCTCGCTCACCGTCTTGTTCATCTTCCAGTTGCCAGCGACGATCTGGGTGCGCATAGAACACGCTCCTTGTTTACGGGCGCCCGACCAACGCGCTCAGCCAGCCAGGCCGCTGCGGATCAGGCGCGGGCCGAGCCGATTGTAGAGGGTATAGAGAGCCGGAAAGGGCGCAAAGTCCCACGCCCCCAGTCCCTCTACCAACTGCGCGCCGAAGCCCTCCTTGAAGCGATAGACGCCCCACAGCGGGTCATTAGGCGATAGGGTGTCTGGTGCTCCCCACCAATCGTAAATGCGATAGCCCTGGTCGCGCGCCCAGCGCAACGCCACCCACTGCAAGAGGTAGTTCGGCATGTGTTCGCGACCAACATTGCGAGACATGCCGTAGAAGTACCACGCCCGATCGGCGAAGCACAGCAACACCAAGCCGGCCAGCGCATGGCCTTCGTGATCGGCGATGAAGGCGACGCCGCCCAGGGCGCGCCAGGCGTCCAAATAATAAGCTGCTGGGCGGATGAGGAACCCATCGCGCCGGGCGGTCTCGGCATACATCTCGTAGAGCAAATCAGCATCCGCACCTTCGATCGGGTCGATTCGTCGCACAGACACGCCGTGCCGTTCGGCCAGGCGAATGTTGTAGCGCGTCTTCGGCTTCATCGCGGCCAACAGCGCCTCGTCGCTGCGCTTTAGATCGGTATGGGCGGTGTTGCGGAATTGCACTTGCGAGGGCGAATAGCGCCAGCCGCGCTGTGCCAGCAACGCACGATAGCGCGCTAGGCCCTGGGCGCGCTCAACCGGCGGCTGCGCCAAATGCGGGTCGCCGTCTATCTTCACCCACAAGGCGCGCACGGCGCGGGCGCGCGCTGCCAACCAGTCGAGCGCGGCGAGGAAGGCAACTTCGTCGGCGCAGGCTGGCCCTTTTGGCACGTAGAGGACGCAGATAGGCAAGCGCCCCAAACGACGCCTGAGCACCTGCAACGCTGCGCACGGCGCGCCGTCGGCTGTGCGCAGCAGCCAGCGCTCGGCCGACCAGCCCCAGCGCGACTTAAACTCGCCCCATGCCCACGACTGCAAGAGGTGTGACCAGGGCAAGGCGCGCAGGGCTTCGTCCCACTTGCGCGCATCGCTTACCAGAGTCCACATAAACAGCCAAGGCGAAGCAGGATGCTTCGCCTTGGGCCGAGGGTCGCTGTCGCTGCGCCGTTTATCGGATGATGACCTTGGCGCCGACCTCTTCGAGCTTCTTCTTGGTCTCCTCGGCGATCTCTTTGGAGACGCCGCTCTGGATCACCGACTTCGGCGTTTCCACCAAGTCTTTGGCCTCCTTCAGGCCGAGGTTGGTGATGGCGCGCACGACCTTGATGACTTCGATCTTCTTGGGGCCAACATCTTCGAAGACGACGTCGAACTCGGTCTTCTCCTCAACCGGTGCAGCAGCTGGGGCCGCGCCGGCTGCTGGCGCTGCGCCGGCCACCATCACCGGCGCGGCTGCGGCCGTCACGCCCCAACGCTCCTCCAACATCTTCTTCAGCTCGGCTGCTTCGAGCAGCGTCAGGCTGTTCAGCTGTTCCACGATTGCCTTTAGATCTGCCATAGTTCTCTCACTCCTTTAGCTTGTCAAGTAGCACTGTGTGCTTGGGATTCCTTGTCAATGCGGGCTTGCAGGGCATAGATAACGCCGGCGATGGCCGCGTTGAGCACGCCGACCAGGTTAGAGGCCGGCGCTGAGATCGCGCCGATGATCTGGGCGCGCAGCGTATCGAGCGATGGCATTGTCGCCAGCGCTTCGACATCGCTCTTGGTGATCGCTTTGCCGTTAAGCACGCCTCCGACGATCTGCAGCTTCTCCAGCTCCTTGCTCAACTCACCCAGCGCCTTGGCGACCGCCGTTGGGTCCTGAAAGCAAAAGCTCATCGCCGTGGTGCCGGTGAGCCACTCCGGAGGCAGGTCGTAGCCGAACTGCTTCATCGCGCGCTGCATCAGCGTGTTCTTGGTGACGTGAAATTCGGCCTGCGCGCTGCGCATCTGCGCGCGAATCTTGTCCAGCTCAGGCATCTTCAAGCCACCGTAGCGCGTGATGATCACGGCCTGGCTTCTGCCCAGCAGATCAACATACTGAGCGAGCATCTTCTCTTTCTTCTCGCGCGAGATTGCCAAGTTCTCACCTCCGTTTGTGTGAAAAGAATTGCGCCTCGGCCAGTGGCGAGCCGAGGCGCATCCAAGCAGCGCCTAGTGCGGGCGCTGTAATACGTCTTCTGCGCACGCCTATACGGGCGCATTTATTCCCCTTGTGGGGAGCCCGTAGTCACTGGCCGATGCGGCGGTGAATATACCACACGCGAGATCATCGGGGAGTGCGTGGGTATATCACGATTTGGGGCGCATCCGTTCGGCGCGACCGGCGTTGAGTGCATGAGGGCCGGCGACCTTATCACCCCGAGTGAAGCAACATGCGCGCTCGATGCTTCGCGTTACGCCCCTCGCATGATCGTATCTTCAAATGATTCGCTTCTCAAGTGCTAAAGTTAGCTCCGATGAGTCTATCGATTCGAGAGCGCGCGGAAGCGCTGCAGGCCATGTCCACGGAGGGTGTGGATGTGCTGGTGATCGGCGGCGGCATCACCGGTGCGGGAATTGCCTTGGAAGCAGCCGCGCGCGGCTATCGCGTCGGTTTGGTGGAGAAGGGCGACTTCGCTGGTGGCACCAGCAGCAAGAGCACGAAGCTGGTGCACGGCGGCATTCGCTATCTGCCCCAGTTTGATTTCGCGCTGGTCCAGGAAGCGCTGGTGGAGCGCGGCCGGCTGATGCGCAACGCGCCCCACCTCGTGCGCCCGCTGGGTTTCGTCCTGCCGCTGTATGCCGAGAACAAGCGCCCTCTCGGCACTCCGATCGCGCCGCCGGGCGGCATCGGCATGAGCGCACTGCTGCGCGCCGGCTTGACGCTCTACGACCTGATGGCCGGCGGGTTGGCCATCCAGCGACATTGCCACATTGGGGCGCGCCGCGCCCTGGAGCTGGCACCCGCGCTTAAGGCAGAAGGGCTACGCGATGCGTTCCTCTACTACGACGGTCAAACCGACGACACGCGGCTGACGCTGACCGTGCTGAGGACAGCGGCCAAGCGCGGTGCTCGGCTGGCGAACTACGTCGAGGTGGTCGGCTTCGATCTCGAAGCAGGAGAGATTCGCGCAGCGCGTGTGCGCGATGTTCTAAGCGATGAGGAGTTCGCCATCCCTGCTCGCGCCGTCATCAACGCAACCGGCGCGTTTGCCGGCCAGCTCGAGGCGCTGGCTGGTGTACCCCGCATTGCTATCGCGCCGGCCAAGGGCGTGCATCTCACCTTGCCACGTCAGGCCCTGCCCGTCACGGACTATGCCGTCGTACTGCCGGAGACGCCTGATGGGCGACTGCTGTTCATCGTGCCCTGGAACACCCGCGTCATCCTCGGCACCACCGACACAAAAGGCGGCGATTTGAATCGCCCAGCAGCGACCGAGGCAGACGTGAATTACCTGCTGAGCACGGCTAATGCTTATTTGCGGACAACGCTGGACCGCAGCCAGGTGATCAGCGCATGGGCCGGCTATCGCCCGCTCGTCAGCCCAGCCAACGCAGATAGCCAAGCGACGGCCAAGCTCTCGCGCAACCACGTCGTCGCCGACGGTCCCGGTGGCATGATCACGGTCACCGGCGGCAAGCTGACCACCTACCGACGCATGGCTCAGGACGCGCTCGACCACCTGGCGCGGCGCTGGAAGCAGCCGATCACCCACCCGACTGAATCCCTGACCTTGGACGGTGCAGAGGGGCATGCTGCTTGTCAGGACGCGCTGCGGCAAGCTGCAGCGCGCTTTGGCTGGGGCCAGGACGTGTTGGCGAGGCTGGCGCAATACGGCGGGCAAGCAAAAGCGATACTCGCCTTGTGCGCCGGCGACGGCGCGCTCGCGCAGCGCATCGTCCCTGATCTGCCTTACATCATGGCCGAAGTGCTCTACGCCTGTCACCACGAGATGGCTGTGACATTAGAGGACGTGCTGGCCCGCCGCCTGCATATACAGACCGAGGACTGGTCACGGGGTGTGGAGCCGGCGCCGGCTGTGGCTCGCCTGATGGCTGGCGCACTTGGCTGGTCGGCGCACGAGACGATGCGACAAGTGGAACGCTATCACGAACAGCTTCAGATGGCCGAGGCCGCCTAGACGACGGCGCTTTGAGCTGCACCGCGCAGCGGGCCTACGCATTTTATAAACGCGCTCTAAACCGGCAGCCGCGCGTTGCTTATAATCCCGTATGTGAAGCGTCCAGCCATCCTTTGTCCTTTCTTTGTCCACCTGATCTGGCGCTGCACAATCACCATCGCAATGCGCTTTCGTAAATGAGCACGTCGTCATGCGAATCCTGGCCATGATCCTCGCTGGTGGGCGCGGCAGTCGGCTGAGCGTGCTGGCTAACAAACGCGCCAAACCCGCTGTCCCTTTTGCGGGCAAATACCGCATCATAGATTTCCCCCTCTCCAACTGCGTGAACAGCGGTATCTACACCGTTGGTGTGGTGACGCAATACCGCCCTCGCTCACTCCAGGATCATATTCGCAACGGCGCGCCGTGGGACTTAGACCGCCTCAACGGCGGTGTGTGGATGCTCCAACCCTACCAGGGACGCTTGGCCTCCGACTGGTATGAAGGCACCGCCGACGCTATCTACCAGAACTTAGATTTTGTGCGCAACGCGCGCGCCGACTATGTGCTGGTGCTGTCCGGCGACCACGTCTATAAGATGGACTACAGCATCCTCATCAGCTTCCATCAAGAGAAGCGCGCCGATGTCACCGTCGCCACGCTGCGCGTCTCCCCAGAAGAAGCCAGCCGCTTCGGCATCGTGCAAACCGATGCCGACTATCGCGTCATCCACTTCGAGGAGAAGCCGCCCCAACCTAAGGGCACGCTGGCTTCAATGGGCATCTATGTATTCAATTACGACACGCTGGTTAAGGTATTGAACGAGGACGCCAAGGACCCAAACTCCTCGCGCGACTTCGGCAAGGACATCTTCCCGAAGATGGTGCGCGAGAAATACCGCGTCTTCGCCTTTCCTTATGCCGACTACTGGGTGGATGTCGGCACAATCCAGTCATACTGGGAAGCGCACATGGATTTGCTGGCCGACACACCGCCGCTTGACCTGTTGGACCGTGAATGGGTGATCCACACGCGCTCTGAGGAGCGCCCGCCGGTCAACATCCGCACCGGCGCCACGGTCAATCATTCGCTCATCACCGACGGCTGTGTGGTCGAAGGCTCAGTGGAATACTCCGTGCTTTCCCCAGGCGTCCGCGTCAAGCGCGGCGCTGTTGTGCGCTATTCCATCGTGATGACCGACGCAGTGATCGAGCAAGGTGCCATGGTGGACCGCTGCATTATTGACAAGAATGTGATCATCGGACGCGGTGCGTGCGTCGGATACGGCTCAGACTACACGCCGAACAGCAACCCTGATTTACACCTTTCCACGGGCATCACCGTGATCGGCAAGAACACCATCATCCCACCAGACTTTCGCATCGGTCGCAACGTCATTGTTGGGAGCGACCTCAACGACGATGCCTTCAGCGGCAGCTACTTGCCCAGTGGGCAAAATTTCATGATAGAAGCGACCGACTGATGAGGATTGACCACCTGGCCATCGCTGTTGCTGACCTAGATGCTGCGCTGACGTTCTACCGCGACGCACTCGGCCTAGCGGTCGAGCGTGTCGAGAACGTAGAGAGCGAGGGCGTGAAGATCGCCTTCCTGCTGCTTGGCGATAGATCAGGACAGCCGGGCGCGCGGCTCGAGCTAGTCCAACCAACGCGCGAGGACACCGGCATCGTGAAATGGATGAACAAACATGGTCCAGGCATGCACCATGTTTGTCTAGAGGTGTCCGACATTGAGGCTGTGCTCGGCCGGCTGGCTGCACATGGCTGCGAGTTGATCAATCCGCAGCCGGTGACGCGCAAAGACGGAACGCGCTACGCGTTCATCCATCCGCGCAGCGCGTTCGGCGTGCTTGTGGAGTTATACGAGAAGCCGGCGCAGTAATTTAGTCAATCTTCTTGCCGATCTCCTCCAGCAGGCGCTCGCGCGTCTCCTCCAGCGGGATGCGCTCGATCACCGGCGCGAAGAACCCCTCCACGACCAAGCGGCGCGCCTCGCGCAGCGGGATGCCCCGGCTGCGCAGATAGAAGATCGGCTCGTCCTCCAGCCGGCCCACCGTGCTGCCATGCGTGCACCGCACATCGTCCGCCTCGATCTCCAGGCCGGGGATGGAGTCGGCCCGGCTGCGGCTGGAGAGCTGGAGGTTGCGGTTGGCCTGATAGGCGTCGGTCTTCTGCGCGCCGGGGAAGACGCGGATGTTGCCACGCCACACCGTGCGCGCTTCGTCGCGCAGCGCCGCTTTATACAGTAGATCGCTCTTGCAAGCCGGCGCGATGTGGTTTTGCTGCGTGTCGTAGTGAAGCTGCTGGCGCGTGTCCGCGAAATACACGCCGCTCAGCAGCGCTGTGCCATGTGGCGCGATCAGGTCGGCCTCGATTAAGCTCTTGGTGAACTTGCTGCCAAGCCCGCCGACAACCCAATGCAAGGTCGCCGATTCGCCGACCTTTGCCCGCTCGGTGGAGAAGTTATAGACGTTCCGCCCCCAGTCCTGGATGCTCACGTAGTCAAGCTCGGCGCCCTTGGCGAGGATGATCTCCACCACGCCGTCGTACAACGCTTGATGTGCGCCTGTCTCAGAGGCGAAGTCCTCGATCAACGTCGCCTTGGCGCCCTCCTCCAAGATGACCAGGGTGTGATAGAAGCCGGCCAGTTGATCGGCAGCCATGCGAATGGTTGTGCGCAGCGGCTGCTCGACGACCACGCCGGCGGGCACGTAAAGGATCGTCCCATAGCGCATGAACACGCCATGCAGCGCCGCGTAGTAGGCGTCGCTCAGGCGCACGCATTGCGTCATCAGCCACGCCTCGAGCAGCGGCGCATGATCCTTCGCCGCTGCCTCAAGGCTGGTGAAGAGCACGCCCTGCTCGCGGAGCGCAGGAGGCAGTTCGCTGCGCGCCACGTCGAGCAGGGTATTCGCTGGCGTGATGCCGCTGAGGATGAGGTCCAATCGGAAGGTGCTCAGGTCAACGCGACGCCAAAGTTCATCGTGCCGGTTAGGCGGCGCGGTGTCGCGGAAGACGCGCAGCGCTTCCAAGCGGCGCGCAGTCATCCATGCCGGCTCATTCAGCGCAGCAGCATAGCGCTCGACGAACTCGCGCGTTAACTCGCCGGCCCTCACGACCGGCGCAGGTTTGAGCACAGGTTGCACCATCGCCATGGCTACCCCACCGTCCCCTCCATCTGCAGGGCAATCAGGCGGTTCATCTCGACCGCGTATTCCATCGGCAGCTCCTTGACCAGCGGCTCGATGAAGCCGGAGACGACCATGGTGCTGGCCTCCTCTTCGCTGATGCCGCGGCTCATGGCGTAGAACAGTTGTTCCTCGCCGATCTTGCTCACGCTGGCCTCATGGCCGATCACCACGTTGTCGTTGTCCACCTCGATATACGGATAGGTGTCGCTGCGGCTGCGCTCGTCGAGCAACAGCGCGTCGCACACGACGTTGCTGCGGCTGTTCTCGGCGTTGCGATACACCTTGAGCAGGCCGCGGTAGCTGGTGCGCCCGCCGTCCTTGCTGATGGACTTGGAGATGATCTTGCTGGTGGTGTTGGGCGCGGCGTGCACGACCTTGCCACCGGCGTCCTGGTGCTGGCCGCGGCCGGCAAAAGCGATCGAGAGGATCTCGCCGTGCGCGCCCGGCTCCATCAGGTAGACGGACGGATATTTCATTGTCAGCTTAGAGTTGTGGACAATGAATCCCTGAGACACAAAGTTGCCCGTGCCCTCAACCTCGATATCCCATGTCGGCACAGGCTCGGCGCTGGCTTCGGATACTGTCACATCAACGACCTCGACAGCCTCGGGCAGGGTGATGCTCGAACGCCCGATGCGGCGATGATGGCGCAGCTTGGCCGGCGCGCAGGCCGCAGCCGCCTCGCGCAGCGACGGGCTGACATGCCGCAATAAGCGTTCATCCAGGGGGAAGGACAGAATGTGCGCGCCATGGGCCGTGCACTCCACCCCCATAATGGACACTTTGCGCGGCTGATCAAATTCAGTCTGCAGACGCGCGGTGATGCCCAGAGTAGTCAACAGAAAAGCGACGCTTTCCAGCAGCCTGCGGTCGGAAGACTTGAGCACGAATCGGCGCGCAGGCGACACATGCCCATCGGCATCCAGGTAGCCGGCGATGAACGCCAGGCGCTGCGATTCAGGCAATGAGCCGATCCACTCGGGCACGCGCTTCTTGCCGTCTGAGCCTACAAAACCATTCAGCGTCAACAGCTCAGCCAGCGCCTTGCTGCTCCAAGAGAGATGATGACCATCCTTGCGCTCCGTTGGTTCTGCTTCCAAGACTGTTGACATCACGCTGAGCAATTGCTCGCGCGCGCGATCGGTCGCCGGCGTCGCAAAGCCAACTTTCGCCCAGCGGATGACGCCGGCAGTCTTGGCTTCGCGCACATCGAGGTTGCCGTCGCCAAGCCAGTATCCGAAGAGCCACATCAGGTCGTCGGTGGTCTGGACGACGTCCTTCAAGCGCGACTCCCTGCTGCGCGTCGCGGTAAGTCCATCGGCATACTGGTTGCTGGTGTTGAAAGTCACCTCATCCGACGGCAACTGTAGCAGGTAAGGCGCGCCATAATCCAGCGAGGTGCATGGGACGATCGCCTGCCGCAGGTGATCCGCGCGCACGTAAGCCAAGCGATAGCGCCCTGACTT
>Ga0308416_1000625_pt1 | contig 12366 bp, 10 predicted proteins | sample HotsprSampleOS60_FD_203468 | JGI IMG/M metagenome (GOLD analysis project Ga0308416, IMG submission 203468) | Hot spring phototrophic mat microbial communities from Octopus Spring, Yellowstone National Park, Wyoming, United States - 20090730_OS60 ... | reverse complement strand
AGGAGACCTCGTCCAGGCTGTGCGCACGATCGCACTCTGGGATACGCCCGAGGATACCTCTCGTGCGCCGGCCGGTGCACCCCACTATGCCGGGCAACGCAAGAAGCTGCGAACTGCTCTTCGGTTTCTTCGGGAATTGCACCTGTTCCGACCAGATGTCATTCTCTACGGCCACGTGCTGCTGGCGCCGCTCAGCGTGGCGGCGAGGGTGGTGCGCCCGGAGGCAAAGAATCTCTTGTTCGTGCACGGTGTCGAGGTATGGGGCGTGCCATTTCGCCGCATGCCGCCCTGGGAACGAGCCGCCATCCGCATAGGCTGTCACAGCGTAATCGCGGTTAGCCGGTTGACTGCGGAGCGCATGGAGCGAGCGTACCGGATCGGATCTCATCGATACCGTATCCTGCCATGTGCCATCGATTACGGGAAACTGCCGAGCGGCTGCGGGCTGAATCAGGTACCAACCGGTAGCTCTGTCCTGCTCACAGTTGCGCGCCTCGCAGAAAAGGATCGCGGTAAAGGGATCGACAAGGTTCTCCACGCTCTGCCCAGTGTTTTGAGCAGGTTCCCGAACGTGCAGTATGTCATCGTCGGTGACGGGCCGCTCAAGGACGAGCTCGCGGCGCTGGCCAAGCGACTCGGCGTGCATGAGCACGTCCGCTTTCTCGGGCGTGTGAGCGACGCGCAACTGCCTGAGCTGTACTCGTCGGCCAGCATCTTCGTCATGCCGTCTTCCCAAGAAGGGTTCGGCATCGTCTACCTGGAAGCGTGGGCGCACGGTGTTCCGGTGATCGCCGGGAAGCACGATGCCGGCGGTGAGGTGGTAACGCACGAGCTCAACGGGTTCACTGTCGATCCTGATTCTCCCGGCGAGCTGGCAGAGGCTATCACGTGGCTGCTCGCACATCCGGCTGAGGCGCGCGCGATGGGACAGGCTGGCTACGAGACCGTGAAGCGGCACTACACGCACGAGCGCTTCCGGGAGCGCCTTGCTGAGATCCTTCAAGAGAGCGTCAGGGCCGTGCCACCCTCTTAGCGGCCGGGAGTGACTTCCGTGTGCGGCATAGCAGGTATCATCGCTTCAGAAGTCGAGCCGACGAGCCTCGAGCGGATGCTCGAGGCGATGCACCATCGTGGGCCAGACGACCGCGGCATCGAGATCTTCGGACATGATCACTTCCAGGTCGGTCTGGGCAATACGCGACTAGCCATCATCGACCTCTCGCCAGCCGGGCACATGCCGATGCGGGATCCTGAAACAGGGAACTGGATCGTCTACAACGGTGAGGTTTACAACTACCGCGAGTTGCGCGCCGAGCTGGTGAAGCATGGGAAGCACTTCCGCTCGCTGACCGATACGGAAGTCATCCTCAAAGCATATGCTGAATGGGGACTCGATTGCCTGGGCCGTCTACGCGGGATGTTCGCCTTTGCGATCTGGGACGGTACGCGCGGAGAGCTGGTGCTGGCCCGAGATAGGCTCGGCGAAAAGCCCCTGTACTACTATGCCGACCCTGAGCGAGGCTTGTTCGTGTTCGCCTCCGAGGTGCGGGCGTTGCTGGCGAGCGGCCTCGTGCCGAGGCTCCTCGACCACTCAGCCCTGAGCATCTACCTCCACAACGGATTCCTCGTCTCGCCAAGGACACTCGTTCGCGGCGTCAGGAGCCTGTTGCCCGGGCACTGGATGCGGATCGATGCGCGGGGGCAGGTGGCCGGGCAGGGGCGCTACTGGCGCATTCCCAGCTCGCGCACCGGTGTCGCAGAAGAGGCCCGGAGCCGCGAGCGCCTGGAAGCGCTGCGGGAGACCCTGGCCGAGGCCACGGCGCAGCGTTTGGTCAGCGATGTCCCACTCGGCGTGTTCCTCTCGGGCGGGTTAGACTCCTCAACGATCGTTGCTCTCATGACACGCTGCTCGAACGCAATCCGCACGTTTTCGGTCGGCTTTCCCGAACCTGACTTTGACGAGTCGACGTACGCGCAGTGGGTGTCGTCACGCTTTCGAACCGAGCATCGGACCGTGAGCGTGACCGCTGAGGAGTTCGCGCGCTGGCTGCCCGATGGCCTGGCTGCAATGGATCAGCCGACGTTCGATGGACTGAATACGTACTGTGTGGCACGAACAGCACGCGCGAGCGGCCTTACGGTGGCACTCTCCGGTCTCGGCGGTGACGAGCTGTTCGGGGGATATCCGCACTTCCGCCAGGTCCCGGCTATCGCCAGGGGCGCACGGTTCGGAACGTGGCTGCCGGATCTCCCTCGACGCCTTGTCACCCGGTTCGTCGGTGGGCTTCACGGGTGGCGCAAGGTCGTTCAGGTCATCGGGTCCCCGGTACCGGGATACTATGCGATGCTAGGAGCCTACCAGGTTGCTCAGGCACTGTTTCCGGCGAGTTTCCAGCGCCGCTTGCTTCAGAGGTATGAGGAGGTAGAGGGTGTCTGGTTCGGGCTGCCGCTCGAATTCGTCGCCTTCGTCGACAATGATGGTCGAGATGAGGACGAGCTGGCGTTGCTTTCGCGGTATACGATTCGGCTCTTCGAGGGGGAACGCCTGCTGCGCGACACCGACAGCATGGGGATGGCGAACTCGCTGGAGATCCGCACTGTCTTCACGGATCATGCGTTCATCGAGGCTGTTTGGGAATTTCCTGGTCGAACGCGCTGCGCTGGGGCGCCGAACAAGCCTTTCGAGGTCGCTCTGGTACGCCCGCTACTGGGAGAAGACTATCCGGTACGACCGAAGCACGGGTTCGTGTTCCCGTTCGCGCGATGGTTGCAGCAGAGCGCGTTGCGGCAGAAAATATTTGAGACGCTTCGTGACGACGCCCTGAGCTTCCGAGCTGGGTTGAATCCCCGGGCGGTACGTGACATTGCTGAACATGCGGCCCGTATGCCGTGGTCACGCGTCTGGACACTGTATGTGCTGCTCGAATGGGTCAGGCGCCATGATCTGAGCGTGTAACGGCTGCGGATGGACATCCTCGTTCTCCATGACCGCTACCAGCTCCGGGGTGGTGAGGACGAATCGACCGATCTCGAGGTGGCGCTGCTGCGTGCACGCGGGCATGTGGTTGAACTCCTGGAGGTGGACAACCGCACCATCGCCGGCCGGCAGGCTTGGCGTGCTGGGCTGCAAGCGGTCTGGGCCCCGTCGTCCTACCGAGCTGTGAGTAACCGGCTTCGAGCGGAGCGCTTCGACGTGGTCCACGTTCAGAACTTCTTCCCGCTCCTCTCACCGGCGGTACTCTTCGCGGCGCGTGCTGGCGGTCTTCCGGTCGTTCAGACGCTGCGCAACTACCGTCTCCTGTGCCCCAACGCGGTCTTCTTCCGCGATGGCCACGTCTGCGAAGACTGCCTGGGCAAGCTCGTCCCCTGGCCAGGAGTCCTGCACTGCTGCTACCGCGGCAGTCGGGCAGCCACTGGGGCGGTGGCCGCGATGCTGGTCGTGCATCGCCTCCTCCGCACCTGGGAGCGGACGGTCGATATCTTCATCGCGCTCACCGAGTTCGCCCGGCAGAAGTTTATCCAGGGCGGGCTGCCGGCCGACCGCATCGTGGTCAAGCCAAACTTCGTCGACCCTGATCCGGGGCCAGGACTCCACGACGGCGGCTACGCGCTGTTCGTGGGCCGGTTGTCGCCGGAGAAGGGAGTACGGACGCTGCTGGCCGCTTGGGAGCGGTTGGGGCCGGGCATCCCGCTCAAGATCGCTGGCGACGGGCCTCTGGCCGGCGAGGTCGCCCGCGCGTGCGAGCGTCATCCGCAGATCGAGTGGCTCGGGGCGCAGCCGCTCGAGCGCGTCTATGCCTTGATGGGGGCGGCCGCGCTGGTGATCGCCCCCTCGGAGTGGTACGAGACGTTCGGCCGCGTGGTGGTGGAAGCCTACGCCAAGGGGACGACGGTGATCGCCTCTGACTTGGGCGCGCTGGCCGAGCTGGTCGAGGATGGCCGCACCGGGCTGCGCTTCCGTCCCGGTAACCCGGAGGATCTGGCGGCGAAGGTCGAGTGGGCCTGGACGCACCCGCGCGAACTCGCCGCGATGGGCCAGGAGGCCCGGCGCGAGTACGAGCTCAAGTACACGGCCGAGCGGAACTACGAGCAGCTCATGGAGATCTACCGGCTGGCGATCGAGCGTGCCCGCTCCCGGCGCTGAACGCGGCTTGGCGAACCGGTCTCGCGGTAACTCCTCTCACCCCCTACCCTCTCCCGAATCTTCGGGTGAGGAATCTCGTGCCCGAGGGTGCGGTGGAAGAGCCGCACACCTGCGGCCAGGAGCCCCTTTCCGCGTAGTATCAATTGGAGCGCTGGCGTGTGACTCCGATGGCTCCTTCCCGCGAGCGCGAGCGGGTGGCGAAGGCGGGGTGAGGAGCAGCACTCACCCTGCGATTGAGCGCTGGGTGGTCTGCCAGACATTCTCCGCGACCTGGAGCGTCCGCTCGGCCTGCGCGCGATTCGGTAGACCCTCGGGGCGTACGCCGGGGAGCGCGTCGGGGTACCGGGTTGCAGCGTAGTACACCTCGAGCTCCTGGAGTGGCGCTTCCAGTGAGGCCAAAGGCTCGCGTGCGCACTCGGGCAAGAGAGCCCAGAGGTCAGCGATCCGATGCGTGCGTGGGATGAGCAGCCCCTGACGTGCGAGCAGCGCCTTGAGACACTTCTCGACGCACTGCTGGGCGTGGAAGCAGACCTGAGCAAAAATGCCTTCGCTGAGCGCGAGCCGTGCCATACGCAGGTCGTCCTCGGCGAACGCCAGCCATTCCCTCGCCTCTTCGACGGGACGCAATGGCACCACCCTCCCCTTCTCAAGCAACTCGGCGCGAACGAACGGTCGCTGCTGCACCTGGCGTAGCTCAGGAGGGGTGTAGACCAAGATGTCCATCCCGACGGTCGGCCGCAGGCGGCGGTGGATCTCCAGCGCGCGCTCGATGAAGGGGGCAGCGGTGTCCATGACCACGACGACGTCGAGGTCGCTCCACTCGTGCACCGCCGCAGTGGCGAACGACCCGAACACGTAGAGGCGCCGCGCGCAGGGATCGGCCGCTAGGAGCGCGCGCAGGCGGTCAAGCTCGGCCTGGAGGCGCTTGCGCCGGGCCTCGGCCGCCTCCGGGGTCTTCGTTGTGCGCCTCGGCTCGATCCCCATGCTCACCTCACGGGAGTGCGTTGCCCCTATGGTAGCAGACCCGCTGCTCCTCTTTGGGCCGCCGACCGATCAGCGTCGAGGGAGTGACGGTCCGAGCGCGTCATTCGGGCAGCCAACCTGGACCCGCACAGCGACGTGCATCCTCCCTGCGGTGGGCCAGTGAGCGGCACCGCGGCCCCGCCTCGAGGGTGAGCGATGCAGGCGACGGAAGGCGCACCGGCACCGTGCGCGCAGGAGACGCATCCGATCATCCACGATTGGCTATGGACCATAGTGGTTGTCAACGTACAATCAATTGATAACGTAGGAGGTGTGCGCATGACGGCGACCTTGGATGAAGCCCTCCGCGAGGCGCTCGTGGCTGCCCAGATGACGCCGGAGGAGTTGCGGCTGGAGCTGGCGCTCGCGCTGTACCAGCATGGCACGTTACCCTTCGGCAAGGCGCGGCAGCTGGCTGGGGTCTCGGCCTGGGGCTTCCAGGAGATGTTGGGGCGGTGCACGACGACCTCCCGGAGTACGAGGAGGACCTGGCCACCCTGCGTGAGCGCGGTCGGCGGTGAGCGTCGTGAGCAATGCCTCCCCGCTCAGCAGTCTGGCCCGCCTCGGCTATCTGGAGCTGCTCCGCGCGCTGGAGAGCGAGCTGCTAGTACCGCACGCTGTCTCGCACGAAGTGGTCTTGGAAGGGGCGGGGGCAGCCTGGCGCAGCCGCGGTCGCTCAGGCGTCCTGGATTCAGCGCGGGCCGGTGGCCAACCGGCCGCTGAGGCAGGCGATCCGGCAGCATCTGGGGGCTGGCGAAGTCGAAGCCATTGCCGCCGCCCCAAAATGCGAGCGGAGCTCCTCCTGATGGACGAGCGAGTCGGCCACCAGGTTACCCATGGCCAGGGGATGCGGACTGTCGGTCCGCTCGACGTTCTCCTAGGGCATGATCCCAACGGTCGAGCCCTAGCCGGACACGCTCCGCGACGTCCCAGACTTTCTCCAGGGAGCGGAGGTCACCGCTTAAGTCCCTCGCGACGCAGGCAAAGCCTCGCTGCCCAGCTTGGTCCCCAGGGCGGTGTGGCGATGCTCGGAGCCGGCGCCGGGGCAACGACACACGGCGCGAGCGCGCTACAATAGCGCCAACATTTGGGGACGGAGCCCGAACGGATGGCCATACCTGCATCGCCGACTGAGGAACAGCCGACCGACCGGCTGCCCAGGCTCAGCCTGCCGGAGATCTGCCCGCACCTGGGACTCAGAGGCGACCCGGCGAGCTGTGCCCTCTTTCCACGGCCGGATCATGTCTGCAGTGTGCCCGGCGCGCCGCCACCGCCGCTCGAGTGGCAGGCGGGATACTGCCTGAGTAGCCGATACGCCGAGTGCCCGCACTTCCGCGCCCACGCCGCCGGCCAAGCAGCCGAGTCGACCGGCTATCCTACCCGCTGGCGCCTGGGCCGGCGTGCCGCGCTGGCTGTCGCTGGCACGCTGGCCGTGGCCTGCGGGCTGCTGGGCGTGGCGTTCGCCCGGGGCTACATCTCGATCGACGTCGACACGACCGTGTCCACGCCGAGCCCAGCGGCAGGCGTTGTCGCGACATCCCCGGCAGCCAGTGGCGACCCGAGCCCAGCGCCGGCGGCGAGCGGAACGGTCGCGCCTCGTCCGACCCCAGCGGCGGTTGAGACGCCCGCGCTGGCTGCGACGCCCACGGCCACGCCGCGGCCCATGGAGACATCCACGCCGCTCCCGACACCGTCCCCGCGGCCGGAGACGCACATCGTGGCCGAGGGCGAGACGCTGAGCGAGATCGCGGCGCGCTACGGCACGACCGTCGAGGCGATCACGGAGCTGAACGGGCTGAGCGACCCGGACAACATTCCGGCGGGGATGGTGCTGCGCCTGCCGTAAGTGGCAGGCGTTCTGCTATGATTCGGGTGAGGAGCAGCGCCTAGCGGCTGCCGGGGCCGGCCGGTGACTGAAGTGGCCTTTCGCGGCATGGACGGTCGATGAACAATGGGACGAGACGATCGCCTGCCGAGCCCGGCGGATGAGCGCGATGTGCGGAGCGAGCGGGGAGCGCTGGTACCCAGCGAGCCGGATATGACCGTCTGCCCGCTTCTCGGGCTGCGGCACGATCCCAGCACTTGCGGGCTGTACCCGCGGGGCGACCACGTCTGCCGGTCGCCCGGCGCCCCGGCGCCATCGCTCGCGTGGCAGGCGCGCTACTGCCTCACCGGCGAGCACAGGTCCTGTCCTCACTACGGGGCGGGCGAGCCCGTCCAGAGTGCCCCAACGCCAGCTTTCGCGCGGCGCTGGCTACAGACGCGCGTGATCGCGGCGGCTACGGTGGTCATCGGGCTGGTCGTGGCTGCGGCCGGGATGGGAGCGATGGCGCGCAGTTCCCTGTCGAGCGAGGCGACGCCCTCGCCGGGGATCACCGAGCGGGCGGCCGGCACGCCCGCGCTCGCTGGCGCCGTCTTGACCGCGCAGCGCGCGCTGACCCCGACGCCGGTTCCGGCTCCCTCCCCGACACCCGCCCCGTCCCCGACGCCCACCCCCTCGCCCACGCCGCTCCCGCCGGCTCCGACACCGACGCCACCACCACCCCCGCCGTCTTTGCCTGCGCCGCCACCGCCACTGCCGGTGGTCCGGCCGGCTCCCACGCCGACGCCAGTTCCGCCGCCTCCTCCGCCGAACCCGACGCCCGCGCCGCCGACCCCGACGCCGGTGCTGTTGCCCCCTGGCCCGGAGCCGACGCCCCCCGCTGGGCCGTAGCCGCTGGATCGGAGGTCGCGACCGCGTGACCTCGCCCGCACCGCAGGTCGACCTGCACGCGCACGTGCTCCCGGGCATCGATGACGGCGCTGCCGATCAGTCGCAGGCGCTTTCGATGCTCGAGCGGGCCTCCGCCGACGGAACGCGGATCATCGCCGCCACCCCACACGCCGGCCGCTATCGGCCGGAGGCGATCATCGAGGGGGTGGGGCAGCTCAACGCCCTGGCCGAGCATGCCGGGCTGGTGATCGAGGTGGTGCCGGGCTGCGAGTATCGGCTCGGCGCCGAGCTGGTGGCGCGGTATCGCGCGGGCCAGCTCGTGACGCTGAACAGCACCCAGTACCTCCTGGTCGAGCTGGTCTCCTGGGTCGAGTGGCCGCCGTACTTCGCCCAGGCAGTGTACGAGCTGCAGCTAGCGGGCCTCACGCCGGTTCTGGCTCACCCCGAGCGCTACCCGCCGGTGCAGCGCCGGCCGGAGCTCGTCGCCGAGGCCGCGCGCGCTGGGGTCGTGATCCAGGTCAACGCCGGCTCACTCCTCGGCCAGCATGGAAAGGCAGCCCGGCGCGCCGCCGAGGCGCTCGTGCGGGCACGGCTCGCGCACCTCATCGCCAGCGATGCCCACGATCCGCGGGTTCGCCCGCCGGCCGTCGCCAACGCGTTGCGGCGCGTGAGTGAGCTGGCCGGTGAGGACTACGCGGCGTGGGTGCGGCAGGCGGCTGCCGAGGTGGTCCGGGGTGAGGCGGTCCGTCTGCCGGAGATGGAGCTTGGGGAGCTAGACCCACGCCGCTCCTGGCTGGCACACGTACGCTCCTGGCTGCGCGGCGGGTGAAGGCCGTCAGCGGCCAGCCAGGGATGGGACGTCGGCTCAGCCGCCACGTGCGCCGTAGCGCCAGGTGTAGTAGTGCAAGCCGATGTTGCCCATTTCGACCTGCCAGCCCGGCGGGTTGTCCGGCGTATAGGTCAGGACGCGGCGCTCGAAGGCCTGGATCAGCACCCAGCGCTCCTGCCCGCCAACCCGCACCCGTGCCCAGTAGGCCTCGGTGATGGGCAGGCCGGTGACGAAGAACGTGGGGTCGAACAGCTTCGCCTGCCGGAGCCGGCCGTCCTGCATCACCGTGCCGGTACTGTTGAGGAAATCCCAGAATGGCGCCGCGATGGTGTGGCCGGTCTCGGGCACGAAGTAGGCCGCGACGACTCCGCCGGGGCCGCCCGGGCCGACTTGCCCCCTCCTGTCCACGACCTCGGTGATTTCCTTTCCCACGGCGCGCGGCGGCCGATCCAGTAGCCTGGCGAAGGTTGCATAGGTGGGCGCGTTTGGGTCATCCATGTCGCCGGCGATCGGGATGGTGGCCGGTGCCCGCACCTCGAACCGGTCCGGGCCGAGCTGGAGCCTGCCGGTGATCAGCTCCCGGGTAAGGAGCCCGCTGGTGACGAACCAGGGCGACGTGCGGTCCCCTGCCGGATCGTTGACCTCCATCCGCCCCTTGTCAAAGTACTGGACGAGCCGCTCCCCGCCGCCGTACGGCTCGTAGCGGCCGCCGGTGAGCGGGAAGCCCCAGATCCAGCTCTGGCTTGCCCGCCCCTCCAGCACCGGCCGGTCGGTCCGCTGCCAGACGCCGAGGAAGGCCGGCTCGCCGATGCCGAAGGGGGATAGCCGGTACTCCCGCGCCTTCTCTCGGGTGATTTCGAGGTAGAGCGAGCCGTAGGAGCGGCTGGGCTCAATTTGGCTCCCCTCGAACCACTCGTTCCAGCTCGTGATGATGATCGCCTCTGGCTGGTAGCGCAGAGCCGCGTCCCAAGTCGCACGGTAGTAGGCGCCGTTCTCCCGGTCGCGGAAATGGCCGCCGCGGATGGCGAGGTCGTTGTAGCCGGGCATCACGGTCGCGACGAACGGCTTTCGCGTGCCGTGACTGGCGTTGTAGGCCGAGATCCGGCGGGCGTAGGAGGCCATGGCGAAGCCAGGATAGGCCTCCCAGGTAATGTCGAAGTACTGGATCGCGTCGAAGACGTCGAGGTAGCGGAAGTCATCCCCGCCCCCGAGCCAAAACTGGGCGCGGTTGGGATCGGTCGCGTCGCGGAGGCGGCGGAAGGCGTCGACGCTGCTATCCTGCGGCAGGATGTGGTTGGCCCAGAAGACGATCACCGGGCGGCCATCCCAGCGCAGGTAGGCCGGGTGCGCTGTGACCTGTTTCACCTCCTCAATGACCGCCACCACAGCCTCGAAGCTCGGCATGCTAGTGGCGACCGGATCGACGCTGATGGCGACGCCGAAGTCGCCCTCCTCGCCAGCCAGCTCGAGCAGGCGTGGGCAGTTGTAACGCCAGGTGCAGATGAAGCCGTCGATGCCTACCGCTTTTGCCTGGCGGATCTGCCGGCGCATGGTGGCCTCGTCGTAGCTGTCGTAGAGGTCTGGGGGCAGGTCGGGGGTCTTGACCCAGCTCTCCGGGCCGGTGTACCAGCCGTAGTACCAGGCGAGGAGCGGCCGCACTGGACTGAAGGCGTGGGCTGGCTCCTGCCTGAGCGGGAGCAGGGCCAAGCTAAGCCAGAGCGCGAGTAACCCGCGCCAGAGGAATGCTCTCGGATTGCAGTGGGAGGATCGCCCGGCCGGGTGTCGCCTCACACGCGCGCTCTCCGCCCTTCGAGTCATCAACTCTCCCTCACACACTGAATGCTGGAAGCTGACTAACTATATCACATTGGAGCCTTCGTGTCAACTGCTCTCACTCGCACACGGCTCGCGAGCTCGCCCGGCTTCCCCCAGGTCCAGAAGTCGGACCAGCTCGCCCCTTGCACAACGTGGCTATCCCACGTCGTAGGCTCTACCAGGAGAGTTCGGAGCCGACGGCAGGCTGCTCGAGCGTCAGGGAGGGGACGAGGAGACCAAGGATGCCCAGGGATGCACAGTCTGGTCGGGCACGGTACCCCTCGACCAGCACTCGCTGGCTCGTGCCCACCTGCCTTCCTGAGCGAGGTTTGGTCGCTCCACCAGCGCCGGGACTCTCGCAGCTGCAGGTCAAAGGAGAAGTGCAAAGAGATTGTCGGATTAAAATTGCATGCGCTATGATAGTCGTGACGGTGCACCAGCGCTATCTGATAAGAGGGGGCGATGGCGAAGACGATCCGCGAGCTGCGGCAGGAGCGTGGCTGGATCCAGTTCGAGCTTGCCGTCAAGCTCGGGGTGCAGCCGGGGACGATCGCCAACTGGGAGCGTGGGCGCACGCTCCCGCGAGTGACCGAGCTCAAGCGGCTCGCACAGCTCTTCGGTGTGTGTATGGAAGAGATCGTCCTGCCTGGAATGAGAGGCAGGATCGAGCGACGCGCTGACGCCCCGCGCCGAGGTCTCTAGCCATGCAGGGCGTCGCAGCGAAAGGAGTTGTCCGTGACCAGTGTGTCTGAACGTCCGGCTGGATCTCGTACGCGCAAGCGGCGGGCCAATGGCGAGGGCTCCGTCTTCTGGGACAAGCGGCGTCGCCGCTGGATCGCCGAAATCTCGACCGTCGATCCGACTGGCAAGCCCAAGCGCGTCGCCCGATCGGCCAAGATCCAGGCCGAGGCCCTCCGCCTGCTCAAGCAGCTTCGCCGCCTCGCCGACGAGGGGCTCCTGACCAGCGGCCGCCCGCCAACCGTCGCCCAGTTCCTGGCTTAGTGGCTCGAGGGCCAGCGGCACGCCCTGCGGCCCCGCACCTGGGAAGGATACGAGTCGGTGATCCGCACGGCTCGTGCCGGAGCTGGGCCGGTTCCGGCTCGACGGGCTGACCCCGGCTCATCTGGCGGCCGTCTACGACCGCCTGCTCGGTCGCGGCCTCAGCCCCAAGTCGGCGTTGAACACCCACCGACTCCTGCACCGGGCCTTGAGCGATGCGGTGCGCTCGGGGATGCTCGTGCGCAACCCCTGCGACCTGGTGGATCCGCCGCGTGCCCAGCGCCCGGCGGTGCGTGCGCTCGACGCTGAGGAGGTATCGCGCTTACTCGCCGCCTGCGCGGGTGACGACCCGGGGCCGCTGGTGACGGTGGCGATGCTGACCGGGTTGCGCCTAGGGGAGCTGCTCGGCTTGACCTGGGACGACATCGACCTCGAGCGCGGGGAGCTCCGCGTGGTGCGCGCGGTACAGCGGGTGCGGGGGCGGGGGCTGGTGGTGGTGCCGCCGAAGACCGCGTCATCGCGGCGGCTGTTGCCGCTGCCACCGCAGGCGGTGGCAGCGCTCCGGGAGCAGCGGCGGCGGCAGGCGGAAGCCCGGCTCAAGGCCGGCCCGGCCTGGGCAGACGGAAACTGGGTGTTCACCACGGCCTTAGGGCTGCCCTACCACCCGAGCGACGTTGCGCATCGCTTCCAGCGGCTGCTCGAGCATGCTGGCCTGCGGCGCCTGCGCTTCCATGACCTGCGGCACACGACGGCGAGCTTACTCCTCGGCGAGGGGGTGCACCCGAAGGTGGTGGCGAGCCTGCTCGGCCACAGCACGATCCAGATCACGCTGGACACCTACAG
>Ga0308416_1000624_pt1 | contig 12373 bp, 10 predicted proteins | sample HotsprSampleOS60_FD_203468 | JGI IMG/M metagenome (GOLD analysis project Ga0308416, IMG submission 203468) | Hot spring phototrophic mat microbial communities from Octopus Spring, Yellowstone National Park, Wyoming, United States - 20090730_OS60 ... | reverse complement strand
CCCGACCTCAAGCCGACTGCTGCGCCGACGCCTGAACCGGCAGCTCCGCCCGCAGCGGTTGCTGCACCAACGCCTGCCCCTGCGACAGCAACAGCGGTTGCAGCAGACCCTGTCACTGAGAAGGTGCTGGCAGTCGTGGCGGAGAAGACCGGCTATCCGACGGAGATGCTCGACCTCGACCTCGACCTGGAAGCCGACCTGGGGGTTGATACCGTCAAGCAGGCGGAAACCTTCGCCGCTATCCGCGAAGCGTTCGGCATCGAGCGGATCGAGAACCTGAAACTGCGCGACTATCCGACCCTGCGCCACGTCATCAACTTCGTCTATGAGCGCCGACCCGACCTCAAGCCGACGGGAGAGGCGTCAGCGACTCCGGTTGCACCGGTGGCTGATCCTTCCACACCGACCACTCCTGCACCCACAGCCCGACCAACCGTGACGCTCGTTCCGGTCGAGAACGCCGATATGGTTCCGCGTCGCGTCGTCGTTCCGGCGCTGCGCCCGCCTATCGAACTGTGCAAGCCAACCGGCGTTGTCCTCGACGGCAACACACGCGTCGTTGTGATGATGGACCGTGGCGGCGTCGGCAAGGCGTTGCTCAACCGGCTGGAGAAGCGTGGCGTCGGCACGCTGGTGTTCGACGAACCACCATCCGCCGAAGCGCTCGAACAGCAACTCAAAGGCTGGCTGGCAGAAGGACCGATCCACGGCGTCTACTGGCTGCCAGCGCTCGACGTCGAACCGGCAATTGAAGACATGGACCTGGCGGCGTGGCGCGAGCATAACCGGGTGCGTGTCAAGAACCTCTACCTGACCTTGCGCACACTGTATGACACGCTTGTCGGACCCGGCACATTCCTGGTTTCGGCAACGCGGCTCGGCGGTCTGCACGGCTACGGACCGGAGGGCGCCAGCGCACCTCTCGGCGGCGCCGTTGTCGGATGCACCAAGTCATACAAGCGCGAACGGCAGAACATTCTGGTCAAGGCGGTTGACTTCGAACCGGGTCGCAAGACAGCGGAACCAGCAGACCTGCTGATCGCCGAGACCCTCTTCGATCCTGGTGTTGTCGAAGTTGGCTACCGTGACGGTTTGCGCTACACGGTTACCTTCGAGGAGCGCCCAGCAGTCGATGGCACCCCAGGGATGTATCTCGGCAAAGATACCGTTTTCTTTGTCACTGGTGCTGCTGGCGGCATCACATCGGCTATCATTGCCGACCTCGCAGCAGCGTCGGGCGGTGTCTTCTACCTGCTCGATTTGACGCCGAAGCCAGACCCGGACGATCCCAACATTGCGCTGTTCCGCCAGGACAAAGAGGCGCTCAAGCGCAAGTTGATCGACGACTTCCGCGCAGCCGGCGAGCGACCGACACCTGTCATGATTGATCGCAAGATCCTGGCGATCGAGCGCGAAGAGGCGGCATTGCGCGCTATCGAGGCAGTCCAGGCTGCAGGCGGTACGGCGCACTACTTCAGCGTCAACCTGCTCGACGGTCCCGGCGTTGCTGCGGTCATTGCCGACGTGCGCGAGCGCTATGGGCGGATCGACGTCCTGCTGCACGCTGGAGGGATTGAAATCTCCAAGGCGCTGCCAGACAAAGAGCCGAAGGAGTTCGATCTGGTGTTCGACATCAAAGCAGACGGCTACTTCAGCATCCTGAATGCGGCAAAGGGTATGCCGATCGGCGCTGTGGTGGTGTTCAGTTCAGTCGCCGGTCGCTTCGGCAACAGTGGTCAGTCCGACTACTCATCCGCCAATGACCTGCTCTGCAAGGTGACAAGCAGCATGCGCTCGTGGCGACCGGAGACGCGCGGCATCGCCATCGACTGGACTGCGTGGGGCGGCATCGGTATGGCAACCCGCGGATCCATTCCGAAGATCATGGAAATGGCTGGCATCGACATGCTGCCACCGGAAGCCGGTATTCCAACAATCCGCCGCGAACTGACGCAGAGCGCCTTCCGCGGCGAAATCGTCGTCGGGCAGCGACTCGGTATCCTGGGGGCGGAGTTCGACGAGACTGGCGGACTTGACCTGTCAAAGGTTGACACCAGCGGTCGCCTGATGATCGGGTCGGTCAAAGCCTTCAAACTGTACGGCGGTATCGAGGTGGAGACGACCTTTGATCCGAAGGAGCAACCATTCCTCTACGATCATCAGATCGAGGGAGTGCCGGTACTGCCAGGCGTGATGGGAACCGAAGCGTTTGCCGAACTAGCAACCCTCCTCACGCCAGGCTTCTGCATCGCCTCGATCAGCGAGCAGTTCAGCAGCCCGTTCAAGTTCCACCGCGGTCAACCGCGCACGCTCTATCTGAGTGCGACGATCCATCCCACGGGTCATGGAATGCTAGTGGCGAAGACGACGTTGCGCGGTATGGTGCAACCGCGCCCTGATATGCCGCCGCGCTTCGACACCCACTTCGTTGGTGAGGTGTACCTCACGACAGCGCCGGTTGAGGGACGGACAATCGACTTCACGCCGCCGTCCGTCGAAGCACTCGACATTGACCGTGAACGTATCTACCGGGTCTACTTCCATGGTCCGGCGTACCAGGTGATAGAGCGCGTCGGCGTAGTGGGCGATCAGGCAGTAGCGTTGATGACGGACGGATTACCGCCAAACAGCGCGCCAGACATGCCGATGCTGACTGCGCCGCGGTTGATCGAACTCTGCTTCCAGACGGCTGGCATGTGGGAAATGGTGACGCACCGGGCAATGGCGCTGCCAGCCGCCATCGAGAGCGTCATCATCTACCGGCAGCCGGAGAGTGCGGAAGGGCGACGCCTCTACGCACTTGTCACAGCCATCGAGAACGGATCATCGTATGATGCGCACGTAGTCGATACTGACGGCAACGTGTATGTCGAACTGCGCGGCTATCGCACGGTGCGATTGCCGGGCGAGGTAAATGTGTAATCTCACCGTATGCGGGGCGTCGGGTATGCTCTCCGCCGATCCTGATGCCCCGCTTCACAGGACTACTCCATGGTATACTGGCTGATCCAGACGCTCGCCGATCATCCTGCCCTCGCCTGTGCTGAAGCTCCGGAAGGGATGCTCAGCATAGGCGAGCAGGTGCGCTTCCAGTTGCTAAAACACGCAAAGCGCCGCCGCGACTGGTTGCTAGGCCGCTGGACGGCAAAGCGTCTGACAGCACAGTATATCGAGACAATCACCGGGCGGCGACCCGCATTGAGCGATATCGTGATCACCACTGATCCAGACGGCGCACCTCGTCTGCACAGTCGAAATGGATACGCCTTCATTAATCAGCTGGCGATCTCGATCAGCCACAGTCACGGGTATGCTTTTTGTGCGCTGACAGACGTTCCGGGGTACCGTCCAGGCGTCGACATCGAATATATTGAGCAGCGTCATCCCGCATTCGTAAGTGATTTCTTTACCGACGCAGAGATCGAGCGCGTGCATCGAACACCGCCATTGGCGCAACCTTTATTGACGACAGCGATCTGGAGCGCCAAGGAAGCTGTCCTCAAGTCGATCCGTCGCGGGTTGACGGTGGACACGCGCTGCATTGTCTGTCTGCCTGAAGAGCCTGTGGCAGATGGATGGTCGCCGGTGACGGTGATGTGCTCCCCTGAACTGAACGCAACCGTTCGCTGCGTTTGGTGGCGACAGATCGGCAGGTTTGTGCTCACCCTGGCGACCGCAGACAGCGAACAGACGACCCACGTCACCGTTCCGATTGTAGAAGTGCAACGGATCGGAGATGGAGTTTCACCATGACGAGTATGCAGGAATACATCGAGAAACTGCGCCAGCGCAAGGCGATTGCTCGCGGAACAGTGCAGGACGTTGAAGCGCAGCACAAGAAAGGGCGTCTGACTGCGCGCGAGCGGATCGACCTGCTCTTCGACCCGGGCACGTTCGAGGAGATCGACACGCTCGTGCTCCCGCGCTACGACGTGTACCCAGGTGGGAAGCGTTCTCGCTATGGCGATGGCGTTGTAACCGGCTTCGGATTGATCAATGGTCGCCGCGCATTTGTAGCAGCACAGGACGCCTCGGTGATGGGTGGCTCGCTTGGCGAAATGCATGCCAACAAAATCGTCAAGGTGATGCACATGGCTTTGAAGTACGGCTGCCCTTTCATCGCCATCAACGACTCCGGCGGAGCGCGGATCCAAGAGGGCGTCGATAGCCTGAGCGGGTATGCGCGTATCTTCGACGCAAACTGCGAAGCGTCGGGCGTCATTCCGCAACTTTCGCTGATCATGGGACCGTGCGCTGGCGGCGCAGTTTATTCACCGGCACTGACCGATTTCATTTTCATGACCGAAAACGCCTACATGTTCATCACCGGTCCTGATGTCGTGCGGGCAGTGATGCAGGAAGAGGTCACGCAAGAGCAACTCGGCGGAGGGCGGGTGCATGCTGAGGAAAGCGGCGTCAGCCACTTCCTGGCGCGCGATGATCAGGAATGCCTGGCGATGGCGCGCGAACTGCTCAGTTACCTGCCGCTCAACAATCAGGACGACCCACCGTATGTGCGTCCGGTGGACGACCCGGAGCGACGCTGCCCGGAACTGGAAGAGATCGTTCCAGTCGATCCCTCCAAACCTTACGATGTCCGCAAGGTGATTACCAGCATTCTTGATGATGGACGCTTCTTCGAGGTACACGCCCTCTGGGCGCAGAATATGGTCGTCGGATTTGGTCGACTCAACGGCTATGTCGTGGGGATCGTCGCCAACCAACCAATGGTGCTCGCCGGTTGCATCGACATTAAAGCGTCAATCAAGGCAGCACACTTTATTCGCATTTGCGATGCATACAATATTCCGATCATCACATTGCAGGATGTTCCCGGCTTTCTGCCCGGCACCAATCAGGAATACGGCGGCATCATTCGCAATGGCGCGCGGATGATCTACGCCTATTCCGAAGCGGTCGTCCCCAAACTGATGATCATTCTGCGCAAGAGTTACGGTGGCGCCTACTGTGTGATGAGCAGCAAAGGGTTGCGTGGCGACCTGTTGTACGCCTGGCCCAACGCTGAACTTGCGGTGATGGGTGCTGAAGGAGCGGTCAACATCCTGTACCGTAACGAGGTAAAGAATGCGCCTGACCCGGAGGCAAAGCGGCGAGAACTGGTCGAAGAGTACCAGGAGCGGTTCAACAACCCATATGTCGCCGCCGCGCGCGGGTTGATCGACGATGTCATCGAGCCGCGCGATTCGCGGCGAGTGCTGATCAAGGCGCTGGAAGTCACCCTGTCGAAGCGTGAGCGGCACGTGCCGCGGAAGCACGGCGTCTCGCCGTCCTGAGAGGTAGTATCATGTTTCGTACTCTTCTGGTTGCCAACCGTGGCGAAATTGCCGTTCGCATCATACGTACTTGCCGTGACATGGGCATCCGCACGGTTGCGCTCTATGACGACACTGACCTCAGTTCGCTCCATGTGCGCCTGGCTGATGCATGCGTGCGTCTGAGTTCGGGCGCGATCTACCAAGATGCCTCGGCGCTGGTTCAGATTGCGCGCGACTGCGGCGCGGACGCCATTCATCCCGGCTACGGCTTCCTTGCCGAGCACGATGAGTTTGCGCGTGCATGCGAGGAAGCCGGGATTACGTTCATCGGGCCGTCCAGCGCAATGCTGGCGCGCGTGCGCGATAAGATCGCCACACTCGAAGCTGTACGTGCTGCTGGTTTCGCTGTGCCACGCCACTCATTGCAAGCCTATCGCGCTTCGGAAGGGGATGCGTTGCACGCTGCCGCCGGACGACTCGGCTACCCGCTGGCGCTCAAGTCGTACCGTGGCGGGCGCAGCTATGGCACGCGCCTGGTGTATGAGCCGACACAGCTGGAGAGCATTGCGCAGCATGCGCAGTCGGCGGCACTGACTGCATTTGGTGACGACCGGCTCTATCTGGAAGAAGCATTTCTCCCGGCACGCTACCTGGAAGTCCAGATCGTTGGCGACCACTACGGCAATCTGGTGCATCTGGGTGAACGCGATGGCTCGATCCAGCACAACTATCACAAGGTCGTAGCAGAGTCGCCGGTGCCGTATCTAACCGACGCACAGCGCGAAGATCTCTGGCAACAGGCGCTTGCAATCGGGCGTTTGCTGGGATGCTCCAATGCCTGCACGATCGAATTCGTCCTCGATGCACAGGGACATTTCTACTTCACCGAAGTCAAAATGCGGATTCAGGTCGAGCATCCAGTCACCGAAATGCGTACTGGTATCGACCTGGTACGCACGCAGATCCAGATCGCTGCAGGCGAACCACTTGGTTTTTCGCAGGACGATGTCATCCTTCGCGGATGCGCCATCCAGGCACGCGTCAATGCAGAGGATCCCTGGAACCATTACCTGCCTAGCCCTGGGCGCCTGCGCCGGTTTCGCTTTCCGGGTGGACCAGGCGTGCGCGTTGATACCTATGCCTACGGTGGTTGCGATGTCCCGGTGCGCTATGATCCACTATTGGCAAAGGTTGTCGCCTGGGACGATACGCGCGCAGGGGCGCTGCAACGGTTGCGCCGCGCAGTTGCCGATTTTGCGATCAGCGGCGTGCAAACGAACCTGCCGCTGATCCAGCGCATCCTAGATACACCCGAATTTACTGCCGGAACGTATGACTCAGAATTCGACCGACAATCTCTGCCGGGTGCTGAAATTCCTGATGATCAACTCCGCGATCTGGCAGTTGCAGCTGCGCTGGCGTACCTCCGCCGGAGGAGTAATACTGTTGACGCTCTCCCCAACCGTGCCAGTTCTGGATGGCACCGAGACTCGCGCAGGTTGCCACAGTAGGGGGAAAGACAATGAGCAAACTGAGCGTTACTATCGATGGCCGAATCTTTACCGTCGAAACGCCGCCGTTGCCCCGCACAACTGGCGAGATGACGGTGCGGGTCAATGGGCAGACTGTCAATGTACTGCTGCATGATACGGGCAGTTCCGAACTTCTCGACTGGCTCATCGTGGAAGGGCGCCCCTACGAACTGGTTATCGATCCCAATCTGCGCTGGATACGCTCGCGCTTCGGTTTGCATCAGGTTGAAGTACGCGATCTGGAATCCACGATTGCGCGTCCGCCAAGTGGCGATGGACGGATCAAAGCGCCCATCCCCGGCTTGATTACCCGCGTCCTTGTCAATCCTGGCGAACTGGTCGAGATCGGGCAACCATTGCTGGTGTTGGAAGCAATGAAGATGGAGAACGAAATTCGCGCTCCACGGTCTGGTCGCGTGACACAGGTCAACGTCGCCGTCGGGCAGAGCGTTGCTCTTGGAATGGTGCTTGCAGAAGTGGAATAGGGGTCAGGTGGGTGAAGGCAGCGCCTTCGCCCACCACGGGCGCCTGCTGTTGTAACGTGAAAATTTGACTTCACTGCAAAAACGCACCGCTGAGACGCCGAGAGCACGGAGAACCCTGAAAACGGACCTTGATGGATGCACGGCATCTCGCGCCTCACGCGGCGACCGAAATGATGGCGATTGAGAAATAAATCCGGTATGCGCCTTGTGCCGTCGGGCTCATGGCGATTGAGCATTTATAGCAGTTCTCTTGTCGGGCAGGGTTGCACCCGCTATCAAAAGCAGACGCCGTGTGCGCCGTCCCTCCGCGTGCTCCGCGTCTCTGTGTGCATCAGACTGGCTCACGCGGAGGCGCGGAGATGGGGAGCGCAGCGAAGCGGGCGTCTCGCGCGCCACGGCAGACCCGACCAAGGGTCAATGTATCTGAGGACTGCTATAATCCGGTATACGCTCTTGCTGTCGGGCTCATGGCGATTGAGCATAAATCCGCTATCCCGAACGAGCTGTCGGGCTAAAGCCCTCGGCTGTGGAATGCAAAGCCCGCCTGCGCGGGCTAAAGCGGATTATTCATTCAAAGACCATAAGCCCTCGGCTATGCAGGGCGAAGCCCGCCTGCGCGGACTATGGCGAATAATCACTTCAAAGACCATTTTATTGGTGCACCGATGGCGCGTGCAACTCCACAATCCCATCGGGACCGGCGATCACTGCTAGTGACACCATACCGAGAAACAATCCGTGCGCCACAACACCCGGAATAGCGCAGATAGACGCTGCGAGTGCTTCCGGATCGGCAATAATGCCAAAATTGCAGTCGAGGATCAGGTTTCCCTCATCGGTCACAAATGGCGCACCATTGCGGTCACGGCGCAGCGCTGGCACGCCGCCGAGCGCCCTCAGACGACGCACACAGAGCGGCAACCCAAAAGCAACAACTTCAACCGGGAGCGGCGAGCGCTCTCCCAGCCGTTCGACACATTTACTGGCAGCTGCCATCACTACGAAGCGCGCTGCGGAAGCCGCCACGATTTTCTCACGCAGCATCGCTCCACCCAGACCTTTGATGAGCCTCAGTTGCGGATCGATTTCATCAGCGCCATCCAGCGCCAGATCGAGGTGTGGCTGACGATCCAGCGTTGTTAGTGGGATACCAAGTTCGCGCGCCAGCGCTGCCGTCACCTCTGATGTGGGCACACCGGTGACCCGCTGCAGACGACCATCAGCCAGACGCGCTGCAAGCCCGTGCAGCATGAATGTGGCAGTCGAGCCGGTTCCCAGTCCGATCGTCATCCCACTCTCGACATACCCAAGTGCGTGTTCTGCCGCACGCTGGCGGTAGAGATTGTCGTCCACGTCGTCTCCTGACTTATTCCCGTGACACAACGATGCGGAGACGCTGCGACTGATGCAGCGTACAGATCAGTTCGTAGACTCCAGGATTATAGTAGCGCTGCTCGAACTGCTGACCAGGATCGATTTTGAACGGTCCCACCTGGATCGGCTGCACATCCTCGTTGCGAATGACGAGCGTATCCTTCCCCCGGAGCGACAGTTCGATTGTCTGCGGCAGAATGTCGAGTTGCTCACCAGACGCCAGACGCGCCACGCTGCCCGGAGGCACGGTGAAGACCAGGTAGCGGTCAGCATTGCGACGCTGATACTCGTACCAGACGCCCGTGCCTGCGATGCCGACCGCGAGGAGCGCCAGGATCAGCAACGCTGTACGATGCGCCGACCACATTGCTCAGGCGCCTCCCTGCCGCACTAGGTAGCGCAGGTCGCTGACAATATCATCAACTGGCATGCCATGGGTAAACAGTAATCGCCAGCGCCCGGCAGCGTCAATTACATAGATGAAGGTTGAGTGATCAATGGTGTACTTGAGCGCCGAGCCGGGCAGTTCGCGGCGGATCGAGGTCACGCCATAATCCTGCATCACCGGGCTGAGTTCCGACTCACTGCCACGCAATCCGATAAACGTCGGATCGAAAGCGGTTACATACCGTTTCAGGCGTTCCGGCGTATCGCGGTCCGGGTCAAGCGAAACAAAGACACCCTGCACCTTTTCTGCATCGGCGCCGAGTTTGCGGCGTGCTGCCGCCATATCGGAAAGGGCAGCCGGGCACATATCAGGGCAGTTAGTGAACCCAAAGAAGAGAATGACAATTTTGCCGCGGTGTTCGCTCAGGCGAAACGGCTTGCCGTCAAAGTCGGTCAGGGTAAAATCAGGCGCTTCTTTCGGCGGGTCGAGCGTGACGCCCCGGAAATCATATCTGCCGCACGCGCTGACAACGGTCACGAGTGCGAGCAGGACGAAAACTCGGAAACCTCGCAGCATGGCGTTCCTTTCAGAACGTTGAACGCTTCTTCACACAACGCTGCATAGTATACCATTCACAAGAAGGGCGTGGATGCAACGAAGCGCCTGTTTATCGTCGGGTTGCCAGGTCTTAACAGAATACCGTATAAAATGACACCACACGGTCTCAATATCCGTGATGCAATTCAGAGCGAAAGGGTCACTTCACCACAGAGCCGCAGCGGACACAGTGAACGATTGATGGAAACCTCCACGTGACGGGTGTCTCGACGGTGAGTTTTTGCGGAGCAGACTCGGGCGATGCGTCTACCGATGGCTGTTTTTCTGATCCTGAGCGGTTTTTACCTGCTCACGATGAGCGGGCATACCTACTCGTCCGACGAAGAAACGATGCTTGCTGTTACCCGCGGACTGATCGAACGCGGTGATGTGGCAGTTGTCGTCGAAGATGGTGCGCCGGTATCTGCGCTGCGTTCAGGACACGACGGCAGAGTCTATTCACCCTACGGCGTCCTTCCTTCCCTGCTGGCAATCCCGCTCCATTTCTTGGGTACGCTGATCGCACCGTCCGGTCTGCAAGCTGACTATGCGTCTCGCTTCGCGGTGATGATGCTCAACAGCCTGCTGACGGCAGCCACATGCGCCATTCTGGTTGAATGGACTCAGCGGCTCGGTGCAACCGACGAATGGGCGCTGATGCTGGCGCTCCTCTACGGTCTGGCGACATTCGCCTGGACGTATGCCCGAACGTTCTTTTCTGAGCCGCTGGCCGCCCTCTTGATCCTTGGCGCAACCGAACGCGCCTGGAGCGCCTTTCGCGTCAATTCCCTCGGCGCGCAGTACAGGATGCTGTTTCTATCAGGGCTTCTGGCAGGACTGCTGCCAGCAACCCGGATTGCTGCCGCTATCGCGCTCCCGGTCATCGGTCTCTACGTGCTTTGGGAAACACTGAAAACCTGGTCAACAAAACCAACTGATCAAACAAAAAGCGCTCCTTGTCAACGCCGGCAGATGCTGGCATACGTACTGAGCGGCTTGATTATCTGGATCGCTGGTTTGCTTCCCGGTTTTGCACTTGCCGGATGGTACAATCTGGCGCGCTTCGAAACGCTGCTTGCGTCCGGTTATGGAAGCGAAGCGTTTCAGTTCACGACGCCGCTCGCCGAAGGTCTGTTTGGGTTGCTCCTCAGTCCGGGCAAAAGTGTGTTCCTGTATGCTCCGCCTCTCCTGCTGGCTTTTCCCGGCGGTTTCGCTCTGTGGCGGCGTGGTGAACGAACCATAGTCCTGGTGATAGCGGGGCTTTTTCTGTCGCACCTGCTGCTCTACGCGCGCTGGGGTCAGTGGCCCGGCGGCGGCGTCTGGGGACCACGCTTCCTGCTGCCAGTCGTGGCGCCAGTTATGGTTCTGGCTGCCGGTCTTGGCATCTTGACACCTATGCAACGCTTAGGGCTGCGTCTGTTAACTCCTGCGCTCGTGCTGGGTGGTGCAGGATTCGTCGGCAATCTTGGCGGCGTTCTGCTCAACTTCGACACATATGCAGTTTCTACCCCCTTCCACACCAGTGTCTATACTTTCTCTGGCTCCCCACTGGTCGGGCACTGGCGCCTGTTGATCGAACGATGGGCGCGTTACAGCGTGCTACCACCCTTCTGTCGGCTAGGCGACGGTTTGTATGCGAGTGAGTCCAACGATAACCAGGCGCTGCCGCGACGCACTGGATCGAGTGGGAAGGTATCCTGTGTGGTACGTCGTGAAACGCGAATCACGCTGGTTCTCGATGACCGACGACCCGACAAAGCGCCGTCCAGTCAATTGCGCCTTCGATTAAACGAACGTGATCAGGGGTTGTTGCCAACCGGTCAGCAGCGAACCTACCACTGGCTCATACCGCCTGGTCGTACCCGTCTGGAGATTGTTGCGCAAACGTGGAATCCTTTTGAGACAGGCTTCAGTGACCGCAATGATCCCCTGGGTCCGGCAATCGTCGCATTGCGTGGACAGTCTGGTGATGGCGCCGCACTTACACTTGTCGATACGGCTGTGGCACCGCTGCCGACGCTTCCACGTCCGCGCTGGGCCTGGTACTATGATCCGCCGAACCAGCATCTGGTCGACCACTGGCTTTGGTATCTGCCGCGATCCGAACTCACCGTCAACCAGATGCTGGCGATGGGCGGCATAGTCGTACTCACCGGAACGATCAGTCTTGTAGCCGGGATACGTCTGATGCTAGCAGCCATTCGTAAACGTAGTGTACAATGATTGATTGCGTCATACTGAAACAGCACAGAGGAGCACGAGCGTATGCCCAGACTGACAGTTGCAGGCAAAACGGCTGAATGGAGCGCAGACAAGCGATTGGTCAACGCTATCGAGGACATGGGCATCCACATTGGTCATCGGTGCGGCGGTAAGGCGCGCTGCACAACATGCCGGGTGATATTCGTCTCCGGTGAACCCGATACGATGACTGCTGCCGAGTACGAGAAACTCAAAGAGCGCGGACTCCTCGGCGAGTACCGCCTCTCCTGCCAGATCCTCTGCACCCATGATATGGAGGTCAAAGCAGTGATGACCCTGGAAAATCAGGAAGGATGGACAGATACCGGTCCACGCCCGGCGGATACGGTCGAACCAGCGGCGGAATGGTTTCCCACATCGACATTCGGTGCATAGCCGGAAGAATCTCACCCTGCTACTCTGCGAGCGAAGGCGGATATGTCGTCTTCGCTCTCTTCTTGTTATGAAGATTGAGCATTT
>Ga0308416_1000613_pt1 | contig 12481 bp, 14 predicted proteins | sample HotsprSampleOS60_FD_203468 | JGI IMG/M metagenome (GOLD analysis project Ga0308416, IMG submission 203468) | Hot spring phototrophic mat microbial communities from Octopus Spring, Yellowstone National Park, Wyoming, United States - 20090730_OS60 ... | reverse complement strand
CACGGTGTGCAAGCGGCGCAACTACGTCACCACGAAGAACAAGAAGAACACCCCGGACCGCCTGGAGCTGTCCAAGTACTGCAAGTGGTGCCGCAAGCACACCCCGCACCGCGAGACGAGGTGAGGACGAGATGCGGGAGCGTGACCGGGAGCTGCGCCGGCGCCGCCACCGGCGGGAGAAGATCCGCAAGCTGCTGAGCCGCATTCAGGCGGCGAAGAGCCGCGAGGAGAAGGAACGGCTGGTCCAGAAGGCCATCCGCATCGCCCCCTGGAGGTACGAGGAGTTCCAGAAGTACCTCGCGTGACGGACGTCCCCCCGCGGACCACCGGGCCGCGCCGGCCGTGAGGGCTCCGCACCCCCGCGGCCGGGAGCCCGCGGCCTCCCCGCCCTCGTCCTGGGAGCCGCAGGTCCTCCTGGGGCTGCTCATCAGTCTGGGGGCCTTCGGGGTGGACGCCATGCTGCCCGCCCTGACTTCCCTGGCGTCCACCTTCCGAGTGGGCGAGACCCAGGCACAGCTCGTGGTCGGAGCCTACCTCCTGGGGTTCTCCTGGGGGCAGCTGTTGTTCGGGCCTCTGAGCGACGCGTGGGGAAGACGGCGGGTGCTCCTGGCTGGCCTGTTGGTGTTCTGGACCTCCAGCGCGGCGGTGCTCTGGATCCGGGACTTCGGGTGGCTCGTGGCCGCCCGCGGGGTGCAGGGGTTGTTCGCGTCGAGCCTGCGGACCGTGGGAACCGCCTGGGTGCGGGACCGGTACCGGGGAGAGGCCATGGCCCGGGTGATGGCCTTGGTGCAGAGCGTCTTCGTGGTCGCCCCGGTGCTGGCTCCCTGGGTGGGCGCGTACCTGGCGCGCCGGGGGTGGCCTGCGGTGTTCGCCTTCCTCGGGGCGGTGGGCTGTGTCCTCTGGGGGTGGGCCCTGGCGCGGCTGCAGGAAACCCTGCCTCCCGCCGCGCGGCGACCCTTGGCTTGGCGGCCCTTGTGGGAGGCTTGCCGTCTGGTGGCCCAGACCCGGGAGAGCTTGGTGGGAGCCGGACTGTTGGCGGTCACCTACGGAATGCTGTACGGCTACCTGGTCACCGCTCCCCAGCTGTACAAGACTTACCTGGGTCTGTCCAACGAGGCGTTCGCCGCAGCCTTCGCGGGGACCGCCCTCTTTCAGCTCCTCGCCATGCTAGCCACCCGGGTCTTGGTTCCCCGCCTGGGTGTCCGGCGGCTCCTCCGGGTCGGGGGAGGCTACCTCGCAGGGGTAGCCCTGCTGCTCCCCCTCCACGCCGTGGCCCTGCGGTCCGTAGCCGCCTTCTGGCTGCACGTGAGTCTGGCCTTCTTCGGCATCACCCTCACCTTCCCCAACGCCACGAGCCTGGCCCTGGAACCCCTCGGCCGGGTGGCGGGGTTTGCCAGCAGTGCCGTGGGTTTCGCCAGCACCTTCGCGGCCGGCCTGCTCGGAAACCTCCTGGGCCAGTGGTCTGGGGGCGAGCCCGTCCGGTTCGCGTGGGGATGGGCCAGCCTAGCCGTGATGGCGGCCGCTTGTAGCTGGTTGCTGCCTTCCTCCGGGCCGCGTAAGATAGCGGCGGAGGGGCGTAGCTCGAACGGCTAGAGCGCCGGTCTCCAAAACCGGAGGTTCCGGGTTCGAATCCCGGCGCCCCTGCCAGGCCGAAACCCGCAACAGAAGCCGAATCTATCGTCAGACGGGCATTCCAGCCGTTGGCCCCGCTCTGGTAGTCGATAGTCCCCAGGTGGCCTGAGTGGTCCCGAGTGGTACTGCCGAGGTTTGAAATCAGGTTGAAACTGGGCTACCCTCTGGACGTGGCTAGCCTGATCCGGGTGAGGTACCGGGCGAGGGTCCTCCGGAGGGGGGACCGGTCCTGGCAGATCCCGGCCTCGTCCGCCTACAGGGTGCGGTACAGGGTGTACCTGCCGGACCGGGTCGTTACCTGGGCCAGGGAGACCCAGCAGAAGACGATGGCCCAGGTCCTCCTGCGTGAGGCGGAAGGGGTCGAGGCCCTCCTTGGCCGTGGCGCTGCTACCCAGGAGGACGTGCGGCGCTGGGTCCGCCTGGGGCTTCTGACCAGACAGGACGCAGCCGCCCTCCTCGGCCAGGACGTGGCCGCCTCCTGGGACGAGCTGCTGGACCGGTACCAGGAACGGGCGAGCAGGCTACGGCACAGGACGGCCCAGACAAATCTGTCCCGCGCCCGGGACCTCGTGGCCTGGTTCCGGGAGCGGTGCCCGGATCCCGTCCAACTGACCCCGGCACTCGTCGAGGAGTGGGTCAGGGGCTGCGTGGCCGCGGGGCGTGCCGCGAACACGGTCAATCACACACTCGACGTCCTACGGGTCCTCCTGGACCCGGCCTGGCCGCAGGGGAACCCGGCCCGAGCCGTCCAGAGGCTGCGCGCGGGCCGCCAGGCCAGGTTCCCGCGGGCCATGACCCCGGAGGAGGACGAGGAAGCCATCAGGCGGGCCTGGGAACGGCGAGAGACGCTGAGCGGCCTGCTGTGGCCGCTCTACCTGGTCCTGCGCGTTGCGGGATTGCGCTTGACGGAGGCGCGGTACTTGCCCCGAGCCCACGTCCTGCCAGGGAGGATCCTGGTACAGGAGGTTGCGCTAGCACCGCAGGAAGTAGCAGGCGGGGACCTGTTCTACCGCAACGTGTGGCAGCCCAAGAGCTATGAAGCCAGGGCCGTGCCGGTCCCTGAGTGGCTGACCGACTACCTGCTGAGCCTTCCCGCAGGCAGGCTCCTGCTGGCCCCCGGCGCGCGGGCCTTACAGCGAGACGTGGCCGCCGACGCCCTGCGGGCAGTGCTGCGCGCCGTGGCCCCCGACCTCACGCCGCACTGCCTCCGGCACACGGCCATCACGGCCCTCTTGGAAGAGGGGCACCCCGTCCCATGGGTGCAGGCATGGGCGGGCCACCGTGACATCAGGACCACGATGCGCTACACCCACGTGGCGTTGGTGGGACGCCCAAGGCGCACGGCTGAGATTGCCCGAGATCTGGTCCTTACCAGCCTCGGAGATTGGCGAACTTGACGCCTCCGAGGCCCGGGATGCTGTAGCGCCGCCTTGCGGCGGTGGATCGCCCCCCTCGTGCCCCGGGCCGCCGGGAGGCGGAGGGCGGGAACCAACCCGGCCTTCCGCAGGCGCCGCAGGTAGGTCACGCTGGTGGGTGCGTGTCACGTCCTCGAAGGACCGGTAAAAGAGGGACCTGTGGGCGAAGTTCACCTCATGGGTCAGGCGCGCCACCGGGTCGATCTCGACCGCGGCGACGATCTCGCACCCCGCCGTGCACAAACCGAGGGTCATACCCCCCGCGCCCGCGAACAGTACCGCGGCGCGCGGCGCACGGCCACGCCTGATCTCCGCAAGCGCCACGTCGGTGTTCACACTGGCTCCCGCCACCCCGCGCGCAGCATCTTGCCGGACCCTCCCGGTGCGAACGGCTGGCACGGCTACTTTCCAAAGCGGGGCTGCTGGCGGCCTGACGCGGCCCTGGACTCCCACCACCTTGTCACTTCTTCCGATTCCAGCACCCACATCCGGCCGACCCTCTGGCCCCGCAGAACGCCCTTCTGCAGCATCCTCCTGATGTACTGCGGGCTCACCCCGGCACGCGTGGCGACCTCCCGGACACTGAGCAGACGCCTTTCTCTCAGGGTGGCTCACCCGGGCCGCATCCTAACACGCGTTCCCCGGTTGCGCAAGGGAAACCGACCATCTGTACCGGGTCTGCCTGGAGGAGCCTGCAACCCCATCGCGCAGGGCACCAGGCGCGGAAGGTGCGGGTCGGTCCTACGGGGTCCGAGCTTTCAGGGCCTCCTGGAGCATCCCGCGGATCTCCCGCAGGTCCTCGCGGAGCTCAGATAGCCGGGCGTGGACCTCGCCAAACCGCGCGTCCACCTGGGCGAAGCGGGCGTTCATGTCCGCTCGCAGGTCGTCGATGCGGCGGTGCACGTCGTCGAAGCGCCGGTTGTTGTACAGCACTGCCACCAGGACCGCGAGGACCACGGTCGCCACGATGGTGATGACCTGCTCCCAGCCCACGGGGCCATCGTAACGCCAGGGCCGGGCATGCGGCAACCTTCAAAGGCCGTACTTCCCGAGCCTTGCAGGCCCGAAGCTCCTCCGGGCCACCAGCTCCAGGACCGCCTTTTGCAGCTCCTCCGGGTCCAGGTCCCCGAACTGCTCTGCGGCTTCCCGCTCCAGCTCCTCGCGGCGGGATGTGGGTAAGGACTCCAGCAGCCCCCGGGCAAGCTCAAGGTCTTCGGGGTCCATGCGGTCTGCGAGCCACCCGCGGGGCCGCTACTCCTCCTGCAGGCCCTCCGGGAGGCCGGGTAGGGCAGAGCTGGTCCCGAGTTGACAGCCTGTCTAGCATCTTGTATGCTTGTGGGTACAAGGCTACAAGTTCTCCTATTAAGCGGGGCCAAGGTGCTGTCGCCGGATCGGTTAAGCGTCCCACTTTGGGAGCAGGTCGCGGTCTTGCTCCGGAACCGGATCTACAATGGTGTCTACCGTCCAGGTAGCCCATTACCCGGGGAGAGCCGCCTTGCCGAGGAGTTCGGCGTGAGCCGAGTTACCGCGCGTCGGGCTCTGGATCAGCTTGCGTCGGACGGTCTGATTGTACGGCGCCGCGGGAAGCTGACATCGGTGGCTACCTGGGTCAAGCCCCAGCCGGTAGCAGCAGCGGGGTTCGTTGAGGACCTTGTCTCCTTGTTTCAGGCCACCCAGCTGACGGACTACAAAGTAGAGATGACCGAGACGCCCCCGTGGGTCCGGGCATTTTTGAAACGCCAGATTGCCACCCGGGTGCACCGCATTCGAACGCGCGACGGCCTGCCATTCTCGGTGTCGGATTCTTATCTACTGATTGAATTGGGTCAGCGGCTGAATCCGGCCGACCTCCATCGCCTGCAAATCCTCGAGATCCTCGATCACAAGTTGGGAGTGCCAGTCGAAGAGGCCGAGCAACACATCGAGGCTACTGTGGCGCCGCCGGATACTGCCTTGGAACTCGGGATTAAATCATCGGACCCAGTGATGCGCATTGACTTGTTCTACCGCAGCGAAGGAGGATACCCGGTTGCTTGCAGCCGCGTGCACATTCGCGGCGACAAGTACACGTTTCGGACGCGACTCTTTCGGCGTACCCGGAGGCGCATAAGTGGTGGAAACGATACTTGGCGTGCATCCGTGTGATACGGGCCCTACGGCCGCAGAAGCGCTGGCCGGACTGTGGCCTTGGTGTGCAGAGCAAGCGGCTGAGCCAGGGACGCTTTTAAATGAAGCCGCAAAACTCGCATGGCTAGATTGGACGGGAGTAGCTCTCTTCGGACTTGGCACGCACTTGGGCCGCGCGGTTACCCGAGTCGCCGGGGATCCTCGGAAGCTGGTTCCGCAGATAACAGCTGCGGGGGTAGCAGAAATCTCAAGACTTGCACTCGTGTTGGGCACGGCGGCGCACGCTGCGGAGTTGGACGACACGCTTCCTGATAGCATGATTCATGCGGGCGCTCCAGTTATTGCCGCAGCTCTGGCGGTTGGCTTGGCGCGTCGTTCGCCTCTATCCGAGCTTCTGGGAGCTATCGCTTTTGGGTACGAGGTCGCGGGTCGATTAGGACGTGCGGTAAACGCCCCGCCGCGCCTGGCCCTCCATGCCCGCGGGTTTCACCCCACGGGCGTAGTAGGCGCGCTCGGCGCGGCCGCCGCAGCGGGCGCTCTATTAGGGCTGGAAAGCGAACGTCTGGCCTCGGCGTTGACGTTGGCGGCCAGCATGGGCGGGGGTCTTCTCGAGTTTATTACGGGCGGGGGGGCCGCCAAGGCGCTACATGCGGGAAAGGCTGCTGCCGACGGTATCATCGCGGCTGCCCTTGCTGCGGAAGGGTTAGCTGGCCCCCGCTTTGCCCTTGAGGGACGGGACGGGTTTCTGCGAGCGTACGGGGGCGACCACAAGGAGGTCTCAGCTCTCGTGCAGGGGCCGTCCCTAACCACGGCAGCTGTGGTACGGACGCAACGCAAATACTACGCCTGCTGTCATCACTGCCAACCTTCTCTGCAGATTCTGTCGGATCTGCTGGCCGCAGGAAAATGCTGTGCCGAGAACGTTGCGGCAATTGAAGCGTTCGTGCCGACCATGGCCTACTACCAGATAGCGTTGCCGCGTGAGACGAAGTACCGGCCTCGGAGTACCCTGGAGGCGCAGCTCAGTCTGCCTTACTGCCTGGCTGCACGGCTTGTGCTGGGGCATCTGGAGCCGTCTGCCTTTGAACCGCCGCATCTCATAGATTCCAGGATCCTGGAGCTAACGTGTCGAGTACACGTTGAAGCGCAGAAAGAACTGGACGGGAGTTTTAGTGAGGGGCGAATGCCCGCAGTGCTACGAGTGCAGCTCACGAGTGGCGAGGTTCTTGAGGCTTCGGCGGGCTTTGAAACTGGCGAATTCGATCCAGCTGCCGAAAAAGAGAGACTGTATCACAAGTGGAACCGCCTGTTGAAAAGGGCCATGAGCGAGACACAGGCTTGGGACCTGTGGGGGACACTGGAGGTCGAGCCGGTGGTTGGTTTTGCGGAGGCGTTGCGGCTCCTACGAACTACGTGAAAAGCTTATTGAAACAGGCAGATAGGAAAAAAGGGGGATAGGTATGCGGTGGGTCAGGAGACAGGGTAGGCCAGTACGTATCATGACGGCAATCGTTATAGCGGTGGTCAGTCTACTGTTGCGCGCTGGCGCGTCAAGCGGTACTGCGCAACTGCCTAAGGGTTCGGCTGGTAATCCGATTCGAGTAGGGTCTCTGCGCATCGTGGGCTTCGCTCCATCGTATCTGCTCCCGGAACTCGGCAGACAGCGGGGCGTGTACTTCGAAGTGATTGATTTTCCGCGTACGACGGAGCGTCTAGCCGCGCTATTGCGAGGCGACATCGATGCGGCGTTTGCGGGTTGGAACGGGACAATTCTTCTCGCGGCGAAGGGCGAGCCGGTAGTGGCGGTTTCGGGTTCCTTCAATGGTGGGTATTCGCTACTGGTGCGCGCTGAGAGTCCGATACGGGAAGTGAAGGACTTGAGGGGAAAGCGCGTGGCGCACAGCATTGGTTCAAACGCGGAGATCATGTTGTATAGCCAATTGAAGCTTGCTGGCCTAGAGCCGAGAGATGTACAGGCGGTGCACATGGGGTTCCCCGAGATGCCCATCGCGCTCGCGCGAGGGGATATCGATGCTTGTTTCTGTTCGGAACCGCACGGGTCTATCGCAATTGAGCGTGGTTTCGCGAGGCTTCTGAAATACCCGTATGATGCAGGGTTTGGAGACATTAACGGGAATCTTGTGGTCACGCGAGAGATGCTGCGGAGCCGGCCGGAGGTTGTCGAAGCCCTGTTGCGCGTCTTTGTCGAAGCGGTTGACAACCTGAATAAAGACCAACAACGCCTTTTCGAGGTGGGGAAGGAGTTGTTCAAACAGCCAGACCCCGTGGTGATGCGGGCGTTGAGGAATACGAGGCTGGATTACCGCATCAACGCGAGGGCTGTAGAAGCGATGGCAGAGTGGTTGTTACGGCTGGGACAGATCCAGCGGAAGCCGCCTTTAGCAGCGTTCGTGGATACGCGGCTGCTGAACAGGGTTATCGGAGAAAGGCGGTAGACGTAGAATGTTTTTAGGACAAACGGGGTCTGGAAGGTCAGCGGCTGGGAGGATCAGCTGGGCGTCAGATGCGGTGTCAGGAGCTCTTGTGCCGCTGGGCATCGTGGGGGCCTGGGCCGTCGCGTCTGCGCAAAAAGGGGTTTTTGGCCTGTTCCTAGCCACTCCGGGAGAAGTGGCTACGGAGTTTGTGCGGCTACTGTGGTCGGGGGAGCTCGTTTCGCACGTTTTGGCGAGCCTCTCTCGTGTCGCGGTGGGATTAGTGACGGCCATCTTAGTGGGGGTGCCGTTGGGAATCGGAATGGGGGCATGGCGGTCGGTTGATGTTGCGATTGCTCCGCTGCTGAACTTCCTCAGGCCGATCCCGATTGCCGCGTGGGTTCCCTTGGTCGTACTAGTTTTTGGGATCGGAGAGCTACCAGCACGAGTGCTCGTCTTCATGGGGGCGATTCACCCTATCGTTGTCAATACGATATTAGGGGTGAGAGGCGTTAGACTGCTTCATGTAAGGGCAGCTCGCATGCTGGGTGCGAATAACTGGCAAGTTGTTCGACGAGTTCTAATACCCAGCGCGCTGCCCAGTGTGTTAGCCGGGATTCGGCTGGGACTAGGTATCGCTTGGTGGGTTGTGATCGTCGCGGAGCTACTAGCTGTGCGGTCGGGATTAGGCTATATGATGGTTCAGGCTATGGCGCTTTTGCGATCGGATACGATGATGGTAGGGATCTTCGTCATAGGCGTGGTGGGACTGGGGCTCAATCGATTTGCGATTTTGACTGAGGAGCTACTAATGCCATGGCGGAAAGTATGAGAGATGCTCCTAAGCTCGAGGTGCGAGATGTCTGCATGCGATTTAGAAGGCAGGGGGCGGACTCGGATTTTGAGGTCCTCAACTCGATAAGCTTTTGTGTCTACGAGGGTGAGAGGTATTCACTCGTCGGACCAAGTGGGTGCGGCAAGACGACGCTGCTGAACATTATAGCGGGCTTCGAAAGGCCGACAACTGGCGAAGTGCTGGTTGACGGAGCGCCGGTTCGAGGACCGGACCCGTCGCGAGCAGTGGTTTTTCAGGAGGACGCGCTGTTCCCTTGGCTGACAGCGTTGGACAATGTTCGATTCGGGCCTTGTGTTCGCGGGCGACGAGAAAGCGCGGATAAGTGGAAGGAGCTGTTGAAGACGGTTGGGTTGGAGGGATTCGATGACTATTACCCAGCGCAGCTTTCGGGGGGGATGAGACAAAGAGTGGCGGTGGCGCGGGCGCTTGCTAATGAACCTGCAGTGCTATTGATGGACGAGCCGTTTGGAGCCCTTGACGCACTGACGAGGACGCAGATGCATGAGTGGCTGTTGGAGCTTTGGAGGCGGTTCAGGTTTACGGTGGTGTTTGTTACGCACGACATAGACGAGGCGATTCTGCTGTCGGACAGGGTAGGGGTAATGGCAGGAGCACCGGGGCGCCTTATTGGAGAGGTAGAGATTAAATTGGGGGAACCACGGAAGGCGGAGGTAACGGTGTCTAGTGAATTTGCTGAGTTGAAGGGGAGGGTGTTGGAGCTCCTGGGGATGGGGTGGCGGGGCGTGGGAAACGTGCGATCGAGGAGTTAATTAGTGTGGTAGCGGAGAGTAGATCAGGAGGTACCGGTGAATGTTGGGGAGAGAATGTGTGATGTGATTGACCGTATAATCTCAGTAGATGTGGCCGGGCGTGGTGTGGCTAGGATCCTCTATGAAGCTGCGCGGGAGAAAGCGGGCGAGGCGTTGACGTGGCGGGCGGCTCAGCTGTTGTCTTCTGTGCCTGTAGGCCGGGCGGTAATCCTCGCTACGGGTTGGCCGCATCGACCGCATGTCGCGTCTGACGTGGCGGAGACGGATGGGCCGCCGGGGGCCGGAGTCTTGGCGCGTACGCTTTCGGAACTACTCGACGTCGTGCCAGTGTTCGTAGTGGAGGAGGTGGTGGTGAAGGCGATGGAGGCTATAGCTCGAGCGAGCGGGTTACGACCTGTGGCGCCCGAGGCGCTGCCGAGGGTGAACGAAATGGCCGGTCCTCTCAAGGCCACTTGCGTGTTACCTATGCCAATTGATTGGGAGATGGGACGGCAATTCGCTGAGCACCTTTTTGACTCACTGAGGCCTGCTGCTTTGGTGGTGATCGAGAAGGGTGGACTCAACGCGGCCGGCCGGGTGCATACCAGCCGGGGACATGACACTACATGGGCGATCGCGAAGGCGGACCTGCTGGTGGAGGAGGCCCGTCGTCGGGGCGTACCGACCATCGGCGTCGGCGACGGAGGCAACGAGGTGGGCATGGGCGTCATCAAGGAGACGGTTCGCGGCCGTATCCCCTACGGGGAGCGCTGCCAGTGCCCCTGCCAGGCCGGCATCACGCCGGAGCAGGTCGTGGACTGTCTGGTTGTGGCGGCGGTGTCCAACTGGGGCGCCTATGGGGTCGGCGCAGCCATAAGCGTTCTCAAAGGCCACGACTGGCCCCACGACGTCCATCAGGAGGCGCGGGTGCTGGAGGCGGCCGCTTCAGCGGGCCTGTGCGACGGGCCCACCGGCTTGGTGGGGCCCATGGTCGACGGGTTGCCCCTTGAGGTGCACCAGTCAATCATCACTCTCCTCGGCGCGGTCGTGCGCAAGAGCCGTTGGACGTGGCGTTAGGGCAGCCGACGGGCAGAGGCCAGGCTGTGCCAGACACAGAGGATGCACTTTTCAGCTCGGAGGTGATGTACGTTTGGACGAGGTCCGGCTGCTTCAGTCGTCGGCGATGGGATACGGCAACGTCTCGTGGGAGTCGATCCGGCGCGGGTTGGAGCTTCAGCCGCATGTCATCGTGGGCCAGGGCACCTCGTCGGATCCCGGCCCCGCCTACCTGGGCTCGGACGAGCTACACCCTTACGTTGGCAGGCTGAACCGAAAGCGCGACCTGGGCCTGATCCTGAGAGCAGCCGTTGAGGGGCGCATACCGTTCATCTTCTCGGGGGGAAGCCCCTCCGGGTCGGACCTGCACCTCGCTGGCGTGCTGGAGGTGGTCAACGAGCTGACCCGGGAAAACGGGTGGCGTTTGCGCATCGGCGTCGTAAGCGGCCAGATCGACAAAGCCTGGCTGAAAGCCAAGCTGCGCCAGGGGGTGCGGGTGCCGCGCCTAGCGGATTACCCCGGCCTGTCCCCTGAGCTCACCGAATCGGATATCGATGAGTGCAAAGTCATCGTTGCCCAGATGGGCCCGGAGCCTATTATCGAGGCTCTTCGACAGGGTGTGGACGGGGTCATCACGGGACGGGCCGTCGACGTGGCGCTATATATGGCATACCCGTTGCTGCACGGCTTTGACCGGGCTGTTGCCGCCCACATGGCCAAAACAATTGAGTGCGGGGCACTGTGCGCGGACCCCCCTATCGCTGACAACGTGTTTGCCATCCTGCGACGAGACCACTTCGACGTCTTCCCGCTGTCGCCAGAGAGGCGTTGCACGGTCATGTCAGTGGCATCCCACGCTTTTTACGAGCGTCCTGACATCTTCAGGGAGCTTAATCCAGGCGGCTTCCTGGATGTCAGCGAGGCGCGCTACGAACAGGTGGATGAGCGCACTGTACGGGTCCGGGGTGCCCAGTGGGTGGAGCAGCCGTACACCGTTAAGGTGGAGGGTGTGCAGCGGATCGGCTACCGCACCATCACCCTGGCGGGAGTCCGGGATCCCGCGCTACTGGAGCACATTGATTACTTCATCGAGACGGTCCGGCGGCGTACGCGAGAGAAGTGGGAGGGTGAGGTGGGGCCGTTTCAGCTGGAGTTAATGGTTTTCGGCAAGGATGCGGTGCTGGGCCCGAGCGAGCCCTACTCTCGCGTCACGGGACATGAGGCGTGTGTGCTGGCCTCAGTGGTCGCCGACACGCAAGAGGTGGCAACGGCTGTCACGGCTTACCTGCGGGGGCAGCTTCTCTTCGCCGACTACCCCGGGCGCACCAGTACGGCCGGCAACGTGGCGGTGCCCTTTTCGCCCGGGGATATCCCGACGGGGCCGGCATACGTGTGGCGTATCTGGCACGCGCTGCCCCTCGACGACCCACTGGAGCCGTTCCGCATGCAGGTTGTCGATTTCCCGTGCGACCCGTCAGAACTCGCGTGGCTCACCGGCGGACGCCGGGTGGAGGGAGGGCGGATTGATGACTAGGCGCATCCGTCTGGCCGAGGGGGCCCGGATCTTCCGTAGCAAAAACGCCGGCCCGTTCCGCACCACCGTTGACATCTTCTACACGAGTCGCGATTCGTATCTCGCGCTCAAGAATTCCGGCGCGCTGACTCGGAAAGCAGTGGCGGATCGGCTCCGTGTTCCTGCGGAAGCTGTAGAGGGCATCTTTTTCTCGGATGAAACGTTGGGAATTAAAATTACGTTCGCGAAACACCCTCGCATGGCTTCCGGTGACATGCGTTGCGCAGACACCTTTGGTGCACAGCAGTATGTTGCCCTGAAAGATTGGGAGATAGAAGTAGACGGCGGGTGAGCACGAGTCTTGTGGCGACGTAATGGACTTACCCCGCTTTTGTGGAGGGGATGACTGTAGCCGACCGAGAAATGCACCCACCTGAGGCGTAAAAAGAGTGCGTCCCGAGGGTAGTTGATTTCGGGAGCGCTCCCGTGGGTACACTGCAAGGCAGCTGGTAGCTGCCGGAGAGCCCGATATCCTGGCATCTGTCGCAGCCTGGGTTCGACATCCAGAAGCGATCCCGTCAGAGCTTCCGTCAAGAGGTGTGGAATTTCGCATCAGGCGGCGACCTCCTGGGGAGCCTCGACTCCATCCACGTACCGCACCCCCGCGTAGACCTTCGCGAGCAGGTGCGGCGCATTCAGCC
>Ga0308416_1000609_pt1 | contig 12497 bp, 12 predicted proteins | sample HotsprSampleOS60_FD_203468 | JGI IMG/M metagenome (GOLD analysis project Ga0308416, IMG submission 203468) | Hot spring phototrophic mat microbial communities from Octopus Spring, Yellowstone National Park, Wyoming, United States - 20090730_OS60 ... | reverse complement strand
CATGTTTCCCCGGCGTATCCACGCAGTAACCCAGGAGGGCTTCGTCATCAAGCTGCTCTCCTTCGTCCTGGCCCACAACCTGAAGCTTCTGACTCAGGAAATGGCTTAGGTAGCAACTTGGGTTATAATAGAGTGTCGGACATAAAGCGCGTTCACGTGCGCTTTTTTTGTGCTGAAAGCAAAACAGGAGTCATTGAATGTCCCAAGTCCTTCCCATTGAAATCACCGACGAACTCAAACAAAGCTTCATCAACTATGCCATGTCGGTCATTGTCGACCGGGCCCTACCTGATGTGCGCGACGGCCTCAAGCCGGTGCAGCGGCGCATCCTGTATGGCGCCTATCAGGACGGGGTTTTGCCGAGTCGCAAACACGTGAAGTGCGCCAAGATTGTAGGTGAGGTCATGGGTAAGTTCCACCCCCATGGCGATGCGGCCATCTACGACACCCTGGTACGCCTGGCCCAGCCCTGGAACCTGCGCTATCCCCTGATTGATGGGCAGGGTAACTTCGGCTCGGTGGACGGCGACCCCCCAGCCGCCCAGCGTTACACCGAGGCCCGGCTCTCCCCCATCGGCCTCGAGCTCCTACAAGACCTCGACAAAGAAACCGTACCCTTCGTGCCCAACTACGACGGCACCCAGGAGCAGCCCGAGGTGCTTCCGGCAGCCCTGCCCAACCTCCTGGTCAACGGCTCCGCCGGTATTGCCGTTGGTATGGCCACCAGCCTCCCCCCCCATAACCTGAGCGAGGTGGTGGATGCGCTGGTACAGATGATTGATAACCCCGAGATCTCCCTCGAGGAGGTCATGAAGGTGCTGCCCGGCCCCGACTTTCCTACGGGTGCCAAGCTTTCCCGCCGGGGCATCAAGGAGGCCTATGCCAGTGGGCGCGGAAGCCTCAAGGTGCGGGCCCGGGTGCGCCACGAAGAGAAAAACGGGCGGGCCATGCTGGTCTTTACCGAGATTCCTTATCAGGTGAATAAGGCCGACTTGATCGCCCAGATCGCCTCGCTGGTGCGCAATAAAGTCATCGAAGAGATCGCGGCCTTGCGCGATGAGTCGGATCGCCAGGGCCTGCGCATTGCCGTCGAGCTCAAGCGCGGGTCCAACCCCCAGGTGGTGCTCAACAAGCTCTACAAGCACACCCGCCTACAGACCAGCTTTACTGTGAACCTGCTGGCCATTGTAAAGGGTGAGCCTAAGGTGCTCTCGTTGCTAGAAATGATGCGCCACTACCTTGACCATCGGGGGTTGGTGGTCCGCAGGCGCACCGAGTACGAGCTGCGCAAAGCCAAAGAACGCGCCCATGTGTTGGAAGGGCTTTTGATTGCCCTGGATCACATCGACGAGGTCATTGCCCTAATCCGCGGCTCACAGGATGCTACCGAAGCCCGCAGCGGACTTGTTAGCCGCTACAACCTCAGCGAGATTCAGGCCCAGGCTATCCTTGATATGCGTTTACAACGCCTGGTGGGCCTCGAGCGCGAGAAACTGCAGGCCGAATACCGCGAGCTGATGGAGGAAATTGGCCGCCTCGAGGCCATCCTGGGCGACGAGAAGCGGCTGTGGCAGGTGGTCAGGAGCGAGCTGCTGGAGATTAAAAACAAGTACGGCGACCCGCGCCGCACCCAGATCACCGAGTTCGAAGAAGGCTTCAGCCTGGAAGACCTGATCGAAGACGAGCCCATGGTCATCACCCTCACCAGCCAGGGCTTTGTAAAGCGCACCCCGCTCGAGGCCTACCGGGCCCAGGAGCGCGGCGGCTCGGGAGGTACGGCCAGCAAAACCAAAGAAGAGGACGAGGCCATCTCGGTGTTTGTGGCCTCGATGCACGACACCCTGCTCATCTTCACCAACCGGGGCCGGGTCTATGGCGAAAAAGTCCACGAGCTGCCCGAAGCCAGCCGACAGGCTCGAGGTACCCACATCGTCAGCCTGCTGCCCCTACAAGAGGGTGAAGAGGTAGCAGCCCTGCTCAACGTGCGCGACCTGACCCAGGATGGCTACTTCGTGTTTGCCACTAAAAACGGTCTGATCAAGAAAACCGAGATTAAGGAGTACCAGAACCTCAGCAGCACGGGCCTGATTGCCATCAACCTGGTAGAAAACGACGCTTTGGTCGGGGTAGCCATTGCCCAGGAAGGCGACCAGGTTATGCTGGCAACCCAGAGCGGCCAGGCCATTCGCTTTGAGCTTTCCGATGTGCGGGCCACTGGGCGGGCCAGCCAGGGCGTAACCGGGATTCGCTTCAAGGAAGGCCGCGACGACCAGGTGGTTTCGCTGGTCGTTCTGCCCAAAGGCGAGGAGGGCGAGGTGCTGGCGGTGGGAACCCACGGCTACGGCAAGCGCACCCCTGTTTCCGAGTACCCCCTGCAAGGCCGCGGTGGGGTGGGGGTGATCACCTTCAATACCAACGAAAAGGTGGGCCAGCTAGCCGCCCTCATGCGCGTGCAGGGCAACGAAGACCTGCTGGTACTCTCGCGCCGGGGTAATGCCATTCGCACCAGCGTGGCCAGCATCTCCCAGTATGGGCGGGCCACCAGCGGGGTCAGGATAATGAACCTGAGCGACAAGGACGAGATTGCCTCGGCCTTTGTGATTGCGCCGCAGGACTAGTTTTGGCCCGTCCCGAACAGCTCTTGTAGCGATGCGATAACACAGGGTTTCTGGCCGCCCTCGAGGCCATGAAATCGGGCGCGCGGGTACCCCGAAGTTCGGGTTTGTACATGTTGTAGCACATCCAGGCCTATTTCTTCATTGACATACTGGACTTCCAAAGCGGCAAGCTGTAGCCTACGTGTAAGAAGGTGGCAAGTATGGTCGATCCAGAAAAGGTTCTTCACCCAAACGCGCGAATAAAGTCCCTGGAAGTCTTGCTGAAGGCAGGGGACATCAACGAACAGGGCGACTCCTACGCCGTGGCCCTGCTCAAGTGGGACGACGAGTACCGCCTGGCCATCCGCTGGAACGGCGACCCCAACAACCCGGAGGACAAGGGAGGTCCCACCAGCCGGGGCTATCCCACCTGGTTTGTCCTCCCCCGCGCCTTCCATCCCTGGATCCTGGCGGCCCTCTTCGACCACCCCGGGGTGGACATGCAGAGCCTGATCTGGGCCAGGGACAGGCTCCAGAAGCAGGCTTTGAGGAGTGATTAGGAGCTGACGGGGCCACCCCGCCTCAGGCGGGGCATAGCCGCCAAGCGCCCAGCACACAGGTGTTCACATGTATCCATGCCCGGATGGTTGGGGAAACCGCACTTGCCCGCATGGACCTTAGCGCCTCAAGGGCAGATGATATCTTTGCCCTCTCCGCATTCAGCGGGGGGCCGCAGGAGGGATTTCCGCATTTCCCCAACGAAGTACTCCAGCGCATCGGGAAAGAGGGCTGCTTGGCTGTAGCGTGCTGTTACTAAGCTACCTCTGCGACTGATGTAAAAAAACTCGAAGAAGCTTCTCCCTATCTTTGAAGGTGGTGTGAAAACGGAGGTCGTCAGGGAGGTATCCAGCCAAAGAACCTTGAACTTCACCATGATGGGCGTCCAGCAACCCGTAGCCGTCCAGCCCAGGTACCTATAGCCCCAGACCTCCTTGATCTCGGCCAGGAAAACGGTAGGGCGACTAGGGGTTAGGTTAGTAACCCAGCGGTGGGTGGCGGGGGTGAGCCTCGGCAAGCCCGTGACTCTAGCCGCAATATTCAGGAGATCCCCTTCGCTAAGGTGCCACTTTTGTGCGGGTACACTCGCACTAGGTGGAATGGGCCAACCCTGATGGTCCACGCTAATGGCACCCGTGCAGCGATGCAAGGGTATAACCGCACTGATCTCACGGTCTTTAAGAACCTTATTAAGGGAGCAAGGTGTTATGAGCGTGTACGTACCTTTAGAAATATCGTAGATACCGGCAGGCATTTTCCTTCTCCTTTCCGACTCAGCCGCTAGAGTCCCTGGTGAGCTGGGTTTGAGAGAAACTAGCATATTCCCAGCCACCTTCGGAAGCTCCTTTGGGGCCAGGTGGAGTCCTCGGCAGATGTACCGACATTCTGCACGTCTTCACCGGAGCCTCAGGTTTTTGGGATGGAAACGACGGAACTACTGGTTGGGCCACCTGGCCCCGCCGACACGATTGTCCAGGTAGGCCCTTTGGAAACCGCAGACCAGCGGGCATAAACCCCACCGCCTCACCCCAGGGGCCTGTCCAGCCCCACCTCCCTGGCCCGCGCCAGGATCTCTCGCGCTACCCGGTGCTTGCGGGCCAGGCTCAGGGCCTTTAGGGACTGGGCCGCGGCCAGCCGAACCCGCCACTCGGGGTCGTTGAGGGCCGCCCCCAGGATGGCCTCCGCCTTCCGCGCTAAGCGGCCTGCGTCCGCCAGGGCCTCTGCGGCGAAAGCGCGGACCCAGGGGTCCTCCTGGCGCAGGAGTTCCCCCAGGAGATCCAGGGCCCTGGCCGCCTCCTTGGGGTCGGGGTGGTTCCGAACCGCCTGCCCCAAGGCCAGGGCCATGAGCCTGAGGAAGCGGGCGGAGAAGAGGCCGGGCCCGGGGGGGAAGTGTGGGACGGCCCGCATCCAGCCCAGGGGGTGTCTCCAGGCGTGCTTATACACGCTCCTCCAGAAGTCCTCGAGGTTCCCCCAGGCCTTTTGCCAGTCCGTGCCCTCGAGGAGGGCCTTGGGGTCAGCCGCGAAGAGGGCCAGGTGCTCAAGGTAGACCCAGGCTGTGCCCGGCCCCTCCTCCAGGAGGCGCCCCCCCAGGCCCACGGGCGAGCTTTGGTGCAGGAGGTTCGCCAGGGCCCCAAGGGCTCCCGGGTGGGCCCTCCCCATATGCACCTCAACCCATATGTCCTTAGCCAATTTTCCCCGTGAGTTTTCCACGGTCTACCTCCAAATGGGCCACGCGCTCCAGCAAGCGGTCGGCCAGCTGCACAAAGTAGGCGGGGTCTCCCCCAGGGCCTTGTGATCCCGCCACATGGCCAGGCGAACCCGGGGAAGCTCTTCCCTAGGGGTGATGAAGTCCCAGTCGGACAAAAGGGGGCCCTCCAGGTGGCGGTAGGCCCGGTACTCCAGCGGCTGGTGAGCCATAAGCTTCGTCACCCAGTCCTTCTCGGCGGGGTCCCGGAAGGCCTGGGCCGCTATCCAGTTGGCCAGGGCCTCCTCCGTCACCCGCCCCCAAATAGTGCCGTAGGGGCCGTGGGGCCCGGTGTCCATGAGGGCGTGGCCCAGCTCGTGGTAGTAGACGGTGTGAGTAGCCAGATCCACAGGTGCTCCCACTCCCCTGACCCAGTCCTCGATCCGCTCGGGGCAGAGGACGATGGTGGGGTCCTTGGTTCCCAAAAGGGGGTGGCCCGCTTTCAGGTAGACGCCCATGACCTCAAAGCCGCAGTCGTGGAGTTGCACCTCCTCCAGGCGCCTTCTGGCCGCCTCCGCCTCTGGGTCCCAGGGGGCCACATCGCGCAGGAAGTCCAGGGGCTTCCCCAAGGCTTGGTCTTCGCCCAGATTTCTCCTGTAGATTTCCCTCAAAGCCCTCTCCTCCACGCACTTCCCGCGTTCAGGGGGGCATATCCTGTCCATGGTTGTGGGAGCTACCAGGAAGACGGGGATGGTTTGGGCCGGTTTCAGGAGCTTTAGGGGCCGATCTGCCTTCTCCAGGGCCCTAAGCCTGGCCAGAACCCTGCCTGCCCCCAGGTAAGGCAGAAACACAGGCCCTTGGCTGGAGTCCACGAGGGTCACACTCGGCTTCATACCAGCTCCTCCCTTTGGTATTGGTTGGCCCTCCCGGCCACGGCGTGGGCCAAGGCCGCCGCGTCCTCCGGGGCGGGGGCGTTGCCGTGGCTGAGAACCTCCTCCACTTCCCAAAGGCCCCGCCTCCCCTGGCTGAGGCTGAAGGTGGCTACCCGTTTTTCTCCCCGGCGCGCGCTGAAAAAACGGCGGTCTCCCCCAGCCACCTGGGCCCAGTCCTCGGCCCTGAGGCAGTTTCTCATGGCCCGTCCCTCCGCTTCCAGGGCCTCAGGGGTGAGGAGTTCGTGGGCCTCCAGGTCGTTCCAGACCATGGGGCCTGGGAGGAGCGAGACGAGGGAGAGGAGCTTCCGGGCCAGGGCCACCAGGCCCAGCTTGCCCACCCCCTGGAAGGCCGTGGGTTCCTCCAGGGCCCTCCTCAGGAGTGGGGTGAGAAACGGCAAGGCCCTGCCGAAGTCCGCCTCGCGGAAGTAGGCCCGGATCACCTCCTGCAGGGCGCTCTCCTGCTCCTGGGAGAGGTCAGCGGTCTCCAGGCCCACGAGATGGTCCAGCAGATACCCCAAAGCCTTCTCCCTTCCGGCGGGGATTCCCGCCTGCCTGGCCCAGACCAGGGCGCGGGCCTTCCTGCCCTCACGGTCTTCTACGAGCCTCTCCAAAACCTCTGCCTCCCCCAGGGCCAACTGGATATCTTTGTCCTTGAGCCCCTGGGCCTCGAGCCGACCGTAAACCCGCCGAATGGTCCAGCGGTAGGCTTCCCAGGAGTGGAAGGCCTCGAGGGGAGCCCACTCGAGGAAGCCCGGGTGCTTGGCCTCCTCTTCCTGCCACCGCTTGGGATCCAGGGACTTCAGCCGGTGCTGCAGCAGGGCCCTGGAAGTGGCCCAGCTCCCGAAGGGCGAGCCTCTGTGCGAGAGGCACTCTACCAGCGCCTCCGTGGCCCCCTTCACTTCCGGCTCTGCCAGGTGCTCCAGGAGGAGCCCGTTTAGGACTCGGTGGACCTGGGCCCGCTTTTCGCCAGTGTAGAGGAGCCAGGACCAAGCCTCGCCATTCTGGGCAGGGTAGCGTAGCAGAAGGAAGGCCTTGTGGTAGATAAAGAGCTCCTCGAGCCTGCGATCCAGGCCACAGCAGAAGGCGAAGTGACCAAGGAACCCATTCACCTTCTGCCCCGGGGGGCGGTAAAGGTCCTCGGTGGGGGCCATCTTGCGAACCAAACACCTGAACAGGGCGCCTCCAAGGGTGGGCCTGGGAAGGACCTCGAGGAAGTGGGCTCCGCGCAGGTAGGTTTGAGGGTCTTCATAGGGCAGGCATAGCTCCCCGCAAAAGAAGTGAAGTCCCTTTTCGTCCGCCCCCCAGATGGCACGCTCGGCCAGATAGCCCTGTACCCAGTCCCCAAAGGCCTCGAGTTCCGCCTCAAGCGAAGGCCCAGGTGGGGGACTACTAGGAAAGGGAGGAAGGGAAAGGTCAAGAGACGGCAAGTGGAGGGCTCGTAAAACCGCTAGAAAGTCCTCATTCGGGAGCTCGCAGTTCCTCATATTCACCTCTTCAAACGTTTGTCTTGAACCCATGGCTAACCTCCTTTGCGCCTTGGCGCAGGTGAAGGGAGTGACAGAAACTGCCGTATATGGCCTCCAACGTCTGTAGCAGAGTAGAAACCTCCTTTCCCCATTCCGCTGAACCCTTATCTGGAGCTTCATTTGAGCCCCTCAGTCAGATCGGATTTAGTCGCATAAGTACTCCAGCAAGTAGATTAAAATGTTCTCTTGACTTTTGTCAAGACTTGCGGCAATATGTCTTTGCAACTTTTGAGCCCTTCGTACCCACACTTAGGACGCTTCGTTGATGCCCCGTGGATGGGGAGCAGGAGGTTTGTTATGGAAAAGAAGGTGTCGTTTTTTGAGGCTTGGGCCAGGGCGCTGATGCTGGAAGAGAAGCGGCAGCATCTCCATCATTCCCTGGGGAAGAACCTGACCCCTCTGGCCCTGGATGCCCAGCCCCCATCGTCCGAGGCCCGGGAGGCGGAACTGGAAGCCCTGGCCCGGGCCCTCACCCCGGAGCGCCTCTGCGGGGTCGTCCGTCTGGCCCCCGAGGGCCTCTACCTCTTCGAGGAGGCGGTGTTCCTGCGCTACCAGGACGCCTGGGGCTTCTGGCAGGAGGGGATCCACATCGACTGGCGCTTTATGCACCTGGAAAGTACCCTGGAAACCCTGGACCGCCTCTTCCCCCTGGAAGATTGGTGGCCTGAAGGGCGGCGCCGCCTGCACCCGTCGCGCGAGCTGCTGGAAAACTACGCGGGCTACCTGAGCCTGACCCACACCCCCCAGGACCCGGGGGCCTGGGCCTGGCTGCTGGTCTTCGAGTGGGAGCGGGTGGAGAAGGTGCTGGATGAGGCCATGGTGGCCTGGCTGGGCAACGAGGAGGCCTCCCAGGCCTTCCGCGAGCTCTTCCAGCCGTGGGAGGTGTTCCAGCACGTAAGGGGCCTGGCCAGCTTCCTCCACGCCCACCGGCTCATGGCCCTGAATCCGGCGCGCTTCGAGAAGGAGTGGCACCGCTACCCCGGGGCCCTTCTCCTCTTCCTGGGTTTCAGCCCCCTGGGCTGGGAGGCCTACCGGGAGTTTTTGCACCGGGGCTTCGCCCTGCTGCAGGCCCAGGGGTGGGGGAGAAAGACGGCCCGCTGGCTCCAGGCCTACCCGCTGCTCGCCGATGGGTATGCACGCCTCTCACGGCTCCTCCTGGCAGCCGGCATCCTCCAGGAGCCCCAAAGGGGGATACCCTGGGTCTGGCAGTCGGAGAAGCGGAAGCTGCTCCTGGACTTCCTGGAGAAGCACCCCCAGCTCTCCCGGCCGCAGGAGGCGGCGGTGGTCGCGGTCCTGCGGGCCTGGGAGGGCTCGTGGGAGAGGGCCGAGCTGGTACGACCCCTCCTCAAGATGGCGGCGCAGAAGCCTGAGCGCTTCTCCTCTCTCGGGAAGAACCTCGGCCTGGAGGCCCTGGCCCGGCGGGTCTTTGACAGGCCCAGGCCGCTCTTCCCCAGCCCCTTTTCCTGCGGCCAGCTGGTAGCGGAGGAACTCCTCTCCCCCCAGGCCCTGGAGGAGGAGGGCAAGGCCATGCAGCACTGCCTCGGGAAGGAGAACTGGGCGTCGGTTCTGCTGGATGAGGAGCGCTTCTTCAGCCTCCGCGACGGGGCGGACCAGCGGGTGGCCACCCTGCGCCTGGAATGGGTCAGCGGGGCTTGGAAGGTGGCGGAGCTAAGGGGTCCAGGTAACGCCAGGGTGACCGAGGAAGTGGCCGCCTTCGCCGAAGAGCTGGCCAGAGCGGCCGGAACCGGCGCTCTCCGGCCTGCGGTCTGAAGGGGACAGCGCGCCCTTGCGGCCAGGCGCATACGCGCCGCTTCGTATAGATCAGTTCGGGCTGGGAGCAACCACGCACCCTGGGGCTGCTGACGTCCAGGCACGGGGTTGGGTTCTGGCAGAAGCCTGCGAGGAATGGCGTTGCTGCGCGTCATGGCTACTGCTCGTTCTAAACACTCGGTACTCCGCTGGTTTACCGCACTGGACAGGGTTCTTGCGACCCCAGCAGTGCGGTAGCCCTTTGGGTTTGACTATTTTCAAACTTCAAAGGGGGAATTTCCTTTGATGCAGGCTTTTATCATATACACCCCATTAGCCAACGATACAAGGGCATGGGATTGACCGCGAAGCGCCGAAAGCTGCGTAGAACGGGAACACCGAGCACATGCAGAAAGCCTAGCAGGAGGTTACGCAAGGCAGCCAGGGTTTGGGCAGCTTTGCGGGTGCGACAAGCCTCCTCCCCCAGGGCCACATCCCGTTTGTGGTGCAGTCGGTTCGCAATGCCCCAGTGACCCCGGACTGATAAGGGCCAGGGTAGCGGCATCGGCCTGGTCTCCCGGAAGGCTGGTGAGGTAGAGGTCGCTTTCCTGGGAAACCGCTTGGCTGCGTTGGTGGGTCTTGTGGCGTTCAATGGCCACGATTTGCTGTAGCCCAGGGAAAGATACCTCCCACTCCAGGTGTTCTCTGCCGGATACTTCAGCACAAACCCGGCCCAGTCTTTCAAGGCAGCCTGGTTCTCCTTGAGCGCGAGGAAGTAGTGCCCCCCTTTGCTAGGATGGCCGCAGCGGTCTGGGCCTCGGTATGCGCAGCGTCTGCGGTGACCACCCAGGGGACGATCCCCTATCGGGACAGAGCGCTCACGCGCCTGTTCACCAGGGCCTACCCAGCTCGCTCAGTTCAGGCCCTAGCTGCATGATCAACTGCCGTCCGGCCACAGCCTCATCCCCCAGGGCTTTTCCTTGCCACAGGCTCAGACCCAACTGTCCCAGATAAGCACTGACCCGCAGCAAAGCCTGATCCCCCACCCCCCGGCGGGCACTCCCTTTGAGGTATTTGCCGTCCAGGTGGACCACCATCTGACCCGGATGGGCTGGCTTCAGCACCTTGAGCACCTCCAGCGCCCAGGCCTTCAGGGCCTCTTCCAAAGCGCTGACCTGTTGTTCCAAAGCCCACACAAAGCGATAGAGGGTGGCCTGGGCCGGCAGGGCCTTACCGTTGGCACGCCGCCCGAAGCCCTGTGCCAGCAGCCAGTCCCGCTGATCCTCTACCCACGGCCAGCACGTTGGTGCGTCCGCTGCCCAGGCCCATCAGCACCAGCATGAACAGCATGCGCCAGTCGTAGGTGGTGTTGTGGGCCCGCAGGTCAGGCACCTGCATCAGGTATGGAATGGGGCTGGGTATCCTTGGGGTTTCGTTCATACTGCATATGATAACTGCATATGATGAAAGCCTGTTCTTGAGCGACTACCCAGGCAAAAGCAAGCAGCAGGGGATAGTATACCCAGGCAGAAAAAAAGGTGAAGTCCAGGCAGTTGAGCACCAAAGCCAGCAGCGCAAGGGTCATCACCGATGCCGCTTTAGCCCTCCACAACACCCGCAAAACGATTGCCAGCCAAAGCAAAAACCCAAACAAGGCCATCCCGCCACCTTCCGCCAGCAGCTGCAGCACCAGGTTGTGCACATGGCCGGGCGTGTATTCAATGGTCTGTGGTGGAGGGTTTAGATCGAAATACAGCGCAAAGTTTCCAAACCCAATCCCCCCCAAAGGGTTTTCCCACATGGCCTGCCATGCAATCCACCAAAACTGCAGTCGAGCCTGGGCGTTGTGATCCAGGGTCAGGGCCTGGGCAAAGCGACCCAGCAGCTCGGGTTGCCAGAGCGCTATAGCGCCCAATAGTCCAGCCAGCCCCAAGGCAACAAAGCGGTAGCGCCCCAGACTCCAACCCCAGGCCGTACCCAGCAGCAAGAAGGCCCAAAACGCCGTTCGGCTGCCAGACACCCAGAGCAAAAGCCCCGCCACTACTAGGGCCAGCCCACCCAGACGCCGCCCACCCAGAACCCAAACCAGTCCCGCAGCCATCACTGCACCATGCCCCAGAATATTGGGTTGGGGGGTGAGGCCTGCAACACGGCCACCTGGCCCCACCTCGAGCCATTGCCAACCCGCATAACCAAGAAGGGCCATCATACCCAGCAGTACAGCCTGCGCGGCCGTTTGGGGAGATAGCTGCCGAAAAAACCAGACCCCCGCTTGCAAAACCAGAAAACCCATCAACACAGCACCCACCCACCACCAAACCCGCCAGCTTAGCGGCATAAGGCCAGTTGGGCCCATTCGATAGGCAGTGGGGGTAGAACCCTGCTCGAGCTGAGGCCAACCAATGTCCAGGTAGCTGTAATCACCACCATTGTTTATAAAATCAACCGCGCGCAGCTCCTTGTCCCCTTCCTGCACTGTATACGTCGCCCAAGCCCGCCAAACTTTTGGAGCCACCTCCTGCATATGCACAGGCACGGCATGGTGACCCCTGTGGGTAAAAAAAGTGATGGCAAGCTTAGCCTCCGTGCCATCGTGCCGCAAGTAAAAGCTCTGGGTATACGTTCTGCCTGCTTCAACCGGATACCACCTTCCAGTAAGAAACTCCTTGTATTCGATGCCAGATCGGGTACTGTAGCGTGGAACGCGCCAAAAGCCCCGATCCACGAGCCTGGCCTCTCTGTGGTTATTGTCTTCAGGATTCCAACCCGAGAGCTCGTGAAGCAAAGGACTAATGGGGTTAGGCGCGCCATCGGTAGCCACCTGGACATACGGAGGAGGCACCAGCGTTGGAACAAATGCTTGGGAAGATAGCAACTGCCCCAAAGTTCCAAAAATAGCCATTATTACAAATGCCACCCCCAGGTAGGGCTTGCGTTCCCGCAACAGGTACCAAATGCCCCACAAAGCAGCCAAGCCCGCAAACCAGGCCGCTTGCAAGGGCAATGCAAAAAACAATCCAAGCTGCGCCCAGCGGCTCAATAGGCCCCCTTGCCAAAAAGCACCACCCAGACCGTGCGGGCTAGGATATACAGGTCGAGCCAGGGTGACCAGTTACGCACATAGTAGGCGTCCATAGACACTCGTTCAACAAAAGTGGTATCGCTGCGACCTGAAACTTGCCAGAGGCCAGTAAGACCAGGCAAGACGGAAAGAACAAGTCCTTTTTGTAAACCTAGCTGATCAACCTGCTCAAAAAGATATGCCCTTGGCCCAACTAAGCTCATTTCGCCACGAAGCACGTTCCAAAACTGAGGGAACTCGTCTAGGCTAAGCCGACGAATCCAGTATCCTGCACGAGTAATTCTGGGATCGAATCGTATTTTTCCATGAAGGCGAAATTCCTCAATTTGCTCTGGTGTCAAACTACTGAGTCTTTGTTCAGCATCCATG
>Ga0308416_1000600_pt1 | contig 12568 bp, 7 predicted proteins | sample HotsprSampleOS60_FD_203468 | JGI IMG/M metagenome (GOLD analysis project Ga0308416, IMG submission 203468) | Hot spring phototrophic mat microbial communities from Octopus Spring, Yellowstone National Park, Wyoming, United States - 20090730_OS60 ... | reverse complement strand
GCGTGCTGTTGGGCAAGCCGAATGTGTACGGCAGTATCTTCCGCTTTGAGGGGCAGGCGTCGGTGTTTTGGGCGGAGCAGGGTCCGTGCTACCGCTGTCTGTACCCTGAGCCGCCCCCGCCAGGCTTGGTGCCCAGCTGCGCGGAGGGCGGCGTGCTGGGCATCCTGCCAGGGCTGATCGGACTGGTGCAGGCGACTGAGACAATTAAGTTGATACTAGGCGTTGGCGAGCCGCTGATTGGACGCCTGTTGCTGCTGGACGCGCTGGGGATGCGCTGGCGCGAGCTGAGGCTGCGCAAAGACCCGAACTGCCCCGCGTGCGGCGTGAACCCCACCGTGCGCGAACTCATCGACTACGCCGAGTTCTGCGGCATGCGCGGCGAAGAGGCGCCTCAAGACTTGCAGGGCATTCCGTGCATCACCCCACAGGAGCTGAAGCGGCGACTGGACGCAGGCGAGCCGCTGGTGCTGCTCGATGTGCGCGAGCCGTATGAGTTGGCAATCAGCCGCCTACCGAACATCAAGCACATCCCGATGGGGCAGGTCGCCGAGCGCGTGCATGAACTCAACTCCGCCGACGAGATTGTCGTCATCTGCCGTTCGGGCGGGCGCAGCGGGCAAATCACGCGCCTGCTTCTGCAGATGGGCTTTCGGCGGGTCAAAAACCTCACGGGCGGCATGAACGCCTATGCGCAGGAGGTAGACCCCAGTCTGCCTGTGTACTAAACCTATGCGCTGGGATTTAGGCGTCTGCTGCTAAATGCTGAGGGCGTGGAATCCCCCACTCCTGCGCCCTCTCCCCTCTTGGCAAAGGGAAGAGGGCTGGGGTGAGGGGATTCGAGACAACCTGCAGTATTTACGAACTCTGCTCACGCAGTGGGTATTAGATTCGCGCTCTGTGGAACTGTGTAGAATGCGGGTTTTCGGCGCGCGGGTAGGAAAAACGACGCCAATCGCGTAATTGTATGGAAACCCCCGCCTCGAAAACTGCGTATTAGCCATCGGCTGGGGCTTGCATTAGAGGAGGCGTGCAATGGCGCATTTCGAACCCGACCGTATTTATCTGACCGAAGCGGGCTTCAAGCATTTGGAGGCGGAGCTGCGCCGCTTGCAGACTGTCGAGCGGATGCGCATCGCCGAAGCGTTCCGCGCCCACAAAGAGCATGGGGAGTTCAGCGCGGAAGACGCCGAGCTGGAGATACTCAAGAGCGACCAAGCCTATGTCGAGTCGCGCATCCAAGAGATTCGCGCGATTTTGCAGAGCGCGACGATTGTGCGCGAGCAGGACATCCCGACCGACTATGTGGGGATTGGCTCGCATGTGACGATTGAGGAGTTGCCTTCGGGCGCGCAGCGCGAGTTTCGGATTGTGGGCGCGATGGAGGCAGACCCCGAACATCACAAACTCTCGTATCAGGCGCCGCTGGCAAGCGCACTGATTGGCTACAAGGTCGGCGACGAGGTGGAGGTACACCTGCCGAGAGGCACGGTGCGCGTGCGCATCGTGGACATCCACAAGTAGCGATGCGCTTTGCTGTCCTGCACGACGCGCCCGACAGTCCCCCATGCCTTACTGTTTGGCATGCGGGCGTGTGGCGGCGCATCGCGGGCTGCCGCGACTTTCTGGACTGGCTGCGCCTCTCCGAAGCGGAGCGGGCGGAGCGGCTGCAGGGGCTGGGCGCGCCGATAGAGCCTGTCGCCTACGCGCCGCCGATACTCGCACCGCCGAGCGTGCGCGACTTTTATGCGTTCGAGGCGCATGTACGCAACGCGCGGCGCAAACGCGGCTTCGACGCCCCACCCCCCGAATGGTACGAAGCCCCCGCGTTCTACTTCTCCAACCCCGCGTGCCTCATCGGGCACGAGCAACCTGTACGCAAGCCGCCCGACACCAACGCGCTGGACTTTGAGCTGGAGCTGGCAGTGATTATCGGGTGCGCGGGGGGCGACTGGAGCCTGCAGGAGGCGGAGGCGGCGATTGCGGGCTTCACGCTGCTGAACGACTGGAGCGCGCGCGACATCCAAGCCCGCGAGATGCGCGTTGGGCTGGGACCCGCTAAAGCGAAGGACTTCGCCACCTCGCTGGGTCCGTGGCTGGTCACGCCCGATGAACTGGAGGCGTGGCGTGTACCCGACTCTGCGCGCGGCAGCCGCTGGGCAATCCGCCTGACCGCCCGCGTGAACGGGCAGCTCATCACGCAAGGGCTTGCCAGCGAAATGTATTGGACTTTCGCCGAGCAGATTGCCTATGCCTCGCGCAACACGCGCCTGCAAGTCGGCGATGTGATTGGCTCCGGCACGGTCGGCGGCGGCTGCCTGCTGGAGTATCCCGACGGAACCTACCCCTGGCTGCAGCCAGGCGATGTCGTCGAACTGGAGGCGGAAGGTATCGGCATCTTGCGTAATCGTATTGGCTAAGGTTTCTGCATAGGCTCCTGCTTCGGCGCCTCCGACAGGTACGGAATCAGCAGTGACACGCGCCGATTGGAATAGTGGAACGGGTCGAGCGGGTTGCGCAGGCGCGTGTCAGCGTAGCCGCGCACTTCGGCAACCTGCCCGTTCCACAAGCCTCCGCTCTCTAGCACGCGCCGCGCCGCGTTCGCGCGGTCAGTGGATAGCTCCCAGTTCGTGTAGAAGCCGCCATACCGATAGGGCTGCGCGTCGGTGTGCCCTTCCACCACCACACGGTTGTCCAGCTTACCCACCTGCTGCGCGATTATGCTCAGCAGGCGTCGTGCAGCGGGTGTGATCTCCGAACTGCCCGACTTGAAAAACACAGGCTCCTTGCCCTCCAGCAGCTCGATGCGCAGCCCCTCCTGCACGAACTCAATCTTTACATGCTCTTTCAGGCGCGACAGCTCGGGGATGTTGGACAGCGCGCGCTCCACATACTGCTTGAACACTTCCAGTTCTTGTTGCTCGGTTTTGCGGTCTTTCTTGAGGGCGACTTTGCCGTCTTTGACGGCGCGGGGCATGTTGGGCGTGTTTTTGCCGCCTGGGGGCTGGGCGTCGTTGATAGTGAATACAGCCTCGCTTTTGGCGCGCACGGCTTGCATAAAGCCGACAGGGTCGCGAAAGTAGGCGGCGATGGCGGCGCGCGTCTTGGCGTCCAAGCCAATCAGCCACATCACCAAAAAGAACGCCATCATCGCCGTTACGAAGTCGGCATAGGCGACCTTCCACGCGCCGCCGTGGTGCCCGTGTCCGCCGCCTTTCTTTTTGACGATTCGGATTTCGCCACCGCCCTCTTTTGCCATGGGTCTGTCTCCTTATGCGGCTTGCGCCGTGCTACCGCCGCCCTTGACCGCCTCCTCCATCTCTTGGAAGCTGGGGCGCACATGTGGCTCGATACTGCGTCGCGCGAACTCGATGCAAGTGAGCGGCGCATCGCCCCGCGCGAAGGCAATCAACGCCTGCCGTATGCACTGGTAATACTGCGCTTCGGCGTGCGCCTGATGCTCCAGCGCGGCTGCCAGCGGCTGGAACATGCCATACGCGAGCAGCACGCCCAGAAAAGTACCCACCAGCGCGGCGGCGACCTTATGCCCGATGGTCTCAGGTCCCTGATCGAGGTAGCCCATCGTAATCACGACACCCAACACCGCCGCGACGATTCCAAAGCCAGGCATTGCGTCGCCAATCTTCGCCATCGCGTGCGACGGGCGCATCACCTCTTCGTGGTGCTTCTCCAAGTCGGTCTCGGTCAGCTCCGCCAGCTCGAACGCGCCGACCGCGCCCGTCAGCACCACCTTCATCGTGTCGCACAGAAAGTCCAGCGCGTGATGGTTGCTCAGCAGAAGCGGGTACTGCTGGAACAGCGTGCTTTCCTGGGGCTTCTCGACATGCTGCTCCAGCGCGAGCAGCCCCTCCTTGCGGGCGAGCGTGAACAGCGCAAAGAGCGCCTGCAACAGCTCCAGAAAGGTCTCCTTCTTGCTGTAGGGACTGCCCTTCATCAGCCCCAGTACGCCTTTGATGATGGCAGAAATGACGCTGGGCGGGTTCGACGCCACCAGCGCGCCCAGCCCCGCCCCGCCGATGATGACGAACTCGGAGATCTGAATCAGCGCGGCAATCTTCCCGCCGTGCATAATGAACCCGCCGAACACCGCGCCGAAGACGATAACGAACCCGATAATCGTGGTCATGTCGCCCTGTGCGCCTCCGCACCGAGTTATTCCACATGCACGCGGGGATTTGCAAGGGCGGTTCAGCCCCGTGCCGACGCCCCCTAACGGAACAGCAGGCTGCCCTCAATAAACAGGAACCGATTGCCTGTGTGTTCAAACCCGAAGCCGACGCGCAGTCGCTGCAACAGGCGGTTGCGAAACGGCAGGCGGTAGAAGATTCTGGCTTGGTACTCGTTGCCTGCCACGCCTATCCCGCGGCGGTAGGCGATGCCGACGCCGTCAAAAAGGTTTTTGACTAAGTAGAGGCTGGCGGGGCGCAGTCCTGTGTAGTCCAGCGTGAACTGTTCCAGGTCGAATGCTTCGGCAATCCCCGCCTCCAGCGGCGCAAGCAGTCCAGGCAGCACCTGTGTAGTGAGGATGTCGCCTAACTGCTCGCGGAATACTTGGGCGGGGTCTGCGCCGCGCGCGATTGCCGCCAACGCCTGCCCGCGCCCTAAGAGGCTCAGAATCCGCTGCTCCGACAAGCCTGGCGGGTCGGAACGCGCGGTCAACTGCAGGCGTTCTGGGTCATCCAGCGGTCCGCGCACCTCCACCTCCACGCGGTAGCGCATCGGGTCACCTGTGAAGTCGGGCGCGACGACGCTCGTGCTGGCGCGTACATCCAGCTCGATGCGGGCAATTGTCTCGCCTGTCGCGCTCGTGAACGGGTAGTTGAGGCGTGCGACGCTCTCAGGTTCCAGACGCAGCCGCGCCGTGGGCAGGTTCAGCACGCCGCCCCGCAGATTGAACTCGCCCGAAAGAGTCGGCGACTGCAGCGAGCCGCCTACCTGTAGCGCGCCTTCCAGACGCGCGTCCAGATTCGGATTCCGCAAAGTGAAGTCGTCGGCAATCGCTACGCGCACATCGAAGCGCGGGTTGACGGGCAACGGCTCGCCTGCCGCGCGTTCGGGCAACTCTGGGGGCAGGTAGAGGAACCCTCGCGGCACGCGCAGCGCGCCCTGCACGGTCGGCTCGGTCAGCGCGCCCTGAATCTGCACTGCGCCCGAAACCACCGCCTGCGCACTGCCTCCCAACACGGGCAGCTTCGGCTCGGTCGCTGTGAGCGCGTCGGCGGAAAGGGTCAGATTGGCGGTCGGTTGTTCGCCTGTGAGGTCTATGTTCCCCACCACCCGCAAGTTACCCCCCTCCGATGACTTGGCGTGCGCCTGCACAATCCGCGCCTCGCGCCCGTCGAACTCCACTTGCAGCCCAATCTCCTGAAGCGCGGTCTTCAAGTCTTGCAACGCGAGCGCGCCGTTTGTAATCTGCAGATAGCCGCGCGGTTGCGGCTCTGCCAGCGTGCCTACCACCTCTAACGACGCCTCCAGCGCGCCCTGCGTGCGCGCTGGGTCTATCGGAAGGAACAAGCCCAGCAGCGTCAGCGGCTGCTCGCGCAGGCGCGCCGAAACCTGAATCGGCTCGTCGTTGGGGATGCTCAGCGGCGACCAGTGGAATGGCAAGCGTCCCGACAGCCGCGCCTGATAATTACCCATCCGAATCAGGGCGTCATCGGTCTGGATGGCGCCTTCGCGCGCCTCAATCTGGCTGAACAGAATCTGGTCAATCGTGTAGCCGCTGTAGGCAAGCTGGCTCACAGTCGCGCTAAGCGTGAGTTCAGGCGATTCGGGCGCGCCCGCCGCCAGCAGGCTAAGGTCTAAGTTGCCGTCGAATTCGGGTAGGCTCGGCTCCCACAGGCGCGCCCAGCGCAGCGGCAGTTGCGCGATTTCGACATCGGCGGTGAGGTGTTCGGGTGTGTAGATGCCGCGCGCCTCAAGGCGGGCAGTTTCGGCTTGCCAGCGTAGCTGCTGTAGGGTCGCTTGGTGCGTGCGCAAGCGGCGCAGGGTCTCTACGGCGCGCGTGGCGTCTGGGGCGTCCGCGAGGTCGCGGATGTCAGACGCGCCCGCCCACGCCGCTTGCAAGTTGAGGCTCCCCAGCGGTTGCCCGCGCCATTCCAGCGTCTCGGCGTTCAAACGCAGGGACGCCGTCGGCTCTTGGAGCGCGCCCGTAAGGCGCAACGACGCCTGCACCTGCCCCTGCAGCGTCTCGATGCGCTCGGCGACTGCAGGCGGCACGAGGTCAGGAACGGCGCGCGCCACCCGACGCAGCCACTCGATGGGCAGCGGCGTCGTCTCGGCGGTTAGCTGAACCTGCTGGCGTTCAAGATTATACTGTTGCAGGTGGACGGTCGCCTCGCCATCGGGCGTGCGCACAGTAATCTGAGCCGTAATACCAATTGTGCATCCAGAGTTCACAATTGCCCCCCTCCGTAAGGTTCCCCCCGCTGACGCGAGGGGAACCGAGTAGGGCGCGCGTTCGGTTCCCCCTGCCTGCAGGGGGAACCTCAAGGAGGGGGTGAACGATTGCCGTTTTTCTATGAAGTCTGGTGCAGCGATTGGTGTAAACCGAATGCCGACGGAATCCCCCTGCGCTTCCGCCGCCGCCTGCGACTCGCTTTCAGGAAGCGACTGCACAGGGCTCACCGTCGCTATCGCGTCTACCTCGCCCAGCGGTACATTGTTGAGGGCAATCTGCCTCCCGTGCAAGCGCAGGCTCATCGTGGGGGCGTCCAACATACCAGCCGCCTCGCCTCGCACTGTTGCTAGCCCCGAAAGGCGGTACTCTACGGGAAGGTATGGCGTCAGGACATCCAGCGAGGCGTTTTCCAGCGTCCAGCGCGCCTCGAATCGCCCGTCGGTACGCCACTGCCCGCTTGCGGTCAGTGTCCCGCCGCCTAACCGCGCCTGCACAGACTCCGCCTGCGCCTGCACCACGCCGTCTCTGGCTTCCACAACAACTTGCGCCGTATTCTCCCGCAGGAGAGTTTGGTCGTACTGGATGCTCTCAGCGTTCAGTGTGGCGCGCAGCGTCCACTGGCGCGGCTCCCCTTCCAGTTGAAACTTGCCCGACGCCAGCCCTGCAAGCGGCAATTCGCGGCGCAGCCAATCAGGGACGCTCGCCAAGTCAAACTCGTACAGGTCGCCGTTCAAGGAGAAACGCACAGGCTGCTCGGACGATTCGGGAAGTTGGATTGCGCCCGATGCAAGCAGTTGCGCTGCCCGACGCAGAATCTGCAACCCCGTAATGCGGAGCTCGCGCTCCAACAAGTTCAAGTTCGCGACGGCAATCTCCGCGCCGATGTCGCCCAACCGCCCGTCGAAAACGACCATCTCGGCGACTGCTTCGGGCGATTTCGCGTTTCCTCGCACCTGCGCCGTTAGGTAGCCTACGCCGTCCAACCGTAGCGACTCGCCCGCGCCATTTGGGACAGCGCCCGCTTCATAGCCGAATAGTTGCGCCAGTAGGTTCAAGTCCACCTCGCTGGCGTCGATGCTGAGATCGAGACGAGGTTCCTCGTCCGCAATATTTAGGATCTCTCCCGAAACTTGCACAGCCCCAAGCGCGCCTTGAAGGGTGGCGAGGGGGATTTTCAGCGCACCGTTTGCGTAGTGCAGTCGCGCTCGAACCCCACCGACGCGCTGATTCGCGTACCGCAGGGCGTCTGCCAGCACATTTGCCTCTATTATGGGCGCGTTTATCCGTCCGTGCGCCATGAGTGCAATATCGGCTTCCCCGCTCAGCGACTGCTCCTTCAAAAAAGGCACGCGCTGCAGCAGCAACCCCTTTACCGTCGCATACACGCGCAGTTCGGGTGTGTCGGGGCGAGTATCCAGCCAGAGTTTGCCGAGCACAGGGCGTCCCGCAAACTCAGCCTTCAGGTTGGGTAGCAACAGTTGCCCCTGACTAAACGCCAGCGAACCGTGCAGGTGGCGCAGGTCGCCTTGCGGCGTGCGCACGCGCTCGACAGCCACGACGCCGTAGGCTTGAAGGTTGTCCAGTGTGCCCTGAAGCCGCACTTGCGCCTGATACCGCCCCTGCGCCAACGGCTCGTCATCGCGCAACAGCCGCCACAAGACAGCGGCGTCCTCCCCAGACGCTTGTACCTGCCCTGCGACCTCCACCGCGCGCCCCGACCAGTCCACTACTCCCTGCGCTTGCACGCGACCATCGCGGGAAGTCAGCACGCCGCTGAGCTGCGACTCCGTGAAGGCCAGCTGGAATCGCGCCGCGTGCATCGGTAGAGGTTTTTTGCGAAAAGTTGCATTTTGGGTAACACCTTCGGCTGTTCCCTGCACGCGGAGCGGCTGATTCGGCGCGTAGCGTATCTGCACTGAAACGCGCCCTGTCGCTTGCTCGAGGTCAAACGCGCTGCGCGGCAGGTAGGGCTTGAAACGCGCTCCCTGCACCCCTTCGGCGTCCACCTCGACGAGCCAGTGCTTGCCATCCGAGAGGGCGCGCGCGGCTACCGCGCCCAGCGCGTCGCTTGCGCCGCGCAGCGTGATGAGTTGCCCCACGCGCGGCTGGCTCAAGGTGAACTCGTCTGCCCACAGCGTGGCGCGCACAGGCGCGTCGGGCAGAAAGTCGTCGAAGTAAAGCGTGCCTTTATTCGCGCGTAGGCGGAAAGTAATCGGTGTGGGTTCAGGCGGGCGCGGCTGGCGCAGCAGCGGGTCGATGTTCCACACCCCTTGCCGATTGCGCTGCAGCCACACCTCTGGGCGGTCGACCTCTACCGTGAACGGTTCGCCGTTTGCAGGCAGACGCGCCTCTATGTACCGTGCGCGAAGCAACCGCTCGCCTGCAAGCGTGCGCACTTCGGGATGCGTCAGCAGAAGGCGATTCCAATAGAGGGACACGCGCGCCATTTGCACATCGAGGTGCGCCTGTCGGCGGGCGTACTCGCGCAGCGCGGGCGGCAGGCTGTCCTCAACCGCCAGCTTGACCTGCCAGAGGTACATCGCCCCTGCCAGCCCCAGAATCGCGACGGGCAGCCAAAGTAGTAGCAGCTGCCCGCCCCGCCAGAGCCAGCTACGCGCTCTCCACCGCACCGACCTTCGCCAGCCTCTCCGCCATCACGCGCTGGGAAAACGCTATCGCGTTGTACGAACTGCGAATAAACGGTCCCGACGCGACGAACAGGAAGCCCATCTCCTCCCCCAACACGCGATACTCCTCAAACTGGTCGGGATGGATATACTCCTGCACGGGCAGGTGTCGTTGCGTAGGGCGCAGGTATTGCCCGATGGTGAGGGCGTCTACCCCCGCATTGCGCAAATCGCGCATCGTTTGCAGCACCTCGTCGCGTGTCTCGCCCAGTCCCAGCATAATGCCTGACTTCGTGTAAATCGCAGGGTTCATCTGCTTGACCGTTTCCAGCACCTTCAACGAGCGGTCATAGCGCGCCTGCGGGCGCACAATCGCTTGAAGGCGGGCGACGGTCTCGATGTTGTGGTTAAAAATCTCAGGTTCGGCGTCTACCACGCGGCGAATGCACCAACTTTTTGCCTTGAAATCGGGGGTCAACACCTCCACGATAGCGTTTGGGATGGCGGCGTGCAAGGCGCGAATGGTCGCCGCGAACTGCCCTGCGCCCTCGTCAGGCAAGTCGTCCCGCGCAACCGAGGTCACCACGATGTGCTTCAGCCCCATGCGCTTTGCCGCCTCCGCCAACCGCTGTGGCTCTTGTGGGTCTAACGACAGCGGCTTGCCCGTCTTGATAGCGCAGAACCCACAGTGGCGCGTGCAGACATCGCCCAAAATCATAAAAGTAGCCGACCCCTTAGACCAGCATTCGGGGAGATTGGGGCATCGCGCGCTTTCACACACGGTATGCAGGCGCGCCGCGCGCATCATCTGCTCCACCTGCTGCACCTTCTCTGGCTTGGGCAAGCGCACCTTCAGCCAGTCGGGGAACTTGCGGTTGACCAGCTCAATCTTCGCCATCGGCGCTATTATACCTGCGATAGGCTCGTTTACCTGTAGACGCCCCACGCCACTCGGTATAATTGCCCGCAGGAGCAAGGCGATGGCAACGATAGACCAGATTACGGCGCGAATGATTCTCGACTCACGGGGCAACCCAACGGTAGAGGTGGATGTCTATCTGGATGATGGTTCCTTTGGGCGTGCAGCGGTTCCGTCAGGCGCGTCTACAGGCGCGCACGAAGCGTTGGAACTGCGCGACGATGACCCCGAATACTATCTCGGCAAGGGCGTCGAACGCGCGATGGAGAACATTCACGAGCGCATTGCGCCTGCGCTGGAGGGCATGGACGCATTAGAGCAGCGCGCCATCGACGAGACGATGCTTGCGTTGGACGGCACGGAAAACAAGTCGGAGCTGGGCGCGAACGCGATTTTGGGCGTGTCGATGGCGGTGGCAGTCGCCGCGGCGGAGTCGTGCGGGCTGCCCCTGTATCGCTACTTAGGCGGGGTGAACGCGCACGCGCTGCCTGTGCCGCTGATGAATGTGCTCAACGGCGGCAAGCACGCCGAAGGCGGCGCGGACTTTCAAGAGTTTATGATTGTGCCGCTGGGCGCACGCTCGTTTTCAGAGGCGCTGCGCTGGGGCGTGGAGGTCTACCACCATCTTCGGAAGGTGGTTCATGAGGAGGGCTACGGGACTGCCGTTGGCGACGAGGGCGGCTTCGCGCCGCAGGTAACCAGCGTGCGCCGCGCGCTGGATCTGCTGATGCGCGCTATTGAACACGCGGGCTACCGCCCCGGCGAGCAAATCGTGCTCGCCCTCGATGTCGCCGCCACCGAACTCTACAAAGGTGGCTACTACATCCTCCGCGCCGAAGAACGCACGCTCGACCGCGAGCAGATGGTGCGCCTATACGAAGACCTCGTGCGCGACTACCCCATCGTCTCCATCGAGGACGGGCTGGCGGAAGATGACTGGGATGGCTGGCAGATGCTCACGCAGACGCTGGGCACGCGCGTGCAACTCGTCGGCGACGATTTGTTTGTGACCAATCCTGACCGCCTGACGCAGGGCATCCAGCAGGGGTGCGCGAACAGCATCTTGATTAAGCTCAACCAAATCGGCACGCTGACTGAGACGCTGGACACGATTCAGTTAGCGCATCGCAACGGCTACAGCGCCATCATCTCGCACCGTTCGGGTGAGACCGAGGATACCTTTATCGCTGACCTTGCGGTGGCGACGAGTGCAGGGCAAATCAAGACGGGCGCGCCCGCGCGCAGTGAACGCACTGCCAAATACAACCGCCTGCTGCGCATCGAGGAAGAACTCGAACAAAGCGCGGTCTATGTCGGTCAGATGGCGTTCGGATTGTATGGAGCGTAGCCTATGCGACGCACGAAGATTATCGCCACCCTCGGTCCCGCCATCGACTCCGCCGAAAAACTGTGTGAGCTGGTCGAGGCGGGCGCGAACCTCTTTCGAATCAATACCGCGCACGGCGATTGGGAAACCCGCTCTCGATGGATTCAGTGGATTCGAGACGCCGAGCAGACCTACAAAATCCCGCTCGGCGTTTTATTAGACCTCGCGGGTCCCAAGATTCGGATTGGTACCCTGCGCGCGCCGATGGAACTTCGCGCTGGCGAGCAAGCCGCGTTCACACTGAGCGAGCAGCAGGCCGACTCGGCGATTCCGCTGCCTGTGGCGGAGGTGTTCCGCGCGGCGCGTGTGGGCGACCGCCTGCTGCTGGACGACGGCGCGATCGAACTGCAGATTACGCGCGTGGATGCCGAGCGGTTAGAGGCGACCGTGCTGGAGGGCGGCGAACTGCGCTCCCAAAAGGGCGTCACGCTCCCCCACCGTACGCTCGCGCTGCCCTCGATGACGCCCAAAGACCGCGACGACCTGCTGGAGGGCATCCGTGCGGGCGTGGACTGGGTTGCGCTCTCGTTCGTGCGCGCCGTGACCGATGTGATGAACCTGCAAGCACTCATCCGTGAACACGGCGCGAACATCCCGGTCATCGCCAAAATCGAGCAGCCCGCCGCGTTGGACGACCTCGAGACCATCGTGGAAGTAGCCGACGGGATTATGGTCGCGCGCGGCGACTTGGGCGTGCAGGTAGACCTCGCCGAGGTGCCCATCCTGCAGAAGCAGATTATCCACCTGTGCAATCAGCACGCCAAGCCCGTGATTACCGCCACGCAGATGCTGGAGAGCATGATTCGCGAGGGGCGTCCGACGCGCGCGGAGGCGACCGATGTCGCCAACGCGGTGCTGGACGGCACCGACGCGCTGATGCTATCAGGCGAGACGGCGGTTGGCGCGTTCCCGACGCAAGCGGTGCGCTGGATGGCGCGGATTGCGGAGGTCGCCGAAGAGCATCTGGAGTTCCTACAGCTGGGCGAGTTGGACGCGCACACAGCGGGCAACGCGACAGTTGCCGTCGCGCGCGCCGCGTGTACCGTCGCGCAGATGGTCGGCGCGAAAGCCATCCTCACGCCTACCAGCTCAGGCGGCACGCCGCGCTGGGTCTCCCACTTCCGACCCTACCAGCCCATTCTTGCGCTCACCGACCACGAGTCGCTCTGGCGACGGCTGACGCTGCTGTGGGGCGTCGCGCCGCTGCTGATACCGCG
>Ga0308416_1000596_pt1 | contig 12583 bp, 10 predicted proteins | sample HotsprSampleOS60_FD_203468 | JGI IMG/M metagenome (GOLD analysis project Ga0308416, IMG submission 203468) | Hot spring phototrophic mat microbial communities from Octopus Spring, Yellowstone National Park, Wyoming, United States - 20090730_OS60 ... | reverse complement strand
TGACCGCGCCACCGCGGTGATCTGGAAGATGCTCCTGGTGGCGGAACGGCGTTTCCGCCGCCTGAACGCCCCGCACCTGCTCGCGAAGGTCTACGCGGGCGTCCGGTACGTGGACGGGGTCGAGGCTACCCAGGAGGTCGCCGCCTGATGCGAAAGTCCACACCTCTTGACGGAAGCTCCTTCTTCGCCTCCATCCGCTACCTGCACATAGTGCCCCAACTCGTGCGCGAGCCCGATCGCTCGGTAGGTCGGGCTAACGACCCGTTTGGCGGGGACTTCCTGGAGCAGGTTGCCAAGACGCCCGAGAAGACCCGGAAGGCGCGGCTGCGCCAAATACAAGCGGCGCTCCAGGTTGCCGTGCCCCAGCTTAAGGAGATCGAGTTGTGGCGGGATGCACGCGGAGCGCCCCACCTGCGGGGCAAGTACGAGCACTGGCGCCCGCGAGGTGCGTGGCAAACCGAGGAGCAGTTTTCCGACGGCACGCTGCGGCTGATGGGCCTTCTCTGGGCGGTCATGGACGGGCACGGCCCCCTTCTTCTCGAAGAACCGGAGCTCTCTCTCCATCCCGAGGTGGTTCGGGTCTTGCCGCAGATGCTGGCGCGCGTGCAACGGCGGACAGGCCGACAGGTCTTCCTCAGCACGCACTCGGCCGAGCTGCTACGGGACGACGGCATCGGGCCGGACGAGGTGCTGCTGCTAATTCCGGGGAGGGAGGGGACCGAGGTGAAGACGGCGACCTCCTATCAGGACATCCGCGATTTGCTCGATGGTGGGCTGGCCCTTGCGGATGCGGTGATTCCGAAAACCGGACCGCAGAAGGTGGCGCGACTCGCGCGTTTTGCAGACGAGTAACAATGCTGAATCCAGTAACCATTTGCGCTGCAGTTGAGGGGCGAGTGGACGAAGCGGTGGTGCGCAAGCTCGTCGCTTGTGCGGGGGGTCATCCAGGGACGGTGTACGGTAAGAACGGCAAAGACGCTGTGCGGCAGAAGATCAACGCTTATAACAACGCAGCGATGCGCACACCCTGGGTGGTTTTGGTGGATCTCAATCGTGACGCCAACTGCGCGCCCGCGTTGCGGCAGAGTTGGCTTGCAAGGCCGGCCCCCCAGCTGTGTTTCAGGGTGGCCGTGCCGCAAGTCGAGGCCTGGCTCATGGCGGATGCGGAGAAATTGGCCGGTTATCTGGGGGTTGCGAAGCGGGAGATACCCGCCAATCCGGAAGCGCTTCTGAATGCGAAGGCGGAGATGGTCAACCTCGCGCGACGCTCGCGGCGGAAAGAGATCCGGCGAGACATGGTGCCTCGGACGGGGAGCGGTCGGTCGGTCGGCCCTGCCTATACGTCTCGGATGGTCGAGTACGCTGAGTGCTACTGGCGCCCCGAGGTCGCAGCGCAGAGAGCCGACAGCCTGCGGCGAGCGATCGAATGCCTGAGGCGACTGGTGGAGGGAGCATGATCGCGAAAGAGTGCAAGCGCCTGGCCGAGGTAGATTTCCCGATTGCGAAAGTCGGGGAGGCGGTGCTGAGCCGGGAGAAAAAGTTCCCCGTTCCGCGCGGCCTGCCCTCCACGATGCACCAGTGGTGGGCGAGGCGCCCGCTCGGCTCGTGCCGGGCGGTGCTCCTCGGCCTGCTCCTCCCCGACCCATGCGACCCGCTGTGTCCTGAGGAGTTCAAGCAGGAGGCCCGGCGGTTGCTCCCGCGGGTGCGAGGCGTGGGGGACAGCGACGAGGGCCTCAGGCGGTCTCTCTTGGGGTTCATCGCGGACTTCAGCAACTGGGACAACTCCGCCAACCCCGCCTTCCTGGAGGTGGCCCGGGGGCTGGTACGGGCCGCGTATTCGGAGGGGCCGCCGCTGGTGGTGGACCCCTTCGCGGGCGGGGGCTCGATTCCGCTGGAGGCGTTACGGGTGGGTTGCGAGGCGTTCGCCAGCGACCTGAACCCGGTGGCGTGCCTGATCCTCAAGGTGATGCTGGAGGACATTCCCCGGCACGGGCCGCAGCTGGCGGAGGAACTGCGGCGGGTGGGTGCGGAGATCAAGGCGCAGGCCGAGAGAGAACTGGCCGAGTTGTATCCGCGGGACCCGGACGGAGCGACGCCCATCGCGTATTTGTGGGCGCGTACGGTGCGCTGCGAGGCGCCGAACTGCGGCGCCGAGATCCCGCTGGTGCGTTCGTTCTGGCTGTGCAAGAAGGCGAACCGCCGGCGGGCGCTGCGGTACAAGGTGGAGAAGAGCAGGCCGCCGCGCGTCGAGTTTGAGGTGTTCGAGCCCAAAACGGAGAAGGACGTGCCAGCCGGGACTGTCGCCCGGGCGAAGGCGAGGTGTCTTGCCTGCGGAAGGGTCCTGCTCCCCGAGCGCGTCCGAACGCAATTGGCGGCCCAGCGCGGCGGGGCGGACGTCGTGTTCGACGAGCGAGGCCGGCGCACCGGCGGCGCGCGGCTGCTGGCGGTGGTGACGCTCCGGTCCGGAGAGCAAGGCCGGCGCTACCGGCTTCCGACTGAGCGCGAGTACGAGGCCGTCTGGAGAGCACACCAGCGCCTGGCGGCAGTGCTTGATGAGTGGGAGCGCGGGGGCAGGCGGGGCCTCTGCCCGGTGCCGGACGAGCGGACGCCCCAAGGTGGCGGTTCTGGCGCCGGTCGCGCCTTTAGCGTGCAGAAGTATGGCATGCTCCGGTGGGGCGACCTATTTACGGCGCGGCAGAAGGTGGCGCTGCTTTTGCTGGCCGAGAAAATCGCTGCTCTCTATCGCAAGGGCGACGCTATGTCCGTGGCGACGGCCGAACTCTTGGCCATGGCGATGGACAAGGTGGCAGACTTCAACTGCTCTCTTTCCGCATGGCGCTCATCGAATGAGGACGTCGGCCACCTGTTCGGCAGGCAGGCGCTGCCCATCGTCTGGGACTTTGTGGAAACGAATCTCTGCTGCTCGTCCTACATGGATTTCGGCCGCGCCGTCGAGCACGTCGTGGAGGTGGTCAACCACACGGCGAGTGCCGTCAGGCGTTCGGGACAGGTGCACATATCCGACGCTCGCGAGCCAGTGCTCCCCGAGGAATCGGCTCACATCCTGTTCACCGACCCGCCGTACTACGACGCAGTTCCCTACGCCGACCTGTCCGACTTCTTCTTTGTGTGGCTCAAGCGGACGCTTCCAGGGCACCCCCTGCTGCGGGACCCGTTCGACCCGGGGAACCCCCTGACCCCGAAGGCGGCCGAGATCGTGCAGAACGAGGCCGTGCAGGTGAACGGCCAGGTGAAGGACCGCGCGTTCTTCGAGAGCGGCATGGCCAGGGCTTTCCGCGAGGGCCGGAGGGTGCTCCAGGACGACGGTATCGGTGCCGTGGTCTTCGCCCACAAGACCACGGAAGGGTGGGAGGCGCTCCTGTCGGGCCTGATCCGGGCGGGGTGGACGGTCACGGCGTCCTGGCCCATCACGACCGAGATGGGCTCGCGTCTCCGCGCCCGGGAGTCGGCGGCGCTGGCAGCGAGCGTCCACCTTGTCCTTCGCCCTCGGCCCGAGGAGGCGGGAGTGGGCGACTGGGACGAGGTGCTGCGCGAACTCCCCGGCCGCGTCGGGGACTGGATGGAGCGGCTTCAGGGCGAGGGCATCCGCGGGGCCGACCTGGTCTTTGCCTGCATCGGTCCGGCGCTGGAGATCTTCAGCCGCTACTCGCGGGTCGAGACCGCCGAGGGGCGCGAGGTGACGCTGGCGGAGTTCCTGGAGAAGGTGTGGGAGGTGGTGGGCCGGGCGGCGCTCCGGCAGGTTCTTGGGGCCGCAGACGGCGCCGGGGCCCTCGAGGAGGACGCGCGCCTGGTGGCCCTGTTCCTGTGGACGCTCCAGAGCACCAACGGCAACGCGGCGCAGGCGGAGGCCGCCGAGGAGGAGGACGAAGCGGAGGTGGCCGAGGACGAGGAGGAAGAAGAGGAGCGGCCGCGGAAGGCCGGCGGCGGCTACGCGCTCGTCTACGACGTGGTGCGCCGGTTCGCCCAGCCGCTCGGCATCCGCCTGCCGGACTGGGAAGGCCGGGTGATCGAGACGAAGAAGGGGGTCGTGCGGCTGCTGACGATCCGCGAGCGAGCGAGGGTGCTGTTCGGCCGGGAGGGGGCCGACCTCGTGGCCCGGCGGATCGAGCGTGCCCCGCGCGGACCGGTCCAGTTGGAACTCCTCCTGGCAGACCGGGTGGCTGAGGCGGGTGCGGAGTATGGCCCCGCGCGGAGGCGGGGGACGAGGGGCAGCCGCGGTTCTGGCTCTGACCGGCTCCCGGAGGGAGAGCACGGGATCCCGCGGGGGGCGACCACCCTGGATCGAGTGCACGCCGCGATGCTGCTGCAGGCGGCCGGCCGGGCCAACGCCCTGCGGGCGCTGCTCCGGTCGGAGGTCGAGCGCGGGCCGGACTTCCTCCGCCTCGCCAACGCCCTGGCGGCCCTGTACCCTAAGGGCAGCGAGGAGCGGCGACTGGTGGAGGCGATGCTCCTGGCGGTGCCGAGGTAGGCGGTGCTGGAAGACGAACCCGGGTATGTCCTGACGCCGCACGCCAGGTTCCAGATGCAGCGTCGAGGCATTGATGAGGCAATCGTCCACCGGGTCATGACGGCGCCTGAACAGCAGTTTGATCTCCGCCCCGGCCGCGCAGTCCGTCAATCTCGCGTGGAGATGGGAGGGCGGACATACCTCGTGCGAGTCGTCGTAGACGTTGAACGCAGCCCGGCAGAGGTTGTGACAGTCTACCGCACCACAAAGATTTCGAAGTACTGGAGGGAAGCAGGATGAAGGTGATTTACGATCCGAGGACGGACACGCTCAGCGTGATCCTCCGCGAGGGAGCCTCCGTAGCAGAGAGCGACGAGGACAAGCCCGGGGTCATCCTCGACTACGACGATCAAGGGAATCTGGTCTCGCTGGAGATCCTCGACGCATCGAGACGGGTAACGGAGGCTCAGCGGGTGGAGTTCCAGATGGTGGAGTGAGCCATGGACCCCTGGTACCGTGTCGTAACTCCGCGGAAGGAGGTCCGGGAGGGTCGGTCCTTCAATCCCGACGAGTTCGCGATCCACCTGGACCAGGTGGTCTCCGGCCGGGCCCCCGACGACTACCGCGACCCCGAGAAGTTCTTCAGCCGCAACGTCTTTACCCGGGCGCTTACGGAACACGCGGGGATGGTGCTGCGGCGGCTTGCGGGACGCACCGAGGGCACGGCACCGGTCCTGACCCTTATCACCCAGTTCGGGGGCGGCAAGACCCACACCCTGACCGTGCTGTACCACCTGGTCACTAACGCGGCACGTGCCCGGAGCCTCCCGGGCGTGGCGGGACTGCTGGAGGCGGCGGGGCTCGGTGAAGTGCCGTCAGGCCGCGTGGGGGTGTTTGTGGGCAACGCGTGGGACCCCCAGCCGGGCGCAGAGACGCCGTGGCTGGACCTGGCCCGGCAGGTGGCCGGGGACGCGGGGGTGGCGGCCCTCGGGTCCACCGCACGGGAGGTCCCACCGGGGACCGCGGCTTTGGAGCGTCTGTTCGAAGCGGCAGGGGGCCGGGTGCTCCTGCTCTTCGACGAAGTCCTGAACTTCCTCAACCGCCACAGGGCCCTGGCCGAGCCCTTCTACGCCTTTCTTCAGAACGTGACCATAGCCATGACGGGGACCACCCGCAGCGCCGCCGTGATCAGCCTGCCCCGCAGCCAGGTGGAGATGACCGACTGGGATGTCCAGTGGCAGGAGCGGATCACCAAGGTGGTCCGCCGCGTGGCCAAGGACCTCATCGCGAACGACGAGGCCGAGATCGCCGAGGTGGTGCGCCGGCGGTTGTTCGAGGACCTGGGCCCGGAGTCGGTGCGCAAGCGCGTGGCGCGGGCCTACGCAGACTGGTGCTTCGAGCGGCGCGCCCAGCTGCCGCCGGAGTGGACAGCCGTGGATACTGCCACCACGGAGGCCAAGGCGCGTGACTTCCTGCGGGCGCGCTTCGAGGCGTGTTATCCGTTCCACCCTGCAACCCTGTCGGTGTTCCAGCGCAAGTGGCAGCCGCTGCCCCAATACCAGCAGACCCGGGGTACGCTCGCCATGCTGGCCCAGTGGGTTTCTCTGGCGTACCGGGAGGGCTTTCAGACGGCGCGGCGGGAGCCGCTCATCACACTGGGCTCGGCGCCGCTCGGCTCCCCCGAGTTCCGCGGGGTGGTACTGGGGCAGTTGGGGGAACCGAAGCTCGCGGCGGCCATCGAGGCCGACATCGCGGGCGCCATGAGTCACGCCCGGGCCCTCGACGCCGACACCAAAGGACCCTTGCGGGACATCCACCGAAGGGTCGGGACGGCCATCCTGTTCGAGTCGTCCGGCGGTCAGGTCCACAAGGTGGCCTACCTGCCCGAGTTGCGTTTTGCTCTGGGCGAGCCCGAGGTGGAAACCACGTCCGTTGACAACGCCGCCGCCGCCCTGGAGGCCAGAGCGTTCTTTATCCGCAAGGTAGGCTCCGACGGATACCAGATCAGCCATAAGGCCACTCTGAAGAAGGTGGTGAACGACCGGCGCGCGGCACTGGACGACGAGACGGAGGTGCGGCCACGGCTGCGCCAGCTCGTTCTGGAGGAGTTCCGGCGGGGAGCGACCCTCACGGTGGAACACTTCCCCGAGAACAGCGAGGCGATTTCCGACGCCCCCAGGCTGAGGCTGGTGGTCATGCCCCCGGAGGTGGAGTGGTCCGAGTCGGTACGGGCTCAGGTCCGCGAGTGGATGCGGAGCCGGGGTGGGCAGCCGAGGCAGCATCCGGGTGCGCTCCTCTTGTGCTTCAAGCGTCCGGGGCGGAGTCTCAAGGATGCGGTGGAGACCTGGCTCGCCTGGGAACGGGTCGCCTCGGACGTGCGCTCGGGGGTACTGGGCGAAGACTACGACCGCACCGAGATGGCGGAGATTCAGACCAAGGTGCGGGAGGCGCTGGACGACGCGCGCGACGAGGTGTGGGCTACTTACACCGTGGTCGCGGTGGCGGACTCTCGGGAGCCGGACGGGGTCAAGATCGTCGACCTGGGAGCCGGACACGCCAGTAGCGGCCAGAGCCTCTGCGGCCGGATTCTGGCGGCGTTGAAGACCGAAGGACTGTTGAGCGAGTCGGTGGGGGCCTCCTACCTCGAGCGTCACTGGCCCCCCGCTTTGCAGGAGACCGGTGTCTGGCCGCTGGCTTCGCTGCGGCAAGGCTTCCTGGACGGGTCCCTCATACGGCTGTTGGACGCGGAGGGGGTCCTGAGGGCCAGGATCCCGGAGTGGGTGGAGAAGGGGGTGTTCGGGCTCGCAGCGGGGCTGCGGCCGGACGGCACCTTCCAGCAGGTGTGGTACGAAGAGACCGTCCAGCCTGAGGACGTCACCTTCGACCACGACGTCTACCTGCTCCGGAAGGAGCGCGCGAGGGTGCTGAAGGCACCGGCGGCGGTTCCGGCGGGTCCACCGGGGCCTGGGCCCGGGCCGCAGCCGCCTCGGCCCGGGCCACAGCCGCCCATAGGGCTTCCCCAGGGCCGGGTCGTGGTCCGGATCCGCGGCCTGATACCTCCCGAGAGCTGGAACCGGGTCGGTACGAGGCTGATCCCGAAGCTGCGCGGCCTCAAGGGCCTGGAGGCGCGTGCGGAGTTCACCTGCGAGGTGGAGGGCCCCGAACCCGGGCAGGTGGTAGCAGAGTTGGAGGCGGCGCTGGAGGAACTGGGCCTGGGGAGGAACTTCCGCATCGAGCAGTTCCCCGAACCCGGGCCTCCTTCCGGTGACAACGGTCTTTGACGTCGGTTTGGCGGTGGGCTCGGGGCGCTCCGCCAGCGCGGGCAGGGAACAGGCGGGGGTCCCCCGCGATCCGAGGCGGCGGGGAGTGCTCCCGGGGGCGCCGATCGGGGTCAGGGGACCAGGACGAGGCGGCCCAGGACCCGGCCGCGGCGGACGCGGTCCAGGGCCTCGTTGACCCGTCCGAGAGGAACGGGCTCCACGTGCCAGCGGAGCCGGGCTGTGCGGGCCAGCTCCACGACTTCCCGCAGCTCTCGGAGGGAGCCCCACACGGAGTTGGTGAGGTGGGCTTCGGGGGGCACGCGGTCGAACCCGAAGGGCACCTGGCCCCCTGCAGCCCCCACGTGCACGAGGATGCCTCCCGGCTCCAGGGCTTGAAGGCAAAGGCGCAGGCTCGCCGTGGAGCCCACGAAGTCGAAGGCCGCGCGGGCGGCCGGGATTTTCTGGCTAGGGTGGAGCACTTCGTCCGCGCCCAGCTCCCGGACCCACGAAAACTTGCGGCGGTTGCGCTCCACCGCCACTACAGCGGCGGGCGAGAGCAACTTGAGGTACTGCACCGCGAACTGGCCCAGCCCGCCCGCGCCCACCACCAAAGCCGTGGAGCCCTGCTGGAGCCAGGGCAAGGCGCGCCGCACGGCCCGGTACGGTGTGAGGCCCGCGTCCGCCAGGGGTGCGGCGTGCACGGGGTCCAGGTCCCCGAGGGGGACCAGGTACCGGCGGGAGGGCACGCGCACCCACTCCGCGTAGCCGCCCTGGCGAGTCCAGCCCGCCTGTTCGGCGTCCGGGCACAGCTGCTCGTCCCCCTGCCGGCAGAACACGCACCGTCCGCAGCCCCAGCTGGCGTACACCAGGACGTTTCCGACACCGTCGGCGTGACCGGCGATCTCGTGGCCGGGCACCACGGGGAGCGACGCCTCGAACAGCCCCTCCGCCAGGGAGACGTCGCTGTGGCAGACCCCGCAGCCCAGGACCCGGACCAAGACCTGCTGGCCCCGGGCCCGTGGCCGAGGCCGGTGCTCCAGGCGCAGGGGGCGCCCGGGCCTGTAGAGGACAGCGGCTCTCACCGGAGGGAGAGTTCGGCGTCGCAGGACGCGGTTCCCGCGGGGCCGGCCACCGCCCTGGAGCTTCCTTGTGCCGTCCCGGGAGCCGGTGGTAAAGAGAGGAGGGGCCTCCCGGCAGGTCACCTACTGGCTCAGGAAGGCCGACGCCACGGCCTCCTCCGCCGGGTCGAGGGCTTCCCGCGGGGACCCGTGGTCCAGAGGAGGAGGTGCGGCGTGCGGAAAGGGGTCTGGGCAGTGGCACTGGCGGTGTGGGTGGCGGGTGCGGCGGGCGCAGCCCCTGCTCTCACGGTGAACGGTGATGCGCGGGCGTGGCGCGAGGTGGGGGAGGCCATGGCGAAGCTGGCGGCGCTGCGCAGCTACAGGGTGCGGTCTGACATGGGGCAGGGACAGACCATGGTGGTCGAGTTCGTGAACCCCGACCGGATGCGGATGGTGATGGGTGGCGGGCAGGTCGAGGTGGTGCGGGTCGGACAGGAGCAGCGGGTTCGGATGGCAGGAGGGCCGTGGCAGTGCAGGATGATGTTCCCTGCTCCGCAGCCGCCTTCCGGCGGTCCGCCGGAGGGGGAAACCCGGGTGACGGTCCAGCGCGCTCCAAATAGGAAGGTGGGAGGGGAGGAGGTGCGCACCTACCGGTACTGGTTCGGTTCGAAGCCGGACGCGGTGATGCACCTGTACGTGTCGGTGCGGACGGGGCTGCCCCGGCGCCTGCAGGTCTTGGACCAGGCGGGCAAGGTGCAGACCACCATGGACTACACCGACTTCAACGCGGACATCCGCATCTCCCTGCCGCCCTGCCAGGACCGGTAGCGGAGGTGCACGCGGAGGGGAGGGCGCGGCGTGCGTGTGTGGGCGTGCGTCCACCGAACCTTCCGGGCCGTGGCCGTCGCCCTGGCCCTGGTGGTCCTGGCTGCTCCTGCGGGCGCCCAGGTCGTCATCGCGGAGGACCAGGAACTGGCAGTGGGCCGGGCGGTGGCCGCGCGTCTTGTGGCCCAGTTCGGGTTCGTCTCGGACCCGGAGTGGCTCGCCTTCCTCGCGAGCCTCCGGGACCGCCTCCTCCGGTTTTCCGGCCGGACCTCCGTGCCGTACCGGGTGGGCATCCTGGACCACGGGGAGCCCAACGCGGTGAGCACGCCGGGCTGGATCTTCGTGACCACGGGACTCATCCGGCTGAACCCGGACGTGGACGCCTGGGCCTTCGTGCTGGCGCACGAGATCGCGCATACCGCGCGCCGGCACTTGGCCCAGCAGGTCGCCCGGTACCAGGTGGGCCAGATCGCCAGCGTGTTGGTGGCCATCCTCACGGGAAGCCCCACCGCGGGGGACTTGGTGCAGGTGTTGCTGCGGGTCTCGACCTTGGGCTTTTCCCGGGAGCTGGAGGTGGAGGCGGACCGGGAGGCGTTACGGATGCTGGTGGAAGCCGGGTTCGACCCGCAAGCTGCGTGGCGGACCCTGGGGTGGTTCAACGAGGTCACAGGCCGTCGGCAGGAGAACACCCACTGGGCGGGCACGCATCCAGGGTTTGCGGACCGGGTGCGGGCCGTCCAGGCTGCGTACCAGGAGTTCCCGGCCCGTAACCTGCCCCTGCGGGTGCGCCACTTCCGGGCCGCGCAACAGGTGGGCCCCGTGGTGGTGCGGCCCCAGCGGCTCGCGGAGCTCCGGGATGCGTGGTCGCTGTCTGTAGCGGTGGAGAACCCCGGAGAACGCCCCGCCCTGTTGGGGGTGACGGAGGCAGCCCTGCACGGGCCGGACGGGGAGTTGCCCGTACGGTTCTTGCGGTCCACCCTGGCCGCGGAGGTGCCGGCCCGGAGTCGGACAGAGGGGCTGCTGGTGTTCGAAAAGCGCACGTCGGCTTGGCCCGCCGTCCTGACCCTGCCCGTGGGGAGCGGTCCGGAGCGGGTGGAAGGACGGCTGGACTTGACGTCCGGGGGTCCCTTCGCACCGCCGGCCCAAGCGCCGGCTTTGCCCCGGCCGCCCGCGCTGCCGTAGGCGGACGGGGGTCTAGAGGGCCAGCTGGAGCTGGGTGCCGAGCCGCCATAGGCGGTTTCCGGTGGGTGCTCCAGGCGTCAGGAGCCCGCCCCGGACAGGAGGACCGGGGTCCCCGAAAGCGCGCAGCGGTTTTGGGGCGGCCCACCGCCTCGTTGGAATCCACGCGGGGGTGTGGTGTGAGCAACTGGGACGTCCGCAAGCAGTTCGCCCGCAGCGCGGAGCTGTACGCCACCAGCCCCGTGCACGCCCGCGGGGCAGACCTGGAGGTGGTGGTGCGGTTCGCGCGTCCTGAGCCCACGGACGTGGTCCTGGACGTGTCCACGGGCGCGGGGCACACGGCCCTGGCGTTGGCGCCCCACGTGGCGCGGGTGGTGGCCACGGACCTGACACCCGAGATGTTGGACGTCGCCCGCAGGCTGGCGGCACAACGCGGGGCGAAAAACGTGGAGTTCCGGGAGGCGGACGTGCGGGCGCTCCCGTTCCCCGACGCCTCGTTCGACATCGTCACCTGCCGTACCGCGGCGCACCACTACCCGGAGCTTGAGACCCCCGTGAGGGAGATGGCGCGGGTCCTGCGGGGGGGAGGGCGCCTCGTGGTCTCGGACACCGTCTCCCCCGCGGACGAGGCGGCAGACCGGTTCATCAACGCGGTGGAGACCCTGCGGGATTCCACCCACGTGCGGGACTGGAGCGTGGCCGAGTGGCAGGAGGCGTTCTCCGCCTCCGGGCTCACGCTGGAGAACTACGAGGAGATGCTGCTGGAGATCGAGTTCCAGTCCTGGGTGGAGCGGTCTGCGACCCCTCCCGAACTGCAGGCCGTGCTGGTGGCCATGCTGACCCAGGCGCCCCGCAGGCTGAGGGAGCTGTTCCGGGTTCAGGAACCGCCTCTGCGGTTCTGCCTGCACAAAGCGGTGTTCGTGGCGGTGAAAGAATAGAGACCGGGGCGACGCGGGAACGCCCCCAGGTGACCGGCGCAGCCCCAGGTCCCGACCCGGCTGTGCGGGGCGCGGCACGTTGCACGGGGAAAAGATGGGCTCCAGGGGCCGCAGGATCCCGGCTACCCGCCCGCGCCGGCGGAGCCCTTCAGGCGGTCCCGGTAGCGCTTGCGGAACTTCTCCAGCTTGGGAGCGATCACCGCGGCGCAGTACGCCTGGTCGGGGTGTCGGCGGTAGTAGTCCCGGTGGTAGTCCTCCGCGGGGTAGAAGTTGGTGAAGGGGACCACCTCGGTGACGATGGGGTCCGGCCACACCTTCTCCCGCTCCATCTCCGCGATGAGCTCCCGGGCAACCCGCTCCTGCTCGGGGCTGTGGCAGAAGATGGCGGACCGGTACTGGTGACCCACGTCCGGCCCCTGGCGGTTCGGGGTGGTGGGGTCGTGGACGGCGAAGAAGACCTCCAGGAGCTCGCGGAAGGAGATGCGGTCCGGGTCGAAGGTGACCTGCACGGCCTCCGCGTGTCCCGTGGTGCCGGTGCACACCTGCTCGTAGGTGGGATGGGGGACGTGACCGCCCGCGTAGCCGGGCACCACGTCCAACACGCCCTCCAGCTCGTCGAACACGGCCTCCGTACACCAGAAGCAGCCACCCGCGAGAGTGGCCCGTTCAGTCCGCGTCGCCACGGGGGTCCCCCCTTCCTGGGTCCATGGTAGCCTCCTGGAGGCGTCGACGCACCGCTTCCCCGAACTGCGCGGTGGTGGCGGTCCCTTCCAGGTCGGGGGTGTGGACCCCGCTTGCCAGGGCGGAGCGGACCGCGGCCTCCAGGAGGGAGGCGACATCCGTGGCCACGGGGTC
>Ga0308416_1000594_pt1 | contig 12588 bp, 9 predicted proteins | sample HotsprSampleOS60_FD_203468 | JGI IMG/M metagenome (GOLD analysis project Ga0308416, IMG submission 203468) | Hot spring phototrophic mat microbial communities from Octopus Spring, Yellowstone National Park, Wyoming, United States - 20090730_OS60 ... | reverse complement strand
CCGCAACGGGGGCTTTGAGTTCGCACGGCGGGCTTGGGGTTCGGCTTGGAGGCTCCGGATCCGCTGCTGGGCTTCCGCTGCCGCTGCGAAGCGGCGCCCATGCATGCCCGGGTTGGACGGGGTCGTCAAAGCGTGGTCGGCGGTTTGGGTCGGCTGCCGGCTGCGGGTGCGGCGACCAAGGGTGCGGAGTTCGTCCCAGCGGCGCCCGCCGAGCCAAGCGGCGAACACGTTGCCAGGCTCCGTCGTCAGGTGGTGTTCGGGCTTCAGCGCGCGGCGGGCGTACAGGGCCCAACTGCAGAAGCTTCCAGCCCGCCGCGCGCAGGGTGCGCTGCCAGCGACGACCGACGGCGGCGACGGCGGGCGCCGACGACAAAACCTCTTGGAGACCGATGCGGCGCCGCCGCGAAGCGAGGGGGGGCGACAGGAACGGCGGCGGCGGCGGGTTGCGGTCGTTGGGGTCTGGTCGCGCTTGCGGCAGCTCCCGAACGAGGGCGCGCTGGCGGGCTGCGTCCCGCCGCCGCGCCCGCAGAGCGTCAAAACGGCACCCTGGGGGCGGTAGTGAAAAACGGCAACTTTTGGCGCCTCGACGCACTCCCCGGGTGTCGTCCCGACACTCGGGGCGTGCTACGGAGGCATGTTCCACACGGGTGGTGAATCAGAATCCGGCGTACGTGGAGAGCTGCTGCAAGGCTTCCAGGACCTCCACCGGGCGTGCTCCGAGCTCGTCGGAGCGGCGGGTCAGCCAGATGATGCCTTCCCAGTGTGCGTAGCTTGGTGCCTGCCCCTTCGTCTCCTGTGTCGCACGGTCGACAGCGGTTTGGTAGGCGTCTATGAGCTCGGCTATGGTCGTGGCGTTTGGCGACCGGCACTGGTGCACGAGCCAGAAGGTGATCCGGGCGTCCTCGGGCAGTATGGTCGTGCCCGGCTCAAGCTGGGGTCCGGCGTACTGGGCAATGACCAGGGCGTCGTTTGGGGCAAGCCGGACCGGTTGCTGCTCCGGCTTCGGCAGTGGGAGGTGCGGCACGTGCAGCGTCAGGAGGGTGTTCACGACCTCGTCGAGCTCCTGCTGCGCGATCACGTTCACGATGTCGCCCCAGAACACGTACAGCAGCAGCGCCGTCATGTGCGGGTCGAGCTGGCGGAACTCCAGGAGGTGGTAGCGCTCGCACAACATGTTGAGGCTGAACGTGTTAGCGAGGTAGACGCGCATGGCTCACTCGGGCTGGTGGGACACGCTCTCCGTATCGGGTGGCTGCTGCTCGTCCTCGGCTTGCACTCGCAGCAGCTCCTCGTGGCAATCCTCGCAGACGATCAGCGTGTAGGCTTCGCGTATCGTGCGCTGCTGGCGGCAGATGGCGCACTCAAAGGTGACGTCCCGCGGTGTGCTCGGCTCGGCGAGCGCTGCGGGGTCGTAGTAGCTCTGCGGCTGTGGCTCGTACGATTCAAGCGCCTGCTGCAGCTCCTTCTGGCGCCGGTAGTCTTCGAGCCAACGGCGGGCGGTGTCCTCGTTGATGCCGCCTTGTCGGGCAAAGGCGATGTAGGTGGACAGCGTGGTCGGGTCGTCGATCTGGCGCAGGTAGCGGGCGGCACGGAAGGGGATCGCGCCGTCGGCTACGGCTCGGATGAGCTCCTCGGGCGCGCTCAGGAGCTGTAGGCGCTCCCGAACGTAGGATTCAGGGCGACCGATGCGGCGGGCAAGCTCGGCGATGCTCCAGCCGGTCCGCTCCCGTAGCTCTGCGAAGTACTCCGCCTCCTCCAACGGGCTAACGTCGCGCCGGTTGACGTTCTCGACCGCTTGGGCAATGAGCGCGTCCTCGTCGCTTAGCTCCAGCACACGGGCGGGCACGGTTTCCCAACCCAATTCGGTCATGGCTCGTAGGCGCTGGCGTCCGGCGATAAGCTCGTAGGCGTCGCCCTTGCGGCGGACTACGATCGGCTGCAGCAGCCCAAGGGTGCGGATGCTCTCCTTGAGCGCCTCGATGGTCTCGCTGTCGCTGGCGTGGCGGATCTGCAGCTCGGGCAGCGTGATTTGGTCGGGCTTGAGCTGGACCAACTGCTCGCTCATTGTGCCTCCGTGCGTTGTGTGACTACGCCTTCTCTGCGTACTGCCGCGCAAGACCCGACAGAGGCTGCACCACGTAGAGGGCGATCCCGTGCTCGACGTAGAGCTTCACCAGGTCTGGGTGCACATCGTAGCACAGCACCGCCTTTGCTATCGTGCCATAGACTCCATAGGTGCGGCGAAGCAGCAGCGCGTATAGGTAGGCTTGCCCGAACGCCTCGGCGTCGCCGTACTCCTTCACCTCCAGCACGCACAGCAGGTCGGGCTTCCACAGCAGCGCGTCTATCCGCAACTGCGTCGACATCTGCCAGTCCCGTTTCAGCTCGTCGGGGGCGTTGGGCAGGACCGGGCGCCCGTGCCCGACCCGCACGTTGTACGCTGCCGCCTCCCATGCGCGCTCGTAGCGTGACCAGAACCAGTCGAGCAGCGCTGCCTCCCCAGGCTTTGCGCCGTCGTAGCTGGGCAGGCGTCCCGGGCGCGTCCAGCGGGCGCCGGGCACGGTCAGGGGCTGTGGTGCGCGTGTGAGCATCGCCGCCGCGTATTTGCCGCCGTTTTAGTCGAAGCTGCGCTCAAACTCCATGATGAGCTGTGGCGGGCTGGGGTATCCCGCCGATTGGTACCATCGTACGTCGGGGGGCTCGCGACGTGTGTCGGTCTGCGTGTCGTCCCGTAGGAGCTGGAGGACCCACTTGCCCCCGACCGCGATCTCGGTCCAGGACCAGTCCATTTAGCCAACCGCGATTAGTTCGACACCAAAGGCGTTGCCCGTGAGGCTATCGCCCGGGTTCGGGTTGTTGATCCGGACCCGGACGGTTGCGTTTTGCATGACGTAGGAGCTGGGCAGCGGCACCACGACGTATTGGGCGCTGGAGGGGAACGAGAGCGGCGCGATGGATCCGCGGATGGTTGGAGAGCTTGGGCGGCTGAGCTGCTGTGTGCTCTGCGATGCTGCAACGACCAAGCCCGCGAAGATGTACTCGCAGACGATGATGCTTTGCTCCGTGCCGGCGGCAATGCTGGCGCTCAGGGTGAAGCCGGTTACCCGGGCAGCGCAGCCGGGCGGTACGGTCCACTCCAGCGTGACGGGGTCGGCTTGGGTCGGGTTCACTGCGTGCTTTGTGGGCGTGTGCTCGATGTGCACGACGCCCGCCGTCGTCCAGCTCACCCAGTCGCCGCTGTTGGTGTGCCCGGTTGTCAACAGCAGCAGCACGTCCTGCCCTGCAGCGCCCCGGCGGCGCAAGTAGACCCATACCCGTAGCGCTGCAGCGCCCAGGGCTTCATGCCGTGCACGGACCGCGACGCCTAGCAGCTCGCCGGTGGTCAGCGGGATCCGGAGGACGTCGGTTAGCCCGGGGGCGACGGTGGACTCGTAGAAGAGGGGAACGGGCTTGGCGGCGGGGTCCTCCAGCAGCTCGACGTAGGCGGTGCAGGATCCCGGCGTGCTCGCGGGGTTGCGGACACGGATGACGACCTCGTCGCCTGCCCAGACGCGCATGCCGGATCCTCGTGTGCTACGCCAGCTCGGCAAGCACCGTCGTCACGTTGACCGTGATCGCCGACTGTCGGCCGACGCCGTCGACCAGTGTCGACGCCTTGTTTGCGCTGTTGAAGACCGGGATGCACGGGATGCCGGTTAGCTTGGTCAGCTCCACGAACCAGCCCGCCGTCAGGGTCGGGTTGGTACTCAGACCTGGTCCGCCAATGCGGATGTTGCCCAAGTCGACGCCGCGATAGCCAATGAGCGTGCACGGCTGGTCCAGGATGTAGCCCAAAATGGCATAGTCCGTGTTCGCCTTCAGCAGGTCGGCAAGCTGTGTGACGGGCTGGGCTGGGCTGTAGTCGCCCGACGCCGGCAGGCTCAACGTGTTGCGGATGGTGAGGAGGTTCACCATCCGTGAACGCAGGGTCTCCAGGTCGATCAGGCGCGCCTCAATCCCCGGCAACTGGCTGTAGGCGACCAGCAGCGCCACCTCCTCGATCTGCCCTGCATTGCTGGTGCCGCTGAGCTCGACGGTCAGCGCGTCCTGGGCAAAGAGCCGCTGCTTCCTGCCCCAGGGGAACAGCGGCGACGGATTGTTTGCCAGATGCCGAAGCCGGATGCCGTCCACGTTGTCGTGGAACTTGGGGCTGCGGATCCGCAGCTCGCCGGTGGCGTTGGAGTACACCCATGCCGTAAGGATCAGCGCAGCGCCGCCTTCGGGGAACAGCCGGACCGTGAAGCTGTCCCCGGTGTTGGGGGTGATGGGCGTTAGCGTGGCACCCGGCGCCGTTGCTCGACCGCTCAGGATCTCGATGGCTGCCATGGCTTAGCCTCCCTTAGCGCCCTGTTGCACCGCCACCGCCGCCAAGCTTCCGGTTCCGGAGCGCTTGGGCGATCACACGCACGCGCTCAAGGTTGCGCGGATCGCCTTTCGGTCCCCGGGGCGGCAAGCTCAAGCTCTCGATCGTTTGGAGGTACGGGGCAACGGCTGCAGCGTAGTCGTTCTGTGCCTCTGCCACGCCCGGACCATAGCGGGAGACGCCCTTGGCGATCGCCTTTCGGCGCCATTTCTCGTCGCCCGCTCTCTGAACGCCTGTAGCGTAGCGGTTCCCCTGAACCGCCTGCTGCACTCCCTGCGCCCAGTTTTCGCGGGCTTGGCTGGCGGCTTGCTGCCAGCTCTGGCGCGGGTTCTCGATCCCGGCTTGGTAGTCCTGCGCTGCTGCGGATGCGCGGCGGACCCAGCGCTCGGCAGCACCCGGTCGAACACGTGCCATTGCGGATCCTCCTCGTTGCACTGCGTCACTGCAGCGCAAATATACGGCGCTCAGAACGGATCTTCGTCAGGTGGCGACCGGTCCGACGCCCAGAATCGGACCTTCCGTAGCCAGTTCTCGTACTCGGCGACCGCCTCCCAGTCCTCCGCGCTCAGCTCCTGTGAAATTGTTGCCTCCCCCTTCAAGAGAAGCTCGCCGCTGACTGCTGAGAGCCGCACCAGCGCCCACTGCCCCTGCGCGCGCCCGAACACGTCCGACATCCTGAGCCAGCCCCGGGATTTGGTCCAGCGCTTCTGCTTCCGCTGCAGCGCCGCCGATGCCTTGGTGACGTACTTCACGATGTACCGGACCGCCGCCCGCGTGGGCAGCCACGTCACCCAACACGACGCCACGTGCTCCTGGGTACCCAACACCGTCTGCGCTGCATCCTCCCACAGCAGCGCCAGGACCGGGTACGGCATGTACTGGTCCACCAGCACGTGCATGTGCCAGAAGCCGCTCTTGTGGGCTTCGACCACGGCGATGAACCGCACCCGGCGCTGCTCTGCCTTTAGCGCGGTGCACCGGCGCAGGTTGGTCGTGAAGAGCTTCCATGCCTCCCTGAAGCGCCGGTAGTGCTCCGCCGGATCCGCGGTGAAGCGGTTCGTCATGGTGAAGGTCCACATCCGCAGCGCCTTCACGTCTGCCAGCACGCGCTCAAGGTACTTGCGCAACCGCCGCTGCAACCGCTTGCCGCAGACCTCGCAGCTATAGCGGTTGCAGCCGATCCGGACCAGAGCCTCCGACAACCGATCGAATACCGCCAAGCCGCGGTAGTGCGGGCAGCAGCGCTCACCGTCTGCGCGCGCGTCTGCCTTGCTGGGGTACGCCCATTCGGGCCAGACGACGACCGTCTTGCCCGAAGTTGTGACCGCGATCGTCTTTGCAAGCGTCTTCCACATTGCGGTGCGAATATACGCGGGGCACCGTATATTTGCACCTGGCACCGAAAGGTCGCCCTTGTGTGCCCCCTTAGGAGCGGCGGACGGTTGCGGGTCTCCCGTGCCGTTCGCCGTTTCCCGTTTCTGCCCCCACCGCTGCAGCGCTGCCGGCGCTGGCGGCGGTCGCCCGCCGCCGGCGCGCCCCGACCAACCCACCAGACAGCCGATTTCCTCCGCTTGGCTCTGGGGTGAATCGCTTCCTACCGTCCGAAGACGCCGCGCCGACCGACCGAAGGAGGGAGGCGCGGCGGAAGCCGGCGGCGCTTGCGACGCCGGCAGGTCGGGGCAGCGGAGCGAAGCGACGCTGCGCCGCTGTGTTGGGTGTGGATCCGTTCGGCGCTGCGGTGCGCAAGCACGGCAGCGCCGGGCTCGGGGTTCGGCTCGTGGATGGTGGGGTTGCTGCAACTGTGGGGATGCTGCCCGTTTGACCGCCGCCGCCGTGCGAAGCCCCCCCGAGCGAGCGGCGCCGGCCCGCTGCGAGGCACAGGGTTTGAGGGCGCCGCGTAGCGCTGCGCGAAGCGTAGCGAAGCACTGCGCGTGCCGACCGCCGCGGTGGGCTGACCGCCGCAGGCGGGCGCCCAAGCGCTGGCTGCAAACGCTGAAAAGGTGGCGCGTCCACACGGGACTTTCTTAAAAAGGGGCGGGGCGCGCGCGGGGGCTTGGGCACGGGCAGCCGGCGCGTCCGCGGCGGGCGGCGGAGGGCGCGCGGGCGCAAGCGGACGGGAACCCGCCGCGCGCCCGACCTGCAGCGGCAGCGGGCGGCGCGCGCGTGGAACCTGCCCGCACCTGGCAAAGCGCGCGCCGCAACGGGGGCTTTGAGTTCGCACGGCGGGCTTGGGGTTCGGCTTGGAGGCTCCGGATCCGCTGCTGGGCTTCCGCTGCCGCTGCGAAGCGGCGCCCATGCATGCCCGGGTTGGACGGGGTCGTCAAAGCGTGGTCGGCGGTTTGGGTCGGCTGCCGGCTGCGGGTGCGGCGACCAAGGGTGCGGAGTTCGTCCCAGCGGCGCCCGCCGAGCCAAGCGGCGAACACGTTGCCAGGCTCCGTCGTCAGGTGGTGTTCGGGCTTCAGCGCGCGGCGGGCGTACAGGGCCCAACTGCAGAAGCTTCCAGCCCGCCGCGCGCAGGGTGCGCTGCCAGCGACGACCGACGGCGGCGACGGCGGGCGCCGACGACAAAACCTCTTGGAGACCGATGCGGCGCCGCCGCGAAGCGAGGGGGGGCGACAGGAACGGCGGCGGCGGCGGGTTGCGGTCGTTGGGGTCTGGTCGCGCTTGCGGCAGCTCCCGAACGAGGGCGCGCTGGCGGGCTGCGTCCCGCCGCCGCGCCCGCAGAGCGTCAAAACGGCACCCTGGGGGCGGTAGTGAAAAACGGCAACTTTTGGCGCCTCGACGCACTCCCCGGGTGTCGTCCCGACACTCGGGGCGTGCTACGGAGGCATGTTCCACACGGGTGGTGAATCAGAATCCGGCGTACGTGGAGAGCTGCTGCAAGGCTTCCAGGACCTCCACCGGGCGTGCTCCGAGCTCGTCGGAGCGGCGGGTCAGCCAGATGATGCCTTCCCAGTGTGCGTAGCTTGGTGCCTGCCCCTTCGTCTCCTGTGTCGCACGGTCGACAGCGGTTTGGTAGGCGTCTATGAGCTCGGCTATGGTCGTGGCGTTTGGCGACCGGCACTGGTGCACGAGCCAGAAGGTGATCCGGGCGTCCTCGGGCAGTATGGTCGTGCCCGGCTCAAGCTGGGGTCCGGCGTACTGGGCAATGACCAGGGCGTCGTTTGGGGCAAGCCGGACCGGTTGCTGCTCCGGCTTCGGCAGTGGGAGGTGCGGCACGTGCAGCGTCAGGAGGGTGTTCACGACCTCGTCGAGCTCCTGCTGCGCGATCACGTTCACGATGTCGCCCCAGAACACGTACAGCAGCAGCGCCGTCATGTGCGGGTCGAGCTGGCGGAACTCTAAGAGGTGGTAGCGCTCGCACAACATGCTGAGGCTGAACGTGTTAGCGAGGTAGACGCGCATGGCTCACTCGGGCTGGTGGGATACGCTCTCGGTGTCGGGCGGCTGCTGCTCATCCTCGGCTTGCACTCGCAGCAGCTCCTCGTTGCAGCTCTCGCAGACGATCAGCGTGTAGGCTTCGCGGATCGGGCGCATTTGACGGCAGATGGCGCACTCAAAGGTGACGTCCCGTGGTGTGCTCGGCTCGGCGAGCGCTGCGGGGTCGTAGTAGCTCTGCGGCTGTGGCTCGTACGATTCGAGCGCCTGCTGCAGCTCCTTCTGGCGTCGGTAGTCTTCGAGCCAACGGCGGGCGGTGTCCTCGTTGATGCCGCCCTGGCGGGCAAAGGCGATGTAGGTGGACAGCGTGGTCGGGTCGTCGATCTGGCGGAGGTATCGGGCGGCGCGGAAGGGGATCGCGCCGTCGGCTACGGCACGGATGAGGTCCTCGGGTGCTGATAGGAGCTGCAGGCGCTCGCGTATGTAGGATTCAGGACGACCGATGCGGCGGGCAAGCTCGGCGGTGCTCCAGCCGGTCCGCTCCCGTAGCTCTGCGAAGTACTCGGCTTCCTCCAGCGGGCTGACGTCCCGCCGGTTCACGTTCTCGACGGCTTGGGCAATGAGCGCGTCCTCGTCGCTCAGCTCCAGCACACGGGCGGGCACGGTCTCCCAGCCCAATTCGGTCACCGCGCGCAACCGTTGGCGTCCGGCGACAAGCTCGTAGCTATCGCCGACCTTGCGGACCACGATTGGCTGCAGCAGCCCGAGCGTGCGGATGCTCTCCTTGAGCGCCTCGATGGTCTCGCTATCGCTGGCGTGGCGGATCTGCAGCTCCGGCAGTGTGATTTGGTCGGGCTTGAGCTGGACCAACTGCTCGCTCATTGTGCCTCCGTGCGTTGTGTGACTACGCCTTCTCTGCGTACTGCCGTGCGATTCCCGACAGGGGCTGCACCACGTAGAGGGCGATCCCGTGCTCGACGTAGAGCTTGACCAAGTCCGGGTGCACGTCGTAGCACAGCACCGCCTTTGTAATCGTGCCGTAGACGCCGTAGGTCCGGCGCAAGAGTAGGCTGTACAGGTAGGCTTGCCCGAATGCCTCGGCGTCGCCGTACTCCTTCACCTCCAGCACACAGAGGACGTCCGGCCTCCATAGCAGGGCGTCAATCCGTAGCTGTGTGGACATCTGCCAATCCCGCTTCAGCTCGGGGGGCGCGTCGGGCAAGGCTGGGCGCCCGTGTCCGACTCTCACGTTGTAGGCTGCCGCCTCCCATGCGCGCTCGTAGCGTGACCAGAACCAGTCGAGCAGCGCTGCCTCCCCAGGCTTTGCGCCGTCGTACGAGGGCAAGCGTCCGGGGCGCGTCCAGCGGGCGCCGGGCACGATGAGGGGCTGTGGTGGGCGTGTGAGCATCGCCGCCGCGTATTTGCCGCCGTTTTAGTCGAACGAGCGCTCAAACTCCATGATGAGCTGCGGGGGGCTTGGGTGTCCCGCGCTCTGGTACCACCGCAGATCCGGGGGCTCGCGACGTGTGTCGGTCTGCGTGTCGTCCCGCAGGAGCTGGAGGACCCGCTTGCCTTCGACGATAACCTCGGTCCAGGACCAGTCCATCTATCCGACCGCGATGAGTTCGACACCGAATGCGTTGCCGGTCAAGCTGTCGCCCGGGTTCGGGTTGTCGATCCGGACCCGGACGGTTGCGTTTTGCATGACGTAGGAGCTGGGCAGCGGCACTACGACGTACTGCGGGCTTGAGGGGAACGAGAGCGGCGCGATGGATCCGCGGATGGTGGGGTTGGATGGGCGGCTGAGCTGCTGCGTGCTCTGCGATGCTGCAACGACCAAGCCCGCGAAGATGTACTCGCAGACGACGATGCTCTGCTCCGTGCCAGTAGCAATGCTGGCGCCCAGGGTGAAGCCGGTTACCCGGGCAGCGCAGCCAAGTGGGACGGTCCACTCCAACGTGACGGCGTTAGCTTGGGTCGGGTTCACTGCGTGCTTTGTGGGCGTGTGCTCGATGTGTACGACGCCCGCCGTCGTCCAGCTCACCCAGTCGCCGCTGTTGGTGTGCCCGGTTGTCAGCAGCAGCAGCACGTCCTGCCCTGCAGCGCCTCGACGGCGCAAGTAGACCCACACCCGTAGCGCTGCAGCGCCTAGGTCTCCATGCCGTGCGCGGACCGCAACGCCCAACAGCTCGCCGGTGGTCAGTGGGATCCGGAGGACGTCGTTTAGCCCGGGGGCGACGGTGGACTCGTAGAAGAGGGGAACGGGCTTGGCGGCGGGGTCCTCCAGCAGCTCGACGTAGGCGGTGCAGGATCCCGGCGTGCTCGCAGGGTTGCGGACACGGATGACGATCTCGTCACCTGCCCAGACGCGCATGCTCCGCCCGTCCGTGCTACGCCAGCTCAGCCAAGACGGTGGTCACGTTGACCGTGATCGCCGTCTGCCGCCCGACGCCGTCCACCAGCGTTGACGCCTTGTTTGCGCTGTTGAAGACCGGGATGCACGGGATCCCGGTGAGCTTGGTCAGCTCCACGAACCAGCCCGAGGTCAGGGTTGGGTTGGTACTCAGACCTGGTCCGCCAATGCGGATGTTGCCCAAGTCGACGCCGCGATAGCCAATGAGCGTGCAGGGCTGGTCCAGGATGTAGCCGAGGATCGCGTAGTCGGTATTTGCCTTGAGCAGGTCCGCGAGCTGCGTTACCGGCTGGGCTGGGCTGTAGTCGCCCGATGCCGGAAGGCTCAGCTGGTTGCGGATGGTGAGCAGGTTTACCATCCGGCTGCGCAGCGTCTCAAGGTCAATTAGGCGCGCCTCAATCCCGGGCAACTGGCTGTAGGCGACCAGCAGCGCCACCTCCTCGATCTGCCCTGCGGTGCCGCTGCCGCTCAGCTCGACCGTCAGCGCGTCCTGGGCAAAGAGCCGCTGCTTGCGTCCCCACGGGAACAGGGGCGATGGGTTGTTTGCCAAGTGACGGAGCCGGATGCCGTCCACGTTGTCGTGGAACTTGGGGCTGCGGATCCGCAGCTCGCCGTTGGCGTTGGAGTACACCCACGCCGTCAGGATCAGCGCAGCGCCGCCCTCGGGGAACAGCCGCACGGTGAAGCTGTCCCCGGTGTTGGGGGTGATAGGCGTTAGCGTGGCACCCGGCGCCGTTGCTCGACCGCTTAGGATCTCGATGGCTGCCATGGCTTAGCCTCCCTTAGCGCCCTGTTGCACCACCACCGCCGCCAAGCTTCCGGTTCCGGAGCGCCTGGGCAATGACCCGCACTCGCTCCAGGTTCCGGGGATCACCCTTGGGTCCTCTGGGCGGTAGGCTCAGCGATTCGATCGTTTGGAGGTACGGGGCAACCGCTGCGGCGTAGTCGTTCTGTGCCTCTGCCACACCTGGACCGTACCGGCTGACGCCCTTGGCGATCGCCTTCCGGCGCCATTTCTCATCCCCGGCACGCTGCACGCCGGTAGCGTACCGGTTCCCCTGCACTGCCTGTTGGACCCCTTGTGCCCAGTTCTCGCGCGCCTGGCTGGCGGCTTGCTGCCAGCTCTGGCGCGGGTTCTCGATCCCGGCTTGGTAGTCCTGCGCTGCTGCGGATGCGCGGCGGACCCAACGCTCAGCAGCACCCGGTCGAACACGTGCCATTGCGGATCCTCCTCGTTGCACTGCGTCACTGCAGCGCAAATATACGGCGCTCAGAACGGATCTTCGTCAGGTGGCGACCGATCCGATGCCCAAAACCGCACCTTGCGGAGCCATGCCTCGTACTCAGCGACCGCCTCCCAGTCCTCCGCGCTCAGCTCCTGTGAAATTGTTGCCTCCCCCTTCAAGAGAAGCTCGCCGCTGACTGCTGAGAGCCGCACCAGCGACCACTGCCCCTGCGCGCGCCCGAACACGTCCGACATCCTGAGCCAGCCCCGGGATTTGGTCCAGCGCTTCTGCTTGCGCTGCAGCGCCGCCGACGCCTTGGTGACGTACTTGACGATGTACCGGACGGCGGCACGGGTGGGCAGCCACGTCACCCAACACGACGCCACGTGCTCGGATGTGCCCAACACCGTCTGCGCTGCATCCTCCCACAGCAGGGCGAGGACGGCATAGGGCATGTACTGGTCCACCAGCACGTGCATGTGCCAGAAGCCGCTCTTGTGGGCTTCGACCACGGCGATGAACCGTACCCGGCGCTGCTCTGCCTTTAGCGCGGTGCACCGGCGTAGGTTCGTGGTGAAGAGCTTCCAGGCCTCCCGGAACTTGCGGTAGTGCTCCTGCGGATCCGCCACCAGGCGGTTGGTCATGGTGAACGTCCACATCCGGAGCGCCTTCACGTCTGCCAGCACGCGCTCAAGGTACTTGCGCAATCGTCGCTGCAACCGCTTGCCGCACACCTCGCAGCTATAGCGGTTGCAGCCGATCCGGACCAGAGCCTCCGACAACCGATCGAACACCGCCAAGCCGCGGTAGTGCGGGCAGCAGCGCTCACCGTCTGCGCGCGCGTCTGCCTTGCTGGGGTACGCCCATTCGGGCCAGACGACGACCGTCTTGCCCGAAGTTGTGACCGCGATCGTCTTTGCGTACGCTTCGTGCATGGTGCCGCGAATATACGCAGGGCACCGTATATTTGCGGCGGGCAGCGTGGCGCTGCCCTATGTGTGCCCAACAGGAGCGGCGGACGGTTGCAGGATCCCTGTGCCGTTCGCCGTTTCCCGTTTCTGCCCCCACCGCTGCAGCGCCGCCCTGGCTGGCGCCGCCCGCCCGCCGCCGGCGCGCCCCGACCAACCCACCAGACAGCCGATTTTTCCCGTCCGGCTCTGGGGTGAATC